>Ga0209082_1000039_pt1 | contig 99460 bp, 83 predicted proteins | sample ColdCreekSource_FD_184127 | JGI IMG/M metagenome (GOLD analysis project Ga0209082, IMG submission 184127) | Groundwater microbial communities from Cold Creek, Nevada to study Microbial Dark Matter (Phase II) - Cold Creek Source (SPAdes) (version 3) | ecosystem: Environmental > Aquatic > Deep... | reverse complement strand
GCCTCGAGCACGCATAGTCGAGTGCGACAGGGCGAAGCCTTCCAACAACCTTCGAACAGCGCCGAGCACGCCTCTAATCGAGGTGCTCGCACACGTTTGCCCTGGACTGCGGGGCCACTTCATAGTCGCCCCCGTGGAGGCGATCGATCTCCCGTGGCCGCTCTAAATTCTCCGCTCTCGAAGACGAGAGGAGAGATCGTGCAGTCCACGGGCAAGATCACGTCCAGGATAACGTTCCCGTTCACGCGCGCGGCCACGCTCACGCCTGCGCTCACGCTCACGCTCACGACCACGTGGACGAACACGTATTTAGTTTGTTTTCTACCCGATGAGGGGGACGTCCCTGGCTCGGTTTTGCCAGTAGTCGCAGTACTGGCACGCTGCGCCCTGCGGGTAATCCACACCTTCTTCGTGCGGACAGCCGCACACGCCGTCCGTGATGACCAGGGACTTGATGCGCTGATCGGTCAAGTACGACAACACTTGAGACAAGAGCTGGGCGTCGCTGCGTACGTCGTCGTCGGCGTTGCAGAACGACCGGGTCTGGGTGATTCCCGCGGTCGCGCTCGGGCTGATGCCGACGACTAGCTTGCTCGCGTGTTGGTCGTCGGGGCCGTAAAACGCGATCGTGCCCAAGGGGTCTCCGCGGTATCCGCGCGCAGCCCGCACGACGATGCGCTTCAGCATGGTCTCGGCTCTTCCTCCCGGCATGACATCAACCTCAGGTAGGGGAACTGTTAGTGACAGATCCTAACATGACTTGGATGACAGCTCCGATGTGGGAAGCCGCAGCCGCGTGTGCGTCCACACATTGCAGCGCTTAGAGCGCGAACGCAGCCAGCTTGATTTGGCCACATGTGACAGGTGACAGCATCTGCTCGGGGGCGCTCAAGTGCGCGGCGAGCGCGCGATCGAGCGAGTGTAGGAAGTGCTGTTCGTCGGGTCCAAGCGCATCGACCACGACGATCTGCGTGCAGCCGCCCGGAACGCGCAGACCTTCGACCAGGTGCTCATACAGCGCGTGCCCAAACGCCACTACACGCAAGCGCTTCTGTTCGCTGAGCGCCAGCGACAAAGCTTCGCGCTCAGGGATCGGAACCTGCTGCAGCTCCGCGGCGGCGTCGGCTTCCATGGCTAACACCACGCCGCCTTCATCGAACAGTGTGAGCGTGTCTTGTTCGGGCGTGCGCCGGTTCGGCAGCTGCTTCGTGTTCTCGTCGATGCGCTGCGCGAGGCACGCATACTGACGCGCGTGCAGCGCGAGCTTGCTGTGCGGGAACGTCGTGAAGCACAGCATGTTGAGGAGATCGTGCCAGTTGCGCTCGCGCGTCGGCACCTCGCGTTGCTGCGTGATGCGCGCGTCGTAGAGCGCCGACAACACGATCCGCCCGCCGCTGCGCTTGTCGCCCTTGCGCACGTTGTCGCTGAAGGTCAACACCGGTGCCCCGAGTGGCTCGGTGCAGAAGCGGTAGACATCGCTCAACTCTTGCAAGGTGGGCCAGTCGGCGTGCCCCGCGAAGTGCGACGCTGCCGCTCGCAGCGGCCAGAACCAGGAACTTCGCTCACACAGCTGGGGATCCCAGCCCACGCGATGGACGAGCACCATAAAAGCAGCTCACGCGCTCGAAGGCCGATGGGAGCCGTCGGGTGATTGGATCAGATCCGGTGCGAGCTCTAGCCCCTCGAATGCTGTCCGACCACGCACACCGCGCAGCCAGTTCAACATGGCTTTGCAGCGCGCGTAGACGTGGAAGAACACGACCAAGCCCTGACGCTCGCGCTCGGTCATGCTCTCGCCGCACACCCATTTGCCGTCGAAGCTGCCAGCGTCATAGAAGTTTGCGCGCGCCAGCACGTGTGCGCGAGCGCGGTGGCCTTTTGGCAACCGCGGCCCGAGCAGCAGCGCATCCTCACGGTCGCCATCAGCTGCTTCTGTCCCGGGGACACTGCCGTAGTTGTACGGGCACGGCAGCGGCGAGATGAAGTCGATGCGGCCATCCTCGCGGCGCTTGAGGATCGTGTGGAGCGGGAGCTCGATCATGACTTCCAGGTACTGCGGAAATGACACGGCGCCCTTGTAGCACCGCGCGGTGACAAGGTCACCCGTCCCATTCCGTACGCGTGCCCGTGTCCGTACGCGCGCTCCGTTTCCGTTCTCTCGTGGCGTAACCAGTCGTTCGTACAGAGCCCTCGGCAAGGGCGGGAACGAGGGACGTGTACGGGCACGGGCACGGGCACGTGAGAGTCAGGCGAGCATGCCAGCGATTTGCCCTGGATCGAGGCTGGGATCGCCGAAATCATCGACCAGCGATCCGTCGGCTTTGCGCACGCCGACCGCGTTCAGAAGTGTGTTGAACAGCCGGTTGTGCGTGACTTTGCCGGCGTCGACGTACTGGCCTTGTTTCAAGTAACCACCGGCGCTGCCGGCGAGTACCCACGGTATATTCTCGTAATTGTGGCTCACGCCGTGACCGAGGTCGTTCGTCCAGGCCGCGACACTCTGATCGAGCAACGTGCCGGTCGGTAACGAGTAGCTCGCGAGCTTATCGAGCAGGTAACGGAACAGGCGCGCGTGCAGCTTATCGATCTCGTGGTGCATCTCCTGGGCGCCCTCGATCGGGTCACCTTCCGAGCCGTCGCTGAAGATGCGGTGCGAGACTTGATGAAAGCGCGGCAGCTTCTCGCCGCCGCGATAGCCGGGAATGCTGAACTGTGTTCCGTCGTTACCCTGGCCCATCTGCAAGGTCGCGACGCGCGAGTAATCGCAAGCAAATGCCAGTGCGATCACATCCATGTGCATCTCGGTGACCTTGACGTAATTGTCACCGTTGACCGCGCTGATGCCATCGAGCTCGCGCTGGCGCATCTCGGGCAAGCTGCACGAGAGCTTGACCTCCACTTCGCGGATCGCGCTCCGGTGCAAATCGAGCCGGCGCCGATCTTCGCTGCTCAGATCGGTTCGCCCGAGGAGCTGCTTGAACTGCTCACGCAAGAGATCGTTGACGCTCTTGCGGCGCGTCGAGACTTGTTCGACAACGCCGCTGTCCATGCCCGAGAGCCCGGTCATCCGCGTGTACACCGCGAACGGATCGTTGTCCGCGCCGCGCAGCTGCTTCGCCCCGCGATAGGAAAGTACCACCGGCAAATAACCTTGTGTGTCGCCGGTCAACAGCGTGATCGGATCGCGACCTTCGGGGTTGATCGCAGCCGCCATGCGACTGTCGACCGACTCGCCCATCGCCAGCGAATATTGCCCCGAAGGATCAGACGACACTTTTGCTGCAGTCAGCACTTGGTTGCCGCCGCCGGAATGCCCACAGCCATTGGCTCCGAACGCGAAGCGCGTGCCGCGCACGAGCAAGAGCTTGTCGGCGTACATCGCGAGCTCTTTGACCGCGCGATCCGCGTCGGCTTCCATCGAAGCTTGCGTGAGCGCACCGAGGTTCTTCGGCCAGAAGCGCTCGGGCTCACCGTTGCCAGCCTGCGCCACGCCGTTGCCTTGGCGCACGAATACAGCGCAGCGCGGCATGTCCGCGGCGCGTGCGTTACGCGGCGCGAATACGTCGAGCAGTGGCAGGCCAATGCTGACCGTGCCCACTCCGCGCAGAAACGCGCGACGACCGTGCCGCTTTGACGCGATCGACTTCATTTGGCCTCCGACTTGCGCGTTCTGAAGCTCGGGCTCTGTGCGAGCAGGCTGAGCAGCTCGACCACGGACTTCTGCTGGTTTTGCGAGGCCTCTGCGATGCGGTTCACGAGCGCGGCATCTTCTTTTGCGTAGGCGCGGCCGAGCCCGAACTCCAGCCAGTGGCGCACGTAACATGCGTGTGCTTGACGGCTGGTCGCGATCGCACGCGCCCACTCTACGGGGCCATCGATCTCTTGCGCGCCGTCGCTGAACAGGTAGCTGGCTTTGCCGTCGATCGGCTTGCCGCTGTCTTCGGTGCGGTAACGGCCCATGTTGTCGAAATACTCCAGCGGAAAGCCCGCGGGGTTGATGATGTTCGCGTGACAGCCTTCGCCGCAGGTGCCTTTGCCCGTGATCGAGTCGATGCGCTCGCGGCGCGTGGTACCGTTCATTCTGGGCGGCGTGAACACGGGCGGAGGCGGCAGCTCGGCGCACAGCAGCTTCAGGTTCACGAACACGCCGCGCAGGATGGGTGCAGTGTCGCCTGCGTGTGAGATGAGGAAGCCCGGTTGTGTCAGGATGCCTGCGCGCTCGTCTTTTTTCAGCTCGGTGCGGGTGAGCTCAGTGCCGAACGAGCCGGTCAAGCCGTACAAGCTGGCCGTGTCGCGGTTGACGAAGCTGTAGTTGGCCGTGAGCAGATCCGCGAACGTGCCAGCATCCGCGATCAGCGCGGCGCGCACGAACTGTTCGGTCTCGCTGCGCAGCGCCGCTCCGATGCCTGAAGGCAAGCCCATCGGGCTGAGCGAGTCGTAGCGACGTAGCTCCAGCAGCTGGCGATGGAACTCTAGGAGCTTCTCTTCTGCACGCTTGTCCATGAGCATGCGTGTGACTTGCGCGCCGATCTGCTCCGGCGTGTGCAGCGCGTTGGATCTGCCTGCAGCCATGAGCTGCTGGTCGGGCGGCGCATCCCAGAGCATGAAAGACAAACGCACCGCGATCTCCGAGTCGCTCAGCGGCGCGATGCCTCGGGCGTCGGCCGGGTTGGCGGTCTCGGGGCGGTAAATGAACGCCGGGGACTGCAACAACGCTTGGATCGTGAGCTCGGCGCCCGCGCTGAGCGCGTCGCGCTCCGCCAGGAGCGTCATGCCCTGCTGGTACAGTCCGACGAACAGCTGTTCTTCGGCCGCCGTCAGCGGCCGGCGGAACGCGCGCTCGCCAAGGCTGGCTACGAACGCGGTGGGCCGCGCGGAGGCATCGCTCGGGAGGTCTTTGGGCAAGAGCTTCGAGAGCTTGGCCATGTCCGATGCGACCGCTGCGGCGAGCGACTCGCTGGTGCGCTGGTAGTCTTGCCAGAGTGTCTGCGAGACCTCTTGTAGGCTGCCCGTGTTGTCGAAGCCGGTCGCAGCTGGGGCATCCTTACTGAAGTTGGCGACATCAGGCGGCGCATCGAGCTGCAACAAGTCTTGGGCGGCGAGCGCCCACTGGCGGTGGCTCAGACGTGGGTAAGCGCTCGCTGCCGGGACAGTTTCCAGCGCTTCTTGCTTGCCGCCAACGGCTGCAGAGCCCGAGCCGGCCGAGCTCGTGCCAGGCCCGCCGCTACCAGCGGCAGAGGGTTGCCCGCTCGGACCACCCGTGGCTGAACCGAGCCCATCCCCGTTCCCGCCTGGCCCGGTGACATAACCGGTGCAAGCAAGTAACAAAGCGCTCAATGTCCCGAGACTGAGGTCGCGGAGAAAGCTAGCTCGCATGCCATGAACAGGTACCGAGGCGAGTCGCCATCGGCTCACTTGTTTTCACGCAAGCCCGCCGCTCTGAGCGGCAGCCCACGTTCTTGGACCGTCCGTCAGCGTTGCGGCGCATGTAGGCGCCTCATGCAAAGAGGAACGCCTAGGACGCCAGAAGAAACGCCTAAGAACGCCAAAGAGAATGGGAGTGCTCCGCCGACTGACGCGAGCGTTGGTCGTAGAGCAGCGGAGCCTCTCGCGTTCCTTGGCGTCTTAAGCGTTCCTTGGCGTCTTAGGCGAACCCTTCTTTAGACCCAAGCGGCAACAGGGGAAGAGGAACGCCTAAGACGCCAGAAGAACGCCTAAGAACGCCAAAGAGCATGTGAATGCTCCGCCGACTGACGCAAGCGTTGGTCGTAGAGCAGCGGAGCCTCTCGCGTTCCTTGGCGTCTTAGGCGTCCCTTGGCGTCTTAGGCGAACCCTTCTTTAGACCCAAGCGGCAACAGGGGAAGAGGAACGCCTAAGACGCCAGAAGAAACGCCAAAGAGAATGGGAGTGCTCCGCCGACTGACGCAGGCGTTAGTGCGTGTCCTCATATTGGCAAGCTTGATTCCCGTACGCGTGCCCGTGCCCGTGCCCGTACGCGATCCCGTGTGCGTTGGCATTTTGGCGAAAACTTGGGCAGACGACGCGAGTGTGATCTGTAGCGACTTCAATGGTAGTGGCGGCCGCTTGTCAGCACTTCGAGTGCTTGCCAGCACCTTCCGCAACGTTGAGCACGATGGACGTCGATGCACGCGTCAGCTGGTCGCTCAGATGACCGCGCCCCCGTGGCAGCGTTTCGAGCACTTGGTGCGCGAACACCAGGAAATCAAGGGCCAAGCGGTACACGTCCAGGCGTTCATGATCGAGTGTCATGCCCGCCTATCGGCCGCCTCGCACCGGTGTTGCCGGAGATCGCGTACGGGCACGGGCACGGGCACGCGTACGGGAAATATAGGGACAGACCCTGGTCTAGTGCGTGGAGCAGCGGAGCCTTTCGATCATCTGGGGTCTTAGGCGAACCGTCTCGACAAGCACCGAAGCGCAGAGAACGAAGCGGGCTAGACGTTGAAGCGGAAGTGCATGACGTCGCCGTCGCGCACTACGTACTCTTTGCCTTCGGTGCCCATCTTGCCTTGGGATTTGCAGGCGGCTTCGCTGCCGAGCTTGATCAGGTCTTCCCACCAGATCACCTCAGCGCGGATGAAGCCACGCTCGAAATCAGTATGGATCTTACCCGCAGCGCGCGGCGCCTTGTCGCCCTTCTGGATCGTCCACGCGCGGACCTCTTTTTTGCCTGCGGTGAAGAACGTGATCATGTCGAGCGCCTTGTAGCCGGTTCGGATGACCTGATTGAGGCTCGGCTCCGTCAGACCGACCGAGCTCAGGAAGTCCGGTCGCTCCGCCTCTGACAGCTGCATGATCTCGGCTTCGATCGCCGCGCAGATCACATCGACAGTCGTGCCTTCACGCTCCGCGACCGCGCGCACCTTAGCCACGAGCGGATCCTTGTCCGCCGCTGCCAGCTGATCCTCTTTGACGTTTGCGACGTAGAACATCGGCTTGTCAGTGAGCAGCTGCAGATCTGCGAGCACCGCGATCTCGCGCTCGTCCTCCGGCTTGACGTGCACCGCGCGCTGACCGGCGTTGAACGCAACAAGCAAGCGCTCGCACACGCTCACGGTCGCTTTCGCTTCCGCGTCGCCGCCTTTCGCTGACTTACGCGCGCGATCCAAGCGCTTCTCGACTGTCTCCAGGTCGCGCAAGATCAGCTCGGTGTTGATGGTCTCGATGTCCGACGCGGGATCCACCTTGCCGTCGACGTGCACGATGTTTGGATCATCGAAGCAGCGCACGACATGCGCGATCGCGTGACACTCGCGGATGTTGGACAGAAACGCGTTGCCGCGCCCTTCACCTTTTGACGCCCCGCGCACGAGCCCGGCGATGTCGACGAAGTCGACCGTCGCGCCGACGCGGCTGTCCGGCTCGTACAGCTTGCACAGCGCTTCGAAGCGCTGATCCGGAACCGGCACGACACCGACGTTTGGATCGATCGTGCAGAACGGATAGTTCGCGGCCTCGACGACTTTCGACGAGAGCGCGTTGAACAGTGTCGATTTACCGACGTTGGGCAGGCCGACGATGCCGACTGACAGACTCATAAGCCGCCGCTCTTAGCGCTGATGCGTGCGCGAGGCAACCGGTGGGCGTGCTGCACCGATGTCGTCACGAGCTGCCTTTGGCCGCGTCCAACAGGCCTGCTCAAATCGCTGCAGCTCCGCGGAAATGCTTGGTGAAATACATGTCCCACAGTATCCTCCGCCCCGCGATGGCTGGGCTGATGCGCCACTCGACATTCCTCCTTTGCGTGGCCGTGCTGCTCTCCTGCTTCGGTGCCGAGTCGGTCGCGCACGGGCAAACCGCGCAGACACCTGCTCCCGAAGAGCCCGTGAGCGCGCCGCCGGTCGCCAACACGATGGGCACTGGCAGCACGCCCCCAGCGCCGGTGATACAGGCGCCGAAGCTGCTGCAGTTCGCGGAGCCCGCATATCCGCCCGGAGCGCTCGCGCTAAGCTTGTCGGCGCGCGTCGAGGTCGAGCTGGTCGTCGGCGTCGACGGCCATGTGCAAGATCCGAAAATTAAAACCGGTGCGGGCAACGGCTTCGATGAAGCCGCGCTCGAAGCGGCGTCGCGCTTGCTCTTCGAGCCAGCCAAGCGCAATGGCCAGCCGCTCGCAGCGCGCATCGTATTTCCGTTCGTGTTCGAGTTCCGCGCGCCGGAGCCGCCACCCGAAGCCGAGCCACCGCCACCCGCGCCCGCGCGCTTCGCAGGCAAGGTACTCGAGGCAGGCAAAGATCAGCAGCCGCTTGCGGGTGTGGAAGTGATGCTGAGCGTCACCGACGCGCAAGCTGCACCGGGATTTCGTCCGAGGCGCGTGGTGACTGGCGACGATGGCAAGTTCGAGCTCGGCGAGCTGCCGGCCGGCAGCTACCTGGTGAGCTTGAGTCGCGCCGAGTGGACTACACAAGAAGTCACCGAGACGCTCAGCGCGGGCGAAGCGATCGACGCCGTCTATCGCATGGTTGAGGAGCCCGACAAGGAAGCGTTCCGCGCGGTCGCGCGCATCCCGCCGCCGCCACGCGAGGTGACGCGGCGCACTATCGCGAAAGAGGAGATGACGCGCATTCCCGGCACGCGCGGCGACGCGCTGCGGGCGATCGAGCTCTTGCCAGGTGTCGCGCGCCCGCCGTTCGGCACGGGCGTGATCATCGTGCGCGGCAGCGCCCCCGGCGATACCCAGTTGCTGCTCGAAGGCATTCCGGTCGGCGGCGGCCTCTACCACTTCGGCGGCCTGACCAGCGTGTTCAACTCTCGGTTGCTCGAGAGTATCGACTTTTATCCGGGCAACTTCTCGGTCCGCTACGGCCGCAAACGTGGCGGTATCATTGAGGTTTCGCTCTCGGATCCGGCCCGCGACCGCTTCCACGGCCTGCTCGACCTCAATCTGATCGACGGCTCGGTCATCGTGCAGGGCCCGATCACCTCGAAGTGGGAAGTTGCCGCGGCGGCACGTCGCTCCTGGCTCGACCTCACACTCGGTGCCGCGCTCAGCACGGCGGACGTCGCCACAGTCGCAGCGCCCGTCTACTACGACTACCAGGCGATGACGACCTATCGACCGGGCTTGAGCAACAAGCTGCGGCTCTTGGTCTACGGCAGCAGCGATCGCTTCAAGCTGTTGTTCACACAGCCGACGGATGCAGACCCGGCGATCTCAGGCAACTTCCGCCTGCAGACCCAATTTCATCGCGCACAGGTCAGCTGGGCGAGCAAGGTCAGCGACCGCGTCGATCACGATCTCGAGATCGCGATGGGCATGTTCGACTACCAGTTCGGCGCAGGCGATGCGTTCGACTTCACGCTCAAAGGCTCCGAAGCCTACTTACGCAGCGAGTGGCGCATTCGCGCGACCGACCGCGTGCGCTTGATCAGCGGTCTCGATCTCGTCGTGATTCCCGGTGAGGTGAGCTACGGCGGCCCGCCGCTGCAGCAACAAGAAGGCAATCCCGACAGCGGTGGTGGCGGCGCATCCGCATCGAACCGCTCGAAGTTCCAAGCGGCCGACAAGTTCACCGTCGTGCAGCCGGGCGTCTATTTCGAGAGCGACTTCGATCTCGCACCGCTGCACGTCGTGCTCGGCTCGCGCCTCGACTACTTCAACGAGATCAAAGGCTTCTCGTTCGACCCGCGGATCGCGCTCCACTACAACCTGACGAAAGACTTTCGGCTCAAGGGCGGCGTCGGCTCGTTCACGCAGCCGCCGCAGTTCCAGGAGAGCTCGCCGGCGTTCGGCAATCCGCACTTGAAGCCCACGCACACGGTGCACTCCGGCTTTGGCTTCGACTACGAGATCGCGCCTGGCATCAAGCTCGGCATCGAAGGCTTCTACAAGTACTTGTACGATCGCATCATCGGCACTGAGCAGGGCGTGCAGCCAGTGTTCACCAACGGTGGCAAGGGCCGCATCTATGGCCTGGAAGTGTCGGCGCGTGTCGATCCACGCGGTCGCTTCTTCGCGTATCTCTCGTACACGTTGTCGCGCTCCGAGCGTATGGATCGCAACGAAGGCTACCGCGCGTTCGACTTCGATCAGCCGCACATCTTGGCGCTCAGCGGTGTGCTGCGCTTGGGTCGCGGTTGGGAAGGCGGTCTCACCTTCCGGCTCGTCGCAGGCAATCCTTCTACGCCGATCATCGGTGCGGTCTACAACCGCGACACGGGGCTGTATTCGCCCGTGTACGGCGTGACCAACAGCATCCGCAGCCCGTACTTCCACCGCTTGGACGTGCGCGTGGAAAAGAAGTGGACGTTCAACACGTGGAGCTTGGCGTTCTACATCGACGTGCAAAACGCCTACAACGCGACCAACGCCGAAGGCATCGCGTACGACTTCGAGTACCGCAGGAGCGCTAAGATTCGAGGCCTCCCGATCTTGCCCAGCTTGGGTTTGCGAGGTGAGCTGTGAAGTCCCTGCTCAAGTGGCTGCTCATCCTTGCGAGCTTGTCGGCGTGCCAGATCGACCTGCCGGTCGCGAGCGAGATCGAGCGCATGCGCGTGCTGACAGCCTACGCAGAGGTCGAGGGCGAGCCGGAGCGCAGCTCTCCCAAGCCCGGTGAGAGCGCGAGCGTGACCTGGTCGATGGCGTACCCGGACCACACGCAGGACGACTCGGAGCTTGCGTCGCTCTTCTACGTGTGCACTGCGCCCGAGCGTTTCTCTGGCCAGCCTGTCTGCCAAGAGTTCATCGACCTGCTGGAGTCTGGCACGCGCGATCCCGCCGCAGCCCTTGGCGGCGCTGTCGATCTGAGCTCGCCACCCGATTGTGGTCGGGACCCTGATCGCGTGTGGGACTTCGGTCCGTTCCGCATCATCTGCGTCACCGGCACGCCCAAGCTGGCTATCAGCATTCCTGATAACTACAAAGCTGAGGCGAAGCTGATGCAGGGCATCATCTGCCGAAATGGAGCTCCGCGCTTCGCCGATGAGGGTTTGGGGCTGACTTGCGATGGTCGAGGTCCCAGCGCTGAGCGCGAGGAGATCTCGGTCTACGGCACTGTGCCGGTCCAGTACGACGAGGACACCGAGAACCACAACCCACGCGTCGACGGCTTCCAGCTCTCGTTCGGCGACCCGCCAGATCTGTGGGAAGCGAGTGACTCACTGCTCGACGAGGAAGTCGGCGACGAGGCCTGTGAGGAGCTTGCAGGCTCGGGTCGCTTGCTGCTGAGCGACGATCATCGCGAAGCGCGCGAGGAAGAAATCTCGTTGGGTTACGACGCGGACGTGCGCGAAGAGTTCGAAGGCAAGCCGGAGCCGCTCACGTTCTCGGCTTACACCACCTTTGGCTCGCTCTCCGCGCGCTACACGGTCTTCCGCTCGGACGCGAAGACGCCGCTGAAGCGCACGATCAAGTGGGAGCTGAGCGACGAGGACCGCGAGCAACTGAAGAAGTCGAGCAAGTTCGTTCGCTTCTACTTCACAGTGCAGGACGGACGTGGCGGCTACGCCATCACGCGCCGTGACCTCTGCGTTAAGCGCTAGCGCTGACGCCCCGTACGCCCGTACGCGTGAGGCGTTCCCCTTTGCTCGTAGCGTTCGTTTAGCAATCGCTCTCTCCTTCGGGAGAAGGAGAACGTGTACGGGCACGGGCACGTGTTGGAGAGTTGACTGTCTGTTCAACCACGGATTTTGTGGTGTCTGACAGATGCACTCGCACCCGCTTACGTGTAATGACTGAGCTGGATGTTCCAGACTCGGAGTGCGCGGGACAGTGCATTCGGGGAGGACACAACGGTTGTTCGTGCGTGTGCGGTTTTTGTAAAAAAGAGACCGCATAACTCAGCGCGAGTTTGTCGGTCGCGCGGCCGAAGAGGTGTGATTCCTCGTTGAGTGGCGACTGTGATCGATCTATTCCCTGGTGGGGGTCGTGATGGGGACAGGGGCAAGCAGTGGGACGGGCAGTACCGCGGTGGAAGCACTGCAGTATGTCGAGCGTTTGGGGCGGTACCGGATCTTGGCGCGTCTGGGCCAAGGCGGAATGGGCACCATTCATCTCGCTGTGGCGTTCGGTCTCGCGGATTTTCGTAAGCTGCTCGTGATCAAAGAGCTGCGGACTGAGCTCACTACGAACGAACGTTTCGTCGAGATGTTTCTGGCCGAGGCAAAGCTGGCCGCGCGGCTCGATCACCCGAACATCGTGCAGACCCTCGAGGCCGGACAAGACGGCGAGCGGTACTACCTCGCGATGGAATTTTTGGACGGCCAGCCGTTGGTCGAGATCCTGAAGCGGGTCGACACGGCGCAGTCCATCCCCACCAGTCTCCTGATCCAGATCTTGTGTGAGGTCCTCGCCGGCCTGCACTTCGCGCACGAGCTTTGCGACTACGACGAGACGCCGCTCCACATCGTGCACCGCGACGTGAATCCGCAGAATGTCTTCGTCACGTACAACGGCCACGTGAAGCTCGTGGACTTTGGCATCGCCAAGGTGATCGACAGCGAGATGTGTACGACCGCGGGCGTGTTCAAGGGCAAGTTCCCTTACGCAGCGCCCGAGCAAGTGACCTGCACCGGCGTGGACCGTCGCGCAGATGTGTTCGCGGTCGGCGTGATGTTGTGGGAGATCTTGGCGCGGAGGCGCTTCGCTCCTGGGCAGCCCACGACGGCGGCGATCGACGCGCGCTTGGCCGGCGCCGAGCCGCGCATCTCCGCTGTGCGACCGGACATCGATCCCGAGCTCGCCGCGATCTGCGATCATGCGATGCATGTGGACCCTGCGCTGCGCTACCCCACCGCGGCCGAGTTCCGCTCGGACCTGCTCGATTTCCTCGCCGCGCGCAGCGAGATGAACGGCAACCTCACCCTGGCCGACCTGATGAAGCGCGATTTTTCATCGGAGCGCGCCGCCGCGCACCGTGTGATCAGCAGTCAGGTCCGCAGGATGCTGCCGGACGAAGAACTGCCGGATTCGCTTGTGCGCGTGCTGACGCGCTCGAACACCAGCCCGGGCATCAACAGCGCTGGCAATACTCCTCACCCGCAGCGCACGCCCGCTCGCGGTCACGCAAACGACACGAGTAAGCTCGACACATCACGCGCACGTCCGGGCACGAATCGGCGCTCGGATGCGCCGCCACCCAGCGCGGGCGAGCTGCCGGCGCTCAGCGATTTTCAGGGCAAGCAGCCGTGGCGCGTGGCGAAGGTGTCTGCGGTCGCGTTGCTCGCGTTCGTGGGTGCGTACTTCATCGTGCGCGCGAAGATGGACGATGTTGCGGTCGCCCCAGCTATCAGCGCCCCAACCACGACCACTGCCACAGAGACAAGCACCTCTGCCGCACGATCCGTAACGCCTGCTGCCGCAGTCGGTGCTGCGGCAGAGCCAGCATCAGAGTCGACGCGCGCGCTGATCAGCGGCTCGACACCACTCGAGCCTGGTGCGTCTACGCAAGAAGCCGACGCCACGCCGCCGTCAGCGGCGAGGCCGGGCGTGCTCTCTGCGGGTGCCGCTCGCAGCGGCGTGCGCAACAGAGCGCGCGAGCTGAACGCGAATGATGAAGCCGAGCCGCGTCCTGCCACTGCGCGCACGCGTCGCGGTGTGGACGGTAACGACAGCGCGGATGCGCCTGCGCCTGCGCCTGCGTCTGCGCCCGCGCCCGCCGCACAGCGCCGTGCCGAGCGCGCGCTGGCAGCCGGGCCCGCCCGAAACGCGCGGGATGCAAACGCGGGTGCCGCTGGCGCCGCTCAGGCCACGAATGTAAACACACGTCCGCTCGAGGTCGGGGATGACCTGCGGCCGGTGCGTGGGGCCCGCCGGCCCAGACCTCTAAGTCTCGAGGATCCGTTTCGATGAAGTCTCGACCTTGCCACTTTCGCAAACTCGGTCTGCTCGCGCTCGTGTGTCTGTTGGGTGCTGCGTCATCCGTGCACGCAGATGAGCCGGAAGAAACCGATGAGCTGAGTGATCTGGCGGAAGAGCCAGAGGACAACGCTGCCGCCGACAGCGACGAAGCGCAGAGCGCTGCGTCGAAGCAAGCCCGCACCGAGCAGGCAGGCGAAGCCGCGTCGGCGTTTGCTGCGGATTCGTCGGGCGTCGACGCCGAGACGCTCAACAAGGCTCGCTCGCACTTCGAACAAGGCGTGGAGTTCTACGAAGAAGGCGACTATCGCGCGGCGCTGATCGAGCTGCAGCGCGCGTACGAGCTGCACCGCACGTACAAGCTGCTCTACAACCTCGGTCAGGTGGCGTACGAGCTGCGCGACTACGCCGGGGCGGAGCGTTTCTTCCGCGACTATCTCGCGAAGGGTGGCGACGAGCTGTCGCCGGAGCGCCGGCGCGAGGTGAAGCAGGAGCTTGCGCGGCTGCGCAGCCGCTTGGCCTCATTGCGTGTGAACACGAGCCAGCCGGGCGCGACGATCCGCGTGGACGATCACGTGGTCGTGCATCCCGAAGGGTTGGTGCGCGTGAGCGCGGGCCGGCGTGTGATCCGTGCGGAGGCTTCTGGTTTTACGCCGGTCGAGCGCGTGGTCGATGTAACAGGTGGCGAGGAGCTCACGGTGGACTTGAGCTTCGGCCCGTCGCTCGTGGCTGCAGGCTCGGACGGTTCTTCGAAGTCGAGCGTGGGTCCGTTGCCATGGGTGACCGGCATCATGAGCGGCGCGCTCTTGATCGCGTCCGGTGCAGTGGGCTGGGCCGCCTACCAAGACATCTCGGCGCGCGACGACGCGCTCCGCACGTACACCACGCGCAGTGAGCTCGATAGCTTGGGCGAGCAGGCCCACACCAAAGCCATCGTCGCAGACGCGTTGCTCGGTGCCGCGGTCGTCTCCGCAGCTGTGACCGTGGTTGTGGTGCTAACGAGTGGTGGAAAGTCTGACACCAAGCCGCCGCCCGCCACAGCGGCCAATCGGCCCGCGCCGACGCTGTTTCGGTTCTGAGGGCGCGCGACCATTCAGTTTTTCGGCGCGCGCGCTTGTGTTCACTGCCGGTGAAACAATCGCGAGCTGGGTCTCATTTTAACTGGTTGGAGCACAAACTGGCTGCAGCGGCATGTCTTCTGACGCGAAGGATGGGTGCATAGACATATGTTTTCTGTATATCTACCCGTTGATGTCGCGCATTCTTCAGAGTTCCGCATGGTTGATATGGCTCGTATGTCTCGGAACGGCTTGTAGCGCCGAACCAGCAGCTCAGCGGCCACGGACGCCCACGGGTCCTGCGGCTGCGGGCCCGCTCGCTGGGTCCGGCGGCGGTCCGGTGATCGAGACTCCCGGCACCACGGCGCCCGCGCCGTCTGACCCGGGCTCCGGCTCGCCGGTGATCACGCCGACGGTCACGTCGATGGTGAATCCGATGTCGACCGAGATGTGCGCGACAACTTCGGCCATGGCGCCGCCGGCTGCGGATCCGCGCGTGGATATCGTGTGGGTGGTGGATGCCTCGGGCAGCATGCTCGATGAGCAGATCAAGATCGGCAAGAATCTGGCGGCGTTCGCGGATGCGATCACCAGCGCCAACATCGATGTGCGGATCGTGATGATGACGACGTCTGCGGCGATCCCGGTGATCTGTCCGGTGGTGTCGTCCGATCCGCTCGCCGGCACGCCGCTCGCGATGGATCCGCGCTACCAGTTCCTCGAGACGCGCGTCGACTCGAACAATCCACTCGACATTGCAGTCGACAACTTCGGCGCGTACTCGAGCTTCTTGCGTCCAGGTGCGAAGACGCACTTTGTGTTCGTGACCGATGACGAGAGCTTTTACCGCGGCCTAGCGACGCCCGACGAACGCGCGACAGCGTTTGCCAACGACATGCGCGGCTTGCTCGGCCATGACTTCATCTTGCATACGGTGTCGTCCGACGGGCCCGCTCCCTGCAATGACCCGAACTGCATGCCAGACGTGAACACCGGCATCTGCGTGTTCGTGATGTTGGGTTGTGGCGCTGCAGCGCCGGGCTCGACCTATTACGCGCTCGCGGTCATGACCAGCGGGCTCAGCGCGTCGATCTGCGAGAGCGACTGGTCGGTGATCTTCGAGCCGCTGACGGCGGCAATCATCGCCTCCGCGCCGCTGCCCTGCAACTATGAGATCCCGCCGCCTCCGAGCGGCGACCAGCTCGACCCGAGCAAGGTGAATGTGCGTTGGAAGATGCCGAACGCGACTGACGAGATGGTGTTTGGCAAGGTCGCGGATCAAGGGTCGTGTGCCGATCAGCTCGGGTGGCACTACGAAGGGATGCCGCCCAATCAGATTATGCTTTGCCCTTCCACTTGTACGGCGGTGGCGAACGGCGGAACGCTGAGCATTGAGTTTGGGTGCGCTACTGTTGAGCTGAAGTAGCTCGTAGCGAGCGAGTGCGGCTACCGACGATGCTCACGCTCACGCGGTTTGTGAGAGTCGTGAGGGTTAGGCTGTGTAGCCGGAAGGCAAGAGGCGCGCGAGGCGAGAGAGGCGTTGTTCCATGTGGCGGAGCTCGGACTCTAGCTCTGCGATGCGAAAGGCTTGACCGCGGACGCGGCCGAGCAGCTTGTGGGCGTCTTCGATGCTGCCGATGCCGGAAGCCTCGAGCTTGCTGGTGCTGGCTTGGAGCGCTTGCTCTAGCTCCGCGAGATACGCGTCGCGGGCGCGCATCTGCCTTCGGATGCGTGTCAGCTCGGCTTCGGCGGCTTCGAGGCGTGTGCTCAGCGCTGCAGCTGTTGGCGGCATGCGCCGCTGTACGGGTGGAGGCGGTGCGACCGAGCGTGCGGCACGCGCAGACGCTCGTGGCGGCGGCGGCGCTGTACGGGCTGGCGCTGGCACATCGGCGACCAGCTCTGCCGCGACCTCTTCCGGATCGAGGATCCGGTCGCCTGCTCCCGATAGCTCAAGTTGGCTGTAGGGCCCTGCCGTTTCGACCGAGAGTGTCATCAGAGGCTCGGTGTCGGGCTCACTAGGGACAAACGGAATCGCCATCAGTCGAATCCCCCAGTAAGTTGAGCACCAACCCTAGCTCGAATCTGGTGAGCAGTCAGCCGAATCGTTAGCTGCTACGTTTCCAGACATGAACCAACCGACTGCGAGCATCGTTGATCCCGAAGTGATTTTGCGTTTCTGGTTCGGTGAGCTCGACGAGCTCGGGCGTGCCAGCGATGCGATACAGGGCCGTTGGTGGTCGAAAGATGCCGCGCTCGACGCGGAGATTCGTCAACGGTTTGGGTCCACTCACGCTGCCGTTGCACGCGGCGAGCGCGACGCTTGGCTCGACGCGCCACACACGCGTTTGGCCTACATCGTCGTGCTCGATCAATTTTCGCGGAACATGTTTCGAGACACTGCGGGTATGTTCGCCACCGACGACACGGCCCTCCGCGCAGCGCTCACAGGTGTCGATGCAGGCATGGATAAGAAGCTGCGTCTGGATGAGCGCGGCATGTTCTACATGCCGCTCATGCACAGCGAAGATCTTGTGATCCAGGAGCGTTGCATCGAGTTGTTCCAGGAGCTCGCGGCTGAAGTCACCGGCAGCGCACGCGCGAGCATGCTGAGTCGCGTCGGATTTGCTGAGAGACATCGCGACATCGTGAAGAAGTTTGGGCGCTTTCCGCATCGCAACGCGCTGCTCGGTCGCGCATCCACCCCAGACGAGCTGGATTTCCTGGATGGACCAGGTTCCTCTTTCTGAGTGTGTGCAAAAAGCGTAAAGCGCAGACACGGCTAGGAACGTCCTGAGCGTGTCCGCTCCGCGCACTGAGAAAAAACGGCCATACCCAGTCGCCGTGGATTTGCGCTTTGACCCGGTGGGGGTAGGTTGGGCCAACTACCGCATCGGAGGCTTTGTTTATGTCTACACGCTTAGCTCGCGCGCAGAAGCTGGGTATCGCTTTTCTGCCCGCGCTAGCACTGGGGTGTGCCACCACCGGTCAGGCTCCCACGTCATCGTCATCCAACGCGATCACGAACTTCAACTTGGGTGCTGACAAGCACGTGCCCGTGGAGATGCCTGCTGAGGCTGCGGAAGTTCGTCAGAACATCAGCGCACCGATCTTGAGCGTCGTGACGATCGACGACGTCGTGTATCCGTACGTCTACGGTTATCCGCTCTATCCCGAGGGCGACGGCGCACGCGGCATTGTCGAGCTCCGCAAGGCCAGCGCCGATGGTGCGAAGGTCACGAAGAAACGCGACTCCGACGGTGTCCAGCACGTGAGTGAGGATCTGCCGTCGATCGGTTGCCGCTTCGAAGGCATCCGCGAGACGCGCGACAAGTACGTGCCTGTGTCGTTGAAGTGCGACTTGCCCGCGCCCAAGGCGCTCGGCGGCTCGAAGCGGCCGGTGCTCGGCACGCTCAACGCTGGAGCAAAAGCCGAAGAGATCTTGAAAGAGCCGACGGTGGAAGAGCACTTCATGGGTGCATTCCATCTGACGAGCGAGGACTTCGCGGGCGGATCAGGCACTGCGTTCTTCAACACCACGCACGGTCAGATCGCGCTCGTGTTCAAGAGCCAGAAGCTCGATCACTTTGTCTATTATTTCGATCCCGGTGTGGTTGGCTGGCAGAACCAAGCCACGTGGGAGGGCTTATGAACGCGCGAGCGCTGAAGCTGCTCGCATTGTTGTTGAGTGTGAGCGGCAGCGTCGCTGCGCAAGAGCCGCCGACAGCTGCAGAACAGGAAGCTCAGCCAACAGCTGCGCAAGCGATGTCTGCGGCGGAAGCCGCGCCGATCCGTTCGGAGAGCGTGGTAGCGCCTGCTCCTGAGCAACCCGTCGAGCCTGTCATGGCCGAAGCCATGCAGGAGCAGCCGGTGTCGGAAGGTCCACGCATGGTTCGCAACTTGGTGGTGCCGCAGTTCGATGCGCCGCCCAAGTCCCGTGCGCGTGCTGCGGTGCTGCGCACGCTGGCCGATCATACCGAGGTCGAGGTCGTCTCGATCGATGATGTCACCTTTGCGGCGCGGCGCTTACAAGCTGATCCCAACACGCCCGAGGGACGCGAGAAGCTCTCGCGCGAGCTCGGCATCGATGCTTGGCTGGATGGCAAGGTGACCGAAACCTCGGCCCACCTCACGCTCGCGGCCGGCGACGGCAGCGTGCTGCAAGAGGTCGAAGTCGAAGTGGAGGAGGCGCGGGCCTTGGAGGCACGCACCGGGCAGCAAATGTGGGCTGCGCTCGGACCGAGCCTGAGTCCGCAGGAGGCGTACCGACGCGCGGTGCTGGCCGAGTACGAGCGAGCACGCCATAAGCTGGAGGCGCGGCTGAGCGAAGGGCAGCGTCAGGTCGAGCTGGCGCACAAGGCGCGGGCGCTTCGTGCGTTCGTGCTCCGCGGTCAGTTTTCACTGGCGCAGCGCAAGCAAGCAGCATTGCAGACCGAGCTTACCCGTCAGACGGACGCCGGAAAGGCGGAGCTAGTCCGCGAAGCCGAAGAGGCTCGGCAGGCGGAGCTTGCCCGGCAGGCCGAGGCGAAGCGTAAGGTAGAGCTGGCTCGGCAGGCCGAGGACGCTCGAAAGGCGGAGGTCGCGCGGCGGCGTGACGAGGCCAAGGCGGTGGCAAAGGCCAAGGCGTCGGCGAAGGCTGAAGCCAAGGCCGCCGCAGTACAGGCCAAGGCGGACGCCAAGGCGGCCGCGACGCAGGCCAAGGCGGGCGCGAAGGCCGCCAAGGCTAAGGCCAAAGGCAAGAACGAGCGCTCCGAGCGCGCCCAGGCCAAGCGTAAGCGTCGGCATGGCGACAGCACGGGCCTGACGAACACGGGCGCGCAGCGGGCACATGCCAGGGCGGCCGCCAAGAAGAAGGCGCGCACCAAGGCCGAACAGGCCGAGCGCGCCGAGCGCTAGCGCTGACCTCCGCAGCCAATGGCGGCGTTGGGCCCGGGGGCATTTGCTCTTCCCCGAGCCCAAGCCCGAGCCGGGCATTCTTCGGGTCCTCGCGCGCGACCCGGGCTGCGTGCGCGCCGCGCAGACACGCGAGCGTTTGTGAGCTGAGTTTGGTCGGGCTCGGACATCGAGAGGGCGGATGTGCGTGCGGTTGGCTCGAGTCTGATTGAGGCGGAGCAGGTTGTGCGTGCAGCTGGGTTACGCGCTCAGACACCGTCGCGGGTCACCGGTGACTGCTGGGATGCATAGCCGCAGCAGGCACAGCGTATGAGCGTTTGACACGACAAGTCCGGGTCTCTAGCCTGCTCAGCGCATGCCCGATCGCATCGGTAGCTGCCGCATCGTCGGCGAGATCGGCAGCGGAGGTATGGCCGTTATCTACAAGGCCATCCAAGAGCCGCTCGGCCGCGAAGTCGCGATCAAGGCGCTCAAGCCCTCCATTGCGTTGGACAGCCAGTTCGCCGCGCGCTTCGAGCGCGAGGCGCGCTTCATGGCGTCGCTGCAGCACGAGAACATCCTGCACGTCTACGACTTCGTGAACGACGGCAACGCGCTGTACATCGTGATGGAGTACGTGCAAGGCATCGACCTGTACGATCTGCTGCAAACAAGCCAGCGCCTGTCGGTGGAGATCGCAGCGATCATCGCGCTGCAGGTCGCGCGCGCGCTCGACTACGCGCACTTTCGCGGCATCATTCATCGTGACATCAAGCCTGCGAACATCATCATCTCGCATCGCGGCGAGGTGAAGCTGATGGACTTCGGGATCGCGCGCGACCACGCGCTCGCCGATCTCACAGAGACGGGCACGGGCGTGGGCACGCCGAGCTACATGAGCCCGGAGCAGATCCTCGGCGATAAGCTGGATTTCCGCAGCGACATCTTCTCGCTCGGCATCGTGCTCTATCAGATGCTCACCGGCGCGAAGCCTTTCGTCGAGGACGAGTCGCGCACGGTGATGCAGAAGATCCGGCTCGATCGTTATGTCGCGGCGCACAAGATCGCGCCCGAGGTGCCGAGCAGCTTGGAGCGGATCTTGGCGCGCTGCATGGAGAAGCTGCCCGCCAATCGCTATCCGAGCACGCAGGCGTTGGTCGAAGACTTGATGGAGTTTCTCGCTGCGCGCGTGCACCTCAATCACAGCGCGCAGCTGGTGATGTACCTGCGCGATCAAAACGTGATCACGCAAGGCGAGGCCGACACCGTGCTCACCGCCAGCGCCACGCGCTCGCCGCGCACAGGGTTCCGTGATCGCAGCTTGTTGCGCGGCGCAGTGATGATGTTCTCGCTGTTGCTCGTCGGCATCGTGCTGGTGGGCGGCGTGATCCAAGCCTCGGCCGGCCGCTTTGCGCAGGCAGAGACCGACGACACGTTCGAGACCTCGAGCTTTTCGCTCGGGCGCGCGGGTTTTTTGCGTGTGGTGGCCGAGCCCTGGGCCGACGTTTTCGTGGATGGTGAGCTGGTGGTGACGACGCCGAGCGCCGCGCGGATCCCGCTGCCGCCCGGCACGCACTACCTGAAGTTCGTGAATCCGTTTTACCAAGAGCACACACTGAGCGTGCAGATTCGAACGGCTGAGACCAACGCGGTGCACGTCGTGCTCGTGCCTAAACAAACCGCTGCTGCCAGAGCGCCTTGAGAGAGAGTGATTACATTGCGCTCAAGCGTGTGCCGGTTGTGCCTTGCCGTGTGGTTCTTCGCCGCAACGTCGCATGTGCGCGCGGAGTCGGCCGATGCGATCGTGCATGTCGTTCGGCCGGGCGAGACGCTCAAGAGCATCGGCGAGCTGTATTACGGCGAGCGCCGTGAGAGCGCGCTCGCCGCTGAGAATGCGATCGAGGCCAACGTTCCGATCGTTCCAGGTATGCGGTTGGTGATCCCGACTGTGCGTTATCACCGCGTGCAGCAAGGTGAGACCTGGGCTGAGCTTTCAGAGCGCTACTACGCGGATGTCCGTCGCGCGTTTGTGTTGGCCGAAGCGAACGCTGGCAGTCCGAGTCGGCCACCCGAAGCGGGACAGCTGCTGCTCGTGCCTTATCCGCTGCGTTACGTGAGCAGCGCGCACGATCCGGTGCGTCAGGCTGCGCGTGATTTCTTCGATGGCTCGAACAAAGCGATCGCGTTGATCCGGCGCTTCAATGTCATCAAGACTGCGCGCAGTGTGCGCGGCGAAGTGCTGCTCTTGCCGCTCAGCAGCTTGGCGCTGTCTGAGCAGGGCCGTCACCATGCGGCCGCGCAAGGCAAAGATCTCAGTCAGGCAGGGCAAGCGCGCGACAAGCAAGTAGCCGCGCAAGAGGCGCTGCCCACGCTGCGTCAGCATGTGCTGGAAGGGCGCTACGTCGAGGCGGTTGCGCTCGCGAACAAGCTGCTCGGTTGGGGGGAGCTCACTGGCAATCAGCTCGTGACGATCCAGCGCGAGCTTGGTACGGCGTTGATCGCGCTGGATCGAGATGACTTGGCGTTCGAGGCGTTCAAGTCGCTGTTGGAGCAGCAGCCGGACGTGGAGCTTGGGCTCGGGGATACTTCGCCGCGCGTGCTGAAGGTGTTGGATCGAGCGCGCAGGGCGATGGGGGATAAGAAGGCCGTGCCGGGGGCTCGGAAAGGGTCTGCGACCGTTTCTAAGAGTGAGTGATCCGAGATCGGTCACGGTCACGGTTACGAACAGAAAGAGGCTTCGTTAGTTGCTGCTGCGAGCGACTAGCCTGGCGAAGTCCATGCCTGACACGATGCCTCGGACGGCTGTGCCGTCGACCGCTAGGACGCGGCGGGAGTGGGCGGCGATCGCTTGTTCGGCTGCGCGGAATGATGGCAGTGCGATGGGTACGTTGATCACGCGTGGTTGCATGAAGTGATCGACTGGTTCTTCCGGGGGTGCTTCGCGGGCTGCCAGTGCGTCTTCTTGCGTGAACACGCCTACGGGCCATTCGTCTTCGAGGACGACTAGCCCTGACTGTTCGGCTTGTGCCAAGCGATCGATCGCTACGCTCAGTGGATCGGATGCGCGCACGCTGACTACTTTGTTCATCAGCTCGGAGACGGGCAGGCTCACGCGCTCGTCGACGACGGCTTGCATCAAGTCTTTGGTGCTGAGCACGCCTTCCGGGCGGCGATCGTTCGAGATGTAGAGGCGATGGATGTTTTGGCGCGTCATGCGCTTGGCCGCTTCTGCGAGCGTAGTGCTCGCCGCGACGATCTCGACGAAGGGTGTGATCACCTGACGAACAGGCACGTTGGGCAGCGCCAGCGCATGCCGACGTTTGCTGCTTTGCGACGCGCGTCGACGGCCGATGCGCAGCAGATCGGTGCGGCTGATCACGCCGACCAAGCCACCATCTCGGTCGACCACTGCCAATGCGGAGATGCGCAGCATGGCAAGCTTCTCTTGCGCTGCGAGCACGGACTCTGTCTCGTTCAGCGTGATCACCGGTGAGTTCATGTACTCGGCGACCGCTGTCGTGAAGGTAGACATACCTTTCAGGTACGCTTTGAAAGCATGTTTTTCAAGGCGAGCTGGATGTTCGCGCTTCGAAAGCTGCGAGCAATGCTTCCGCTGGATGCAGCGGCGTGAAGCCGATCCCACGCTCGACTTGGTGGCGACACGAATGACCTGTGACCAAAGAGCGCGCCGGATCAGTCTGCGGATCGAGCTTGCGCCGCCATGATAGGTCGAAGATGCCGAGCGACTCGCGCAGGTGTCGATCTTCGTGGCCATAAACGCCGCACATGCCGCAGCAGCCCGTCTTGACGAGCTCGAGCGGCAGACCTAGCTGGGTATAGACCTGAGCCCACAGCGCTGGCGCACGCGTCACAAGTGCTTGCTCGGTGCAGTGCGAGAACAGTCGGTAGCTCTCGGACGCTTTGAGCTGCAACTTCGGAAGATCCTGGGCGGCCAAAAACTCCTGCAGGAGCAGCACGTGAAAGCCTGCCTCGTGCTCCAGCAGCTTCGGGTATTCATCGCGGTAGGTCAGCACCACGGCGGGCTCGACGCCGATCATTGGAAAGCCGAGGCTCGCGATCTGGCGCAGGTGCTCGCTGTTTTTTCTCACGAGTTTCGTAAACGAGGACAAGAACCCTTTGATGTGCAGAGCCTTGCCGTTCTCGAAGTACGGCAACACGTGAGGCTCATAGCCAAGTTTGCGCAGCAGCAAGCACGCAGCCACGAGCACTTTCGGCTCGTAGAACGTGGTGAACGCGTCTTGCAGGATCACGACCGCGTTCGAGGTCTTGGGCAGCGCCGCCAGTGCAGCGTAGTCCGATACGGGGATGTTGCTGCGCTGCAGGCGGGCTTTGGCCGTGTCCGAATCGAGCGCCGGGGCATCGACGATGCCGAACAGCTTGCGCGTAAAGAAGCGGCCGATGGCACTCGCCATGAGCAGGTTCGCCAAGCGCGGGATGAGCACCATGAATGGCAACAAGCGCTCGAGCAGCGCTGTCATGTAGTCGCCGATCGGCCGCGCGTAGCGGCGGTGGTAGAGCTCTAGAAACTGCGCGCGAAAGTCTGGAACATCGACGCGCACGGGACACAATGTTGCGCAGGCTTTACAAGCCAAGCAGCCGGACATCGCATCGTAGACCTGATGGGAGAAGTCGTGAGTGCGCTCCTTCTCGTTGTAGCGCTCCCAAAGCCGCGCGTACCAAGGCAAGCTTCCGCCGCGTCGCAGCAGTTCCGATGCGACTAGCCCCTGCCGCGACAAGAGCCGCAGCCACTCGCGCATGACGCCGGCGCGACCCTTCGGCGAATGGATGCGATCGCGTGTGATCTTCGACGATGGACACATCAACGTGTCGCTGTTGGTGTCGAAGCACTGACCGTTGCCGTTGCAGCTCACCACAGTATCCATCGTGTGCAGATCGGGTTTAGCGATCTGACGATCGAGCTGCCCGCGTGTCGCGCCATCGATGCGCGCCAAGCTGAACTTGGTGTTCGCAGGCGTCGCGATCTTGCCTGGGTTCAGCTGGTTGCGTGGATCATAAAGCGCTTTGATGCGCTGCAGCTCGCCGTACAAGATCGGCCCGAAGTGATGTGGCACGAGCTCAGAGCGGTAGCCTTTGCCGTGCTCGCCCCAGAGTAAGCCGCCGTGACGTGTGACGAGCTCGGTGACTTGATCGCTAATCTTGCGGACGAGCGCTTCGTCCGCGGGGTCTTTCAGATCGAGCGCCGGGCGCACGTGCAAGCAGCCGACATCCACGTGTCCGAACATCCCGTAGCGCAGCCCTTCGGCGTCTAAGATCGCGCGGAACTCGCGTACGTAAGCCTGCAGGTTCTCCGGCGGAACGACAGTGTCTTCTACGAACGGCACCGGCTTGCGCGCGCCGGGTGTATTGCCCAGCAGACCGACGCCCTTTTTTCGCAGGTTCCACAGGCTTTCGCGCTCGCTCGGGACCCACGTCACGGCATAGCCGTGCGGAATGCCTACGCCATCTGGGTCGCTTGCGATCCGTTGCTCGAGCTCGCGCACCTTGGCCGCGACCGCTTCGCGATCGTCGCCGCTGTACTCGACCAAGTTGATCGCGCGCGTGATGAATCTCTGCTCCGTGCTGTCCGGGAGAAATGCGCGCACCGAGTCGAAGATCACGTCGCCCCTGGCCAGCGCAAGCACGGTCTCGTCGATCGTCTCGACCGAGCCGGGATCGGTCTCGAGCAGCCAGGCGGAGCTGGAGAGCGCGGCGTCGAAGCTCGCATAGCGCAGCACGAACAGCGCGCGATGCGGCGCGAAGTGCGTCAGCTTCAGCTTGGCTTCGGTGATCACGCCGAGCGAGCCTTCGCTGCCAGCATACAGCTGCGCGAGATCCACGCTGCTGCCGTCGGCGGCAGCCATGTGCGCGAGGTTGTAGCCGGTCATGTGCCGGAGCAGCTTGGGAAATGTGCGTGTGATTGTCTCGGCCTGGTGCACGCGGATCTCGCGCGCGAGCCTGTGCGCGCGGCCGATCAAGCTGGGCTCGGCGCACAACGCGTCGAGCTCGTTGCCGCTGACACGCTGGGTGCGGTGGACGTGGCCGCCGCGCAGCACGATCTCCAGCGACAGCACGTGATTGCTGGTCTTGCCGTGCATGCGCGAGCCTTCGCCGCTGGCATCGGTCGAGACCATGCCGCCCACGGTCGCCCGATTGCTGGGCGACAGGTTGGGCGCGAAGTACACATCGTGCTTCTTCAAGAACGCGTTCAGGTCGTCGAGCACGACGCCGGGTTGGACGCGCACGAAGCCCTCTTCCAGGTTCAGCTCGAGGATCTCGCGCATGTGGCGCGAGACGTCTAGGACGATGCCGCTGGTGAGTGACTGGCCATTGGTGCCTGTGCCGCCGCCGCGCGCAGTGAGCGTGACTTTGTGGAAGCGCGGCTCGTCCAGGAGCTTCAGCGCGCTCGCGACGTCGGCGCTGGTGCGCGCGAACAGCACCGCAGCTGGAAGCTGCTGGTAGATGCTGTTGTCGGTCGCCGCCGTTAGACGCGTGGCGTAGTCGGTGTTGATCTCGCCGCTCCAGCCTGCTGTTTGCAGGGCGGCGAGGAACTCTGCGACATCGGGCGTGGTGGCCTTGTGATGATCGCGTGGATCGAGGCGTGGGATGACCGCAGTCACGATGCACGGGGTTTGGCACGCGGGGTGGGGGTTTTCAATGGGTAGGTCTTTTTGGCGTGGGACAGACGGGAAACGTGTGGGTTTCTTGTGGGGTTTCGGTTGTCTGGAGCTTGGCTCTAGAGTAGTGCTCTAGCGGCATCGGGATGCGTGTACGGGCACGGGCACGCGTACGGGGAAGCGGATGCTGGATACGAGGGCGCGGATTTTGGGTGAGGCTACTCGGCAGCTAGCGGAGCTGGGGTATGCGAGCTTTACCGTTGCAGCTGTGCGCGACGCGTTGGGGTTGTCGAGTGGAAGTATGTTTCATGCATTTGCGTCCAAGGCGTCGCTTGCTGCTGCGGTGTTTGTCGAGGGGATGAGCGATTATCAGCGGGCTGCTTCGCAGGTGATTCACGGCGTGGATGACGCTGAAAGCGCTGTGCGCACGCTCGTTGCGGTGCATCTGGCTTGGATCGAAGATCATCGCGCGCTTGCGCGTCATCTGTTCGGCACGCTGCCGGACGAGGTCATGTCGCTCGCAAAAGATCCGTTGGCCGCGCGCAATGTGGAGTTTTTCGCGAGCTTAGAGAGCCTGTATCAGCGCGTCGCGGAAGCTGGGCTTTCGGGGCGTATCGAGCTGCGCTTGGCGCAGGTGCTGTGCCTCGGGCACGCGCAGGAGTATGGGCGTCAGTGGACCCGCGGTAACGCGCCGCTGTCGCCCCGGAAAGTCACGCGGGCGCTGCAGGATGCGGCGATTGCTGCGCTTGCATCGACTGTGAACCCGCGCGCCAAGGCCCGCAAGCAAGAGGAGACATCATGACCGAGAAGGTGCGCTACGAGCTCAAAGAGGGCATCGCCCAAGTGCACATGGACGACGGCAAAGCCAACGTGATGACGCGCGACATGCTGGAAGCGCTGCTCGGGGCGTTCGATCGCGCCGAGGCCGATGGCGCAGTGGTCCTGTTGACCGGCCGAGAGCGCATCTTCTCAGGCGGCTACGACTTGAAGATGTTCTCCGAGTCGCCTGCGGTGATCGTGAGCACGTTGCGGCTCGGTGCGACAGTGGTCGCGCGCATGGCCGACTTTCCGTTCCCCGTATTGGCGGTGTGTGCGGGCCACGCCGTGGCGCAAGGCGCGTTTACGCTGCTCGCCGCGGATGTCCGGCTCGGCGCCGAAGGACCGTTCAAGCTCGGGCTCAATGAAGTCGTCATCGGCCTCACGATCCCGCACTACGGTGTGGAGATCGCGCGCTCGCGCTTGTCACCCTCCTATTTTCAGCACGCCACGCTGACCGGGGCGATGTACTCGCCCGAGGAAGCCGTGCGCGCCGGCTTTCTCGACGCAGTTTGCCCGCAGGAAGAGCTCACCACCCGCGCCCTGGAGGAGGCTCAGCGGCTGCGCAAGCTGAACATGGATGCTCATACCGGCACCAAGCGCCGCGTGCGCGCGGAGGTGCTGAAGCGCATCCGGGAGAGCATTGATCAGGAGCTGGTTCTCCCGCCCACTTAGGCAATCGGGTCGTCCACAGCTTCGTGCTCGGGCATCACCTAAGCGCAAGTCCGCGAAGCACCTCTAGCGCGGGCGTCTTAGGCGTTCCTCTTCCGCATTTGCGGGTGTCTAAAGAGGTTCGCCAAAGACGGCAGAGGACGCCTAAGACGCCAAAAGAAGCGAGAGGCTCCGCTGCTCGAGGCACTGACGTCTGCGTGAGTTGGCGGAGCCTTCTTAATCTCTTTGGCGCTCTTAGGCGTTTATTGGCGTCTTAGGCGTTCCTCTTCCGCATTGCCGGTGTCTAAAGAGGTTCGCCAAAGACGCCAGAGGACGCCTAAGACGCCAGAGGAAGCGAGAGGCTCCGCTGCTCCAGACACTGACGTCTGCGCGGCGTTCGCGTTTTGCTTTGGCGCTCCTTGGCGACTTTCGTCACACGAACTCCGGAGATTTTCCTGATGTATCGCGCGCTTGGTCGCTTTGTTTCGCAGGCGGCACTCGGTATAAACCCCGCCCATGACGCATCGTAAGCTGCTGGTTGCCAACCGTGGTGAGATCGCTGTTCGCATCCTGCGGGCTGCGCGTGAGCTGGGCACAGCCACGCTGGCCGTGTACTCCGAAGATGACGCGAGCAGTCAGCACCGCATGCGCGCCGATGCGGCGCACGCGTTGCGCGGCCGCGGCGCGCAGCCGTACCTCGATATTCGGCAGCTCGTAGCGGCAGCGGTGGAAAACGGCTGTGATGCCGTGCACCCCGGCTACGGCTTTCTGAGCGAGAGCGATGCGTTCGCCGAAGCGTGCGCGCAGGCTGGCTTGGTGTTTGTCGGTCCAAAGCCAGAGACGCTGCGTCTGCTCGGCGACAAGACGCGCGCGCGTGGGTTGGCCCGCGAGCTCGATGTTCCGGTGCTGCCCGGTCATACCAGCGCCGCCAGCTTGGAGGACGTGCTCGCGTTCTTCGCCGCGCTCCCGGAAGGCGGCGCGCTCGTGATCAAAGCAGCGTTTGGCGGTGGCGGCCGCGGGATGCGCGTGGTGCGCGAGGCCAGCGAGCTCGCGGATGCTTACGCGCGCTGTCGCTCCGAAGCCGGCGCGGCGTTCGGCAACGACGCTGTGTACTGCGAGCAATTCATCGAGCGTGCGCGCCACGTCGAGGTGCAAGTCGTCGCAGACCGACACGGCGCGGTGAGCCACCTGTGGGAACGTGAGTGCAGCTTACAGCGGCGGCACCAGAAGCTCGTCGAGATCGCGCCGGCACCGCAGCTGCCAGCTGCAGTGCGCGAGCGGCTGATCGAATGGGCGCTCGCGATGGCGCGCGAGGCGGCGTACGAGAGCCTGGGCACGTTCGAGTTTCTCTTGGATGTGGACAACAACCTCGCGCCCGTGTTCATCGAAGCCAATCCGCGCTTGCAGGTGGAGCACACGGTGACCGAGGGCGTCACCGGCGTGGACCTGGTGCAGACGCAGCTGCGGTTGGCGGCGGGCGCGACGCTCGAAGAGCTCGGGCTGGATGTCGCGCATGTGCCGTTGCCGCGCGGCTACGCGGTGCAAGCGCGCGTCAACATGGAGTCGATGGACGAATCAGGCGTCGCGCGACCTTCGGTCGGCGTGCTCAGCGCGTTCGAAGTGCCGACGGGGCCGGGCGTGCGCGTCGATACGTTCGGCTACACGGGTTATGCGACCAACGTCAGCTTCGACGCGCTGCTCGCCAAGGTGATCGCGCACTCGAGCGCAAATCATGTGAGCGGCGCGCTGGCGCGACTCGAGCAGGCGCTCTCGGAGTTCCGCATTGAGGGCGTCAACACCAACTTGGGCTTTCTGCGTGCGCTCGTGGCGCGTGAAGAAGTGGTGAGCGGGCAGGTCTACACGCGCTTCGTCGAGGATCAGGCAGCTCCGCTGGTGCGTGCGAGCGTCAGGGCTGCCGCTCCGAGCGGCGAGCCCGGCTTGGTCGGCGCCAAGGTGGATGCGCGCGATCCGCTCGCAGTGCTCGTGCACGGCAAGAGCGGTAACAGCTCGTCTGGTTTGGCTGAGACGATCATCCCGACGGCGCAGCTCGCCGTGCCCGATGGGCTGGCCGCGGTGCGCGCGCCAACGCTGGGCACGATCGTGAGTGTGAGCGTGCGCGAGGGCGACAAGGTCGGGACGGGCCAGGCGTTGCTCGTGATGGAAGCGATGAAGATGGAGTCGGTGATCCACGCGCCCGAGAGCGGCACTGTGCGCAAGCTCGGCATCGCGGCGGGCGACACGGTGGCCGCAGAACATGTGCTGGTCTTGATCGAGCCGGGTGTGGTGAGCTCGAACCTGCAGGCGTCGACCGTGCAGCTCGATCTCGACCACATTCGCCCGGACTTGGCTGAAGTGCATGCCCGTCATGCTTACGGCTTCGATCAAAATCGGCCCGACGCGGTGGAGAAGCGGCACAAGCTGGGCCGGCGCACCGCGCGCGAGAATCTGGCGGATCTGATCGATCCGGGCACGTTCACCGAATACGGCGCGCTCGTGATCGCGGCGCAGCGCAGGCGTCGGCCGGTGCAAGAGCTGATCGAGCGCACGCCCGCTGATGGTTTGATCGGCGGGATCGCGAGCGTGAACGGCGAGCTGTTCGATGACAGCGTGCGCACGCAATGCGTGGTGGTGTCGTACGACTACACGGTGCTCGCGGGCACGCAGGGCACGATGAACCATCGCAAGAAGGATCGGCTGTTCGAGGTGGCAGCGCAGTCGAAGCTGCCGCTGATCTTGTTCGGTGAAGGTGGTGGTGGGCGCCCCGGTGACAGCGATGGGCTGAGCTTTACCGGCCTCGACTGCATGGCGTTTGCGCTGTTCGGCAAGCTCTCGGGTCTCGTGCCGTTGGTCGGCATCGCGAGTGGGCGTTGTTTTGCGGGCAACGCGGCGCTGCTCGGTTGCTGCGATGTGGTGATCGCGACGCCGGATACGAACCTCGGCATGGGTGGTCCGGCCATGATCGAAGGTGGTGGCTTGGGTGTGTTCCGGCCGGATGAGATCGGGCCGCGTGACGTGCAGCTGCAAAGCGGTGTGGTCGACATCGCGGTCGAGAACGACGCGGACGCGGTGCGTGTAGCGAAGCAGTATTTGTCGTACTTCCAGGGTCCGGTGGCTGACTTCCACGCGATGGACCAGCGCCTCTTGCGCAACATCGTCCCGGAGAATCGCAAGCGCATCTACGATGTGCGCGAAGTGATCGAGACGATGTGTGATGTCGGCTCGGTGCTCGAGCTGCGACAACACTTCGGCTTGTCGATGATCACCGCGCTCGCGCGCATCGAAGGTCGGTCGATCGGCATCATCGCCAATAACCCAGCGCACCTCGCGGGCGCGATCGACAGCCAAGCTGCTGACAAAGCGTCGCGCTTTATGCAGCTGTGTGATGCATTCGATCTGCCGATTTTGTTCCTGTGCGACACGCCAGGCATCATGGTGGGTCCGGAAGCAGAGAAGACAGGGCTCGTGCGGCATGCTGCGCGCATGTTTGTGAATGGCGCGAGCTTGAGCGTGCCGTTCTTTACGATCGTCTTGCGCAAAGGCTACGGCCTCGGCGCGCAGCTGATGGCGGGCGGAAGCTTCAAGGTCCCACTGTTCTTGGTCTCGTGGCCAACGGGAGAGTTCGGCGGCATGGGCTTGGAAGGCGCGATCAAGCTCGGCTTCCGCAAAGAGCTCGAAGCGATCCAAGACCCCGCCGAGCGCCTCGACACTTTCGAAAAGATGGTCGCAGCCGCCTACGACCGCGGCAAAGCAGTCAGCGTAGCCAGCGTCTTCGAATTCGACGACGTCATAGACCCAGTAGACTCCCGCCTCTGGATCCTAAACGCCCTAAAATCCGCACCCAAACCAATCCCCCGCGAAGGAAAAAAACGCCCCTGCATCGACACGTGGTGAGCCCGCTTCAGCGGGCGCCCGTGGCGTAGGTTAGGTTTGTGCGGGCTAGGCGTAGTTCTATGGCTGCGTCTAGGACTGCTAGGCGGGCTTGGTCTACTTGGGTTTCGGAGAGTAGTAGGTCGGCGCTGGTGGAGTGGCCTGCGTTGAGTTGGGCTACGCGGCTTCGGTATGCGGCTTCTGCTGCGGTGCGCGAGGTTTCGGCTGAGGTGTAGCCTTCGCGTGCCGCTTTCAGCTGCGCTAAGGTGCGCCGGATTTCGAGGGTGAGGCCGCGGCGTAGCTCGTCGAGCTGGGCGCGGGTGGCTTCCGCTTGGCCTTCGAGGTTGCCCACTGTGTGATTCGCGATGAATGCGTCGTTCGGGGACCAGGTGATCGCTGCGCCGACTTGCCAGCTGGGATCGAACCGTTCGCGTGGTGGGATGACGAAGCGGTTGGGGTTGGCGTAGTTCGCGCCTGCGATCAGCGCGAGGTGCGGGTAGGCCGCGGCGGCGTTGGCATCGATGGCTGCAACTTGGGCTTGTGAGGTGGCTTGGAGCGCAGCGACTTCGGGCCGCTGTTGGAGCGCGCGCGCCATCAGGACGTCTGCCGCTTCGAGCGGCGCTTGATCGTTGTCCAGCACAGGCTCGGCGATGCCGAACACCGGTCCGTCTTCGGCTCCGAGGATCGCGCGCAGTGCAGCGTCGGCGATCTCGACGCCTGCTCTGGCCGAGGCCAGCGCGCGGCCGGTGGCTGCAACGCGAGCTTGCGCGTCGAGCTGATCGGACTCGGTGAGATAACCTGCGCGCGCGCCGGCTTGGACTTGTGCGAGCTGGGCGTTGGCTGTGCGCTCGGCTTCAGTCGCTACTGCGAATCCGCCGCGGGCGCGTGCGAGTTGGTAAAAGGCTTGGCGCGCGTCGCGGCGGATCTGCGCTTCGGTGGTCGCCACGCGTGCTTCTTCGGCGAGGACCGCGGCTTTGGCTGACTTCAGTGCGGGCAGCATCGCGAAGAACATGTCGCTCACTGGCCAGGTGAGCTGCACGCCGAAGTCCCATTGGTTGCGTGGGATCTTGATCGTCGGTGTCTGCGCGTCGAACTGTCGCTGGAAGAGCGCGCGCGCTGCGGGGTCGTTGACGTTGTCGACGACGCTCAGCGCCAAGGCGCGTTCTTCTGCGGTCATCGTGGGTCCGATCGTGCCATCCGGGAAGCCATCGATGTGCGTATAGCGTCCGCTCAGCTCGAGCCGCGGCCACATCTGCGCGCGAGCTCGCTCAACCGACGCTTCCGATGCACGTGCGAGTGCACGCACTCTCGCGGCGCTCGGATTCGCTTGCAGCGCAAGCTCGGCCGCGCGATCAGCCGTCAGCGGCGGCCCGCTCTGCAGCGCAGTAGCGAGGTCGAACGGCGGCGTCTGCGGCGTGGTGGCGGGTGCCTGTTGGGCGCTGGCGGGCGCCTGCTGCGCGTTGGCGACCGTCTCCTGCTGGGTGACGGGCGCCTGTTGGGCGTTGGCGGGCGTCTGCTGCGAGGTGACGGGCGTCCGTTGGGCGTTGACGGGCGCCTGCTGCGAGGTGACGGGCGTCTGCCGTGCGTTGGCGGGCGGCTGTCGTGCAGTGACGGGTGCCGCTGTTGGCTGCGCTTTTGTGAACGCGGGGCATGTGGATGTGATGAGGAGTGTGAATAGTGCAAACGTGCGATTCATGGTTTTCATCCGATCATTCGGCGAAAGCGAAAGACTGCGCTGGCGAAGACTACGAAGCCGATGGCTGCGAGCACCGTCAGCTGCACTTGAAGGTCGGCTGCGCTCGCGCCGCGCAGCAGCACGCCACGCATCAGCTCTGCGTAGTGACGCAGCGGGTTGAGCAGTGTGAACGGCTGCAGCCAGCTCGGCATGGAGCGGATCGGCGTCATGATCCCGGACAGCAACGCGGCAGGCAGCATGAAGAAGAAGCCGCCCATGAACGCCTGTTGCTGGCTGCCGCTGAACGTAGAGATCAGCATGCCCGCGCCGAGCGTGGTCATGAGATATAGGACCGTGCCGACCACCAAGAGCGTGAGGCTGCCGCGCAGCGGCATGTCGAACACGTAGCTGCCCACGACCAATGCGATCGCGAAGTCGAGCAAGCCGAACAGCGCGAACGGCAGGATCTTTCCGAGCATCAACATGCTCGACTGCACGGGCGTGACCAGGATCTGCTCGAGCGTGCCGCGCTCTCGCTCTCGCGACAAACCCATCGCCGTGACGATCGTGGTGATGAGCAAGAGCAACATCGCCATGATGCCGGGCACCATGTACACAGCGGTTTTCAACTCGGGGTTGAAGTACACACGCGAGCGCAGGCTGAGTTGAGGCAAGCGCGGTGCCATATCCGCCGCCGTGCGCTGCAAGCGTGCCTTCATCAGGATGGCGCCTTCCGACCCGAAGTACTGCGCGATCGCCGCGCTGGCGATGCTCGCGCGATTCGGATCCGAGCCGTCTAAGATCGCCTGCACACGTGCCCGTTGGCCGCGCACGACATCGCGCTCGAAGCCTTCGGGGATGAGCAACACCACCGCGGCGCGGCCCGTCTCGAGCCAGCGTTCGGCCTCGGGGATATTGTCGACTGCGCCGACCTTGGTGAGCGTGCCATCGGCGAGCAAGCGCCGCAGATCGCTCAGGCTGCGCTGCGACTTGTCGAGATCGACCACCACCGTCGGCACGCGGTCGACATCCAAGTTCACCGCGTTCGCGAAGATGAACAGTTGGATGACAGGCACGCCGACTAGCAGAAACATCATGCGTCGATCGCGTGCGGTCTGGCGCAGCTCCTTCTTGATCACTGCGAGCAACATGGCGAGTGAGCGCGTCATGCGATGGTCCTCCGAAAACGAGTGGTGCTCATGAGCACCATGAGGGCGCTGAATAGCGCCAAAGCGGCGGCGTCATGCCAGAGCTCCGCGAAGCCGTTGCCGCGCAGCAGCACGCCGCGCAGAGCGTCGATGAAGTAGCGTGCAGGAATGACAGCGCTGATGACCTGCAGCGGCTTGGGCATGTTGGCGATGGGAAAGACGAAGCCGCTCAGCAGAAGTGATGGCAGCATCGAGCTGAGTGTGGCGACCTGCGTCGCGACCATTTGATTGCGCGCGACCACGCTGACCAAGAGGCCTTGACCGAGCATGCCGGTGAGGAAGAGCAATGCGACCAACGCGAGCGTGGGTGCTGAGCCGCGGAACGGCATGTTGAACACCCAGCTACCCACTGCGAGCACGAGCAGCACGGCGAGCGTGCCGAGGAGCAAGTACGGCAGAAGCTTACCGAGCACGATCTCCAAGCGACCCACTGGCGTCGCAAACAGCTGCGCCATCGAGCCGCGCTCCCATTCGCGCGAGACAGTAAGCGCGGTCAGGAGCACTGCGACAATCGCGAGCACAAGCGCGGTGATGCCCGGCACGAGATAGATCGCGCTGCGACCCTCGGGATTGAAGCGCGTCCAGCTGCGCGGCTCGATGGGTGGCGTCAGCGTGCTCGCTGCTGCGCCACCGCTCGCGAGCGAGAGCCCGAGCGCGCGCACAGAGGCGTCCATCTTCGCGCGCACTTGCAGCGCGCTGCTGTTGTCCGAGCCATCGACCAAAAGCTGCAGCTGGATCGGCCGGCCGCGGCGCAGGTCGCGCTCGAAGTTTACGGGGATGATGAGCGCCGCGATCGCGCTGCCTGCGACCAGACGTGCTTCGGCTTCCGACGGCGTGGACCACGAGCCCACGTCGTTGAACTGGTCACCCGCGCACAAGCGCTGTCGCAGCTCACGGCTGCTGGTGCTGTGGTCTTGGTCGACGAATGTGACCGGCAGGTGCTCGAGGTCGAAGCTCACGCCAAAGCCGAACAGGAGCAGCATCACGATCGGCATCGCGAGCGCGAGATACAACGTGCGCGGATCGCGCATCACGTGCCGAACCTCTTTCGCGCTGAGTGCCCAGACTCGTTGCCAAAACGCGCCCATCACGCGCTCTCCTGGTTTTGCACGCTGGTGCGCGCGACCGCGAGGAACACATCTTCGAGGGAAGCTTCCGTCGGCTCCATGCCTTCGACCTGCGCGCCGGCAGAGCAAAGCGCTGCCGTCAGCACGCGGCGGTCGATCGGGACGCCGTCCGCGTAACGCACGTGCAAGCGTGCGCCGAACAGCTCGGCGGCGCGTACGCCTTGCAGCGCGCGTGCGGCGCTCGTGGCTTTGTGCAGGTCGCGGCCTTCGATCGACAGCGCTTCGCCTGGCACCCAAGTGCGCTTGAGCGCTTCGGGCGTGTCGAGTGCGACAAGCACACCGTCGACCATGAGCCCGATGCGCGCGCAGTATTCGGCCTCGTCCATGTAATGTGTGGTCACGAACACGGTGGTGCCCTGCCCTGCGAGCTCGCGGATCAAGCGCCAGAAGTCGCGCCGCGATGCGGGGTCGACACCCGCTGTCGGCTCGTCCAAGAACACGATCGCCGGCTTGTGGATCAGCGAGCACGCGAGCGCGAGCCGCTGGCGGATGCCACCTGGCAAAGCCGAGGTGATCGCATGCTTGTGCTCGGTCAGGCCCGTGCGCTCGACCACTTCGTCGATCGCGTGGCGCAGGCGTTTACCGTACAAGCCGTAGATGCCTGCAAAGAACTCCAAGTTGTGCTCGGCTTCGAGCTCCAGATACAAGCTGAACTTCTGAGACATGTAGCCGATCGACGACTTCACGCTGAGCGCTGAAGACGCGACATCGTGACCTGCGACCGTGGCGTGTCCGCCGCTCGGGGTGAGCAAGCCGCACAACATGCGGATCGTCGTGGACTTGCCGGCGCCGTTCGCGCCGAGATAACCGAAGATCTCACCACGCTCGACGTGAAACGACACATCGCGCACAGCGATGAAGTCGCCGAAGTGTTTGGAGAGCTTATCGACTTGGATGGCGTGCTCGGTCATGCGGCCTCCTGGGCTTCGTCTCGGCCGGAGATGCGCGCGAGAAACAGGTCTTCGAAGTCTGGTGCGACTTTGCGTAAGCTCGCGCCGTGTGCAGCTACGGCCTGTTCAACGGCCGCCAAACCTCCCGGCACGATCACCACGCGTAGGCGTGTACCTGCGGGAGATGCCGCGACAACTTCCGGCTGCTGCGCGAGCACACCGTGCAGCGCTTCACGATCGCCACCCACGACTTCGCAGACGTCGTGCTCGAGCGAGCGCGTCAGCTCACTCGGTGCACCGGACGCGATGATGCGTCCTTTGTGCATGAGTCCCACGCGATGACAGCGCGCGGCTTCATCCATGTAGGGGGTGGAGATCAACACGGCCATTCCGCCGCCCACGAACTCGTAGATCAGCTCCCACAGCTCGCGCCGGCTCACCGGGTCGACGCCGTTCGTCGGCTCGTCGAGCAGCAGCACCTTCGGCTCATGCAAGAGCGCACAACACAACGCGAGCTTCTTGTACATCCCGCCGCTGAGAGCGGCAGCGCGACGATCGACGAAGCGCGCGAGCCGTGTGATGCCGAGCAGGCGCTCGACGCGCTGCTGATAAGTCTTCTTCTTGAGCGCGAACAGCTGACCGAAGAACCATAGGTTTTCGCCCACGGACAAGTCGCCGTACAAGCTGTATTCCTGCGGCATCAGGCCGAGGTCTCTGCGCGCAGTCGTGCCACGCGCCAGCGGATCTTGACCGAGGATGCGCACGGAGCCTGACGTCGGGTGCATGAGCCCCGCCAAGCATCCGATCGCCGTGGTCTTGCCCGCGCCGTCCGGTCCTACGAGCCCGTACAGCTCACCCGGCTCTACAGCAAAGCTGATGCCGCGCACGGCTTTGACGTCACCATAGTCGCGCGCCAGCTCGATGGTCTCGAAGGCAGCCATGATCGATGCTCCTTGGATGTTGTGGTGCAGCTGTCAGCGGCTGGCGGTCTGGGGCGCGTTCGACCCGAGCTCGACGTGGATGTTCATGCCCGCGCGCAGCTTGTGCTCTGGGTTCGGGATGCGCAGCTCGACCGGATACACCAAGCGATCGCGATCGCTGCGCGTCTGGATGTTGCGCGGCGTAAACTCCGCTTCCAAGCCGATGCGGCGCACCTTGGCCTCGAATGCGAGATCGGGCATCGCGTCCGCAGTCACCTTCGCGGACAAGCCCACCTTGGCCGCCGCGAGATCCGCGTTCGGAAGGTAGAACGTCGCTTTCATCGTGCTCGGGTTGACCACGCGGGCGACGACCGCGCCGGGAATTACGAGCTCGCCGGGGTCGTAGTACAGACGCTCGACGATGCCTGCGGAAGGCGCGCTGATCTTGCATTCGGAGACCGCCACTTCAGCGGCACGCACCAGTGCAACCAGCGCGTCGACGCCGCGGTCGGCGGCGTTGGCTTGCGCCGCGACCGCTTGCGCTTGAGACGAAGCAGCGGCCGCTTGGCGCGAGCTCGCCGCATGTGAAGCGCGGGCAGCATCGGCCTGTGCGCCGAGCCCACTCGCTGCTGTGCGCGCTTGATCTTGGCGCGCGACGGCCGCGTATTCACCCATCGCTTCGACGCGCTTGGCTTCACGCTCCGCAGCTTCCCGCTGCGTGTCGAGCACGCTGATCTGCGCGGTCGCCGCGTTGATCGTCGCGCGCGCTGCCTGGCTTTGACGTTGCGCGGCATCCGCTTGGGAGCGCGCCGAGTCGGCCTGCGCGCGTGACGCTGCCAGCCGGGCTTGCGCTTCGGCGAGCCGCGCGGCCGGCTCGTCACAAGCCAGCTCGTACAAAGCGGCGCCCGCTTCTACGCTCGCGCCTTCTTCGACCAACACGCGCGTGACGCGTGCCGACATGCGTGCGGAGAGATCGACTCCCTCGCTTTCGACCACAGCGGAGCCCGAGGGCGGACCGCTGAGAGCGTCGCGCTGTGCGCGGATCTTGAGGGCAATCGCGGTCGCCAGCCCCGCAGCCAACAGGACGGCCACGATAAGTACGCGCTTCATAGACTTTTTCTCCGGCCGGCGAGTTGCGCGGCGCAGCGACCTTTTGCGAGCAGTGTGCCAGCGCCCTGCGTGCACACAGCGCCTCCTCAGCCGCCGATCGTTCGGACTTCCGGATGGTCGGTGTCTGGATCGCCGGACACAGCGGCCGCGGCGATGTCCTGAGTCGTTCCGCGGACCTGGCACTCAGCTTGCGAACGTGGAGTTGGACCGAACCCACGTAGGAGCTGACCGTGCCAAGCCACTCGCCTGATAGGATGCCCCTCGGCCCGGCCCCGTCTGGGTCAAAGCGGAGACCTGCCGTGGTTCGTTACTCTCCAGCGATCGATCGCACATCCTTTCGTCAGAACGCGACCGAGCGCGCGGTGTTGCGGCTTGCGCGTGTGCGCTTGTATGTCGCTCCAGCGCTGGGTGCGCTCGCTGGGTTGTTTGCGTTCTTCGAGCCTTCGACGTGGCGCAAGCTTGTGCTCTTCCCCGCGATCGGAACCATCTTCGTGCTCTCGTACGTGGAGTGGATGCGGATCCGAGCGTACGGCGTGCAAGCGTTGTCGATGCCGTTCAACATCGGCGTGATGTTGCTGGGCCAGGCCGCGTTGGCGTTTGCGACCGGCGGCCTGTTCAGCCCGGTGATCGCGGGCATGCTGCTGGTCGCGACGGTGTGCGCGGTGTTCGCGGAAGCGCGCATCGTGTACTTGTTTGTCGAGTGCATTCAAGTACCAGCCGTGTGGATCATGGCGCTGGTGCACGAGTTTGGGCAGCCGGTGCCTACGCTTATCCCAGAGATCTTTGGTAGCGCTCATGAGCTCGAGCACGGTGTTGCGCCATGGGTGCTCGCGAGCTTGTACACGCTGCTCTTGAACGCAGCGGCGCAGCTCGGCATGCAGCTGCGTGATGTGTTCGCGGAGTTGTTCGATGAAGCGATCGCCGAGCGCGATCGCGCCCTCGAGATGAACTCAGAGCAAGCGCGCGCGCTCACCACGCTCAGCGCGGAGCTCGCGCACGAGCTGAAGAATCCGCTCGCGAGCGTGAAGGGCTTGTCGGCGCTGGTCGCGCGCGATGTGCAGGGCAAAGCGGCCGATCGCTTGCAGGTGCTGCGCGGCGAGGCGGATCGCATGCAGGACATCCTGGAGGAGCTGTTGGATTTCTCGCGGCCACTCGTGCCGCTGGTGATGGAGGACGTGGAGCTCGGCGAGCTCGCGCACCAGGTGGCACGCCTGTACGAAGCGACTGCCGCTGAGAGCGGCGTGCAGCTGCAGCTGTCGGCGAGCGGGCCCGTGCATCTGCGCTGCGACCCGCGTAAGATCCGGCAGATCGTGATCAACTTGATCCAGAATGCGCTGGATGCAAGCACGGCCAATGGCCAGAACGAGATCCAGATCGAGGCGCTGGAGCGCGCGGGCCACGCGCACTTGACCGTGTCGGATCGGGGTGCGGGCATCGATCCTGCCATCGCGCGCAACTTGTTCGAGCCGGGCGTGACGACCAAGGAGCACGGCTCGGGCATCGGCCTCGTGGTGGCGCGCAGCCTTGCGCGGCAGCACGGCGGTGAGCTGACGCTTTTGGCGCGTTCCGAAGGCGGCGCCGTCGCCGAGCTGACTCTGCCGCTGAAGGCTGCAGTGCCACAGCCTGAGCTGGCGAGCGGCGTGCAGGTCAAGCCGAGCATCCCTGTTCCTACGAAATCTGTGAGGGAAGCGCCATGACACCACACGTGCTGGTGGTCGACGACGACGCTGCGGTTCGTTACACGCTGCGCAATGTGCTCGAGGATGCTGGCCTGACCGTCGACGAAGCCGAGGACGGCGAAGTCGCGCTTGCTAAGCTCGCCGAGCAGACGTTTCATCTCGTGCTGTCCGACTTGCGCATGCCGAAGGTCGATGGCTTGGAGTTGCTGCGTCGCATTCGCATGCTCGAACGCTCGCCGCGCGTGATCTTGATCACCGCGCATGGCTCGGAGCGCGCCGCGGTGAATGCGATGAAGGAGGGCGCGTACGACTACTTTCGTAAGCCTTTCGAACCAGACGAGCTGGTTGCGGTGGTCGAGCGCGCAGTGGAGTCTGTGCGCTTGCATGCGAACAACGAGCGCTTGCAAGCCGAGCTGAACTTGGCGCGTTCGATGGTGTTCAGCTCCGAAGCGATGAAGCGGCTCGCTGTGATGGTTGCACGGGTCGCGCCCAAGGAAGTGACCGTGTTGATCACGGGTGAGAGTGGCACTGGCAAAGAGCGCTTGGCGGAGGCGGTGGTGCGCGCGAGCCCGCGTCACGACAAGCCGTTTGTGCGCTTCAACTGCGCGGCGCTCAATCCGGAGCTAGCGGCGGCGGAGCTGTTTGGGCATAAAAAGGGCGCGTTTACTGGCGCAGTCCAGGGCCGCACGGGGTTGTTCCGTGAAGCGGATGGCGGCACGCTGTTTCTCGATGAGGTCGGTGAGCTCGATGCGCGCGTGCAAGCGATGCTGCTGCGTGTGTTGCAGGAGCGGCAAGTGCGCGCGGTCGGCGAGGACCAAGCGGTGCCGGTGGATGTACGGATCATCGCCGCGACGCATCGCGATCTCGCGGAGCGTGTGCGTGCGGGCGCGTTTCGCGAAGATCTGATGTACCGCTTGAAGGTCGTGACGCTCGATCTGCCGCCGTTGCGCGAGAGGCCAGAGGACATCCCGAGCCTCGCGCAGCACTTCCTCGACGAGTTTTGCGATCGCTTCGGCGCCGGGCCGTTTGCGGTCGGTGATGGGCTGCGCGCGCGCTTGTGCGCTGCGACCTGGCCGGGGAATGTGCGCGAGCTACGCAACGCGATCGAGAGCATGATCGCGCTCTCGGCGCCGGACGAGCTCGACCTCAGCCTGCTCCCTGGCGATGCAGTCAGCAGCACCGACGCGACGCCACGGGCGACACTCGCAGATCGCATGGCCGCCTACGAACGCGGCATCCTGATCGCGGCGCTCGCAGCCAGCGGCGGCAACCGCACGGAAGCTGCCAAGTCCCTCGGCATCGGCCGAGCCACCCTGTACGAAAAGCTCGAGCGCTACAAAATCGAAGCGAAGTGATCGCCCGCCTCGCTCGACTCTAACCGTGCCGTAGGCGACGGCCAACGCCGCTGCGCCCGCGCGCAGATGCCGGGCGTGGGTCGCATAAGGCGCTTCGCGCGTGGGCGCCGATGCGAAGTACGCGCCTCACGCAGCGCTGATTGGGCTGCTGGTCTGTGTGACCGATACGGTGGAGTGCTTTGGGGTTGGCCGCGCCGAGTGGTACGAAAGTTGGAGTGCGATGTCGTGGCGCGCGACGTGCCCGCAGCGCGCTAGCTTCTGAGCGTGCTGGCGGCGTGTTGCGTCCCACCGTGCCCCAGTGATTGTCGAGCGGTGCCGCTTTGCGCTGCGGATGAGTAGCCGCTTTCTGATGTGTGTTGCTGAGTGGTTGCGCATCGCTTGATCGGCTGCTGTCGAAGGTGTCGTCGTGGTAGATCGGGCGCGGTAACCACTGTGACCAGCAGGCCATGATGAAACAACTCACTCTCCGCTCTTCTTCCCTGTGCGTCTTGTTGCTGATCGGCTGTGCTGCTGCTGCGTGCAACAGCGGTGAGCCCGGCTCTGCAGCTACGGACGGGTCTGCTGTCGTCGCTGTGGGGCCGAGCGCCCAGAGCAGTACGCCGCCGACAGCGGCAGGTAGCGCTGCGCCATCACGCACGTCGTCGGCTGGTACGAGCGGCGGCGCTGCAGGTAAAGTGGGTACACAGACGGGTGCCGCGTCATCGGCGGGATCGGCGGCTGCAGCTGGTAGCGGCACCACTAGCGCTGCGGCGGGTTCGAGCGCGGCTGCAGGAACGAGCGCTGCTGCGGGGTCGAGTGCAGCCACGAGCGCTGCCGGTTCGGGTGCAGCTGGAAGCGGCGCAGCCGGTTCGGGCTCCGCGACTGCGGGCCAAGCAGCAGCGGGCGCGGGTGGTGCTGCAGACGCGACCTCCGTTGCGTCGGGCTTGCACGAGCTTTTCATCGATGCGACGTGCGATTCTGCGACGCGCGCTCCGCTCGAGATGGGGGCGACGTGCAATCACTCTCCGAACACGCAGCGCATCGAGAAGATGGTCAAGCTCGGTGGCGAGGCGGGCAAGAGCTACAAGGTTACGCTGCGTGTGCGCGGGATCTGGGAGCCGACGCAGGTCACGGGCGGCATGCATCCGGATGAAGATGTTCCCTTCACGATCGGCGGCCAGGTCGCTGCCGGCGCGGGCAGCTCCAGCGACGCGATCAACTACCAGCAGTACTTCATCGAGGTCGCCGAGCCTAAGCAGACATATTGGCTCAACGACCACCAATACGTTGCGCACGACATTCACAAAGAGGACTACGAAGCGACCCTCACGGTGGCGGGTGGCGCGCAGATCAAGGTCGTGATGAACGACGGCAACGAACGCGAGATCGCGAATTTCCCGAAAGAAATGTTCGCAGACATCCCGCCCTACGACAAAACGCCGAGCCTTGGGCAGCTCTTGCGGCTCGATGTCGTGAGCGTGGAAGTCGTCTCACCGTAAAGCGGCAAAATGGGGTAGGGTGCGGCACATGTACCAGGTGTTGCTCGCTCTGCATTTCCTCGGCTTGGCGCTCGGTGTCGGCGCTGGCTTTGCCCAGTTCACCCTGGGGCTGAGCTCGCGCGAGCTTCCGGCAGGCGAACGCACCGGACTCGCGCTGCGCACGATGGTCCTTTCGAAGAACGGCAGCTACGGCCTGCTGCTGTTGGTCCTGACCGGCGTCGGGATGATGCTGATTCGCGGCGTGAGCGCGACCTTCCAGTGGGGGGGTGGCGCATTCCATGGCAAGCTCGCGCTGGTCGTGATCATGTTCGGCGTGCTCGGCTACTCGCAAGTCGTCGGCGCCAAAGCCCGCCGCTCAGGCTCGGTCTCCCAGATCAACAAAGTCCGCATCTTGTCGCGCGTGCAGCTCACACTCGGCATACTGGTCGTCATCGCTGCCACAGTAGCCTTCAAATAGCCCTCCTCCCGAGCCCGAGCCCAACTCATCCGCTCCAGCGGAACAAAGACCGGCATGACACCCAGCACCAGCCTAGTTGTCTCCGCCATCCTCACCTTCGTCATGCTGCTCGTCGCGAGCCTCTCACGCGCCAAAGCCTGGACGCTCTCAGGTTTCATCCTAGCGCTCGGCAATCGCGACAATGTCCCCGAGCCCACAGCGTTTGCCGCGCGCGCAGATCGCGCCGCGAAGAACATGCTCGAAGGCCTGGTGCTGTTCGCGGCGCTGCTGCTGGCTGCAAGCTCCGCGCACGTCGCAGACAGCGCGCTCGCGCAGCCATGTGCGATCTTCGTGTACGCCCGCATCGCTTATGCGCTCGTGTACTGGGCAGGCATCAAGTACCTGCGCACGATCGTGTGGGCGGTCAGCATCGCCGGCCTCAGCGCGCTCGCCCGACTCACGCTCGCGTAGCGAAAGCAGCATGTCGCGCGCGGCGACGAACGTCAGCTGGCAGGCGCGGCTGCGCGCTCTGGCGAAGAAAGCCGCTTGTCCGCAAAGGTTCTGGTGGCAGAGTTCTCGACTGTGAGCAGCGAATCCCAAGCTCGAGCGCCGATGCAAGCCGTGCTCGAGGCGGTGCGGAGCTACGGCTACAACGCGACCGCCTTTCAAGTGCTCGAGCCGGGCTTCGAATATTGGTTCGCACCGAATGGTGCGGGCACGGTGGCTTACGTTGACACGGGCAGCGCGTGGGTTGCAGGTGGTGCGCCGCTCGCTCCGGCTGAGAAGCTCGCCGAGGTCGCGCAACAGTTCGAGAAGGCTGCCGCTGCGAGCGGCAGACGAGCGTGCTTCGTCGCCGTCGAGCAACGCTTCTTGCATGCCGCATCTCAGCTCAACCTGCAAGTCCTGCAGATCGGTGAGCAGCCGGTCTGGGATCCACAAGCTTGGCCCGCGATCGCGAAGACCAGCCGGTCGCTGCGCGAGCAGCTGCGTCGTGCACGCGCAAAAGGCGTGACGATCCAGCTGTTGGAGCCCGAGCAGCTCACAGATCCCGCATCGCCGGTGCGCGCGCAAGTCGAACAGCTACTGCACGCGTGGCTCAGCTCGCGCAACATGGCGCCGCTCGGATTCTTGGTGCAGCTGCATGTGTTTTCGTACGTCGCGGAGCGACGCTGTTTCGTCGCGCGACAGCACGATCGCGTGATCGGCTTTCTCGGGATGATCCCTGTGTACGCGCGCGGCGGCTGGTTCATCGAGGACTTCTTGCGCGAGCCGACCGCACCCAACGGCACCTCGGAGTTGATGATCGACGCCGCGATGCAGGCGGCTCTGCATGAAGGAGCGCGCTTCGTCACGCTCGGCCTGTCACCGCTCGCCGGTACGGTCGTGCCTGCGCTGCAGTGGGTGAGTCGCTTCGGCGCGGCGCTGTACGACTTCGCAGGCCTGCGCGCGTTCAAAGCGAAGCTCAAGCCCGAGCGTTGGGATCCCATCTACATCGCATTCCAAGCGCACACGGGCGGGTGGCTCGCGTTGTACGACATGCTCAAAGCGCTCGCGCGCGGCAACTTGCTGCGCTTCGGCATCGAGACGGTGTTGCGTGGCCCAGCCGTCGTGCTGCGCGCGCTCTCGCTGTTTCTGATCCCGTGGACCCTGCTGCTGGCAGCGGCAGACTCGGAGCATTGGTTCCCGAGCCCGTGGGTGAAGTGGGGCTGGGTCGGCTTCGACGTGCTGCTGACGGCGGCACTTTTGCGCCTGAGCAGTCGCTGGAACGAACGGCTCGGCACAGCGGTCGCGGCCGCAGCCACCTTCGACGCAGTCGCCACCACGGTCGAAGCCATCGGCTACAACTGGCCGCGCGCCAGCACCTGGCAAGACGCAGTTGTCATCGCCCTATCGATGGCAGCACCCATGCTAGCCGCGACCATCCTATGGCGAGCCCACGCCCGCCATCGCCTAACGCACGGCTTCAGCTAACGGCCGTCTCGAAATCCTCGAGCTCTCAACCAAGCCGCAAGTACCCGTGGGCGTGGCCGATCACGTCCGATGCTATTGGGCTATGGGGTCCTGGACGGAGCTGGCTTCGGGTGCTGCCCGGTCTTCGAGGCGGTCGCCCCAGTCCAGTGCGTGTTTGCGAACAAGCTTTTGGATGGCTTGGCGCGAGACGCCGGCCCAATTCGCTGCGCGGGATTTCACTGCACCAGACTGGCGCTTCAGCAGATCCAAGTAGTCGAGCTCGAATGCCTCGCTCAGCTCGCGGCGCGCGTCTTCGAGGGTCAGCCAGTCTGCGCGATGTTGGGGTGCGTCGCTTGCCCGCCAAGCCGAGAGCCGACGCAGCACGCGCGCCTCCACTTGGAATGCACCCGGGCCTCCATAAACAACCTGATCCTCCGCACACGCACAAGGTTGCGGTGCATCGCCTGCAGCTTCCAGCGGCACGCTCACATGCTCTGAGGCCGACAGCGGCAACGTGATCGACTGCTCTGGCGTAAACGGCAGCTCAGGCAAGACCTGCATGCGCCGAACAGCGTTGCGCAGCTCGCGCACGTTGCCGGGCCAGCGATGCGCACGGAACATGTCGACCGCACCGGGCGGCAACGCAGACAGCGTCGCGGTGGGAACGCTCTGCCGGAGAAAGTGCAGGATCAGCTGCGGCAGATCGTCTAAGCGCTCGCGCAGGGGCGGCACAAACACGGCGACGCCTTCGAGCCGATAGAAGAGATCCTGACGGAACCTGCCTGCCTGGATCTCCGCGCGCAGATCGCGGTGCGTGGCGGCGATCACGCGCACGTTGGCTTTCTCGAAGCGCGTGGCGCCGACCCGCTTGTACTCGCCGCTCTGCAAACAGCGCAGCAGCTTCTGTTGCAGGTCGAGTGGCAGCTCGCCCAGCTCATCCAAGAACAACGTGCCGCCGTCGGCTTCAGCGAGTGCACCCGGACGCGCGCCCGTCGCGCCGGTGAACGCGCCGCGCTCATGCCCAAACAGATCGCTCTCGATCAAGCTCGGGGTGACCGCGCTGCAGTCGAACACCACGAATGGCCCTGCTGCCCGGGCGCTCGCACGGTGAATCGATTGCGCAACCAGCTCCTTGCCCGTGCCGGTCTCGCCTTCGATCAACACGCTGAGATCAGTCGGTGCGATCCGGCTCAGCATCGCAAACAGCTCGCGCATCTTGCTCGACTCACCGAGCAGATCGCCAAAACGTTGCTCACTCGCGCGCTCACGGACTTCGCTGTTCGCGAGCGGCGTGATGGTCAGCGTGGTCTCTCCGATGCGCAGCTCGAGCGCTTCGTTCGCGGAGATGTCGAACACGCGCAGCCCGCCTACACGCACGCCGTTCTTGGAGCGCATGTCACGCACGCGGAAGCCGGACTCACCCAGCTCGACCTCGCAGTGCTCGCGCGAGACCGTGACGTCGTTCAAGCGAATGTCCGATCCAGGTGCAGTCCCGATGCGAAGCGTTCTGCCCGCGCGTTGCAGCTGTTGACCCGCGTCGACGCCGTGTGTGACCGCCAAGCGATAGCATGCGTAGCGTACGGTCATGGTGCTGCGCTGGTCTGCAGTTTGCGTGAGATCCGGCATGCTTAGGCTCCCGTGCTACTGGCCCGAGGGTGGGCGCATTCGAGTCCGGTGCCGCAACGGCCCGGTGCTCACGCTGCATACGGAGCCGGCGCGAAGTGGTGACTGAAAAACTGCGCAAGATTTTCTGTCACCGCCTGAGCTCTGCTGCGTAGGGGCTAGGACTCGATTTCTGCTGGAGCGCTGCATTTTTTCAGTCAGTGCAGCCTCCCCATGCGCCCCAAGGGACCCGCGGTATGACACGAACCCTCCCACAGTCACGTCAGGCGCATGTGAGCCATGTGTGCAAGCGGATGCCGGAGCCTCGCTCATGACAGCGATCGGCTGGGCGGACAGGGACTTGGTGGCTGTGTTCGGGGCGTCTACAGTCGCACGCTACGAACGCGCCATGTTTGTCCCGCGCAAAACGGCTCCCGAGCCAGCCGTGCCATCACCAGCCAGCGAATCCGCGCGCGCCGAACGTACGGTGTCGGGTCCGGCGCCGATCTCGCACGCGCATCGCGAAGCGTTCGACGACGCCGGCGCGTGCGCGGCGATGCTGCGTTACGCACAGGGCGACAACAGCGCGTTCAGCGATGTCTACGCGCAGCTCGCACCACGCCTCCATGGTTTTTGCGTGCGCTTGTGCGCCGGTGGTGCCGAGGCCGACGATCTCCTGCAGGAGACGCTGCTCAAGCTGCACCGCTCGCGCACCGCGTATCGGCCGGACGCGCACCCGCTGCACTGGGCCTTTGCGATCGCCCGCTGCGCTTACATCGATCGCCTGCGGCGTCGCAAAGCCAGACCTGAAGTACTGGGCGATGGCCCGAGCGGGCTCGCAGCCAACCGCTCCGGCAGCGAGCCCGAGTCGGAGCTGCGGGCGGCGCAGCTGCGCGAGCTGGTCCAGAGCGTGCTGCTCTCGCAGCCAGAAGCTGCACGCACGTCTTACATTCTGGTGCGTCTCGAAGGCGTGTCCGTGGCCGACGCCGCCGCGATTTTGAGTGCCTCGAGCGACGCGATCAAACAGCGCGTGCACCGCGTAGCGCAAGCACTGCGCGAACAGCTCCAACGTCGAGGTCTCGATGTCAACCCGTAAGCTCGACCCTCATTCCGCACCTGCAGCCGACAGCGGCGACGAAAGCTGGGTCGCTGACCTGCTGTCAGGCCCACGCCTGCCCGATCCTGCTGCGCTCAGCGCGCTCCAGGCCGAGCTTCAGAAAGCCGAGCGCCCGAAGAAGCGCTGGCCGATTTTGCTCGCGATTCCAGTCGGCGGCTTGGTGGTCGTCGCAGCGCGCGCTTGGCTCAGCGATCGTTCGCTCTGGCGCATCGACATGACGCACATCGGCGAACGTTTGTCCTGGGGCATCGCCGGCCTCGCGCTGTGCGCGCTCCTCGCCATTGCGGCGGCTGTGCACCGCGGACGCAAAGGCTTCGGGCTCGCGACCAAGACGCTCGGCAGCATCGCGCTCGGGCTCAGCGCGCTCGTCGCTGCGATCCCGCTGCTGCTTCGCGGCACCACACCACAGCCTGCGCTGCACACGTTGGGCGCACCCTGCGCGACGGTGGTCTTGACCGCGGGCGCGTTGACGCTCGCGGCGGCGGGCTACATGTTCCGCCGCAGTCAGCCTGTCGCAGCGCAAGCGCGTGCGCTCGTGCTGGGCACGGCCGCCGCCGCTTGGACCGGCATCATCATCTCGCTGCATTGCCCGGCTGAATCCACCACGCATCTGATGTGGGGTCACAGCGCGCCGCTGCTCATACTCGTGTTGTTCGCCAGCTTGTTCCTGCCGCGCCAAATCCAGCCGTGAACATCTGCCGCACTGCCGCTGATGGCGGCGAAGAGGTGCACGTCTCCGCCACGGCTGCTTAGAGCAGCGGAGCATCCTTCTCCTGGCGTTCTTGGGCGCCCCTGGCGTCCCTTGGCGCTTCCTCTCGACCTGCCTGCGGTGCGCGAAATACGAAGATTTAATCGCCACCAGACGCCAGGGTCGCCAAAGAAACGCCAAGAGATTCGAGAGCGGCTACGCGCACTCGCACAAACCTTGCACTTAGCGCAGCGGAGCATTCTTCTCCTGGCGTTCTTGGGCGCCCCTGGCGTCCCTTGGCGATTCCTCTCGACCTGCGAGCGCTGCGGCGTACACACACTGCAGCCGACAGCGACGGCAGCCAACAGCGGCGAATCGTCAGCGATCAAACCCTTCAAACGTCAGAAGCATGACGCCGGGCCATAGACACAACGCCGCGCGCGCCGCTACGCTTCCCAGGTAGGGCGGACTTCAGCCTAGGATGGGCGGTCAAGGACCTTGGCAAACGAGCTATCGCGGATCAGCGAACGGCTGATTCGCGCGCGAGAACGCAACGGACACGGCGCAGCACGGGTGTGGGTTCCACCACCTGCACGCCGCGAGCCAACGCGCCGAGAGCTCCCCCCGGAGCCACGTTCTCCCGCAAAACCAAGGGATGACGCGGCGCAATCCCAGAAGGCTTCGTCCACCTGGGTAGCGATCCACGTACAGCTCCGGCATGAGCCTGCACCGGCAGAGAGCGTCTTCGATGAGCCTTCGGATCGCGACGAAGACGATGACGAAGAAGTCTACGTCGAAGCCGCGCCGGTAGAGTTTGCGACGCCTCTGAAGAAAGCGTTGCCCGCGCCTGCGGCAAGTGAAGCCTTCTTCGTTCCGAAGGTGTTTGCGAGCGAGACGGCAGCGCCTGGTAAGCAGGGGCGTGCGACGGGTATCCTCCGCTACCTCGCGACGCGCGCGCTCAACGCGTACCTCTCACAGAGCAGCTTTGCCTCGGTCGCGACAAGCGAGCCACGCATGCTCGACGTCCACGCATAACGCGCGCAGCGCGCGCGATCCGAGGAACGGTAAGCTTTTCAACAGCCTGAGCGTCTGAGCCGCGAGGTATGCACGGCTACCACCCCTTGCAGCTGACAGCGGCACGAGTCTAGCACTGTGGTGCCGCTAGCGATGGCAAAAGCCGCGACTATGTATCGCCAGACCACGGGGGAACGGATGACTTCGGTCAGCACGCTCATGACGCGAGATCACCTCGTCACCATCGGACCCGAAGCCACGGTGAGCGACGCTGCTCGCAGGCTGGCGTCCGAGGGCATCAGTCACCTGCTCGTCACTGGCGAAGGCGAGCGCCTCTTGGGTGTGTTCTGCGTCTGCGACCTCGAGCACGCGGCGACCGGATCGCGCTTGCGCCAGCACATCACCGCCCGTCCCATCACGGTCGACGTCACGACCGATGCCCACGTCGCGCTCGAGCTGATGGAAGATCAGCACGTCAGTTGCCTGCCGGTACTCGACGCCGCCCGCCGTTTGCGCGGTGTGATCACGCTCCATGAAATGCGCCGCAGAGGCCTGGTCGACGGCGAAGAGGAGCGCTGCAGCGCGTGCGGCAGCACAGAGCACGTACGCTGCAGCGCCCATCGCGCCCTCGGCTTGTGCATCGAGTGCAGCCGCAAATCCGAGCCGCCGGACGTCGAGCTGGACATCGAGACTGAGCTCGGTGGCGGCGATTAGTTCAGCCAGCGCGTGGGAGCGCTACCTTCAGCAGACTCGGTCGGCCCGTCTTGGGCAGCCGCGCCCGCCTCGGGGTCTTGGGCCTCCGCCGGCGCCGCGTTGGGATCTGCGTCCGCAGCGGTTCGCGCGGCCTCAGCGTGCTCCAAATAGCTTTGTCCACGCGCTGCGATGCCCCCGCGCTGCTCCCGTTCTGCGGCGCGGTCCCACTGCCGTGCAGCTTCGCGCCAAGCGAGCGTACGCGCGGCCTCGTCGGTGGCGGACTGCGCCTTTTGTTCCGCGGCTTGCGCCTTTGCGACATGTGGATTTTTTCCAAAGCCCATCGGCGCAGCATAGCGGACAGGGGCGCCCGCGTAACCCGGAGTCGCCCATTGCCTGCCCGTCTGCGCACCGTGCGCCGGCGTGCCGCCGCTCGCGGAGCGTAATTTTCTCGCGCAGGGGACCGCCGCAAGGTTGCCCAGACGGCGAGAGAACGCTATGCGGATCGCGTGAAAGTCCCCGGAGGCCCCGACGTGATTAAACCGCTTCCCCGCTTGAAGCTGCAGGGATTCAACAACCTCACGAAGGCTCTCAGCTTCAACATCTACGACCTGTGCTACGCGGTGGCCGACGAGCAACGTCAGAATTACATCGAGTACATCGATGAAGTCTACAACGCCGACCGGCTCACGCAGATCCTGACAAACGTTGCGGAAATTATTGGCGCAAACATTCTGAACGTGGCGCGTGAGGACTATGACCCGCAGGGGGCTTCGGTCACGATCCTCATCTCCGAGCAGGAAGTCATCGACCGGCGCTCGGCCGGCCGTGAGGTGCTCTCGGACGCCGTCCGTGAGCACCGAGACTCGAGCGTGGTGGCCCACCTCGATAAGAGCCACATCACGGTACACACCTACCCCGAGACCCACCCGCACAACGGTATCGCAACGTTCCGTGCAGACATCGACGTGGCGACCTGCGGCGTCATCTCGCCCCTCAAGGCGCTCAACTACCTGATCGAGAGCTTCGAGTCTGACATCGCCGTGCTGGACTACCGGGTGCGCGGCTTCACCCGCGACATTAAGGGCAAAAAGCACTACATCGACCACAAGATCAACTCGATCCAGGACTTCCTGAGCAAGACGATCCGCGATCGCTACGAGATGATCGACGTGAACGTGTACCAAGAGAACATCTTCCACACGAAGATGCACCTCAAGGAGTTCGATCTCGACACGTACTTGTTCGAAGCCAAGGCGAAGAGCTTGTCGTTCAAGGATCGGCTGCGCATCGAAGCGCAGCTCAAGCGCGAGATCGAAGAGCTGTTCCACGGCCGCAACCTGACTGACTGAAGCGGGTTCGGATGTCGCCCGAGATCGCCGGCCCGATGCTGCCGCTCTTGTTCGAGCAGCTGCAACGTGCCGGTGAGGTGCGACCTGAGTGGCCACGCCGCCCGCCGATACGCAGCAGCGATGGCACCTCTCTTAACCGCAGCAAGTCGACGTCATAAGCGCGCATCGCGCGGTCCGCGCTGACCAGTGTCAGGGATCGGTACTCTGCAGTGGCAGAACCTCTGTCGCTGCCGCGTGCCGCGCTGTGACAGGCAGATCTTCGAAGCCGCAAGTCCGAGCGAGCTCATGCAGCCCGACATCATCAGGAAGGTCGAGCCGAAGGCGCCCATCGCTGACTTGATCGCGATCTCCCAGATCGATGCAGCGCTAACAACGACGCGCGCCTGAGCATCACCGAGTGAGCGCCTCTAGGTCGCAAGGTCACTCCGGCTCGATGCTGCCTTTGTTGAACGCGTCGAGGGCGGCGCGAGGCAGTGCTGAGTCGAAGCTGCGAGCGACACGAACGCGTCCTTTGAGCAGGCCTGGTTTGCGCTCCGCCGAAGCGGGCGCAATCGGTCCAAGTACCGCGACTGGCTTGCCGGCACGCGCGATGATGATCCGCTCTCCGGAGCTTGCACGCTCCAGCAACGCCGAGAGGTGTGTCTTCGCCTCATGTACGGTGACGGTCGCCATGCCTTAGTCTAGCTTAGTCCACTTTCGAGTCGACCGCAGAGACCCCGCTCGCGGACGCGACTGCTGTGCGGGCGGCGCGGCAGCGCTTTTTGCTTATCTCTATGCCGATGACGTCGAAGCCGAGTGTGGCTGCGACTGCGAGCACACCACCGCGGCCGCAGAATGGATCGACGATCGTTTGCGTTTGCGTGTGCTTGCGCAAGTAGTGGCAGGCTACCTCGCCGGCAGTTGCGCCCATGCCGCGCGCCCACGTCGATGCGCCTGCATCGGGCAGGACGTCCGGGCTCGCTGCGAGCACTGCCGGCACTTCGCCGCGCGTGAAACACAGCATGTGCGAGTAGCTCGCGCGACCCCATGTGCTCGTGCCAGCAGGTCGTCGACATACGATCTTGTGCCAGGCGAGCCGCGCTGCTTCAGCATCGGCAGCCTGCATGACCAAGTGGCTCTTGCTCACCCACGTGCGCTCGTGCAGCACATCGCTCTGATAGAAGATCGCCATGTCGCTCGCGGGCACCCAGCGCAGCACAGCGCGCGCCGCCTCCACAAACCAATGCTGCCAAGCCTCGAAGCTCAGCTCGGGCAGCTCCGACAAATCTGGCAGCGACGTGATCACACTCGTCCCGAGATCCGCGGGCTGAGCATGCATCCACTCGAGACCATCGCCGTGCACGATCGAGCAAGCAGGCTGCATGCGCGTCGTGGTGCCAGCTCTTCCGACAGCTGTCAATCTTGGTGGTTTGACAGTCTGCGCCAAGCAATGGGATAGAGATTCCATGCTTTCGCCGCTGCTCACAGACCTCTATCAGCTCAGCATGGCGCAGGGTTACTTCCACACCGGGCGCGCGAGCGACCAAGCGGTGTTCCAGCTGTTATTCCGGCGTTTACCGTTCAAAGGCGGCTACGCGCTCGCCGCCGGGCTCGAGCAAGTGTTGGACCTGATCGAGCACTTTCGCTTCGCGCACGAAGACGTGGAGTACCTCGCGACGCTGAGAGCGTCCGACGGCGGCGCGCTGTTCTCGCAGGACTTCCTCGCATATCTGCGGGAGCTCGAGCTGAGCTTGGACGTAGACGCTGTGCCCGAAGGAACAGCGGTGTTCGCGCATGAGCCGCTGGTCCGCGTGCGCGGCCCGCTCTTGCAAGCGCAGCTGATCGAGACTGCGCTGCTCAACGCGGTGAACTTTCAGACCTTGGTCGCAACCAAGGCCGCACGCGTGGTGCATGCCGCGCGCGGTCAAGAGGTGCTCGAGTTCGGCCTGCGCCGCGCACAAGGCGCGGACGGAGCGCTGTCGGCCAGTCGCGCTGCGTTCATCGGTGGCTGCGTTGCGACCAGCAACGTGCTTGCGGGCCAGCGCTTCGGGATCCCCGTACGCGGCACGCATGCGCACAGCTGGGTGATGGCGTTCGACGATGAGTTGAGCGCGTTCGAGGCCTACGCGGAAGCGATGCCGCACAACTGCGTGTTCTTGGTCGACACCTACGACACACTCAAAGGCGTGCGCAACGCGATCGTGGCCGGGCGCAAGCTGCAGGAGCACGGTGGTAAGCTGCTCGGCATCCGGCTCGACTCCGGTGACTTGGCGTGGCTGTCCACCGAGGCGCGCAAGCTGCTCGACGAAGCGGGTTTTCGCGACACAAAGATCCTCGCCTCGAACGACCTCGACGAGCACCTGATCGAGTCGCTCGTCTTGCAGCAAGCCGCGATCACGGTCTGGTGCGTGGGCACCAAGCTCGTCACGGGCCACGAGGATGCCGCTCTGGGCGGCGTGTACAAGCTGTCGATGATCAGCAAAAATGGTGGACCACTCGAGCCGCGGATCAAGCTCAGCGAGCAGTCCAGTAAGATCTCGAATCCAGGGGTGCAGCAAATACGGCGCTGGACACGCAACGATCGCTACATCGCCGACGCGATCTACGATGAGGCTCAGGGCTGCGAGCAGCCGACCCGGCTGATCGACCCGTTCGATCCTACGCGTCAGCGTGTCATGCCACCCGAGCTTGCATACGAAGACCTGCTCGTGCCGGTCGTGCGCGCAGGCAAGCGCGTGGCTGCGAGCCCATCGCTTCTGCAGATCCGTGAGCGCGCGCAGCGTGAGATCGCGCGGCTCGATCCAGCGGTGCGGCGTCTGGTGAACCCACACGAGTACCCGGTGGGTCTCAGCTCGCAGCTTTACGCTGAACGACTCAAACTCATTCAGAAAGCGCGCGGCGCAAAGCAGTTACCATGAAGCTCGACGCCATCGTATTCGACTTGGACGGCACGCTCTGGGATACCTGCGCGTCGTGTGCGATCGGCTGGAACATCGTGCTCGAGCGCCACGGGATCGCATGGCCTGCGATCACCGCCGCTGATGTGCGCTCGGTCGCGGGCAAGCCGCACGCAGAGTGCATACGTCACGTGTTCCGCGGCCTCTCGGAAACGCAGCTCGCGATCCTCAGCGATGAAACTGCCACTGAAGACGTGCGCTGCATTGAAGCGCACGGTGGCGAGCTCTATCCCGGCGTGTGCGAAGGCCTGGCGCAGCTCGCCGCGCGCTGCCCGCTGTTCATCGTGAGCAACTGCCAAGCTGGTTACATCGAGCTGTTCTTACGCAGCAACGGCTTTGGTCCGTTGTTTCACGACAGCGAATGCTGGGGCAACACCGGGCTCAGCAAAGCCGAAAACCTGCAGCGCGTGATCTCCCGCAACGGGCTCGCTTCGCCGGTCTTTATCGGTGACACCGACGGTGACCAGACGGCAGCCGACAGCTGCAAGGTGCCGTTCGTTCACGTCGCGTACGGCTACGGCCAATGCCCGACCGCCAGTGAGCGCGCGTCGAGCTTCCCTGAGCTGTGCGCGCGCTTGTCCGAGTGGCGCTAGCTCACAGGATGATCGGCTCGCGGCGCACGAGCTCGGCGGGCCAGTGCTGCGGTGGGCTCTGCAGCTCGTGGTAGAACGTGACGATACGCTCGATGCGCCCGCTCGGGTCGAGCTCGCCGACGTCGAGTGCCGGGCTGTAGCAACGGCCGTCCGGTTTCACGGCGATGACCGTGAAGCGGAAGATGTCGTGGTGCATCTCGATGCTGCTGGTCAGGTAGCCGCGCGTGCCTGGATTGTCGCGGCGAAAACGCAGGATGCGCTCGTACAGTCCGCGTCGACCCACGACCGTCTCGTAGTTGGAGATGACCATTCCCTCCTCGGCCCAACATGCTTCCAAGATCGCAACCAGCTTGTCGGGGTCGTCTTCGTTCCACGCAGCGACGTAGCCCAGCACGGCGCGTTCGACTTCAGCATCTCGGTTCTGAACAGTTTTCATAGCCCGCTTAAACGGTGCCACAGGCCGCTGCGGAGCGCGAGTCTGCGGTCGAGCCGCTCAGAGAAACGCTTTGTCTTGCGCGCACACATCCGTATTCATCCGTCTACATCCCCGAGCCCGAGCCCGAGCCCGAGCCCGACTCACGCACGCATCGCATGCACGCTGAGCAGACGAACAAGTCATGACAACGCGTCTCCGAAAGCTCACTCACAAACGCCCAGTGCAGCGAGGCATTCATGCAGCGCGCTCTCCACTCGAATCGCTGATACCGACAATCGCGTCTGGCCATCACAGGACATTTGTCGCTGCCGCCCACGGCGTCATTCCTAAACTGAGGCCAACTCTGCAACTTCGAATGCAGCTAAAAGCGTCAACGACCAGTGGCATGATCGCCCGCGGGCGATGTAACGTCCGTGGCTGCATGAGCTACAGGGGTATGCTTATTGGAGTGGTTCTGGTTTGCGCTTGTGCGCGAACGGGCGCGCCCATGTTCGGCCCAAAGGCCGGAAGCGGTGGCGCGCGCGCAGGTGCTGGTGGTAGCGCTGCAGGCGAGCGTCGAGGCTCCTCGATCATGGACGCCAACGGCGGCACGCGTGCAGAAGCGGGTGCTGCTAGTGGCGGCAGAGGGTCCGCTCAGAGCGGCTCCGGCGCGACCACCGGTACGGCGGGCGCAGCGGGTGCAGCTTCAGCAGCCGGCAGCGGCATCAAGTCATCGGACGAGGTGTTCCGCGACGACCTGCTGAGAACCTACGAGCTCACATTCGCAGATGCGGATTGGAGCCAGCTCCAAGCGACCGCCACGGAAGAGCTGTTCGTGCCGGCCATGCTGAGCGTGGATGGTGAGCAGATCGGCAAGATCGGTGTTCGCTACAAGGGCGCTTCGGGCACGCTGCAGGGCTGCTTCAGCGACGGCGTTCAGACATGCCGCAAGCTCTCGATGAAGATGAAGTTCAACGAGTACGACGCGAACCTGCGCTACCGCGGGCTCAAGAAGCTGAACCTGCATGGCTCGCTCAATGATCCGAGTCACCTGCACGAGCGTGTGACCTACAAGTTGTTTCGCGAATTCGGCGTGCCCGCACCACGCTCCGTGCATGCGCGCTTAATGATCAACGGCGAATACAAAGGTCTGTACAACCTGACCGAAGAGGTCGACGGGCGCTTCACGGATTACCGCTTCGAAGGCGCAGACGGCCAAGGCACCCTGTACAAAGAAGCCTGGCCCGCGAAGTCGCAAGATCCCGGCTATTTCATGCACGCGCAGCAAACCAACGAAGGCTCTGACGTGGCCAAGGTGGTTCAGTTCGCCGAAGAGCTCGCGAGTGCTCCGGAAGATCAGCTAGGCGCGGTCGTGACGCGCTGGATGGATCCCGATGCTGTGCTGCGCTACTTGGCCGTGCACACGATAACGAAGCATTGGGACGGCCCGCTCACGTTCTATTGCACGGCAGAGTACGGCTGCAACAACCACAACTTCTTCATCTACGAAGCGGTGACAGAGGAGCGGTTCGCGCTCGTCGCATGGGATGTCGACAACACGTTCTACGAGAACGTGCTGACCGACCAAGCGCTCGTACCGAGCTGGTATGAACCAGCACCCGAATGCAACTTCGACGCCGCAGAAGGCTTCCTCGCGCCCTCCTGCGACAGGCTTGTGCAAGGCTTCGTCCAGCTCGGCCTAGACAAGTTCGGCGACACGCTCGCCAAGTTTCTGGAAGGCCCCTACCAGGTCGCCGCGCTACAGGCCGACGTCGATCGCTGGGCCGCCCAGATCGACGAATCCGTGATGACCGATCCGGCAGGCTCAGGCTACGACGACTGGCGCGGCAACGTCGGCTACCTCAAAGAAATGATCGACAAGCGCTACGCCCGCGCGGTCATGCTCCGCGATCAGTTCTAGCCCCTCTCAAATCGTGCGCGTGAGCGTAGTCCTAGCTCTCTCGTGGCCAGCGTTGCATCGTGCTCTGCTGCTCGGAGCGACGACGCTCACGCTCACCCACAACTTGTTTGTGTTTAGCTGGTTTGGGAGCGGCCGCTGAGGGGTGCGGGTTTGCGGAGTAGGCTGTAGAGCACGGCTGCTATCGGCACGATCAACAGCGACATGAGCTGCGTGGTCGAGAAGCCGAGCGCGAAGCCGCGTTCGGGGTCGTCGCGCAGGTACTCGAGAAAGTAGCGCGCGGTGCCGTGGAGCATGCACAGGCTGAAGAGGACCTGGCCCCAGAACCTGCGGCGCGGAAACATCAGCAGGCAAAACGTCATCAGCAGGAGCCCAACGCCCGCCTCGTACAGCTGCGTCGGATGCACAGGAAACGAATACGCGGCTTCGCGCGCGAGGCCGTAGCTGTCGACGTGATATGCGAACGCGGGCGACCCGCGCAGGCCCGACGTGTCCGGCCAGTGCGGGAAGATGCCCAAGGCTTTGAGCCAGCGCGGCGCGCCTTCCGGCAAGCGCGTTCCGAAATCGCAGCCGTACAGGTAGCAACCGATGCGCGTGAGAAACAGGCCCACGGCGATCGCAGGTGCTGCGCAGTCGCCTACGTTGAGCAGCGAGACACGCTTTGCGCGCAGGTACAGAGCAGCCGTCGCGAAGCCGGTGAGGAAGCCGCCGTAAGCGGCAAGGCCGCCGTTGCGCAAGTCCAGCCATTGCCACGCCGAGCTGAACTCGTGTCGGTTGACCAACACGTACAATACGCGCGCGCCTGCCACGCCGCTGACAGCGGCAATCAGGTACACGTCCGAGAGCAGCGCCGCGCTCAGCCCAGCCTGACGCCCGAGCAGCAGCGTCATCCGCCAACCGACGAGCAGCGACAAGCCCAAGAGCACGCCGTAGGCGTAGATCGGTTGCGCGCCCCAGGGAGCCGGGATGTGGAAGAGTATCGGATGCATCGCCGCGCCTACCTCACGCTCAGTATAGCGTGCTCGAGGCTCGCGAGCCGCGCGCTCGCGCAAAACTGTTCCAGTGCCTACCTGTCGTTGCAGCCAGCGGCGGCTGGACCGCAGCGCCAAGGCAGTGCTCCGCGATTTGCTTCAGGCTGGCCGGACCAGACTCGCGCAAGTCGTGGAGCGCACGCAGCAGGTCGCGCGGCGCATGGCGCCAGCTGGCAAAGAGCTCTCGAAGCTCGTCCGGCAGCGCGCCGCGCACCATGGCATCGTAGACCGCAAACACGATCTGACCGCCGAGCGGCGGCTCTCCAGGCTGCTCCTCGAGCAGTGGCGCGCACATGGTCAAGAGCAAATCGTGCCCGGCTTGCTTGTGCACTTGTGTCCAGGTCGAGAGATATCGCTCTGTCAGAAAAACTTCCCAGCCAAACGGCAAGCGCTCATCGTCCGGATCGAGCCAGTACACGCGATCGATGTCGATGGCGAACGCGGCCAAGTCGACGTAGCTGCTGCCATGAGCGGCAGCGAGCGCTTGATCCATGATCGTGTGCCGAACCGGCTCGGGCAAAGAACTTCTACTCATCATCCTTCGTAAGCTCCAAAACGCGTTCGACCGTAACGCCAACGACTTGTACGGTCTTGTGTTTGCTGTGCTCTCCGCGCGTGATCTGCACGGAGCGCTTGGGCACGCCCAACAGCTTTGCGATCAGGCTGCACAGCTCGCGGTTCGCTTCGCCGTCCACTGGCGGCGCGGCCAACGTGACTTTCAAGCTGTCCGCGTGCACTCCGGAAATGCGCGAGCGCGACGCGCGCGGCACCACCACCACGCCGAAGCTCACCGCGCCGCGCTCGCTGCGAATCGCGAGTCGGCTCTCGGGTGCAGGTGTCTCTGGGCCTCGGGACATGCGGAAGGCTGCTCATTGTTTCGACGAGTCGGCAGGCAAACACAGCGCCCCGATTAGGTATAGCTGGAGGCGCGTTCAGACCAAGCTTCTTGACGTCATTCTGAAACAAATGGGTACCGCCGCCCATTCCAACGCCGACGCGCCAGCGCTCGAACCACAGAAGCTGCACTCAGACTCACCACAGCGGGTCTGAAGCCATCAGCGGGTGACGCAGGTGCGTGTCGCGATGTCCAAAAGCGTACGGTGGTCATTTAACGACGCCGATACAGGCAGGAAACAGCGGCAGCGCAGCCTGCTCTGGACTGTGCGGCTTATGGCTGCGCACGCATACAGGGTTGGCTGGCGCTCACGGACGCTGAGGTCTCGTGGGTGGCCCGCGCTAGCCGGCGCGCCGGCCGATCGAGCGCCTGCGGCATGAACTTGAACTTTGAACTGGGCTCCTCGGAGGAGAATTTATGAGCGTAAGACTGAGCGCGCTTTCCGGTGCGCTGTTGATGTTGGGTTTCGCGTGTGGTCAGTCCGCTTCAGCACCGCAGCCCGCGGCTGCACCCGAACCGGGCGCTGCACCCTCCACCCCTGCGGCGGCGCCCACTGAGAGTGGGACCACAGACACCGGGCCGATCAAGATCGGCATTCTGCACTCGCTCTCTGGAACGATGGCGATCAGTGAGACGTCGCTCAAAGACGTCGCGCTCATGACGATCGACGAGATCAACGAGAAGGGCGGCGTGCTCGGCCGAAAGCTCGAGCCTGTGGTCGTCGACCCGGCCTCCAACTGGCCGTTGTTCGCAGAAAAAGCGCGCGAGCTGATCACGAAGGACAAGGTCGCGGTGACCTTCGGCTGTTGGACGAGCGTGTCGCGCAAGAGCGTGCTGCCGGTGTTCGAAGAGCTCAACTCGCTCTTGTTCTACCCCGTGCAGTACGAGGGTGAAGAGTCCTCGTACAACGTGTTTTACACGGGCGCCGCGCCGAACCAGCAAGCGATCCCCGCGACCGAATACATGATGAGCAAAGAGGGCGGCGAGGCAAAGCGCTTCGTGCTGCTCGGCACGGACTACGTCTACCCGCGCACGACCAACAAGATCCTACGTTATTTCCTGCAGAGCAAAGGTGTCGCCGAGGCTGACATCATGGAGAAGTACACGCCGTTCGGCTTCACCGACTATCAAACGATCGTCGCCGAGCTGAAGCGTTTCTCGGCAGGCAAGCGCACGGCAGTGATCTCGACGATCAACGGCGACTCGAACGTGCCGTTCTACAAAGAGCTCGCGAACCAAGGCGTAAAGGCTGAAGACATCCCGGTCGTCGCGTTCTCGGTCGGTGAAGAAGAGCTGCGCGGCATCGACACGGCGCCGCTCGTCGGTCACCTCGCGGCGTGGAACTACTTCCAATCGATCAACTCGCCCGAAAACACGGCGTTCATCGAGAAGTGGAAGGCGTACGTGGCCAAGGCCAAGCTGCCCGGTGGCGACAAGCGTGTGACCAACGACCCGATGGAAGCGACCTACGTCGGCATTCACATGTGGGCGCACGCAGTCGCGCAAGCCGGCACGACCAAGGTCGATGCAGTGCGGCAAGCGGTGGCAGGTCAGACGTTCAAGGCGCCGAGCGGCTTCGAGATCAAGATGGACGAGAAGAACCATCACTTGCACAAGCCCGTGTTGATCGGCGAGGTGCAGGCGAACGGTCAGTTCCAGATCGTGTGGAAGACCGAAGGTCCCGTGCGCGCGATGCCTTGGAGCCCGTTCGTTCCGGACAGCTCGAAGAAGGTCGCCGACTGGACGTATCCATGGCTCTGCGGCAACTGCACCGAGCCCAAGGTCGCCCTCGCAAAATAATGCGCGTGTGAGTGCGTGAAATCAGGCAGTGAACATTTCGTCGCCGATAATTTGGTGAGCGAGCACTTGGGAGGCATGATGGCCGAGCGTTATTTGTCCTGCATTGGTCGACTCATTCGAGTTGGCCTGACCTGGTGCTTGTTCTTTGGCTTAGCGCTCCCAGCGGCTGCGGATGGCCGCGAGCTGGGGGCGCTGATCGGCGTGCTCAGCTCGTCCGACCGCGCCCAAGCTGGCGCGGCCGTCGAAGCCCTCGCTTTGCGTCCAGAGCCCGAGGCCCTCACTGCCCTCACGGCGCTGCGCGACGGCTTGCTGCTAATGGCTGCAGACGGCAGCGTGCTGGTTCAGCGCACGGACGGTCTGTATGACGCCGTAAGCGGCAAGCGCGTCGAGCCTGCGCCCAAGGCCGACGTGATCGTGATGAACAACACGCTGCGGCGGCAGGTCGGGCCTGCGATCGCAGCGCTCAGCGTGCGCTCACCGGACCACGGCGTGCGGCTGTCGGCGGCTGTGGCGTTGTCGAAGAGCCTCGATGAAAAGCTCGTACCGACGGTGCGCGCGGCGCTCGGTGCTGAGCACGACCCGGAGATCAAGCGGCTGCTCTCACAGGCAGTCGCCCAAGCCGACATCACCAGCAGCGACCCCAAGCTAAGGCTCGCCGCGGTCGAAGCCATGGGGGAGAGTGGCGATGTCGCTTACAAGGCCTCGCTCGCAGCGCTGACCGCGCGCGACTCATCGGGCAACTATGGTGAGCGCGACACAACGATCCGCGAAGCCGCCGAGAGCGCGCTGTCGCGGATCGAGCGCAAGGAGCTGTTCACGCGCATCGTGCGCGACTTGTTCTATGGGCTCAGTCTGGGCTCGGTGCTGCTCTTGGCTGCACTCGGTCTAGCGGTGACCTTCGGGTTGATGCGCGTGATCAACATGGCGCACGGCGAAATGCTGATGCTCGGCGCGTACAGCACGTACATCGCGCAGCGCCTGTTCGAGAGCTACCTGCCTGCCGCGATGGAGCTCTACATGCTGCTGGCGATCCCGCTGGCCTTTATCGTGTGCATGGCTGTGGGCATGGTGCTCGAGCGCACGGTCATTCGGTTCTTGTACGGCCGACCGCTCGAGACGCTGCTCGCGACTTGGGGCATCTCGCTGCTCTTGATTCAAACCGTGCGCCTGATCTTTGGTGCACAAAACGTCACTGTTGCGAACCCGAGCTGGCTCTCGGGCGGCTACGAGCTTCTGCCCGGCGTGGTGCTCCCATACAATCGGATCGCCACGATCTTGTTCGTCGGCATGGTGGTCGCGTTTGTGAACTGGATCCTCAAGCGCACGCCGCTGGGGCTGCAGGTGCGTGCGATCACGCAGAACCGGGGTATGGCGGCGTGCATGGGCATCCCGACCGCGCGGGTAGATATGCTGACGTTCGGCGTAGGCTCGGGCATCGCGGGCCTCGGAGGCGTCGCGCTCTCGCAGATCGGCAACGTCGGTCCAGAGCTCGGTCAGCTGTACATCGTCGATTCCTTCTTGGTGGTGGTCGTAGGTGGTGTCGGCAAGATCGCTGGCAGCGTCGTCGCTGCGGTGGGCCTCGGTACCATCAACAAAGTGCTCGAACCGTTCGCGGGCGCTGTGCTTGGCAAGATCTTCCTCTTGGTGTTCGTGGTTTTGTTCATTCAACGGCGTCCGCAAGGCTTGTTCGCCTTGAAGGGTCGCTCCGCGGAGAGCTGACACATGTTAGGCCTCAAATCGTTTCACACGCCGCGGCAGTGGGCGATGTTCGCCGCCGCTGGCTGCACGATGCTGGCGCTGCCGCTGCTCAACCAAGTCGCGCCGGGTCTGGTGCCGGACCGCATGGTCCCGCTGGTCGGCAAGTTCCTGTGCTTTGCGCTGCTCGCCCTCGCGATGGATCTTGTGTGGGGTTACACGGGCGTGCTCAGCCTCGGGCACGCGGTGTTCTTCGCGCTCGGTGGCTACGCGATGGGCATGTACCTGATGCGCGCGATCGGCAACGAGGGTGTGTACCGCTCGGAGCTGCCGGACTTCATGGTGTTCTTGGATTGGAAAGAGCTGCCCTGGTACTGGCGTGGCTTCGACAACTTCGCGTTCGCGATGAGCATGGCGCTGATCGTGCCGGCTCTGTTGGCATTGATCTTCGGCTTCTTCGCGTTCCGCTCGCGCATCAAGGGTGTGTACTTCAGCATCATCACGCAGGCGCTCACGTATGCGCTGATGCTCTTGATGTTCCGCAACGAGACCGGCTTCGGCGGCAACAACGGCATGACCGACTTCAAGCGGTTGCTGGGCTTCTCGATCGCAGATCAAGGCACCAAGCGTGGCTTGTACATCGCCACGGTGATCGCGCTGCTCGGCTCGTACTTGCTGTGCCGCTACATCGTGACCAGCAAGCTCGGGCGCGTGCTGCTCGCGCTGCGCGACGCCGAGAATCGCGTGATGTTCTCGGGCTACGAGCCGCTCGGCTACAAGTTGTTCGTGTGGACCACGTCCGCGGCGTTATGCGGTCTCGCAGGCGCGCTCTACGTGCCGCAGGTCGGCATTATCAACCCGAGTGAGCTCGCGCCCGCGAACTCGATCGAGATCGCGATCTGGGTCGCTGTCGGCGGGCGTGCGACCTTGGTCGGTGGTGCGTTCGGCGCGCTGATCGTGAACGGCACCAAGAGCTGGTTGACCGCGGCGTACCCGGAGCTGTGGTTGTACGCGCTCGGGACGATTTTCATCGCGGTGACGTTGTTCTTGCCGCAAGGCATCGTCGGATTGTTTGCCCGCAAAGCAAAGGCCGATCCTCCGCAGCCGGAGCCCGAGATCATCGAGGCGTTGACCGCCGATGAGAAAGTGCCGAGTCAAGCATGAGCACCGAGAGCCTCGAGAGCGAAGTGCACGTCCACACAGCGAGTCCCGAGCTGCCGCGCCTAGGCATGAACATCCAGTCCATCTTGTGGGTGGACAATGTCAGCGTCAGCTTCGAAGGCTTCAAGGCCCTGACGAACCTCACGTTGCAGCTCGATCCTGGCGAGCTGCGCTGCATCATCGGCCCGAACGGTGCGGGCAAGACCACGATGATGGATGTGATCACCGGCAAGACGCGCCCTGACACCGGCCGCGTGTACATGTTCGGGCAAGAGCTCGACATCACGGAGCAGAGCGAAGCGGAGATCGCGCGTCTAGGGATCGGTCGTAAGTTTCAGCGCCCGACGGTATTCGAGAACCTGACGGTGTTCGAGAACCTCGAGCTCGCTCTGAAGACGAACAAGAGCGTGTGGAGCAGCTTGGTCGCGCGCTTGAGCTCGGAGCAGAGCGATCGTATCAGCGAAGCGCTCAAGACGATCAACCTCACCGCGCGCGAGCACACGCAAGCGGGCTTGCTCGCGCACGGTCAGAAGCAGTGGCTCGAGATCGGCATGTTGCTCGTGCAGGATCCCAAGGTGCTGTTGGTGGATGAGCCTGTCGCGGGCATGACCCATCGCGAGATGGACCGCACAGCGGAGCTGCTGCAGCAGCTCGCAGGTGATCACACGGTTGTGGTGGTCGAACACGACATGGACTTCGTGCGCTCGATCGCGAAGCGCGTGACGGTGCTGCACGAAGGTCGCGTGCTCGCGGAAGGCACCATGGACGAAGTGCAAGACGACGCAAGGGTGATCGAGGTGTACCTGGGCTCTGAGGCAGCGAAAGCCAACGAGGAAAAGAAGGCGGCATGTTAGAGGTCAGCGGGCTCAATCAGTTTTACGGGCAAAGCCACACGCTCTGGGACGTCGCGCTGAATGTCACGCCTGGCTCGTGCATGTGTGTGATGGGGCGCAACGGCGTCGGCAAAAGCACGTTGATGAAGACCATCATGGGCTTGCTCGCGCCGAAGTCAGGCAGCGTCAAGTTCGGAGGCGAAGAGTTGGTGGGTCGGCCGGTCGAGCGGCGCGCCAAGGCTGGAATTGCCTACGTTCCGCAAGGTCGCGAGATCTTCGCGCAGCTCTCGGTCGAAGAGAACTTGCTCGTCGGAGCCTCCGTCCGCGGCAAGCGCGAAGTGCCCGAGAACGTGTTCAAGTTCTTCCCCGTGCTGAAAGAAATGCTGCATCGCCGCGGCGGCGACCTGTCGGGAGGTCAACAACAACAGCTCGCGCTCGGCCGCGCACTCGCGATCGATCCCAAGCTCTTGATCCTCGACGAGCCCACCGAAGGCATTCAGCCCAACATTGTCCAACTGATTGGCGACACCGTTACGCGCTTACGCAAAGAGACAGGCATCGCGGTCCTGTTGGTCGAACAGAAGCTAGCGTTCGCCCGAAAAATGGCTGAGAGCTTCACCATCCTAGACAGAGGCCGCACAGTCGCCACCGGCCCGATGACAGACCTCAACGACACGCTCATCCAACGCCACCTGTCGGTCTAGAGCGCATCGAGCCAACGGGCGGCCTACCGCTTTGTCAAAGGCCACGCCGATCATCTCCACCTCGACCACGCCCCTGGTCCTACACACTGTTCTGAACGGTGAGGCATGACACGCGTTCAGTCTGCTCGGGTTTGTATGCGTGGTAGAGGTGTGGGGTGATCGATTTGCGGGAAGGTGTTGTTCGGGCGCAGCCTGCATTGCAGCAGCGGATTGTGCAGCTGGGGTTGCATCTGGATGCGGCGTTCATCGAGCAGTGTGTCGGTGAGCTTGCCCTACTGCTTTTGCGGCGTGCGAGCGCGCTCGGCGGTTGTCCGATCGTGGGGCTCTCGGGCGCGCAGGGGACTGGCAAGTCTACGCTGGCGCTCTTGTTGCTCGATTTGCTCTGTCATGGCTTTGGCAAGCGCGCTGCGGTGGTGTCGCTCGACGACTATTACTTGAGTCAATCGGAGCGGCTTACGCTCGCATCACAGGTACATCCTCTTTTGGTTACGCGTGGTGTGCCGGGGACGCATGCAGTGCCGGAGCTTCATGCGGCGCTGAAGCAGCTGCGTGTGCTGGCGACCGGTCAGCGCTGTTCGCTGTTGCGCTTCGACAAGGCGAGCGATGATCGCTTGCTCGAGCCGCGAGTTTGTACGGGGCCGTTCGATCTGATCTTGTTCGAGGGCTGGTGTGTGGGTGCGCGGCCCGAGTCGTCTGAGGCGTTGGCAGAACCGATCAATACGTTGGAGTCGAGCGAAGACCCTGACGCGAAGTTTCGCGGGTTTGTGAACGCGCAGCTCGAGGGTCACTACGCGGCCCTCTGGCGCGAGCTCGATGTGCACATCTACCTCGCAGCGCCGGACATGCAGGCGGTGCGATCGTTCCGCGCGCAGCAGGAAACCGCGCTGCGGAGCGTCTCTGCTCCGGGGTCGCGAGGACTCATGGATGAGTCCACGCTGCAGCGGTTCATCCAGCATTTCGAGCGTGTGACCCTGCAGATGCTGCGGACAGCCCCGAGCTACGCGGATGCGGTTGTGCAACTGGACGCAGCAAGGCAGTGGAGGCTAAACATAAGATCAGTATAGTGCGGGCTCATGGCCTTGGTCGCACCGCGGATCTGTTGTCTCGATCTCGACACCTTCTTCGTGTCGGTGGAGCGGCTGCTCGATCCGAGTCTCCAAGGCAAGCCGGTGATCGTCGGCGGCTTCGACCCCGAGCGCGCGAAAGACTCGAAGCGTCCGCTGCGTGGTGTCGTTACCGCCGCGAGCTACGAGGTGCGCGTCTATGGCGTGCGTTCGGGGATGTCGCTCACGCAGGCGCAGGAGCTTGCGCCGCACGCGATCTATTTGCCGACGCGCCACGATGTGTACACGCCGTACGCGAAGCAGGTGCGGGAGCTCGCGGAGAACTACACGCCGCTCACGCAGGTCGCGAGCATCGACGAGATGTTCTTGGATTTCTCGGGCTGCGAGCGGCTCTACCACAAGCCGTGTGATGACGACGCTGACGCGACGATCGAGCGCGTCGTGCGGCAACTCACGGATGAAGTGCAATCCCGCATCGGGCTGCCGTCGAGCGCGGGCATCGCGACGAGCCGATCGGTGGCTAAGGTCGCGTGCGGCTTGGCGAAGCCGCGCGGTGTGTTGCTCGTGCAGGGTGGTGCGGAGCGCGAGCTGCTCGCGCCGCTTCCGGTTCGCAAGTTCCCTGGCATCGGACCCGTTGCAGAGCGCAAGTTGAACGCGCTCGGTTTGATGACGTTGGGCGAAGTGGCCGACGCCGATGCGACGCTGCTCCGCAAAGTGTTCGGCTCGACGACGCGTGCGATCCAGCGCGGTTTGCTCGGCATGGGTCATCATGAGCTCGGGCGCGAGCGGCCCGCGTTCCAAGAGTACGACTCGTTCGGGCTGACGCTCGGCTCGATCTCGCACGAGCACACGTTCCTCGAAGACTCGCGCGATCCTGCGCGCGTCGAAGGATTGCTGTGCTCGCTGTGCGAACGCGTATGTTGGCGCGCACGCGGACGCGGCGTCAAAGCGCGCACCGTTACGCTCAAGCTGCGCTACACCGATTTTCAGACGCTCTCGCGCTCGCGCACGATTCGGCCCTCAGCGTCCGAGTTCGAGGTGTTCCCTGTGTTGCGGCAGCTGCTGCAACGTGCGCGGACGCGGCCCTTGCCGTTGCGCTTAATCGGCGTCGCGCTGTCGAACCTTGGTCATCACGACGAGCAACTGGAGCTGTTCGATGAGCTCACGCAGGTTCATCAAGCGGTCGATGAAGTGCGCGACGATCATGGTTTCGACGCACTTCGTGTCGCGCTCTCGAAAGCTAAATCCAAGAAGCCGCGTAGGACGAAGTTTGCGCGACGCACGTGAGCCGAGCGTCGACGTGAGGCGCTCAGGTCCACAGCGCCGTCAACGATTGTGACCGCGTCAAGGGATTGCAGCCAACCGCTGCCGCGAGCGAACGGCGCCGCGCCCAACTACCCGATGATCTTGCTCGCCAACGGCGGCAGCGCTTCCGCGAGCGAGATCGTCGCGGGCGCCCTCAAGAACCACGACCGCGCCGTGGTGGTCGGCGAACGCACGTTCGGCAAGGGCTCCGTGCAGGTCACTCTGCTGCGGGCCGAGCTGGACGCGTTTTGCGGTAGAGCACGCGCGCGAGCAGCAACGCGCCGATGATTGCGGCGTACATACTGGGCTCGGTGAGGTCGCGTTTGACGCGCCAGATGAAGTGGAGTGCTGCGAGCGCGCCTGCCAGGTACACAAGGCGGTGTAGGCGCTGCCAACGTTTCGGGCCGAGCATGCGCCGAACGCGCAATGGCGATGTCGCTGCGAGCGGCACAAGCACCATGAACGCTGCGAAGCCCACGGTGATGAACTTTCGCTCGGTGACATCTTTCACGATCGCCGCGAGATCGAAGCCTTGATCGATCGCGAGGTAGACCGTGAAGTGCAGAAACGCGTAGAAAAAGGCGAACAGCCCGAGCATGCGGCGTAAGCGCAGCGGCCACGCCCAGCCGAGCACGAGCCGCGCAGGTGTGGCTGCGAGCGACGCGACCAGCGTGATCAGCGCGAGCAACCCTAGCCTGTTCAGCGCGATCGCTACCGGGTCCGCGCCGAGCTGCCCACGCGCGGCATCCGCGATCATGAGCGCCAGCGGTACGAGACACCCGATGAACACGCCGGGCTTGAGCCACGCGTAGGGTTTGAGCTCAGCCATCTCAGAAGTTCCGCCGCAGATCGAGCCCGCGATACAAGCTGGCGACTTCCTCGCCGTAGCCGTTGTACGGCAAGGTGATGCGCCGCTCGATCTCGCCGATGCGCCGCTCGGTGCGCTGGCTCCAGCGCGGATGATCCACCTCGGGATTCACGTTCGCGTAGAACCCGTATTCGTCGGGAGCGGCGTCGTTCCAAGTGGTCTTCGGCAGGTGATCGACGAGCTCGATGCGCACGACCGACTTGATGCCTTTGAAGCCGTATTTCCAAGGCACCACCAAGCGGATCGGCGCGCCGTTCTGCCCGAGCAGCGTCTTGCCGTACAGGCCCAGCGCGAGCAGCGTGAGCGGATGCATCGCTTCGTCGATGCGCAGGCCTTCGACGTACGGCCAGTCGAGCGCCGACCGTTTCTGCCCGGGCAGCTGGGTTGGATCGAGCAGCGTCGTAAACGCGACGTACTTGGCTTGCGACGTCGGCTCTACGCGCTTGAGCAACTCCGCGAGCGAAAAGCCCAGCCATGGGATCACCATCGACCAGGCTTCGACGCAGCGCATGCGGTACACGCGTTCTTCGAGCGCGAAGCCACTGACGATCTGATCGATATCGAAGGTGGTCGGCTTGTGGCACAGGCCGTCGACCGTCACAGTCCATGGCCGCAGCCGTAAGCTGCCAGCGTTCTCCGCGGGGTCGGCTTTGTCCAAGCCGAGCTCATAGAAATTGTTGTAGGTGGTGATCGCGTCGAACGACGTCTGTGGGTCGACCTTGGGATCGAGCATCACCGAGCGACTCGCAGGCTCGAGCGACGTCGGCGCCGGCGCGTTCGGTGCTTCATCCACCCGCGGCCGCGCGCTGTCGCCGAGCAAGCTGAGCAGCCCACCCCCCACGCCGCCCGCAGTCGCTACAGTCAGCGCCGCGTTCTTCAACCACTCACGCCGGCGCACATACAGCCCCTCGGGCGTAATCTCACGCGACGGCTCGGCGCGACGGGACATTCCGGCACTATAGCGCGTTCGCACGTCGCGTGGCGTGACGTCGTGGCGCGCCACGCTCCCCAAGGCGTCCAGGCAGTCCGCCAGTCGGGCCGCGCGGTGTCTGTCGGCGCGCACCGCCGCTACCAGCTGCTAGCCGTGCGATCGTCAGTGGCTCGCGAACCGTAACCGAGAATGGTCGCGGCGGTACGGAGCAAGTGGTGGCCGCGACTGTCAGCACGCATACGCTGGCGTGTACGAGTCAATAAAGGTGCCGCTCACGTCCAAGGCGCTGTCTACGACCACGTCTGTCTGTTGCGCCTGACGAGCGCCTGACGAGCAACGTACGCTAGCGCTTCCGACACGCTGCTTGCTCGCCCTGTGAGCGCCGGCAGCTCGCGAACCGCAACCGAGACCGGTTGCGGTTGCGAGACGTGGGTTAGCGGGTCTGGCGCAGCTCGCCCCAAGCGGTGTCGGCTGCGATCTCGTTCCAAGCTTGCGTGCGGTTTTCTCCGAGCAGCAGCTCTTCGAGCGCGAGCGTCGAGAGCTTGCGCGTCAGCGCGTGTGTCGCGGCCTGGTCGAGGTAGTTGTCCGAGCCAGCGAGCGGGCTGAGTGGGCAATCCCAGAAGTACTGGTCAGCGACGTTGATCGCTGCGCCACCGCAGATGTCGTAGCGGCGAGCCATGGCGATGGCGTCTTGACCATCGCTGTTGCGCGCAGCGCACATGTCCGTGAAGCCGAGGTGACCGACGTTCGCCACGCCTGCAAGTAGCGTAGGGCGCAGCGCACGACCAGTGGCCTCGTAGGCGCGCACGACGCCGTTGTACCCGGTGATCTTGTCTGACTGTCCGCTCAGGTAGAACGCGCCCGCGAGCTCCGTTTCGCGCAGGATAGCGGTTGCGGCTGACAGCGCGAGGACCGCTTTCACACCGGCCTGATCTGCGTTGTCCGCTGCGTACGCTGCGCCATCACCATGACCGGCGAGCGCGACACGCTGCGCGTCGATCGCGCCTTCCAAGAAGTTGAAGATGCCGTCCGGCTGCGCGAGCGCAGCGAACAGCGCCGGAACGTCACGCGTGTGCGCGATGTCCTGCGGGATCCCGGTGCCCGAACAGGCTGCATTTCCGGAGAGCGTGTCTCGCAACACGAGACCTGGATGATCGGCCGCGATCGCGATGAAGCCGCGGCTCGCCCATTGCGCCAGCTGCGAGGCCGCAGAGGCACGGAAAGAGGCTTGGCCATGTACGTAGACAACGACCGGGAAGGGTCCGTTGTCAGCGTCGGGCGGCAGCTCGCGATAGCAATCGCACGGGAGCTGAACCTTCGGCGCAGCGTTCGGAATGCCGTGCTCGGGAGGCAACCACGCCGTGAGGTCGTAGCTGACCTTCGGGCGCTCGCTCTCGGATCCGCGCTTGGCCGGATACCAAACCTCCACCTGCGTGTTGCCAGCGCCGAGGCTCAACGTCAGCGTGCGCACGCCGACCGGCCACGGACCGGCTGCAGCCGTATCCGCCGGCACATCCAAGGTCCGCGGACCTTCCGCCACTGCGCCGCCTGCACCTGCAGCTCCCCGGCCCGCTGCGGCGACCGTGCCGCCTGCACCTGCCGTCGCGCCACCAGCGCCACCAGCGCCTGCAGCGGCTCCACCAGCGCCGCCGCTACCAGCTGCTGGCATCTCTTCGCCCTCGTCGCTCACGCCAGCATCCGCGTCGTCGTCGCCGCTGTCAGCTGCGCCGCCGCTGCCTGCTTGCGAGCCGGTCGTGCCGCCCGCACCAGCACGTGGGGCTGCGCTACCAGCGCTCGAGCCCGCAGTGCCCGTGTTGCCTGTCGACACTGAGCCTGAGCCGCTCGAGCCGGAAGGCGTGCCGCGGCCCGCGCTGCCAGTGCTCGTGCCAGTGCCGGTGCTCGTGCCGCTGCCACCGCGGCCTGCACCGCTGCTCGCGCCCGTCGTACCTGCAGTCGACGAGGTTCCCGTCGCTGGTTGTGTGTCGGTGCCGGTCTCGCCTTCCGAGACTTCGGGATTGCTATCGCTGCTGCAAGCGGCAGTCGCGAGCAGCGCTGTCGTCGCAAATACCCATACGCTTTTCGTCATCATCGCCCAACTCCATGTCGGCAGTGAACCGATCATTCGCGGTCTGTCGTTCACGCGAGTGACAGAAAACAAGAAGTCACCAACGCCTAAGACCAAGTGTTTCGGGCCAGGCATTAGCAGCGGCGTTTTGGCGAGTCAAACGTCATGTTCGACCGTTTTCAGCACAAAACATGCGCCTAGCGATAACTGTCATCGTGACTGTGCGAGCAAAACTTCCGCACTGAGACATCACTGTCGTGGCGATCGTCTGACAGCGTATGCGGGGTGACATCTGATTGTCCGTGAGCGGCAGGATTATCAATTCGAAAGATTGTTACCGGCGCTGTTCTCTGCGTTTCGAACGAGTTGGTCCAACTGCTAAATTACTGCTAAAGCCGCCGCGCACGGCTGCGTGTCGCAAATGAAGCCGCGTTGAGCTGCAGCGCAAAACACGGACTACGGCCTCGGGCAGTAAGCGAGCGCACTGCTAGACGGCACGCTGCAGCGCTCAGCTGCGGCAACAAAGCGCGAGTTGAGCGGGGCAGCGGTGTGCCGCTGTTGGCGGCGGAAAGTCGCGACATGGCCAACGCTCGGCAGATGCGCCCGCGAGCTTCTTACAACGCGAAGAGCGAAGAGCAGAGGAACCGCCACTAAGAACGCCCGGACCGCCGAACAGCGAGGTGCTCCGCGGAACAGCGCCGATGTTTTGCGAGAGCAGCGGAGCCGTCCGCTTCTCCTGGCGTCTTAGGCGTTCTTACTGGCGTCCTCGGCGAACTCTCGCTCTCGGTCCAGGCCACTGTGCGAACGCACACTGGCGGGCGTCCTCAAAGTGTTGCAGTGAGCCATATTACAAACCGGCGCCGGCACAAACTGTCCGGATCGGTGAACCGCAGCGCATTCTCGCCGTCAGCTGCACAGCACACATCTGTGTTCGCGCGCGCGAAGCACTACATGTGCTCCTGCAACAACTCGCACGATCTGTGGCCTTCTTCCTTTGCGCGGTGCTGCATCTGCTTTTAAGCTCCAACACCTTGATGCGTGCACCAGTGACGCATCGCTAACGCTTGGAGATTCGCATGCTGACTTGGCGAAGCTTGGCCGTGCTCTGCTTAACAGTCAGCCTTGGAGGCGCTGGTTGCGCCACACAAGGCAAATCCGAGCCTCGCGCGCTCGTGATCGATAAGAAGGTCGCGGCGCTCGTCAAGCACGCGTGCGAAGACAGCGTCGACTCGGTGTACCAAAATCCGGGCAGTCTCTCCGAGCTCGACGACAACCGGCGCGGCGACATCGTCCGGTGCGCGAAGGGCGAGGCCATCAGCGTCGAGGCGCTCCATGAAGCACTGTCAGAGGCTGGCTTCTACGACGTCGACGTGAAGAGCTCCGTACAACTCTACCGCGTCCAATACCGTACCAAGCGCGCGTACCGCGGAGCCGACGTGTCGAGCGCGCTGGTGGTCGTCCCGAACGAGCCTGATGACGAGGACGACGACGGCGACTACGACGAGGCGAAAGGCGTCAAGCGCGAAGCACTGCGTGCCCAAGAAGACGACGACGAGGACAACGGAGGAAAGCGCGGACCGCTCGTGGTCTACGGCCACGGCACGAGCCCCTACCGGCAAGACTGCGGCGTTTCGCGCGCCGATCCGCTCACTGCCACGTTCCTCAGTGAGCCGGATCGCGAGCTGCGCACGGTGCTCGCGCTCGCAGCCCAAGGCTGGCCGGTGATCGCACCCGACTACGCTGGCTTCGTCGAAGGCTCACCGGTCACTGGCTACATGTTTGCGGAGGACGAAGCCTACTCGGTGCTCGATGCCACGCGGGCGATGAAGAAGCTGCTCGAGAAATTCCCTGACCAGAGTGTGCTCGTGGGCCATTCCCAGGGCGGCCACGCCGTGCTCGCAGCGCAGTCGTACGAGAAGAAGTACGGCGCCGACGGCAAGATCGCGGGCGTCGTTGCGTTCGCGCCATTCTGGGCGCCCGCGCGCGCGTTCGGCGTGATCATCTCACCGGAGTCGGGCTACACGACCGACGACCCGAGCGGCGTAGGCGGTTACGCAATCAACACCGCGGTCGAGTACTTCTACACGCACGAAGAGCTGATCGCAGGTCCCGGCCGCGGTCGCGACATCCTGCGCTTCGACATCGACGAGCTGCTCGGGTCGAAAGGCTCCGAGTGCAACTACTTCCCGGACCTCGCCCCGTACGGCACGTACGGCACCGAGCTGTTCAAAGAAGGCTTCGAAGCCGTGGCTGCGTGCGCGGCGGCAGGCGCCTTGTGCGACGATCCACTCGCGCAAACCTGGTCGGAGCGCTTCCGGAAAGACCGACCCGCGCTCGACCCGAAGGGCGCGCCTGTTCTGCTCTGGCAGGGCGCACAGGACACTGTGGTGCCGGTCTCGATCGTCGGCTGCGGCGTCGATAAGATCCGCCAGGACTTCTCGGACAACGCGTCGGCCACACTCAAGCTGTGCGCGGACCCGAGCGCCGAGCATGAGCTCGTTGAGAGCAACAACGCAGCGCACGCGATCCAGTGGATCAAAGCGCGCACGCACGGCGCAGAAGAACCAACGCAGACGTGTGGCGACGAGAGTGTGCTCGAAGGCATCGACTGCTTTATCGGCAACCACGACTAGGCGACTAGCCTTTGTCTCGCACTAAGAGCGAGGTCATCACGAGCGCGCCCAACGCGCCGATGCACATCGCGATCACCATCGGGTAAGCGGAATCGCCGTCGGCCACCACGGCCGCGGCGATCGCGCCCGTTCCGAACTGCACTGCGCCGAGCACCGATGAGGCCAGCCCGGCGATGTCGGCGTGGCTTTGTAGGGCGATCGCCGTCGAGTTGGGGAACACCAAACCCATGCCGATGACGCACAAAAATAGCGCGCCGGCAAAGGTCAGCGTATCGACGCCGTAGTAGGTCGCCGCGAACAGGCCCACGTGAGCGATACACATCCAGACCGCCGCAGCGCGCGCGATCCCAGCGATCGTGAAGCGGCGCAAAAACAAGCGATTGGACTGCGTCGCTGAGATGAAGCCCGCCGCGTTGCAGCCGAACAATAACGCAAACTCGTGTGCGTCGACCTGGCGCAGATGCATGAACACGAACGGCGCGCTCGAGATGTACGCGAACAACGTGACCTGCGCGCTCGCGCCCGCGAGCGCGCTCGTGACGAAGCGCCGGTCTTTGAGCAAGCGCAGCAAGTTGCGCGTCAGTGCCGCTGTCGGCTGCAGCACACGCGTGCGCGGCAGCTGCCAGTGCGCGAGCACCGCAGCGCCCACGCCCACGAACGTCAGCACGTAGAAGTTGGCGCGCCAGCCGGCCGCAGCCAGCACCGCACCGCCGAGCAGCGGAGCCAAGATCGGCGCGGCCCCCATGACCAACGTCATGATCGAGAGCACGCGTGCGATGTCCGGCCCGCTGAACAGATCGCGCACCACAGCGCGTGCGACCACCGGCCCCGCCGCACCGCCGAGCGCTTGCAGAAAGCGCAGCGCGATCAGCGCCTCGATGCGCGGGGCGAGCGCACAGCCCAATGATGCGAGCACGTACAGCGCGACGCCCCACATCAGCGGCTTGCGCCGACCGTAGCGATCTGACAGTGGGCCGTAGATCAGCTGTCCGATACCCATGCCGAACATGAACGTCGCGAGCGTCAGCTGTACGTGCGCGGCGTCGGCCTGCAGATCGCGGCCGATGCTGGGCAGGCTCGGCAAGTACATGTCGATCGAGATCGGCGCGAACGCCGAAAGCACACCGAGCGAAAAGATCAGTGTTCGCGAGCTACGGGGACTGCTGGACATCGCGCCGCCCAAGCTGCACCAAACGCAGCACGCGAGACAAGCACAACATCACTGAATGCGGTGCCAGCTGCCCGGTCCCGCGAGTGGCGGAGCGAAGCTCGATACGATGTACTGTGCGCGGCGATTGCGCTGTTCAGGCGTATTGTCGGGTGTTTGCATCGCGAGCGCGCCCTCACCAAAGCCGCGCACGTGGATGGATAGACCGCGGAGGCCATGTGCCGTGAACCACTGGGCAATGGCCTGTGCCCGCCGCTCCGAGAGGCGTTGATTGTCAGATGCTCCGCCCACGGTGTCAGTGTGACCAGCGACGTATACGCTGACATTCATGAGCGCGCTGTACTTGCTCGCCGCTTCCTTGAGCAGGCCGAGCGGCTTCTCCAGCTTGCTCTGTTGATCCGCTTTGACGTCGGCCTTGCCCGAGTCGAACTCGACCTCTTCGTGCGGCACTTCGATGAAGAAGCGAATGATCTGAAATGTCACCCAGCTGCCGTTTGCCGCCGTGAACTTCAGCTCCATCCGGAAATTTTCCGCCTTCTTGCCGAGATCTGGCCAGCTCACCGCCAGCGGCTGACCCGGAGACGCACGCGGGAACTCCGCGTTCCCCGCATGCAGCTGCGCGCCTTCGGGCGAAAACATCTCGTAGTCCACACGCTGCACCACACCTCCGGTCAAGCGAAAGTGCAACGTGCGCGCTGCCAGGTCGATGTCGGAATCCTTGACCTCGATCCGCAGCGCCGCTTGCGCGCTTGCCGCTGACGGCTGCAGAGGTAGGGCGAGCACGAACAAGAGCCAGATCCAGGCGCGCATGCACTACCTCTAACCAACTCTCACTTAGTCAGCAACCGCCTCCTCTTCCTCGCAAACAGCAGCGCTGCCCCAGCCGCGAGCCACATCCCCGTATAGAGCTCGTGTTCTCCGGGCAGCGCGTTGCAGCCCGCTGAGTCTGCAGCGCGCGAAGGCTTCGGCGCCGAGGACCCCCCATTGTTCGAGTAGGCTCCGGCCTGCCCTCCAGATCCACCCTGCGGCACGGCAGCATCGACGCCTGCATCGCGCAGCGGGGGAGGCGGTGGCGGCGGCGGGTCGGTCCCTGCATCTGGTAGCGGCACAGCATCCCCGCTGCAGTCATCGAAGCCATCGACGTCGCGGTCGCCGCACTTTTCCTTGTCTTGCGCCGCGGGATCACAGGCATCGCCCGCGCCATCGTCATCCGTATCTTCTTGGTCTTCGTTCGCTTTGTTTGGGCAGTTGTCCTCGTCGTCTGGCACGTCGTCGAGATCCAAATCGACCACGTTGGACGAGCGCGACGCGGTGATGCTCAAGTTGTCGAACACCGCATAACCACCTTCTAACAGATCGAATATGACGGTGACTGTGCCCTCGCGCGAGCCTTCAGTAGACAGGCTGACGACTTCGGTCTTCCAGCGAAAGGTCCACCCGTCCGGGGCCATCGCGCCGACGATCTCTTTGCTGTCGAGCTGCGTGCCTTCGTAGTCGATGATGCCACCAGGCCGATCGATCAGCGTGATGCGAAGCCGCGGCGCGGTCACACCAAACGGTCCCGCACAACCCTCGACATCGATCGAGGATATGTCCAAGCCGATGTTGAGGAACGGATAGGTCCGCGCGTCAAAGGCCAAGGCGAGCTTGTCGTCTTGCAGCGTGCTGAGCATGCCGAGCGCGTAGTTGCCGTGCTGCTCGCCCGCGTTCTTGTACTTACCCATCGGGTCGTGCAGAAACACCGCTTCGACGGTGTTCTTCTGATCGAACTGAAACTCGGTGGTGCCGTACAACGTGTTGATGCCGCGGCCGTCCAGCGAATTGCCACAGTCCACAGTGAGCGGCACGTTCGGGCTCTCGAAATTGTTCTGATAGAGGATGACTGTCTGCGCGTGCCCGATGGCTGGAACACCGATGCTGCTCAGGCACAACCCAAGCGTAAACAGCCCGGCGTGTCGGCCTTTGTCTTGACCCATGAGGCGCCTTTCGCGATCGCCGTGACGCACGTGATCGATAAGATAAGAATTTCGCGCGCTCACGCTTCAGTCAAGCGGGCGTCACACAGTGAACAGGTCGGGCTGCAGCTGCCAGCGGCACACATGCAGCCGCGTTGTGTGTCAATGCAGCCCGTTCCAGATGCGCTCGCTGACGTCCCAGAGCCGCTCCGCGAGCGCAGAGTCTCTACCGTAACGCGACGGCCGCGCGACATTGCAGTTCACGAAGTACTCGCCGCTGATGCCGGACGCCGCGGGATGGGCGGCGACGTAGCACTGTGTCGCCGCGCCTTCGTCGACGCTCTTGAAGAACACGCCCCGCGCGAGCGCTGCCGCTGTCTGGGCGAGCGAGCCCATGTGACGTGTGAGCTGCGTAGTGACAACGCCTGGATGTACGGCATTGGCAGTGCGTTGCGTGCCGTTGAGCCGCCCCGCGAGCGCGCGCGCGAAGAGCAGGTTCGCGAGCTTCGATTGCCCGTACGCGAGCCACGGCGTGTAGTTGTGCTCGAGCGTCAGGTCGTCGAACTGGATGCCGCCGCGCAGCGTGTGCTGATGTGCGGCGCTCGACAGCACGACCATGCGTCCGCGTTCACGCAGCACATCCAACAGTTCAGTGACCAAGCCGAAGTGTCCTATGTGATTGGTCAGAAACTGCAGCTCTTGGCCGTAGCGCAGCTCGCGCTGTGGCAGCGCCATAACGCCTGCATTGCACACGATCACGTCCAGCTTGATGCCGCGCGCATGAATGTCTGCGGCGCACGCACGGACCGATGCCGGCTCGGACAGGTCGCAGGCCACGGGTACTGCGCTGGCGCCGAGGCGTCGGCAGGCATCACCGGCTTTTTCGAGCGTGCGCGCGGCGCCATAGATCGTGGCGCCTCGCAGCTGCAACACGCGTGCTGTCTCCGCGCCGAGGCCGGAGCCGACACCGGTGATCAGGATATTCTGGCCACGTAGGTTCAGGCCGCGGGTCACATCTTCGGCTGTGGAGGCGTAGCCGTACCCGCTGACTCCGCGCCGACCTCGTACCAGAGAGACCAATGACATCTGGCAGAGGTTGCTCCGAGTTATGCACCTCGTGCAACCCGCGCACGCCCATGATCTTGTGCCTTGGATGGGAACGCAAACTGTTGAACGGCGGGGGATGTGGCGCTCATGCGCACGGGCGCAGTGTGATTACGATTGTTTTGTATGTCGGAGTGTTGCTGCCCTCCACGACGCTGCGCGCAGGCACGAGCACGTTGGTCTCGGGAAAATACGCCGCTGCAGATCCGACGGGTATCTCGTACGTAACGATCATGAAACGTTCCGCAAGTCGGGTCTCGCCTTGGTGGTGACTGATGAGATCCACCCACTGCCCGTGCTTCAGCCCGCGACGCTCGACGTCGGCTGCATTCAAGAACACCACCCGCCGGCCGTGACTGACGCCGCGGTAGCGATCGCTCAAGCCGTAGATCGTAGTGTTGAACTGATCGTGACTGCGAACTGTCATCAAGAGCAGCTCGTCTGCGCCCAGCTCGAGCTTAGGCAGCGGGTTGACGGTGAAGCGCGCCTTTTGGGTCGCAGTCGCAAAGTGTTGTGCATCGCGCACAGCGTTCGGCAGGTAAAACCCACCCGGCTTGCGCACACGCGTGTTGTAATCCTCGAAGCCATCGATCACATGACTGATGCGCTCGCGGATGAGATCGTAGTCGTTCGCGAGCTCAGACCACGCGACCTTGTTCTCCCGTGCGGAGTCACCGGCAAACGTAGCTTCGGCGAGCTTACACACGATCGCGACCTCGCTCATCAGCTCAGCAGAGGCGCGCGGCAGATTACCGCTCGATGCTTGCACCACGCCCATCGAGTTCTCACAGCTCACGAGCTGCGGCCCGCTCACCTGCTCATCGATCTCGGTGCGACCGAGACACGGCAGGATCAACGCTTGCGAGCCGTGCACGAGATGCGAGCGATTCAGCTTGGTCGACACGTGCACGGTCAAGCGCGTGTTGCGGAGCGCTCGAGCTGTATAGGTTGTGTCAGGCGTCGCAGACAGAAAGTTCCCACCCATCGCAAAGAATACTTTGGCGCTGCCGTCGTGCATCGCGTGGATCGCTTCCACCGTGTCGAGGCCATGTTCCTCCGGAAAGGCGTGCTCGAACTCTTTCGAGAGCTCCGAGATAAACGCCTTGGAAGGCTTCTCGTAGATGCCCATCGTGCGATCGCCTTGGACATTGCTGTGCCCGCGTACCGGACACGCGCCCGCGCCAGGCCGCCCGACGTGCCCACCGAGCAGCAGCAAGTTCACCACTTCGCGGATCGCTGCCACGCCGTGCGTCTGCTGTGTGAGGCCCATCGCCCAGCAAACGATCGTCGCTTTGGACTTCTGTAAGATCGCTGCCGCCGCTTGGACATGCTCGCGGCTCACACCACTTTCGCGTTCGATATCTTGCCAGCTCACGCCAGCGAGCGCGCTCGCAAAGGCCTCGAAGCCATCGGTCTTGTCTGCGATGAACTCCCGATCGAGCACACTGCCCGGCGCTTCGGCTTCTGCTGCGAGCAGCTCCTTGAGGATGCCCTTGAGCACGGCGATGTCGCCATTCACACGCACGGGCAAGTGCAGGCTCGCGATCGGCGTGCCGCGTCCGAACCAACGCCAAAACTTCTGAGGATGCTTGAACGCGCGCACGCCCGCTTCGAACAGCGGATTGATGCTGATGATCGCAGCGCCGCGCAGGGCGGCTTGCTCCAGCGTCGTCAGCATGCGCGGGTGATTTGTGCCGGGGTTTTGACCGATGATCAAAATGCAGTCGGCGTGGTCGAAGTCCCCGAGCGAGACCGTGCCTTTGCCAACACCGAGCACCTCGTGCAGCGCGACGCCGCTCGACTCGTGGCACATGTTCGAACAGTCCGGCAGGTTGTTCGTGCCGTACAAGCGCACGAAGAGCTGATACAGGAACGCCGCTTCGTTGCTGGTGCGACCCGATGTGTAGAACACCGCGTCATTCGGCGAGTCGAGCGCGTTCAGCTCGTGGGCGGTCAGCTGAAAGGCGTCGTCCCAGCTGATCGTCTCGTAGTGCGTCGCACCTGGGCGCAGCCACATCGGATGCGTCAGTCTGCCAGCTTTGCCGATCTCGTAGTCTGACCAGGTCGCGAGCTCGCTGACGCTGTGAGCGGCAAAGAGCTCGGGTGTTGCGCGCCGCGTGGTCGCTTCCTCCGCGACGGCCTTTGCACCGTTTTCGCAAAACTCGGTCAGCTCACGCTTGTCGTCAGGATCGGGCCAGGCGCATCCCGGGCAGTCGAAGCCATGCTTTTGGTTGAGCAGGAGCAGCTCGCGCGTACCGCGCACGAGGCCCGCTTGTCCGAGCGCATGGCGCATGCTGCTGACGATCGCGGGCATGCCGCCAGCAGCTGCAGGCACGTGGCCGAGCGTGGGTCGCTCTGGCTCCGTCGGGGGGATCTCGGCCGGAACATCGACCTTGTCGCTGGAGGAAGGACGTGCCGCCTTGGACATGCAGAGCACCTCGCCTTTCCAGCGAGTTTAGCGCCTATTTCGGGGTCGGCACGTGCACCTAGCAGGTGCACCTCACTCGCTCATGCGATGTGGTGATTGTGCGACCTCGAGCTCTACCGAGCACGTTGGTCAGGCATGGACGCGAGTCACAGGCCCAAGCAACTTGTCACGAAACAGGGCTAACACCTGATCCAGCGCAGCACGCGTTGGTTCGCCTGGCTCATCGATCAAATCTGACGTGAGCACCGAATGCGCATTCGGAAGTGCCCCATCTGGATGACGGCTCGACGCCGGTAGCTCGACCGCGACGAAGCCATCGCCGAGCTGCTCCTCGAGGTAACGGAAACGCGCAGCGGGCACGAAAGGGTCCTCGCTGAAGCGCAGCCCGAGCACGCGCAGGCCTTCGTTCGCGCAGCGCTGTGCTACACGCGCGAGCTCCTCGGGCTCACAATCGATGTTGTGGCGATGGTGCTTGCTGAGCGGGAAGGGCAGCGATGGCTGTGCCAGCACCGGTGCAAGCACGCGCGCGTCGCTCGCCATCGCGAGCGCGAAGCCTCCCGTGAAGCACATGCCCACGACACCGACGCCCGGTCCACCGCAGCGCGCATGCTCATGTGCGGCGAGACTGCGCAACCAGCTCACGACTGGCGACGAGCGCCCGGTCGCAAACTTGGTGAACTCGCTGCTGATGCACAGGCGCGTAAAAACGCTGAGCGCCCGCAGCCGTCCGCGGAGGCCGTCTTCGAGTGGGTCGTAGCCCGGCGTCCCAAACAGGTTCGGCAGAATCGCAGTGCAGCCGAGCGAGACCACGCGTTCGGCGAAGCCGAGCACGTGTGGCGTGATCCCCGGGATTTCAGCGATCACCAGCACCGCGGGCCCGTGGCCTTTGCGATAGACCTCGTGCGCGAAGCCATCGCTCTCGAACAATTCGCGCTCGAAATCCCTGAGCGTCGCGCGTGGTGCGCCTTGGCGGTTGGAGCCGGACATACGCGCAAGTAAGCCACAAAGCCTGTGGGCATGCAGCTGCCTTCCGAGGTAGACCGTGCTGAGATGTCAGCCACGGGTTGGAAAGCAGCGCTCGACTTATCCTTCGTGCCAGATGGCGAGCGCACCGCGCTCAGTGAGCGTCGCCACAGCGGTCCGTTGCGCGTGCAGCGACCGTTCTATCCCGAACCGTCAGGTGTGTGTCACGTCTATCTCCTGCATCCTCCGGGCGGTGTGGTCGCGGGCGACGAGCTGCGGATCGAAGCGCACGTCGCATCGGGTGCGCATGCGCTCTTGACGACGCCCGCGGCCAATAAGCTCTACCGCAGCCCACAGCCGCAGCTGCAAGCGACACAGCGGCAACGCTTGTGTGTCAGCGCGGGCGCGCGCTTGGAGTGGTTGCCGCAAGAGACCATCGCGTTTCGTGGCGCACGCGCTGAGCTTCACACGCGCGTCGAGCTCAGCGGCGACGCGCGCTTTATCGGCTGGGAGATCCTGTGTCTGGGCCGGCCGGCCGCGGGCGAGCGCTTCGATCGCGGCGTGCTGCGGCCACAGCTAGAATTGTTTCGCGATGGCCGCCTCGTGTACGTCGAGCGCGGCTTGTACGAAGCCGATTCGCCGCTGATGGACGCAGCCTGGGGCCTCGCCGGTCAGTGCGTGTTTGGAACGCTGTGGTGCGCGGCACCGGAGGCTGCGCGTCAGCTCGAGCGCGTGCGCAGTCGGCTCGAGCGCGTTGGAAACGCAGCTGGTAGCGGCGGTCCGCGGTTGGCTGCGAGCGCCTGGGACGACTGTCTGCTGGTGCGCTATCTGGGTCCGAGTGCGGAAGAAGCCCGCATCGGCCTCGCGGCGGCGTGGGCCGAGCTGCGCCCGGAAATCATGGGCATGGAAGCCGTCGTGCCACGCATCTGGCGCACCTGATCGGCCCATTCTGGCGTAAGCTCAGAGCCTAACTGCAAGGTCATGAACAACACGTTGCCGTGGATAGCCGTGCTGATCAGCTTCTTGATCGTGATCGGCTACGAAGTGCAGATCGGGCGCGCCGCCCGCAAGAACCCTGCTGCGACTGCGCGCTCGAACCACCTTTTGCTGCGCGAACAGTGGGTCGCCGCGTTGGCGAAGCACGAGGGCTCGGAGATGGTCGCGGTGCAGGCGCTGCGCAACTCGCTCATGTCAGCGACGATCAACGCCTCGACCGCCGCGCTCGCGATGATGGGCTCGATCAGCTTGATCGAGTCGAAGGGTGGCTTGTTGAAGACGCTGTCGTTGCATGTGGCGCTCGAGCTCTGCTTGGTCGGTACGCTGTTTGCGACCTACGTGTGCTCGGCGCTGTCGATGCGATTCATCCATCACGCGGGCTTCGCGCTGAGCTTGCCGGTCGGCTCGCCGGAGCGCGAAAACTACGCGGATCTCGCGGTGACCTACGTGCAGCGCGGTGGTCAGCTCTACAGCTGGAGCTTGCGCTTTTTCTTGTTCGCTGCGCCGATCGTTCTCGGCTTGATTCAGCCGCTGGCCATGCCAGTCGGAGCGGTCGTGCTCCTGCTCGTGCTGACGCAGTTTGATCGTGCACCGAAGCCGATAAAGTCGTAACAGGCACGGGGCATGGCGATGACGAACGCGCGGCGTGGGATGGTGGTGCTCGGGCTCGTCGCGACCGTGTTTATTGCGTGGCTGTCGTGGGCCTGGTCGCCGAGCGTCGACCAAGATGATCAAACTGACGAGCCGATCGCGAGAGACGAGGCTGGTGAGGCTGCGCCCGCGCCGACCAGCGTGGTCTCGCAGGCACCGGCAGCGCCCGTGGCGAAGGTTAGCCTTCCTGCACCCAAGGCTCCCGCGCCTGCACCCGAAGCGCCTGATGCGTCGCTGCTTCATCAGCCGGAGCGCATTCCCACGCCGCACCCGATGTCACTCGATCAGACCAAGCCGCCTGAGCAGTCCGGTCCGCTCGCAGAGCTGAAAAACCAGTACGCATCCGAGTCGCGCTCGGCCGACTCCAGCGCCACAGAAAGCAAGCTGCGCGGGTTGATCGCGGAGTCGCGCAACGTTCCCTCGGAGCTCGTGCAGAACATCTCGTGTCGGCGCAGCGTCTGTAAGCTCGACCTGCAGTGGACCGCGCGGCGCCGGATCGGGTTTGCGGTGGTCTCGGGGAGCTTCAAGCAGATGTACAACCAGCGCGTCGCAGTCGAAGCCCCATCAGGACGCGCTGATGACGGCACGTACCCAACGACGCTCTACCTGCAGGTCACCCCCTAAAATTCCGTACGCGTGCCCGTGCCCGTGCCCGTACGCGCTCTTCCATACCCGCCGCGCCTCGAACGTCCCTACCGATCGTCTCCCGCGTACGGGTGAGAGTGTTGGTTGGCAGCAACTGAGACCCGCACTGGCCGACACCCTCCTCACCTTGGCCGCCAGCCTTGGTGATTGGAGCCGACAATGTCTGTACAGATGCGCAGAAGGGCCGCCGCCTTCGTTTCTTCACTTTTTATCTGGCTGGTTGTGCAGCCACTTGATGCTCAGCAGTTGCCGGTGCTGCCACCGCTCGAGGAAGAGCCGCTGGTTCAGCCCCCTCAGGTCGAAGCGCCTCCGTATCCGGTGGAGCAGCTGCAGCCCATGGCACCCGAGCCGCGCCCGGCGCAGCTGCGTCCGGTTGCGCCGCCGCCCGATGAGCCGGTGTTTGCTGGCGGCGGTGTCGCGATCCAGGGTGGGCTCGGCTCGACCCAGCAAATTTTGCTGAGCTTCAACGCGAGCTCTGCGCTCTTCGGCTTGGGCCTCGGTTTTGGATACAACCAGGGCGGCGTAGGACAGGGCGCTGTCGCAACGAACCCGGATGGCAGCGTAAACGCCTCGACCGAGACAATCTCGTTCCAGTTAGCGGCTTATTTCGCCTACATGGCTTACAACGTTAAGCCGCTCGCCTTCGGCCCTGAAATCGATTTCGACGCGCAGCTCGCACCGGGAACGCCTTTCCAGGTTTCGACCCTGGTGCCTGGGTTTGCCGTTTGGTACGCACCGTTTCCTTCTGCGCCATTGCTGATCGGCACCATGCTCGGTTTGCGCATAGGTTTTCTGGGCTACGGCAATCCCACCGTATCTACTGATTATCCCGGCGTAAGATTGCGCTGGGGATTTTAGGGGCCGGCATGGAGTCAGTGCCGCCCCGTAGCTTGCGCGCACGTTCTCGTGCCGACAGAATCAGCCGACATCGGGCTACGGGCGTCGCTGTGTTGCGCCGCCCACTTGCGTCGCAGTGCCCGATCGTCAGGCTTGATTCTTGATCATCGAACAGTCGGTGATCTTTCCGCGCGCGAGATTTGGATTTGGTGGGCAGCACTCGCACTTCGCAAGCTCAGCCTGATGCCGCCGTCGGCGGCTATCGGTTGCAAGCAACTCTGCGCGATGGGTCGCGCAGGGTCCGATCGTGGGATGCCGTCGCGTGGGTCGTCGTCGGTTTGGTCCTGGCGATCGTGTTTGCGACGTTTTGGCAATACGGTGTGGCGTGGGACGAGCAGGGTGAGACCGTCTACGGGTCGATGTTGATCGACTACTACCGAAGCGGCTTTCAAGATCACTCTGCTTTCAACTTCGTTAACTTCCGTTACTACGGCGGCGGCTTCGAGCTGCCTGCAGCGCTCTTGGCGCGCGCGTTGCCGCTGAACGAATACGACACACGACACCTGCTAGGCGCGTTGATCGGCATCGTCGGTTTGGTCGCGACTTATTACCTCGGGCGCAGATTGTTCGGGGCGCGCGCGGGCGTGTTGGGCATGCTGTTTCTGGTGCTCAATCCCACCTGGTATGGGAACATCTTCAACAACGCGCGCGACGTCCCGTTCGCCACCGGCATCACGCTGTGCTTGCTCCTGACCGTGCACATGCTCGAGCAGATGCCGCGCATCTCGATTCGGAACGCTGTGTTGTTTGGTTTGGTGTTCGGTTGGACGACGAGCGTGCGCGTGGGTGGCGTGCTGGCTTTTGTGTTCTTGCTCGCGCCGCTCACGCTTTGGTTCGCGATGCGGCTGCGCGTGCACGGCTTCGCTAAGCAGGTGTGGCTCGCGGACGTGTGGCATGTCGCTCGGCGACTCGCGTTGTTGTGCGCTGTGGCGTACGGCGTGATCGCGGTGTTTTGGCCGTGGGCGCTGCAGTCGCCGCTCAATCCACTCGAAGCGCTGACGATGTTCTCGCGCTTCCCGTTCGATTCGAACGTGCTGTTCGATGGGCAGCTCATCCCGGCCAAGGCGTTGCCTGCTTCGTACCTGCCGACCTTACTCGCGCTCAAGTCGCCTGAGCTGGTCGTGATCGCTGTGGTGGTGAGCACACTCTTGGGCGTGTACGCGCTCTGGCAGTCGCCGCGCTGGGCTGCGGCGCAGCGCATGGCGTCGGTGCGTGTCTGGGCGGTCGTAATCGCAGCGGCCTTTCCGATCGCTTACTTCTTCTTCGCGCGGCCGGTCGCTTACAACGGCATGCGTCACTTCTTGTTCGTGCTGCCGAGCATGAGCGTGCTCGGCGCGTACGGCGCGGACCGAATGTTCGCGCTCTTACCGCTCAACTTGCTGCGCGTGGGTTACGGGCTCGCGCTCGCTGCTTGTGCGTTGATGCAGCTGCAGATCTTCACTGAGCTGTTTCCTAACGAGTATGTCTACTACAACAGCTGGGCCGGTGGCCTGAAGGGCGCCCAGCAGCGCTACGAGCTCGACTACTGGGGCATGTCTTTGCAGGAAGCGACCGAGCGTTTCGTGCAGACCGTGGAGAGCACGGGCACGCAGCCTTTGCCGAACGATCCGCCGTATTACGTGTACGTGTGTGGCAATGTTTGGTCCGCGTCGCTGTATTTTCCCAGCTGGCTGAAGCCGGTGCCGCGCATCGAAGAAGCGGACTACGTGATCGCGATCCAAGACTTCTTCTGTAAGTCACCCCCGGGCAGTAAGCGGGTGCTCGACGTCACGCGCGACGACACAGTGCTGAGCTATGTGGAGTCGATCCACCCGGGCGATGGCTCGCGGTCGCGCAATCGCCTCGCTATACACAGTCGCCCCACAACGAAGCAGAATGCCGGCGCGACCTTACCTGCACCGGTACCGTCGCCACGTCCCGCGCGTTCAAAAACCGCGGCAGATTGAGCAGCAAACGTTGTGCCAGGCGCTGGCATGCGTTGCGTTCCGGCCAGTGCGCGTCGATGTATAGGGCGTGAGCAACACGCCTTTTTATCTCCCCATCGCGGACGAGGTCCAACTCTTCACGGCTGCTTGGCAGTGCCGCTTGCCGGTGCTGCTGCGTGGCCCGACCGGCTGCGGCAAGACGCGATTCGTCGAGCACATGGCAGCGACGCTGCCGGTGGACCGGCCGGGGGATCGTTTGATCACTGTCGCATGTCATGGCGATCTCACAGGCAGTGATCTAACAGGTCGCTACGTACTGCGCGGTGATGAAACCATTTGGGTAGATGGGCCGCTTACGCAAGCTGTGAGACAAGGCGCGTTTTGTTACCTCGATGAAGTGGTCGAAGCGCGCAAAGACACGATCGCGTTGATCCATCCGCTCACTGATCATCGGCGGATGATGCCGCTCGATAAGTTGGGCGAAATGCTACCGGCGCATCCCGATTTCATGCTCGTGATCTCGTACAATCCTGGTTATCAGAGCGCGTCGAAGGACCTCAAGCAATCGACGCGCCAGCGCTTTGTCACGATCGACTTCGCGTACGCGCCGCTGGAGCAAGAAGCGACGGTGATTCAGCGCGAAACTGGGGTCAGCCCGGAGGTGGCGACTGCGCTGGCCACGCTCGGTCACAAGGTTCGCAGCCTCAAAGGCGCGGGTTTGGAAGAAGGCGTGAGCACGAGGCTCCTTGTGTACACCGCGCGGCTGATCCAATCTGGTGTTGCTCCCCGTCGAGCTTGCGACATCACCGTTGCGCGTTCTCTCACCGATGACCACCAGAACACCTCGGCCATCAATGAGCTCGCCCGCGCTGCTTTTAAGTGATTGGCCGCGAGCCACTCGACCACCACGCTAAAGCGCGCATCGGCGGCGTCGCGCCCAAGAGCGGCGCGCATGGGTGCGGCCCTACGCCACATGAATCCCGAAGCCCTCCGCGGTGAACGCCCGCATCAAACGTCTCATGTTGTCCGACGGCTTTGCGCGAGGCCACGACTACGGCGTGGACCGGCGCACGCACACGTACGGCGTTGAAGACGCCGCAGTCGCGCTGCGCGAGGTCAGCGCCCGCAGGCCCGTCGCCAGCGAGTAGACGCGCACGCGAGCCGGGTCGCTATGGCTCAAGCAAGCGTGCTCCGCAGCCGATGACCATACTATGCGAGAAGGTCCGTGCTTGCCTGTAAGCCTGAGTGACGAGATGTCACTCCGCCGCTCACAGCGGCGATCGTGCGAGGGCATGGTGGGTGGCGAGCAGAACAAACCGGCCCGCGGCTGAAAACGCCATGAGCGATTCGAGGCTCGAGCAGCTGGAAGTTGAGGTCGCGCGGCTACGCGAGGCCAACCGTGCACTCCTGGAACGGGCCGACCGCAGCGTCGCCCTGCAGGACACCCTATCGATGTTCGCAGCAGCCACGAGCGGCGAGCCCAAAACCGGCGATCGCACGGCGGCGCTCGAGCGCACCTTGCTCGAGCTGGAGCGCTCGAACGAAGAGCTCAAGCGCGCCAAAGAAGCAGCAGATGCCGCTAACCAGGCGAAGTCGGAGTTTCTCGCCAACATGAGCCACGAGATCCGCACACCGATGAACGGTGTGTTGGGCATGACTGAAGTTCTGCTGCTGACCGACTTGTCGCCGGATCAAACCGATGTAGCCAAGACCATTCGTCGCGCGGCGGAGTCACTCTTGGCTATTCTTAACGATGTGCTCGACTTCTCGAAGATCGAGGCCGGTCGCCTCGAGCTGGAGGACATCGCCTTTGCGCCGTTGGATGCGGTCACCAACGCCGTCGAGCTGTCGCGTTGGAATGCTCAAGCCAGAGGCCTGAAGTTGGTCTGCGACATCGCGCCGAACCTCGACCCGGTGCTGCGCGGCGATCCCGGTCGCCTGCGCCAAGTGCTGACCAACTTGCTCAGCAACGCGCTCAAGTTCACGCATCGCGGTGAAGTCAGGATTCGCGTCCGCGAGACAGTACGCACCGAGAGCCAGCGCACCTGGCGCTTCGAAGTCAAAGACACGGGCGTGGGCATTCCCGCCGAAGTCTTGCCGAAGTTGTTCCAGTCGTTCACGCAAGCGGATGGCTCCACCACGCGTCGCTACGGTGGCACGGGCCTCGGCCTCGCGATCGTCAAGCGACTGTGCGTGCTGATGGGCGGTGACGTCGGCGTCGAGAGTCACCCCGGTCAAGGCTCGACGTTCTGGTTCACCGTGCGCTTTGGGGTCGCGAGCCCGGATCAAGTCGCGGCGAACCTCGGGCGCAGCAGCTTGCCGCTCAAAGGTCCGACGCGTCCACCCGACTCGGCGCCGCTCGTCGTGTTGGTCGCGGAAGATCACGCGGTCAATCGCGAGGTCGCCGTGCGCTTGCTCGAGCACCTGGGCTGTGAGGTGCAAGTCGCCGACAACGGCAGAAGAGCCCGCGAAGCCATGCTCGGTCGTCATTTCGATCTGGTCTTCATGGACTGTCAGATGCCGGAGATGGACGGCTTCGAAGCCACGCGTGCGATCCGCGCGCACGAGCTTGTGACGGGCGGTCAGCGCGTGCCGATCGTGGCGCTCACAGCCAACGCGCTGGTGGGCGATCCCGAGCGCTGCTTCGCCGCCGGCATGGACGACTTCGTCAGCAAGCCTTTCAGCGTGAGCAAGCTGCGCAGCGCGCTCGAGCGTTGGACACGCATCTCCGACATCAAGGCGCAGGCCCGCGCGAGCATGGGCGCGCAACCGAAAGGGATGTCGCTACCAGCGGCGACCACACCCTCGCTGTCGAATGGCCTGGCCTCCACGGTCGACCAAGCCGCGCTCGATCAGATCCGCGCGCTGCGCAGGCCTGGCCGACCCAACCTGCTGCTGCGTCTGCTCGACGACTACTTGGAGAGCACACCCAAGCGACTCGAAGAGATTGCCGCGGCGATCGAGAAAAACGATCTGCGCATCGCCAGCAGCGTCGCGCACAGCTTGAAGAGCATCAGCGCCACCTTGGGCGCAACCGTGCTCGCACGCAGCTTGGGCCGCCTAGAGGAGGCCGCGCGCACGCAACAAGCCGACACTGCGCGCACCGAAGCCTCGGGATTACGCGCCGAATACGACCAGGCCCGCGTTGTGTTTCTGGCGCTGCAGCAGGAAGAGCGCGCCGCGGAGACGGTCAAACATGCCTGAGAGTCGCCCCATACCGCTCGTGCTAGTCGTCGACGACGACTTGCCCATGCGTATGTTGGCGGCGGAGGCGCTCACCACCAACGGCTTCGTGGTCGAAGAATGTCAGAGTGGTGAAGAGGCGCTGGAGCGCTTCGAGCGGCTCGCGCCCGACGCTGTGCTGTTGGATGTCGTCATGAGCGGCATCGACGGCAACGAAGTCTGCCGACAGCTGCGTCAGCTGAAGAGTGGTCGCGCTGTGCCGATCTTGATGATGACCGGTCGCGACGACGTGGCGTCGATCGCAGCAGCTTATCACGCCGGTGCGACTGACTTCATCACAAAGCCGGTCCCCTACGCGCTCTTGCCGCATCGGCTGCGCTACCTTTTGCGTGCCGCTTCGGCGTTTCGTGTGGCACACGACAGCGCGAAGCGACTCGCACGCGTCCAGCGCCTCGCGCGGCTGTCGCAATGGGAGATCGATCTCAAAGAAGGCAACCTGGTCTGGTCCAACGAAGCGATCGAGATCTTCGGTATTCCGGTCGCGCATTCCGAGGGTGGCGCGGCAGCGCTCCTGCAGTGGGTCCACCCCGAAGATCGCGCGATGGTCGCGGCTATGTTCGATCCGCCGCACGCACATCAGATCGACTACCGCATGCGCTTGCCCGATGGTCGCGAGCGCTCGATCCACCAAGAGGCCGAGCTCGTCCTGACCATGGACAACGCAGAGCCGCGCTTGGTGGGTGCGGTTCAAGACATGACGGAGTGGCGCCAAGCCGAGCAGCGCGCGATCGCGCTTGCGTATTACGACAGTCTCACCGGGCTTCCGAATCGCGCCGAGCTGAGACGCTATCTGTCGCAGGCGCTCGAAACTGCCGAACGTCACAACCAGACCTTGAGCTTGTTCGCGCTCGACCTCGGTCAGCTGCGCCGCGTGAACGACTTGCACGGCGAAGCGCGCGGCGACGCGCTCTTGATTGAAGTTGCGTCACGCTTGCAGCGCACCATGCGCAACGTGCAGCCGCAAGGTGTAGGCGTCTCTCAGCTGCCGAGTCGCAGCATGCTCGCGCGGCCCGGTGGCGACGAGTTCATGCTGATCATGCCGAGTGTGCAGAGCGCGCAGCAGGCCGCGATCATCGCGCGCAAGCTGATCGATGATGTCAGCGCGAAGTACGTGTTCGACGGCATCGAGCTGTTTCTGACTGTCAGCATCGGGATCGCCATGTTCCCCGAAGCCGGTCGCACTGCGGACGAGTTCTTCGAGCACGCGGACGCGGCCATGTACCACGCCAAAGAGCTCGGCCCGAACAACTTCCGCTTCTTCGATATGGCGCTGCAGCAGCGCGCGAAGCGCCAGATGGAGATCGAAGTCGGCCTGAAGGCTGCATTGCACGCCGCGCGTGCAGCGCGCGAGTCGGGCCTCGGCGGCCCGCCAGAGCTGGACCTGCATTACCAGCCCAAGATCGCCCTGCCGGCGATGCGCATCTCGGGCGTGGAAGGCTTGCTGCGCTGGCGCTCACCCAAGCTCGGGCAAGTCTCGCCGTACGAGTTCATCGCCGTCGCAGAGACGTCAGACTTGATCGTGGATCTCGGTGAATGGGTGCTGTGGACGGCGTGCACAGCTGCGGTGACTTGGCTGAACGAGCTCTCGATCGCAGTGAACATCTCGCCTCGACAGTTCCGTCATCCGGGCTTCGTGAAGCTTGTGACGGATGTGCTGCGCGACACCGGTCTGGCTGCTGCACGCTTGGAGCTGGAGATCACCGAAGGTGTGGTCATGCAGGACACCGACACGGGTCAGCAAGTGCTCAAAGAGCTCAAGCAGCTGGGCGTGAGCATCGTGCTCGACGACTTCGGCACGGGTTACTCCTCGCTCAGCTACTTGATGCGCTTCCCGATCGACATCTTGAAGATCGACCGATCGTTTGTGATCAATCTACCCAGTAAGATGTATGAGTCGGTGATCGCTGCGATCTTTACGTTGGCGCGCAGCTTGGGTGTAAGCGTGGTGGTGGAAGGCGTGGAGACGCAGTCGCAGTTACAGCACTTCGAGCAGTACGGGTTGGTGGAGATCCAGGGCTACTTCTTCAGCAAGCCGCAGCCAGCGGCGGAGCTGCAGGTGTGGTTGCATGAGAGCCCTTATGCTGCGGGTTTGCCTCCTCCTGTCGCACGCCAGGCTTAGAGGCCAAGCGCTCACGCAAGAGCGTAAAAGACCCAAGCCACCACCGGGGGCAGCAGAAATCCCACGGTCACCACACCACTCCAGATCCGCAGCGACCGCCGAAGCAAAGGCTCATGCTTAGGCGTCACCGCACCCAAGCTCAGAAACGCACTGCCGAGCCCATGCGCCAAGTGCATCGCGATCAACCCCGCGGCAACGCTCAGAAGCAGCGCATCCCACGGCTGCATAAGCAACGCGCTGAGATTGTGATGAAACGCGCCGCTGACATGCTCATGCCCCACACCGTACACCGACAACACGTGGTACCCGAGGAACCCGAACAACACGACGCCTGTCCAGCGCATGGTCCGCGAGGCTAGGCTCGATGCGCTCGACTGCAGCTTGCGATAGCGCACCGGCCGCGCCGCATGCGCGCGCCGAGTCGTCAACCAGGCACCTGCGACGTGTACGGCTAAGCCGCCCACGAGCAAGAGACGCACCGGCCAGAGCAGACCGGAAGCATGCAGCCCGCCGCCGTAAGCGTCCATCAGCGTCGGACCGAGCAACCACAGCAAATTGCCTGCCATATGCAGCGTCAACCACAGCGCGAGGCCGATGCCACTGACCGCCATCGCCGCCTTGATGACCACGCTGGGGAACTTGGTGGCGGTCGTTGAGACGGTAACTGTGCTCATGATTTGGCCTCCTCTACTTGGCTCACTAGAGGTTATGGCCCTAGATTCATGCGGGGAGTAGCGAAACGTTTTCACGCAACGTATGAATCCGATTCATTCATGAACGTGCCCAACCTACAAGCCCTGGTCGCGCTCGAAGCGGTCGCGCGCCTCGGCAGCGTGACGCGTGCAGCGGCGGAGCTGCACCTCACGCAGAGCGCAGTCAGCCATCGCTTGCACGGTTTGGCGCGCGAGCTCGGCGTCGCGCTGATCGAACGCGATGGCCGAGGCGTCGCGCTCACGCCCGATGCCCGTGAGCTCGCAGTCGCCGCGAATGCTGCGCTGATCCAGCTAAACGCCGCGATCGACCGCATCGCCGTCGCAGGGCGCGATCAGGTCCTGTCGATCGGTTGCTCGCCCTCCTTCGCGATCAGGTTCTTGGTCCCGCGCTTGTCCACCTTCCGCAAGCAACACCCAGAGCTTGATCTGCGCATCGCGGCGACAGATCAGCCGATCGACTCCGTGCACGCGACCGACGTCGCGATCCATCTGAGCAGCGGGCCCACGCCCAAGCTGTATTGCGAGAAGCTGATCGACGAGGTGGTGTTCCCCGTGGCGAGCCCGCGCCTGCGCGGCGCATCCAAGCGCGCCTGGTCGAAGGCTGATCTGCTCGAGCACCCGCTCTTGCATGATGAAGCCCTGTCCGATGATCCCAAGCGCGTCGGCTGGAACACGTGGCTGGAGCACGCGGGCTTCACCGTGCCCGGTGCGGCCTGGGCGGGCCCGAGAGGCCTGCGCTTCAGCCACGCGTACCTCGCGATCGAAGCTGCGCTCGCAGGCGACGGGGTCGCACTCGTGCGGCGCAGCCTGGTCGCTGATGAGCTCGCGCGCGGTCGCTTGATCGCGCCGTTCCCCGTCGCTGCGCCCTCGGGGCTCGCGTACTGGTTTGTCTGCGCGCGTGATCCCAAGCTGCGCCCTTCAGTGCTGCGCTTGCGAGAGTTTCTTAGCCAGCAGCTGAAAGCGGCGGAACGGATCGCGAAGTCCCGCAAGCGACGTTAGTGTGTTCTAGATCTTGGCAGCGTTTAGGAGCTGTGCTAGCACACACGCAATGTTCGTTGCGTCCTCAGCTCGCGTCTTGCGCCGCCGTACCCCCGGGTCGGCCCTTGTCGCTTGCGCTGAGTAGAGTTGAACGCGCGCCGCTCTCGCATTGAAACGACTTGAGGCGGACCCGAGCTGGTTACGGTTACGGGACCGCCTCTCGATTCATCACATCTTTCTGCTTTCCTCCGTACACGTGCCCGTGCCCGTACGCACTCTGGCTCTTCGTCCGGGTTGCGGGCCGAAGAAGCGTGTACGGGCACGGGCACGGGCACGCGTACGACGAGAAAAGGGAGATCTTCATGTCGCTCATGCAACTGACTAAGAAGCCTGACGCTGTAATGGTGTCAGGTAAGGGCTCATGGCTATGGGATGAGAAAGGAAAGAGCTATCTAGACTTCGTACAAGGCTGGGCAGTGAACAGCTTGGGGCATTGTCCTGCGGTTGTGCAGCAGGCGCTTGCGGAGCAAGGCTCGGTGTTGATCAACGCGAGCCCCGGATATCACAACATGCCTTCGCAGCGCTTCGCGCGTGAGATCGCGGCGGCAGCGGGCATGGACCAAGCATTCCTCTGCTCGACCGGCGCCGAAGCCAACGAAGGCGCGATCAAGCTCGCGCGCAAGTGGGGCAGTCTGCACAAGAACGGCGCCCACGAGATCATCACACTGCAAAACAGCTTTCACGGGCGCACGCTCGCGACGATGGCGGCATCAGGCAAGCCCAACTTCGCGGAGCGCTTTTTACCCGTCACGCCCGGGTTTGTGCATGTGCCGCCTGGTGATCTCGCTGCCATCGAGCGTGCGATCACAGAGCGGACAGTCGCCGTCATGCTGGAGCCCATCCAAGGCGAAGCAGGCGTCGTTACCCATCCGAAAGGTTACCTGCGCGCACTGCGCGAGCTCACCGAGTCGAACCGGCTGCTCTTGATCGCCGATGAGATCCAAACAGGCATGGGCCGGACCGGTCGCTTGTTCGCGTGTGAGCACGAGTCTGTCAGGCCCGACATGATGACTGTGGCGAAGGGCATCGGCGCCGGCGTTCCGCTCGCAGCGCTGCTCGCGCGCGAGGCTGTCAGCTGCTTCGTCTCAGGAGATCAGGGCGGCACTTACACGGCTCATCCGCTGATGTGCGCGGTGGGCTCAGCGGTGCTCCACACGATCAATCAGCCGGCGTTTCTGGAACACGTGCAGGCGATGAGCGCACGCATGCGTGCCGGCCTAGAAGCACTGGCGGCTGACCACAGCACCGGTGCCGTGCATGGGGCGGGTTTGCTGCTTGCGTTGTCTTTGCCGCAGCCATCAGCGGCAGAGGTCGTAGACGCAGCATTCGAGCGCGGTTTGTTGCTGAATGCCGCACGACCCGATCGTCTGCGCTTTATGCCCGCGTTGAACGTCACCTCTAATGAGATCGAACGCATGTTAACTGTATTGGACAGTGCGCTTGGGTGTGTGTCGTCTAAATGACGGACATGGCTACACGCTGTCCGACATGTCAGCCCGGAATTAGCTATTAGTCACTGGAGATTTAATCACTGATTACTAATCGAGCGTCATCATGTTCCGGATCTTCACTTGCCGCATCCAGCGGTTCTTGTTAGCGTTCGGCTGTGCGGATGACAGTGCCACCCGCTGAAGTTCAACAACGCGGAGCAGATGCGCGTGTTGAGCGAGCAGAACACATGGACCGTGCGTCAACCGAACGCGCGGCGAATGAACGTGACGAAGGTCAAGGTCACAGCGGTGAGCGCTGTGATGAAGCCTCCGCACGTTGGGTGCTGCGTACGGCACGCGGCGAATTCGTTCTTACATCGAGTGTTGTTCTGGGTCGCGGCGCAGGCTGTGACCTTCAGGTCGACGACGACAGCGTCTCCCGACGTCACGCATTACTTCGGGTCGAGCGCGATGCTGTGTGGGTGGAAGATCAATCGAGCCGCAACGGCACCTGGGTGAACGGTGTGCAGATCGCCGAGCCACAACGTCTGGCGCACGGCGATAAGATCGGTGTAGGCACATGCCAGTTCCAGCTGTGTGCCGCAGCCGCGCTCGACGGATCTAGAGTCACGCAGCCCGTCATCCCGCTGATGCCGCCTGTTAATGACTTTGACTATAAGAGCGTTGCGCCGGCTGAGAGTGCAGAAGCTTTGGCGCAGTCAGTTCCAGGTGGTCCCTCGTTGTCTGCTCTCAGTCCCCGCGAGCGTGCAGTATTTCCGCTGCTCGCGAGTGGACTATCGCAGCGAGAGATCGCCTCACAGTGCGGTGTGACAGTTAAAACGATCGAGACCTACCGCACTCGCATCGGTCATAAGCTCGGCCTGTCGACGCGTGCCGAGTTTATTCGTTTCGCTCTAGAGATCGGCGTGTTGCGGCCGTCTCGCGCGAACGTGCCCGGCCAACCAGGCCAGGCAACCGACGCTGCAGGTTGAAGCAGCTCGTTGTTTCCTGCGCCTTTGTGCGTTTCCGTCACACACTGGCGCGGAATTTCGCCTGTTGTGTAAGTTGTTCGGGAGGTACAGTGGGTCGTCCAAACCACCGCGTAGCAAGTCCCGCGGTATGTGCACGCTGCCGAGCGTGTGCGCTTCAGGGCCACAGTATTCGAGGCGCGCATGCCGAGTAGCGCGCCCACGCTCGGAACCGTGGTGATGGGCGAGCTGTCGCTGGAAGAACAGCTTGGCAGCGCGGTGTATCGCGCGCGCAGGACGCGTGATGGCCGCGAGCTCAGCATGCGCATCGTCCATCCGCGCAGCTCACAGGAAGCGGCTGAATTTCTAGCGCTCGCTGCGACAGCGAGTCGTGTTCGTCACCCTGCGCTCGCGAGCGTCGAAGCTTACGGTCGACTCGACAGCGAGCGCTGTTACATCGCAAGTGAGCTGATCGGCGGGCAACGCTTGGACGAGTGGGCCGACGCAGTCGGTATTCCGCCGCTCGCGCAGGTCGTCGAGCTGGTGCGCCGATTGTGCGTAGGGCTGCAAGCCGCGGCGCGTGCCGGCGTCGTGCACGATGGAATCCACGCGCGCAATGTGCGCGTGCAGAGCGTGCCCAGCGGATCGAACGCGCGCATGCCGGTGAAGCTGCTCGGCCTCGGCGTCCCGGCGCTGCTCTTCGACTACGCACACGATCCCGATGCGCTGCGCTTTATGGCACCCGAGCAGCTGCAGGTGCTCAGCCGCTCTGAGCTGCCATCGGCGTTCCGCTGCAGCGCGCAGATGAACGTCTATTCGTGCGGCGCGCTGTTGTATTACCTCGCGACCGGCGGTGCGCCATTTGCGGGCCTGTCTGCGCCAGAGCTCTTGGCCGCGCAAGCCGGCTCACCGCTCGCGCCGCCCGCGCGCATCAACCCGCAGATCACACCCGGGCTCAACGCGGTCGTCATGCGTGCACTGGAGCTCGACCCGAGTGATCGTTTCGTGAGCGCAGCCGAGCTCGGCGAAGCGCTCGCGGCTGTGTTCGGCAGCGTCGCGCCGCCGCGCAAGCGCGAACGCTCATCCGTGCAGCCGGTCGGCGAAGACATGTTCGGCTCAGAGCCGCCGACCTTCCGCACCTCGGTCTCGTCGATCGCGGAGCTCGAGCGCGCAGCCGACTTTGACTCGCGCCGCACCTCGGAGATGCCCGAAGCCGAGATCGTCGAGCAGAGCGAAAACGACAACGACGCCAATCCCGAGCGCGACAAGCCCACGCTTCCACCCGCGCCGCCTTCGGTGGCCGTCATCCAGACGCAGAACATCGGCGAGATGCGAGACAGCGTCTCGGGCATTGCGCCGATCGGGTTGTTCAGCAGCACGCCGCCGCACCTGCGAACCTCCGGCGAAACGACCAACTCCGGGGCGCCCAAGCCGACGCCGCTCGCAGCGTTCTCGGAGCCGCCGCGCGTTGTGTCGCTCGAAACGCAGACGGGCTCCACTCCACCACCGCCGCCGCGCGCACGCGACTCCTCGGCCAACATCGAGTCGACGCCGAGGTCACCCAGCGTGCCGCCCATGGAGCCACGCGCGAAAGCTCGGCCCATCCCCTGGCCGCTGCTGGTCGTGCCGCTCGCAGCAGCCGTCTGTTTGCTGGCTTTTTTCAGCGTGAGGGTGGTGCTCGGGCCTGACCACGAAAACCACGAGGAAGCTGTCGCCACGCTTCCGACGCAGCCGGTCACGAAGCGCGCCCCCGTGCCCGTGCCGCCGCCCAAAGCAGCACCACCGGCGCCGAGCTTGCCCGGCGCCACGCTGCCGATGCGCCCGTACATCAACACCGCTGAGCTCGAAGACGAGGCGACGGACGAAGCGCCCGAGCGCGACTCGAACTACGCGCCGCGCCACCGTCCACGCCGCGCCGCGCTCGCCGCCGCGCGTAGAAACGGAAACGGAAACGCTGCCGCCAATGCCTCGCCAGCAACTCCGCTGGCCGGTCCTACGCCCGTGCGGCCCGCAGCGCCCCCTACGTTGGTCGACGAGAGCATCGAAGAGTCCGCGCAGCCACCGGCCGCAGCGGCGGATGCTGCCCGCCCCAAGACCGAAGAACACGAGGCCACGGCATCGGTGGTGATCGCACCGCCGGAGCCCGTCGCGCCCGCAGTGCCTGCGCCAAAGGTCGAGAACCCGCCGAGCGCGCCACTGCCACTCACCGCAAAGGTCAGGATCGACGGCGTCGAGGTTCGCGGTTCACTGCCCAAGTCCCAAGTTCGCCACGCGGCCGAGCGGCTCACCTCGCAACTCAAGCGCTGCTACGAGCAGGCCGCGCAAGCTGCTGGACATAACGGGTTCGGTGAGTTGATAGTCGGCGTCGAA
>Ga0209082_1000037_pt1 | contig 101649 bp, 70 predicted proteins | sample ColdCreekSource_FD_184127 | JGI IMG/M metagenome (GOLD analysis project Ga0209082, IMG submission 184127) | Groundwater microbial communities from Cold Creek, Nevada to study Microbial Dark Matter (Phase II) - Cold Creek Source (SPAdes) (version 3) | ecosystem: Environmental > Aquatic > Deep... | reverse complement strand
CTCCCCACAGTCGGTCGCCCTTCTGCAGTTGCGGTTCGCTTCGATCAGGATGGTCTCCTTTCGGCCGGACTTGCACCGACAAGGTCGCGCCCATGCTGGGCGCACAAAGCAAAACGCCGAGGACATCGTCCTCGGCGTTCGCTTGCGTGACCTGTGACCTGTGACAAGGGAGGCGGCGCCTTCATCGCTGAAGGGCCGCCTCACTCGGGTCTCACATGTCCATGCCGCCGTGTGGCATCGACGGCGCGGCAGGCTTGTCTTCTCTGCGCTCGACGACGATGGCTTCGGTGGTCAACATCAGACCGGCCACGGAGGCCGCGTTCTGCAGGGCGGTACGCACGACCTTGGTCGGGTCGATGATGCCGTCCTCGATCAGGTCGGTGTACTGGTCGAGGGCTGCGTTGTAGCCGAAGTTGCCGCCCTTACCGGAGCGCACCTTCTCGACAACGATCGAACCCTCGAGACCTGCGTTGTTCGCGATCTGACGGATCGGCTCTTCGAGCGCGCGGCGGATGATGCTGACGCCGGTCTGCTGCTCGTCGGAGACGTTCAGCTTCTCGAGCACCGACTGCGCGCGGAGGAGGGCGGTACCGCCGCCAGGCACGATGCCTTCTTCGACGGCTGCACGGGTTGCGTTGAGCGCATCCTCGACGCGAGCCTTCTTCTCCTTCATCTCGACCTCGGTCGCTGCGCCGACCTTGATCACGGCCACGCCGCCCACGAGCTTGGCGAGACGCTCTTGGAGCTTCTCACGGTCGTAGTCGCTGGTCGTGTCTTCGATCTGGCGGCGAATGATGTCGATGCGGCCCTTGATCTCAGGCTTCTTGCCCGCGCCGTCGACGATGGTGGTGTTTTCCTTGTCGATGGTCACGCGCTTGGCCTGGCCAAGGTCGCTCAACGTCACGTTCTCGAGCTTGATGCCGAGGTCCTCGCTCACGACCTGACCGCCGGTCAGGATGGCGATGTCCTTGAGCATCTCCTTACGACGGTCACCGAAGCCCGGCGCCTTGACGGCAGCGGTGTTCAGCGTGCCGCGGAGCTTGTTCACGACCAACGTCGCGAGTGCTTCGCCTTCGATGTCCTCGGCGATGATGAGTAGCGGCTTGCCTTGCTTGGCAATCGCCTCGAGCACCGGCAGCAGATCCTTCATGTTCGAGATCTTGCGCTCGGAGATCAGCAGGTAGGCGTCGTTCAGGACGACTTCCATGCGCTCTTGATCGGTCACGAAGTACGGCGACAGGTAGCCGCGGTCGAACTGCATGCCTTCGACGACGTCGAGCACAGTTTCGAGGCTCTTGGCTTCCTCGACCGTGATCACGCCCTCTTTGCCGACCTTCTGCATGGCTTCGGCGATGATCTTGCCGATCTGCTCGTCGCCATTCGCCGAGATCGTGCCGACCTGTGCGATCTCCTTGGGATCCTTGGTCTGCTTGCTCAGCTTGCCGAGCTGCTCGACGATCGCGACCACAGCAGCGTCAATGCCGCGCTTGATCTCCATCGGGTTGTGACCCGCGGCGACCATCTTGCTGCCTTCGCGATAGATGGCTTGGGCGAGCACAGTGGCGGTCGTCGTACCGTCGCCAGCGACGTCCGACGTCTTGGAGGCGACTTCACGGACCATCTGGGCGCCCATGTTCTCGAACTTGTCTTCGAGCTCGATCTCCTTGGCCACAGTGACTCCGTCCTTGGTGACCGTCGGAGCGCCGAAGCTCTTCTCGATCACGACGTTGCGGCCGCGGGGGCCGAGGGTGACCTTCACCGCGTTCGCGAGGGCGTTCACGCCTGCGAGGATTTTGTCGCGAGCGGCTGTATCGTAAATGATGTCTTTGGCTGCCATGTGTACCTTCTTCCTCTACGAGCTTGAGCTCTGAGCTCTCACTTCTCGACGACGCCCAGGATGTCGTCTTCGCGAAGAATCAAGTGCTCTTCGCCGTTGATGTTCACGTCATTGCCGCTGTATTTGCCGAAGAGGACGCGGTCGCCGACGCTGATGTCAAGCTTGCGAACCGAACCGTCTTCCAGCACTTTGCCCGTACCCACAGCGAGGACTTTGCCTTCGACGGGCTTTTCTTTGGCAGTGTCGGGGATGATAATGCCGCCTTTGGTCTTCTCTTCTTCCGCGATGCGGGAGACGACGATGCGGTCATAGAGTGGACGAATCTTCATGATTTCCTCCGAGAGTCGATGCTGTGGTGCTGCGGGAGCAGAGCGCTGAGCCCCACCCCTGAAAAGTGACCTGCTGTGCACCCTGCCTGAAAAGGCGGCGCGCAACATAACCCTCGATCATTGCCAGTCAAGAGGGAGGCTTAGGTTGCGAGGCCGACGCCCGAGTGGAATACTCATCACATACGTATGTCAGGTGTTGAGACCTGCGCAGACGCTCGAGACTTCTTTCGGGAGCATCTAACCGAAGCGATGAAGAGCCTCGAGGTCCGGACTGCGGAAGCGACGGAGCACTACTTAGTCGACCTTTTGGCCGGCTTCGTCGCGGACACCCGGCTCGAAGAGATGACCACGCCGTTCGTGGAGCAGCTGGCCAAGGCGCTGAACACCTCGGGTCCCGAACGCGCCAATCGCATGCGCAGCTTGGGCGATGCGGCTTTGTTCACGTCTGGCTTTTGGGCGGACAGCTTCAACACCCGCGGCGTGACGCAGCCGTATGTTATCGCCATTGGTGCGCGTGCCTACGGCGAGGTGAGCCGTGTGCGCTCCGCGATCTTGCCGGATGCACCTCCAGGCAGCGAAGTTTTCGTCGAGCTCGCCGGCCGCTTCGAGGCGTTCTCACGTGTGCTGGATGAAGTTCGCGAGCAGACAGCCATGTGCACCGACGGTGAGATCGTCAGAATCTACGAACGCTGGTGCACGACCCGATCGCCGCAGTTGTTTCGGCGCTTGAATCGCCGCGGTGTGAGCGCATTGCAGCCACGTGGCCGCGGCTCAGACGACGTAAGCAACTGAGCCCGAGCGCTGCGTCGCTTTACTAAGTTGGCGCAGGTCGATAGAATTCCTGCTCGTGCTTTCGGGGCCATGCTCTGCTTATGGCGTTTCTCAAAATCATTTCGCCAGAAGGTTCTGAGCGCACCGTCGAGCTGATTGACCACAACACCCTCGGTCGGCATCCAGACAACACGGTGCAGCTGCTCGATCGCATCGTCTCGAAGAACCACTGCCACATCGATCGCTCGGACTCGCACTACATCCTGGTCGATCAAGGCTCGCTGAACGGCACGTACGTGAACGGCGAGCGCGTCCAAGGCACGCGGTTGCTGCGTCCGAACGACGAGATCACGCTCGGCTCGACAAAAGTTCAGTTTTTGAACGCGGTCGAAGAGCCAAAGCAACCGCCCGCCACGCCGAACCACGCGCCGAACCACGCGACGCAAGTCGCCACGAATCCCGGCGCGAATAAGACCGTCGCGGCCGCGAACGTCTCAGGTCGCGTCACCATGTCGCCGGGCATGGTCGAGAGCCACATCCGTTCCAAGCTCTCGCAGCAGGTCACGCAGAACTTTCTCACTGAGCGCATGATCCGCGACGAAGCCGCGCTGCGCCGCGACTACGAAAAGCTGCGCGTGAGCTTCGAGCTGACGCGCGCGATCGCGGGCGAGCTCGACGTAGACAAGCTGCTCGCGAAGATCTTGAGCACGGCGTTCGAGCTGTTGGCCGCCGACCGCGGCGTCGTGCTGCTGTTCGACGACAACCGTCAGCTCCAGCCGCGCTGCGTGCGCACCAAGCGCGGCAACACCAGCGAAGAGGTCGCGCTCTCGACGACCATCATCAACGAAGTGTTACGCGATCGCGCAGCCGTGTTGTCGAGCGACGCTTTGATGGACTCGCGCTTCAAAGGCGCGCACTCGATCATTATGCAGGGCATCCGCTCGAGCATGGCCGTGCCGCTGATCTACTCCGACGAGGTGCTCGGTGTGATGGTGCTCGACTCGCAAGTCGCCGCCAATGCGTTCACCGACAAGGATCTGCAGCTCACTCAAGCGCTCGCCAATCAAGCCGCGGTCGCCATTCAGAACTCGCTGTTCGCGCGCAAGATCGAAAAAGAAGCGCTCACGCGCGAACGCTTCCAGCGCTTGCTGTCGCCCGCGATCGCGGAGCTTGTCGTGAGCGGCGAGGTCGCGGTCGAGAAGGGCGGTCAGGCGCGCGACACGACCGTGTTCTTCAGCGACATCCGCGGCTTCACCGCGCTGAGCGAGACGCTGCCAGCGCAGGAGATCGTCGACATGCTGAACGAGTACTTCGAGCAGATGGTGGAGATCATCTTCAAGCACGAAGGCACGCTCGATAAGTTCGTCGGCGACGAGATCATGGCCATCTTTGGCGCGCCGGTATCGCACCCGGACGACGCCTACCGGGCGGTGAAGGTCGCGTGCGAGCAGATGGTGGCGCTCGAGGAGTGGAACCGCGTGCGTGTCGCGGAAGGGGAGCCGGCCATCCACATCGGCATCGGAATCAACACCGGCAGCGTGGTCGCAGGGTACTTGGGCAGCAGTAAAGCGCTCGAGTACACGGTGATCGGCGATGTGGTGAATACAGCCTCGCGCTTGTGCTCCGTGGCCAGCGCCGACGATGTCTTGATCAGCAAGAGTACGTACGAGCTGGTGAAGGATTACTTCGATGTACAGGAGCTTGCACCTGCGCAGGTCAAGGGCAAAGCTCAGGCATTGCAGGTGTACAAGGTGTTGGGAGAGAAGTCGGACCGCCGCCGTTAGTCGGAGTTTGGCGAACGTTATTGACCGGGTGCGGCGCGAGTTCTTACGCTCATATGCGCGAGTGATCTGTTCGATCTGACGCTCGCGCAAATCACCCATGCGAATCCGCACACACGGTGTGGCAACGGCCGCGGCGCTCGCGCTGATGAGCGCGTGCGCGTCTGCGCCCGCGCGTAGCGCGGAAACTACGACGTCCAACGCTGAGCTCAAGGTGCTGCGCACGCAGCAGGTCGAGCAAACTCGGCGCATCGCAGAGCTGGAAGCGCGTCTCTCGCTGCTCGAAGTCGACGCTCGCCGTTCGCGCGACGACTCCGACTCGAATGTGCGCGCAAGCGAATCAGTACGCATCGGCGGTGCCGCGGCGGAGCTCACGAGTCGCGTGGCAGCGCCACAGGAAGCTGTGCGCGCCGAGCCCGAAGATGAGGGTAAGCGTCCGAGCCTGCGCCTCTACGGCAACTCGGGCGGCGGCAGCACGCAGCGCGCGAGCTTGCCGCCCGTGCCGACGGTGAACGAACGACTGCCTGTGGTTCCGCTGCCCGAGCAGCGCGCCGCAAAGTCGTTGCGCGGCGCGGGCGCGAGCACGCCTTCTGCTGAAGGCGCTACCGAGCCGTACCGCAGAGGACTGCGCTCGCTGCAGGAGCGCCGCTACGACGACGCGCTCGCGCAGTTCGCGGCATTCATCAGCGATCAGCCGCGCCACGAGCTCGTGGCGAGCGCGTTGTACTGGCGCGGTGAGGCGCTCTACGCGAAGCGCGACTACAACGCGGCAAGCCGCGAGCTCGAGACGCTGCTCGAGCGTTATCCGTCTACCTCGCGCGCGCCGGACGCGCTGCTCAAGCTGGGCCTGTCGTATCGAAAGCTCGGCGCATCCGAGCGAGCCGACCAGGCACTTCAGCGCTTGCGTACAGACTTCCCCACTAGCCAAGCCGCGGCAGTTGCGGCTCGAGAGGGCTCGACATGAGAAGTTACGATTGGCTCGCGTGTGTGGCTGTGCTGACTGTTCCGATGGGCGCGAGTGCGCAACAGAACACGGCCGTCGAAGCCAGTGACTACAGCGATTACTTCGGCGAATCGCGCAACGGCGATGGCGAGGCTCCGCGTTCGCTCGGCGAGGCACGCGCGAAGGGCAAAGCCTATCGGCTCGGTCAGAACGGCAGCGTGTACCGCAAGCCCACGCAGGAGTTCCACACGGTCCATCAAGGCGACACGCTGTGGCAACTCTCGGACCGTTACTTCGGCGACCCGTACCACTGGCCAGAGCTGTGGTCGTACAATCCCGAGATCACCAACCCGCACTGGATCTATCCGCTCGATCAGGTGCGGCTGACAGCTTCGAGTGAAGAAGAGCAGCAGCTAGTGGCGGCGGTCGCAGCCGGCAAGCCCGCGGCAGAGGCCTTCAAGGAGCCGCGCCACGCGCTGGCGACGGATCTCGCACCCAACGTGCGCGTGCCTCCGAGATTGCTCACGGGAGACACGGTGTTCCTACGCGACGAAGGCTACCTGAACGAAGAAGAGCTCCACGAGAGCGGCAGGCTCTCCGGCGCCAACGAAGAGCAGATGTTCCTGGCCGACAGCGACGTGGTCTACGTGCGCTTCAACAAGGGCCAAAAAGTCGAGGTGGGTCAGACGTACACGGTGTTTCGCCCCGTCGACAAATGGGACCGCGAGCTCGGCGAGCACGGCAAGCTGATCAAGATCCAGGGCAGCGTGCTGATCACCAGCTTCGATGCACAGAAGTCGGTGGCGCGTGCGACCGTCGTCGAGACCATCGACCCGATCGAGCGCGGCATGTCCGTGATCAAGATGGACCGTCGCTTCATCCTCGAGGCGGCAAAGCCGAACCGTAGCAACGTGTCAGCGAAGATCATCGGTTCGGCCGATGCACGCCGGCTGCTCTCGTACGGCAACGTGGTGTTCCTCAACGTCGGCCGCGACAAAGGCATTCTGCCGGGCAACCGCTTCTTCGTCGTGCGCCAGGGCGACGAGTGGCAGGAGTCGATGAGCGGCGACGCCAAAGCGATGGGTAGCATCGTGCCCCTCGTCAAATACGATCTGCGCGAGCTGCCCAAAGAGGTCATGGCAGAGATGCGTGTGATCGGCGTTCGCAAGAACGTGACGATCGCGGTGATCACGCGCTCGATCGTCGACGTGTTCCAGAACGAAAAAGTCGAAATGCGTGTCGGATACTGAAGTTGTTTCGCGCTGACCCATGCTGGGTATCGCCGCCGAGTCGGCTGTGATACGCTTGGGCGTGTCGTGACGTATTTCCATCATAGCGGCGCACAGGCCATGGCTGAGCATGCGGTATGGTCGCAGCTGCGGCGTGAGACTCGCTCCGTGACTCCCGACCTCCGAACAGGCTGTTTACGCTGTCCGCTGCTCGTGGGAACATGTGCGACATGATTGGCTCGGATGAGCGCGACACACTGATCGCCGGGCTGCGTTCCGAGTTGGCACGCGAGCAGGGAAAGCTGCGCGCGCTCCAAGACATCGGGCAGGCGCTCGGCAATACCCTGGATGTCGAAGAGCTCGTGAACGTCCTGCTGACGCGCGTGTCGCGCATCATGGACTCCGAGCGCTCCACCTTGTTCGTGGTCGACGAGACCAACGGCGAGCTTTGGACTCGCTTCTCACACTCGGGCCACTCGCACGAGATCCGTCTGAAGCCAGGGCAAGGATTGTCGGGCTGGGCCGCCAAGTGGGGCCGCACGGTCAACGTCAAAGACGCCTACCAAGACGTGCGCTTCGATGCGGAATGGGACAAGCGCACAGGCTTCCGCACCCGTTCGACACTCTGCGTGCCAGTACGCAACCACAGCGGCAACACGATTGGTGTGCTGCAAGTACTCAACAAGCGCTCCGGTTATTTCACCCTCGACGACGAAGGCATGTTGTCGGCGCTGGCCGGCCAGGTCGGCGTGTCGCTCGAGAACTCCAAGCTGTTCTTGTCGGTAGTCGCCAAGAACATGGAGCTGCTCGAGACCAAAGATCAGCTCGAGCAGAAGGTTCGCGAGCTCGATGTTCTGTTCGAGATCGCCCAAGTGTCGGCGAGCGCGCCGCGCTTGGACGACTTGCTCGAAGGTGTGCTGGCCCGCGCGATGCGCGCGATCGATGCCGAAGCGGGCTCGATCCTGCTGACCGATCCACGCACTGGCGGGCTGACCTTCCGCTGCGCGATCGGCGGTGTGCCCGATGCGGTGAAGCACTTACGGATCGGTCCCGACGAAGGCATCTGCGGTTGGGTCGCCGCGCACGGTCGTCCGCAGGTCGTGAACGACGTAGCCAAAGACGAGCGCTTTGCGACCGGCATCGCGAGCCAGGTCGGGTACTACCCGCGCTCCGTGCTCTGTGTGCCGTTGGCGCTCGAGGATGGCGCCGGTGTCATCGAGCTGCTGAACAAGTCGCAAGGCCGCGCCGACTTCACCCAAGACGACCTGAAGCTTGCCAGCGTCATCGCCGGTCACGTCGCGACGGCCATCGGGCTCGCGCAATCGCGCGAGCGGCGTGAGCGGGAAGAGCGGCTGACAACGATCGGGCAACTGTTGTCTGGTTTGGTGCACGACCTGCGCGGACCCATGACTGTCATCTCGGGATACGCGCGCTACCTGCGCGATGAGCCCGACGCAGTGCGCCGCGAAGAGCAGAGCGCTGCGATCCTGCGGCAAGTCGACGCCATCAACTCGATGGCGCGCGAGATCTTGGCGTTCGCGCGCGGCGAAGAGAACTTGCTCGTGCGCAAGGTCTACCTCAAGCCGTTCTTCAGCGAGCTCGCCGACACGTTGCGTGTGGAGCTCGAAGGCAGCGGCATCGATCTCAGCTTGCAAGTCGACGATCGCGGCGTCGCGTACTTCGACCAGCACAAGATCCGGCGTGCGGTGCACAACCTCGTGCGCAACGCCGTGCAGGCCATCAGCCCAGAATCAGGGCACATCACGCTTGGCGTGTCGCGACGCGAGAGCGACTACGCGCTGATCTTGTCGTGCGCAGACGACGGGCCGGGTGTCTCGGATGAAATCCGCGAACGGATGTTTGAGTCGTTCACTTCGCACGGCAAGCCGGAAGGCACCGGCCTCGGTCTCGCGATCGTGCACAAGGTTGCCGCTGACCACGGCGGTACGGTCGATGTCGTGAGCCGTCCCGGCGAAACGGTATTCACGTTGGCGCTCCCGCAAGAGCGATCACACGACACGGTGCCGCCCCCAGGTCGTCCTACATCGGCGACGGGTCGGTCGGATCAGAGCGGCGCTGAAGCTGGCCCTAGTTGAACACTTCAGTATGCTTCCACGTCATGGAAGAAAACCGAGGTCTGGGTTCCATGCGGAAGCACCGGCTGCTGCCTACATTCATCCTTTTTGCGTTGCCGCTTTCAGCTGCAGGCCCCGTCGCCGCTCAGGGCGGCGAGATGGGTCAGGGCGAAGCCAATATCTCTGTGCGCTCGGATGTGACGCTGTCGGTCAAAGGCACCGGCGGTACGTCTAGCGAGCGTCTCGCGAAGCTCGGTCAGGCGGTGTCCGACCAGATGGGTGAGATCCGCACCTGCTATCGCCAGCTCGTCAAAGACACGCCCGAGGTGATGGGCAAGCTGCGCTTCAGGATCCGGCTCGACAAAGAAAACGAGAAGGACAAGAAGCCCGAGCTGGAAGTGTTGGATCAAAGCGCCGGATCGGAGCCGCTGATCGCGTGCGTGACGCAGACGTTGGTGAAAGCCAAGTACACAGACGTCGGGCGTCCGGCGTCGGCGTTTCTCGCCATGACGTTCGACAACTCGCGGGCGCGCGGTCAGGCCGAGATGCAGCAGCGCGCGGCCAAGCTCGCGCACGTCGATGTGCGCGACACGTTGTCGGGCCTGCGCGAAGCGAACTGGGCGACCGAAGGTGACGAGGTGAAGTTCCGCGTGCGCGCGGATGCTGTGCAGCCGAACGATGCAGTCGGTGTGGTGATGAACTGGATCCGGCGCAACTACGCGCCGTTTCTCGACTGCCGCAGGCGCTCGGAGCAAGGTGGCAAGTCGCCCGAGGGTGACATCGAGATCGATGTGAGCGTCGACGCCAAGGGGCAAGCCAAAGTGAAGTACGGCGCGGTCACGGTGGAGCACACGCGCGCGCGCACATGCACCGAGCCTCTGTTCAAGAAGCTCCCGTTCGACAAGCCATCAGCGCCCGTAAACGCCAAGCTAGACATTCACTTCGCGAAGTAGATGCTGACACGCATGCCGCGGAACGCCGTTCCTCGCTAGTCGCGCGGCATGCGGGAGCCGTGTCAAAATCAAAACGGCCTCGCTGCACTTGGGTGCTGCGAGGCCGTCATGCGTGTACTTCGCTCAGGCGTAGTCTTTCTCGTGGCGCTCTTGGTCCTCTTTGCAACGGATGCAGAGAGTCGTCTCAGGACGGGCTTCGAGCCGCTTGGTGCTGATCTCTTCCCCGCACTCCTCGCACACGCCAAAGTCGCCTTCGTCGATCTTACGGATGGCCCGATCGATCTTCTGCAAGAAGGTCTTTTCCCGGCCGCGGAGGCGGAACTCGAAGGACTGCATGCCCTCGCTCGAGGCTAGGTCCATTTCATCCGGAAGGTCGTCGGCATCGAGAATCATGCCTTCTGCCTTCATATTCTTGGCGTTCTGAATCAGTGCATCGCGTTTCGCTTCAAGCACTTCGCGAAAGCGTTTCAGCTCAGCCTTCTTCATCGTTAGGGCACCCCTGCGTAGAGTGAGCGCAGCAACATAGTGAGGCCGTGGCCCTAGTCAAGTCTTACAAGGGCGTACATCTGGCAGATCTGGAGAGTCAGCTCAATCTGCAAAGGCCGGATCGGACCGTCGCGGCAGGGTCGGCACGATCGCTTTGAGCGTCTCCCCCGCCTCCAGCTTGCCGCGTTGTTGCGGTGCAATCACCAGCGCGCTGCCCGCAGTAAGCGACGACATCGAGCCGGAGCCTTGCTGCGAATGGATATGTGCCACCCACTCGCCCGACTCGTACTTGAGCTGAGCGCGCACAAATTCTGTGCGACCTGGCTTACGTCGGTAGTCGTTGGCCAGCTTCACATCGATCGCTTGCGGAAAGACATCGCGGACCCCCTGCATGCGCAGCAGACCCGGGCGAACGAAGATCTCGAACACGACCAGCGCGCTCACCGGATTGCCCGGCAGCCCGATCACCGGCACATGGTGCGCGCCTTGGTCGTACACACCGAACAGCAGCGGCTTGCCAGGCTTGATCGCGACCTTGTGAAACTCGACGCGAACCGCGGCGGCGCGCAGTGCATCGCTGACCAGATCGTAGTCGCCGACGGACACCCCGCCGACCGTGATCAGTGCGTCGCAAGCAAGTCCCCGAGCCACGTGGCTTTGGATCACGCTCAGATCGTCGCCTGCGATGCCGAGCGGCACGGGAATGCAGCCTGCCCGTGTGAGCGCGGCGCTGAGCGCGTAGGTGTTCGAGTCGACGATCGTAAAGGGGGCGGGCGCTGCCTGCAGTGTCCGAAGCTCGTTGCCGGTGGCCAAGATGGCCACCCTCGGCTTTCGGACCACGTCGACCTGCGCGTAGCCTTGCGTCGCGAGCAGACCGATCTCACTCGGTCCAAGCAGCGTGCCGGCTGCGAACAATGGCGCGCCGGCGCGGTACTCGGAGGCTCGGCCACGCACGTTGGCGCCCAGCTCAGGCAGGCTGTGCAGCGTGACTTCGCTGCCGTCGCGCGCAGTGTCCTCTTGGATGACCACGGTGTCCGCACCCGGAGGCAGCGGCGCCCCGGTGAAGATTCGCGCCACGGTGCCTGCTGCTAACGGCTGCGGGCGATCGCCGGCCTTGATCTCGGCAGATACAGTCAGGGTCACCGACGCATCCGCGCTGGCCCGTGCGAGCGCGTAGCCGTCCATCGCGCTGTGGTCGAACGAAGGCAGATCCGTCTGGACGGTTACGGCGTGGGCCAACACGCGGTCTGTGGCCTCGGGCAAGGCCAAGTGCTCGGCTCCGAGCGGCGAGAACTGTGGCACCAACAAGTCGAGCGCTTCGCGTACGCTGAGCATGCTGCTGGCCATAGCACAGGCCAGCAGCGCGCGGTCCAGTGGTCAAGCGGTCAAGCGCTAGTTGGTAGCGGTCGCGCGGCTGTTGGGATCGGGCGCGTAGATGATGATCTCGCTGTCGGCGACCAGCTTCTTTTCGCGATCAAACTGGTTGATACGCGCGATCGAGCCGACTGACAGCTCGAAGCGTTCGGCGAGTGAACGCAGCGTGTCGCCGGGCTTCACCTTGTAGCGCATGCGCACGCGGTTCTGCTGGGTCTCGTGAAAGTTGAAGAACTCTTCGCTTCCCACGACCAAGGTGCGCACTTCGTTCGGTGCGAGCACCAACGTCTGATTCAGCTCGGCTTCGCGCGTCACGTACAGCTGCAGAAACATTCCGCGCTGCAGTTTCGCGTCGGAAGCCACACGATTCCAGTGGCGCACCTCATCAGCCGTCACGTGAAAGAACCGCGCGATCTCGTCGATGCGATCACCTTGCACCACGCGATAAAACACGCGCTTGCGGTCGGCGTACACGAAGGTCTCCGCGGGCACCCCAACCACCATCGGCTCGATCGCGAGCGGGCGCAAAAGCGGCTCGACGTCCGGGACGATCAGCTTGTCGCCCGGTCGCGGCTCTGAGCTGTCGGGCATGTCGTTGAGCTTGAGCAGCTTCGCAGCGGTCGTTCCGTACAGCTCGGCGACGTCCGTGACACGCTCGCCCAGGCGTAGGACATGCTGGCGGTGCGGTGGCAAGAGCGGCCCATGGCTCGCCCATTTCTCGCGAAAGCGCGCAGCGCGCTCCTTGGGAAAGCGCACGGGCCAAAGCTTCACGTCAGGTGGCAGGCGCGCTTTTTTGAGCTCGGGATTGAGCGCTGCGAGCGCGGTGACTTCCATGCTGGCAGCCTTTGCGATCTTGGCGAGGCTCACGCCTCCAGGCAGCTCGATGCTCACAGTCGCGGGCGGCACGACGGGCGCGACGTCGGCGACGCCGAAGCGCGCTTGATTGCGGCCGATTACGGCATAAGCCATCACGCGCGTGACGTACGAGACCGTCTCGTAGGGCAGGCCGGCTTCCAAGCTCGAGAGCAGCCAATAGTCGTTGCTGTTGTACTTGCGGATCGAGCGCAGGAGCGCGCCGTGGCCCATGTTGAACGCCGCAAGCGAGAGTGGCCACGAGCCGAGCTCGGAGTACACATCCTGAAAGAAGCGCACCGCGGCATCGGTGCAGCGCTCGGGATCTCTGCGATTGTCGATCCAGCTGGTCATCTCTACGCCGTATTGCGTCGCCGGCGCGGGCATCAGCTGCCACAACCCGGTCGCGCCGACGCCCGAATGCGCCTGCGTGTCGAAGCCGCTCTCGACCATGACCACGTACAGCAGATCTTCGGGCAGCTGTGCCGCTCGCAGCTTCTCGCGGATCATCGTCGCGTACACGTTTTGGCGCGCGAACAGGCCGCGCACGAGCGCACGCCCTTTGGGATCCGAGCGGTAGTACTCCAACGCGTTCAAGAGTCGCTCGTCCCAGCGCACCGGGATGTCCGGCATCACCAGATCGCGCACCCATGTCAGCTCCGGCGCAGGGCCAGTCGTCGGTCGCGTAGGCCGCGTCGCGCGGAGTGACGGCGCGATTTCCGAGCTCATGCTGGGCGGCGGCTCGCCGAGCTGGATGTCAGGTTGCTGCTTCGCCAGCGCTTCGGGCTCGACGGGCGACGCCGCATCTTTAGCCAAGAGCGCCAGCAGATCTCTGCGCGCGGAGCGCAGCACTTCTTCGACGTCGACTGCATCGCCCTCGGTCGCCGGGACCGTGGCTGCCTCGCGGGCTTCGGCGGCTACCAGCGAACCCGGGTCGGCGTGAGCGCTCGTCCCCCAGCATACGACCAGTACTGCGGCTGGCAGACTTCTCTTCAACATGTCTGCGAGGGTACCGGGCGTTCACGGGATGGGCCAAAAACAGTGCGAAGCTCGGGCTCTGCGCCTACATGAGGCTGCTTCCGACCTTCAGCACTCGTGGTAAACTCTGCTTGCGGAGGTGGGGCGTTGCGGAGCGAGTCCCGCGAAACCGCCGCTGTGAATAACCGGTCATGCACCGCGGCGTTCAAGAGTTCATCAACTGGATCGAGCAGAACCCTGAACGCGGGGGGTTGGCGCGTGCTGCACCTGCGACGGCGCTAGAGCTGGCGACGATCGAGGAGCGGATCGCCACACCTTTGCCGGCAGATTTGCGCTTTGTGCTTTCTCGCTACAACGGTGGCGATCTGCCGAGCGGCCAGCTGCTTGCCGCGGGAGACACCGAGCCTCAGACCATGCTGCTCGTCGCGGATGAGCTGGCCAAGCGCATGGGCCGCTCGCTGCGCGATCCAGAGCTGCTCTTGCCGTTCTATCGCAGCGACGACGGCGGCATCCTCGCGTTCGATCGCAGCGCGGGCCCGGTCTCCGACACCTGGCCGATCATCGACTACTACCTGGAAAGCGGCGAGCAGCGGCTCGTGCATCGCACATTCGACGGCTTTTGCCGGCTACGTGTTGCGGAGTGGAGCTCGGAAGACTTCGGCAGAGAGTTCTCGCTAGAGATTTATCTGAGCAGCGGCGAGCGGCACGTGGCGATCGAGCCGGATGTGTCGATCGCGCACGCCACAGTTGCACACGCGCTGCGGCGTGCGGGTAAACCGGAACAGGCGCTGCAGTCGTATCTGCGTGCCGCGCGCTGTCTTCCGGCGCAGCCCTGGTGTGATTGGGAGTCGCTCAAGCTGGCCGCTCTGCTTGGCGATGGTCGCGCGGCTTGGGAGTCTTCGGTGAGGCTCGCCGCGCGTGCGCCGAAGCACCGTTGGCGCCAGCGCGAGACGACGCCCGCGTTGGTCGCGGATGTGCTCGCGGTGATCTCTCCGCGGCTGCCGGCGCGCGCTGAGCGCGTGCTGCGTTTGTACGATCAGCTGCACGGGCAAGCGGAGAGTGAACGGGAGCGGCTCCACATCGCGGATGTGCGACGCGCGCTGATGACGCGATCGGCTGCGCCTCCTCCGATCGGTGCGCGTATCCCGAGCGTGGTGCCGCATGCTGACGCAACCGCGTGGCTCGCCGCGCTGTGCGACGGATATCGTCGAGGCAAGCTGCGCGACGAGGACTTGTTGTTTGCGCCGAGCTACGCCCCGCTGCGTGCTCGCTACGCGCTCGCACAAGTGCTGCGCGTCTCGCGCGCATTCGCGTAGCGGCGTCGCGCATGCGCGGAACGTGATCTTCGCCGATCACGTTCCGGCAGTTAGATCGCGTTGCGCTCGGCTTCCGTCATGGCGGGACAGACTTTGTTGCGTCCGCCGTTCTTCGCCTTGTAGAGCATCTCGTCCGCAGCGCGGAAGAACGCCTTGGCGTCCATACCTTGCTTAAGCGCTGCGGCACCGATCGAAACCGTCACGCGGATCTGCTCGCCTTCGACAATGAAGCGATGCTGCTCGACCAGCCCGCGCAAGTCCTCCGCGATCTTCAGCGCGCCGCCGAGTGACGTCTCCGGCAAGATCGCCGCGAACTCTTCACCGCCGTAGCGACCGAGCTCGTCGTCAGGACGCAAGCGCTTGGCCATGATGCCAGCGAGATCGCGCAGCACCGAGTCGCCCGCGAGGTGACCATACGTATCGTTGACGTCTTTGAAGTGGTCGATGTCGACCATCAGCAGCGCGAGCTCCCGGTTGTGGCGAAGCGCGCGCGGGATCTCTTTCTCGACCAGTTGATCGAGCCGCTTCTTGTTGCCGACGTCCGTCAGACCATCCGTGATGGTCATGTTGAAAATCGTCTCGTGGTACTGCGTCTCGACGTCCGAGCCGGACAGGTACTTGAAGATGGTGTCTCCGATCTTCACCTGGTCGCCACGCCGTAGCTGCGTGTCGCGCACCGGCTCGTTGTCGTCATTGACGTACGTGCCGTTGGTGGAGTCGAGATCTGTGAGAAAGATGCGCGCATCGCGGTGTTCGACACGGGCGTGGCGACGCGACACGCTGTCGCTGTCGAGCACGATGTCGTTCTCGCGGTCGCGTCCGATCGTCACGACCTCTTGGTCGAGGACATGACGCCGTCCGAGATCCGAAGCCATAGGCGCGTAGATGACGACAAGACAGTCCTCACCCTTGCGTTGGACTTTCAGCTCTTCCAGCGTCGTAACGCGGGTCTTGATGTCGTGATCTGATTCCACTGCCCCGGAGCTCACGCCTGCGCGCGAGGAAACAAGCTACTCTAGCGTACGCATTCGAGTTTTCCTAGTAAAGCTGAGCAACTGGTTAGCAGTGTATGGAGCCCTACGGGGTATCTGTCAGACACGCACACACTCGTAGTGAGATAAGCACACATCACAACCTGGATTGACAGGCGTGTGCACCGCACAGTAACTACCGGTGCTTCGTTCAGCGATGTACGAAAACACGCACGACGGTTCGCCGCGGATCTTGATCGTCGATGACGAGGAGATCATTCGCGACATCCTCGCCGATTTCCTGGCGATGGAGGGCTTCGAGGTGCGCACTGCACCTGACGGGGCAGCTGCGCTCGTTGAGCTTACTTCGCAGCACTTCGACCTCGTGCTGAGCGACCTGAAGATGCCGAACATGGGCGGCATCGAGCTGCTCGACGCCATCTCCACGCATGCGCCGCAGATGGTCACGATCATCATGACTGGCTTCGGCACGGTCGAGACCGCGATCGATGCGATGAAGCGCGGCGCGTACGACTACATCATGAAGCCCTTCAAGATGGAGGACGTCGTCCGCACGGTTCGGCGCGGCTTGGAGAAGCGCAAGCTGACCGCCGAGAATATGCGCTTGAAGGAAGTGCTCTCGCTCTACAAAGTGAGCGAAGCGATCGCCGCGAGCTTGTCGTTGGACGAGGTCATGCGCACTGTGACCGACGCCGCGCTACACGAGGTCTCCGCGGACGCGGTGCTCGTGTTGATCGACGACGGCTCCGGCAAGCTCGTCGAGCGCACGCGCATGCGTCATCCCGAGCTGCGCAGCGACATCGATCCCGCGCTGCTCGGTGCGGTCTCGGTCGAGCGCCTCGACAAACACTTCGCCACCGACCGACGCCTCCGCGTGCATGGCGAGCGCTGCCGCGAGTATTTCGCGGTGCTGCCCGATATTCCCGTCGTGTCGATGGTCGTCACGCAGCTCATGATGAGCTCGCGCAGCATCGGCTACATCGCCGCGCTCAGCTTCACGACCAACCGCAACTTCGACGAAGGTCAACGCAAGTTGCTCAGCATCGTGTCGGATCGCGCGGCCGCGGCGATCGAGAACGCCAAGCTGTACGAGAACCTCAAGGCCACGTTCTCGCAGACCATCAAGGGGCTCGCGAGCGCGATCGACAAGATGGATCGCTACACGGCGGGCCACTCGGTGCGCGTCGCAGGTTACGCGCAGCTGCTCGCGATCAAGCTCGGGCTATCCGCGGACCAAGTCGAGATCGTGCGCCAAGCCGCGCTGATGCACGACATCGGCAAGATCGGCTGCGTGATGAACTTGAACAAGCCCGGCATTCTGACGGATCGCGAGTACGAGGTGTTCCAGCGACACCCCGGCTTCGGGCGCGAGATCTTGGAGCCGATCGAGTTTCTGTCGCCGCTGATCCCAGGGGTGCACTTCCATCACGAGCGCTGGGATGGCGAAGGTTATCCGCTCGGGCTTGCCAAGCAGGACATCCCGCTCGTCGCGCGCATTATCTCCGTCGCCGATGCGTACGACGCGATGACCAGCGATCGCGCCTATCGCCGCGCGTTGCCGCACACCGTCACTACGCACGAGCTCCAGAACTGCTCCGGCCGTCAGTTCGATCCCGACGTAGCGGGTGAGTTCGTCGACGCCATCGAAAACGATCGCCGCGAACGCATCGCGCGCAACGAGACCGTGCCGGACTGAGCGCTCACTCTTTCGTTGGTTCCGGATGTGGATGCTGCGCTGCCGCTTCGGGTTGCGACGTGCGCGGCGCCGGGCTCTCGATCACAGGCCCTGGCGCAGACACCCGCGCCTCTTCTGTGCGCGCCTGACCGTTCGGGCGCGGCTCTTCAGCGCTGAGGTCTTCGCGCTTGGTGGCTCGGAACTTTCCGGTTTCTGTCGGCTCGATCAACGTGCCTTCGCTCGCCCGAGTGACTGGCAGCGGCGCGTCACCGCGATCGACTGCATCCTGCCAAGGATAGCGCACACGCTTGTGGTAGGCGTTGACGAGCGCCTCCGACATCTGGAGCGAGAGCGTGCGGATGTCAGTGATGGTCAAGCCAGACTCGTCCAGCTGACCTTGCTGCATCTTCACGAAGATCACGCGCTGCACCATCTCGAGGAACTTGTCGCGCGTCGGCGGCTCGACCGTGCGCGCGCCAGCTTCGATCGAGTCGACCAACATCAAGATCGCGGTCTCGCGCGTGCGTGGACGCATGCCCGGATAGCGGAACGCATCCTCGCTCAGGTTCTTCGGATTTCCCTGCTCCAGGCACTTGTGCCAGAAGTACTCGATGATGCTCGTGCCGTGGTGCGTGTACACGAATTCGATCACGGCCTCGGGGATGTGACCCTCGCGCAGGATCCTGGTGCCTTCCACCACGTGCGCCATGATCGCGTCCGCGCTGACATCGGGCTCGAGCTCTGCATGCGGCGTGCGTTCGCCGCGCGTCAGGTTCTCAATGAAATACTTGGCCTGACAGGTCTTTCCGAGGTCGTGATAGTAGGCGCCCACCCGCGTGAGCAGCGCATCGGCGCCGATCGCCGCGGCCGCAGCTTCAGCGAGGTTCGCCATCGCTCGCGAGTGCTCCCAGGAGCCAGGCGCTTCGCGCGCCATCTTCTTGAGCAGCGGTTGCGCCAGATCGGTGAGGTTCAAGAGCTGCGCGCGCGACACCATGCCAAACAAGCGCGAAGAAAAAGGCTGCAGCGCAAACGCGACGAGACCCGCCAAGCAACCCGCGAGCAACGTGACGATCGGTCCGGCGCGCCAGCCCAAGCTCGCCTCGCGCTCGAAGTCGAACCCGTCGAAGAGCTCTTTGGCCGCGACATACACGAACATGCCGAGCAGGCCGGACAACATTCCCGAGACAACCAGGAAGAAGTTGCTCTTCCGTGTCGCGTTCTTGAAGAACAGCGCGGAGCAGACCGACGTAATCAGATACGAGACGCCGATGGTGGCGTCATAGTTGACCATCGAGGCCGCGAACAAGCTGAGCAGCACGCCCATCATCGAGCCGGTGCGACGATCGACATACAGCGATGCCCAGAGCGGGACCAGCGCGACGGGCACCAGCAACGCGGGCATAGTCGTGAACAGGAGCAGGCCCTTGGTGCAGCAAAGAAACAGCAACGACAGGCCCAGGAGCGCGACCTGCGTGTGCAGCAGCGCGCCGACCTTGGCGCTCACCCGGCGCAGATACGCCGTCGCCAGGAGCACGAGCATGAAATACACGGCCCACTGGGCGAGCACATGCGTCGTGCGGGGCGGGCGGCGCGTGTTCTCGTACGCGGTGACCACGTTCGCGAACGCCGGGTCCTGTACGACCGTGCCGCGCTTGATCACCGTCGGCAGGGTGACGAAGCGCGGACTGTGTGTGACAGCGTCGTCTACGGTCTGCACCAAGTTGCGTGGCAGGCGCAGGGTGATGGGCGCCGGACGCTCCGGTACCACACGCCACGGATCCACCAGGGCGTCGCAAAAGTTCGTCGCCGTGAGAGCGGTCGCGAACACTGCGCTGAGCACGACGCCTGAAGCGACGCCAGCTACGAGTCGGGTACGAAGCATGACTGCAGGGGACCTGATCTACCCTCGAGCAACAGAGACCGCAAACCAGCCCGGCGGCCGGCGTCGACGACTTGTACCTCGATGATCCTCAAAAAACCCCGTGCTTGGCAACGCGTCTGGCCACGTTTGCTTGGCGCGCTTGGCGTCGGCCTGGTGGGGGTGTGTGCGTGGCCGTATACGGTCGACGACTCGTACATCATTACGCGATACGCGCAGCGGCTCGCGCGCGGGGAGGGGTACACCTGGAATCCAGGGCCCGCGACCGACGGTGTGACGGGTCCCGCGTGGCTCGTGCCGAGCTTTTTGGCGGCTGCAGGCGGTTATGATCCCGTGTTTGCAGCGAAAGTGGTGGGGCTGTGCTGCGCGGTGTTGGCGGCATACGTGTGCATCGCGGGCGAGCAAGCGCGGACCCGCGGTACGTATTTGGCCTGGATCGTTGCGCTCTTGCTCGCCTGCCAGCCGAGTCTCGGCGGCAGCGGCAGCTCGGGGCTGGAGACTGGAGCGGCCACGCTCGCGCTCACTTATGCCGCACATGCGGCTCTCGCGCCGCAACCGCGTACCGTCAGCCTCGGCGTTGCGATCGCGCTGCTTGCTTGGCTGCGTCCGGAGCTCGCGCCCGCTTCTGCTGTTTTTCTTGGCTTTGCTACGATTCGTGCCGGCTTTCGCCGCGCGTGGTCGGCTTGGGCGATCGCTGCGGGCTCTGCAGTACTGGTTTGTTTGTTTCGGTTTTGGATCACTGGATCGCTCCTGCCCATGGCGTGGCACGCGAAAGCCGGCTCTCTGCAAGACGGCTGGTCGTACGCCGTGCGCGCGATTCCGGTGCTTACAGGCGTGACCGGCATCGCGCTCGCGATCGCAGGTGCCGCGTTGGGGCAGTTTCGCGAGCGTGCGCGCGCGTGGGCACTGGTGGCGCACTGCGCTGCAGTGGTGTTGGCAGGTGGCGATTGGATGCCAGGCTTCCGCCTGTGGGTGCCGCTGTTTCCGCAGTACGCGGCGCTCGCGGCAGTGGGCGGCGAATGTTTGTGGCGCAAAGGCCGTGGCGCGCGGGTGTTGTGCGGCGTGGCGTTGCTGATCGCGTGCGGCGTACCGTTGCTCGATTTAGCGCTGCGCATTCCCGAGTGGCAGGCCGCCGGCCGGAGTCGCAACACCGTCGGCGTCGAGATCGCGCGCGACCTGCGCGAGCAAACCAAGCGCGTCGCGCTCGTCGACATCGGCTTCCTGGGCTACGCGAGCGGCGTCACCACGATCGATCTGGCCGGGCTGACCGAACCTGCTGTGGCCGCGTTTCCCGGTGGGCATCTGAAGAAGCGCATTCCCGCAGCGTGGCTCGAAGCCCAGCGACCCGATGCGCTGTTGCTGCATTCCGCGCTGCCGCCAACAGCTGCAGCGGACGGACGGCTCGAGCGCTTGGCTGGCTATGCTGTGGAGCAGCGGGTCGCGCGCTTCAGCTGGGTCACCAATCAGTTTCGCGTAGCGCGCATCTACGCGTACGCGCCGGGCTACTATTATGTCCTCTTGCGTAGGCCATCTAACAATCATGCCAACGGCCATTCCGCCCCGCAGTGAAACGCAAAGTGACCGCAGGGCGGGCTCGAGGCGCCTCAGCTGCATCTCGCTAACCCCTGTCCGATCAGTTTGAACAGCAAGCCCGTTCGGTGGCAGTCTTCGCCGATGCCCTCGGAGTTAGCCCCTGGTCTTCTGGTCGCGGCACCTGTGCTGACGGATCCGAGCTTTCGCCGAACCGTGGTGTTGCTCGTCGACCATAGCCCCGAAGGCTCACTCGGCTTTGTCATCAATCGTCCGGCCGAGGTGCGTTTGCCGGCCATGCTCGACGCGTTGCAGCTGCAGCGCGCTGACGCGAATCCTCCGGATGCACCCGTGTTGCTCGGCGGTCCGGTCGCGCCAGACACTGGCTGGATCATCTTCGAGTCGGGAGAGCGCACGTTCGGTGACGAAGTCGTGCGCGTGTCGGATCGGCTCGCGGTCAGCGCATCGCGTGAGCTCCTGGAGCAGACGGTGCAGGGCCGTGGTCCGGAGCGCATGCTGCTCGTGCTCGGCTATGCCGGTTGGGCGCCAGCGCAGCTCGACGCTGAGATCGCGCAAGGCGCGTGGATTCCCGTCGATCTCAGCGAGACGATCGTATTCGACACGCCCTACGACGAGCGCTGGGCCTCTGCGCTGCACAGCTTGGGCATCGATCCCGCTCGGCTCACAGTTACGGCGCCTTGCGAGAGCTAGCTGGTGCTTCCTTGACCGTCGGGATGATCCCATCGGGGCTCAGCTGGACGCGCAGGATCAGGCGTTCTTTCATGCCTGGGCTCACGTGCAGACGCATGTCCTTGTCGACCATCAACAGCTCTGCTTTGGGCCCAGGTGCGCTGGCCAGCTTCTCCATGGCTTTCTTCGGACCCATGATGAAAAACGCTGTGTCGATCGCGTCCGCGTAGAACGGCGAGTCAGAGACCACTGTCACCGCGGCGGTGTGCTGCACCGGGCGACCGGTCTTGAGATCGATGATGTGATGCCAGCGCTGGCCATCGCGGATGAACGCGTGCTCGTAGTCGCCGGAGGTCGCGATCGAGCCACCTTCGGCCTCGATGAAACCGAAGTAGTCGTCCATGCGTGGATGCTGCACGCCCACGCGCCATGCGCGATTGCCTTTTTTGCCGTGCACGACGACCTGACCACCGCCGAAGAACATGAAGCTCTTGAAGCCGGCCTGCTCCAATATGTTCGCAGCTTTCTCGAGCGCGTAGCCTTTGGCGATGCCGCCCATGCCGAGCATCATGCCTTTTTTGCGTAGAAACACCGTCTGCGCTTTCTCGTCGAGCACGATGTTCTTGTAGTTCACGAGCGGCAGACGTTCCTTCAGCTCGTGGTCCGTGGGCACGCGTTCATTGCCCGGTTGGAACAGATACAAGCCGCGCAACGCAGCCCACGACAGGTCGAACGCACCGTCGCTCCAGCGCGAGATCTCGAGGCCTACGCGTACGTTGTCGAGCGTCTCTTGCGAGACCTTCACCGGGCGCTGGCCCGCAGCTTGGTTGACCTGCGACACCTCGCTCTCGGGACGCCACTCGGACAGCATGTTTTCGAGCCGCTGCATCTCGGCCATCGCGGAGTCCAACACGGGCCCCGCTTCTTCCTCCGGCACATCCATCACGGTCATTTGGATGACCGTGCCCATCATCTCGCGCGTGCGTTGTACGCTCGGTCTCGGCGCTTCTGCGGGCGGGGATGGGGGCGGCGCGGCCGTCGTGGTCTCGTCGACTTTCGGCGGATTCGCGGGAGCAGCAGGTGCGGAGGGCGCGGGCTCGTTCGCTGCTTTCGGAGGATTTTCAGCCTCGCGCTGTGCGTTGGCAGCGGCCTCCGAGCTACCCTGATGACACGCACACAGAGCGCCACCCGCAAGCGCGAGATACGCTGTGAGGCATACACTGCTCGCGTAGTGCGACGCGACCCGAGACATCTGCATGGGCGAAGTGTACACGACCCGAATAGTGCGTGCGGCTTCAAGCATGATAGATGAACCGGTTCGCGATCCGAACATGACGCACTCTGACCCGGATACGGGTGCTCGGCTGGGCAAGGCCGGGTGTCCATCAAAGCGCCCAGCAAAGCGCGCTACGTGGGCGCTGCTCGCGCTGTTGCTCGGCTTGTTCGTGTACGGACAGCAAGTCGTGCGGGCGATCGGCGACAAGACTACGGTCGAGATCCGCAGCGTCTTGTACTCGGGTGGTAATCCCAGCCCACGGCCGAACGCCGCGCGCCGGCTCGCTTGGGAAGTTCGCCAGCGCACGAGCGTGGACACGCGCCTCGAATCGAGCCAAATCCGGCTCTCGGATCCGCGCGTGTTCGATACACCGCTGCTGTATCTGGCAGGCGACCGTGCGTTTCCGCCGATCTCCGAGGCGGAGGTGCAAGGCTTGCGACGCTTTGTCGACTACGGCGGCTTTGTGATCATCGATGACGCGTCGCCCGCGGACGACACGGGCTTCGACGGCTCGGTGCGGCGCACGCTGTCGCGCGCATTCGGCGCTCAAGCGCTCGCGCGCGTCGATGACAAGCACGTGGTGTTCCGCTCGTTCTACCTGGTGTCTCGGCCCGTCGGTCGCACGGAAGGGCCGGCTTACCTCGAAGGCATCGAGCGTGCTGGCCGCTTGGCGGTGGTGTACAGTCGTCACGATCTCGGCGGCGCATACGAGCGAGATAACTTGGGCAACTACGCCCATGCCGTGGTTCCAGGCGCGGAGCGCCAGCGCGAGCTCGCATTTCGCTTGGGAGTGAACCTCATCCTGTACGCGCTTTGCCTTGACTACAAAGACGACCAAGTACACGCGCCGTTCATCATGCGTCGTTGGGCGGGGCGACCTTAGTCGATGGTGCTGATGGCCTCGAGCATGACGCTAAGCCAGCTCCGATTCGCTGTTCCGGGCGGCACGACGGTGACCGTCGTCCTGGCCGTGATCGCTGTGCTGCTGATCGCTTTCGGCATCTACGAGCTGCGCGAGCTCGAGAGCGCAGCTCGCAGACGGATGCTCGCGCTGCTGCGGATCATGAGCGCGCTGTTCGCGCTGGTGTGCGCGGTGCAGCCAGAGTGGGTGGTTGCGCGCGTCGAAGAAATTCCGGGGCGCATCGCAGTGCTGCTCGACAGCTCGCGCAGCATGTCGATCCGCGACGGAGACAGCGATCGTTTGAGTCACGCGGTCGAGCGACTCCAAGCGTTCTTCGACTCAGCCCAAGACAAGCCCGCGTTGTTTACGTTCGGGCGCGATGTCGCGCCGATCCCGCGGAGCGCGCTCACTACGGGTCTCGTGCCCAGCGACGACACGCGCATGTTGCATGCGCTCACAAGCTTGCAGAGCGATCAAGCTGCCGATGTCGGCGCGGTGTTGCTCGTGTCGGATGGCGTCGATCGTGGCATGCGCTTCGAGCCCGATGCGTTGAAACGCCTGGGCGTGCGCATCCACACGGTCCTGGTCGGTGAAGCAGCCGCGCGCCAGGACATCGCGATCCAGCGCGTTGTCGTGGATGGCGCAGCGTTTTTGCGGCAGCCGGTGTCGGTGGAAGTGACGCTACGCAGCGCGCCTGCCGCGCACGATCCCGTGACGCTCTCGTTGCGCAGCGCTGGCGAGCTGATCCGCGACACCACCGTGCATTTCGACGAGCGCGGGGAGGGCAGCGCGAAGCTGACGCTCATTCCCGAGAAGCTAGGTCGCAGCGCGTACTCGCTCTCAGTCGCCACCGAGCCGGACGACGCAGTGCCCGAGAACAACGAACGCGCGTTTCAGCTCGAGGTTACGCGCGAGAAGCTGCGCGTGTTGCTCGTGTCCGGACACCCCAACTGGGACGCCCGCTTCTTGCGCGCGCTGCTGAAGAGCGATCCCGCGGTCGACTTGATCACGTTCTTCATCCTGCGCACGCAGAACGACAACAGCATGGCGCCGGCCGACGAGTTGTCGCTGATCCCGTTTCCTACGGAAGAGCTGTTCGAGCAGCACCTGCGCAGCTTCGACTTGATCATCTTCCAGGACTTCGACTTCGCCCCGTACCAGATGGCGCGCTATCTGCCGCGTATCCACGACTACGTGCTGGAGGGCGGCTCGTTTGCGATGTTGGGCGGCGATCGCAGCTTCGGTGCCGGCGCGTATGCGACCACGCCGATCGCAGAGATTTTGCCGGTCAAGCTGCCCGACCATGCGCCTTTCACAGACGAAGGAAGCTTCGCGCCCCAGGTGCCGCTCGAAGCGGCGCACCATCCTGTGGTCGAGCTGGCTCCGCGCGCATCCGATAGCTTGGCGGCGTGGCAAAACTTGTCGCCGTTGGTCGGTGCCAACCTCGTCCAGCAGCTGCGGCCCGGAGCTTTTGCGCTCCTGCATCACCCCACGCTGACCACTGCGACGGGTCAGCCCATGCCGATCTTGTCCGTTCGCAGCCCGGGAAAAGGCCGCACACTCGCGCTCGCGACAGACTCATCGTACCTGTGGGGCATGGCGACGGCGGGCGAGCGCGGTGATGCCTCTGCCTACGAGCGCATCTGGGACCGCGCGCTGCGTTGGCTGTCGCGCGACCCGCTGCTCGACGCGGCGCGCATCACGAGCGATCGCGCGAGCTACGGGCCGGTCTCGGATATGCGTGTGGAGCTGCTGCTGCGCGACGAGCTCTATCGACCGCTGCATCCAGGGCCGTTTCGGCTCGCAGTGCAGGACGATCGCGGCCAGCGCATCGATGAGCTGAGCATCGAGACCAATCCGGATGGCCGCGCCATCGCGACGCTGCGTGCGCCGCGGCGCCCGGCGGCATACATGCTCGGCCTGTACACCGAAGGCGCGGCTGCGCCGATCGCTGAGCAGGGCTTTGTGGTCGAGGCAGGTGGTGATGAGCTCGCCGATCCGAGTGCACGTCCCGAGCTGCTCCAGCAGCTCGCTGAGGCGACGGGTGGCGAGTACTTCTCGTCGCTCGCCGCGCTGCCCGATGCCGCTCAGCTGCCAAGCTCGCGCGCCAAGTCCCTCGGAAACGAGACCTACAGCCCGTTCGGCAGCGCATGGGCCTTTCTCGCGCTCGTCGTCCTCTTCTTTGCCGAGTGGTGGCTGCGTCGTCGCGCAGGTCTTCGCTGACCGCGCAGACGTCCGTGCAAGCCCGGGTCAGCAGGTGGTGGCTTCGACGTCGCTGGCCTCCGCTGACCGCACAGCGCGCGCAGGTGACGACGCCCCGCCGCGTCGGTGCTTCGACCCAGAGCCGTGGCGCGAACCGACACACAAGCTCACGCGTGCCGCCAGCGCCCGTTAAAGCAAAAAGCTCGATGCTGCTTGCGGCGGCATCGAGCGTTTCGAGTTGTCGGGTCGACTAGGTCAGTCGAGGTCCACCGTGCTGATCTTCGGCTTGGTCGGGAAGTAGAAGGCAAAGCCGAGCGTCATCATGTGATTGAAATGCGGCAGGTAGTCCTTCGAGTCGATCGCCTTGTCGGGGAAGTCGCCGCCCGTGAAGCCTGATTCGTCGGTGCCCGACGTGTTCCAGGAGAACGGCAGGCCGCGCCACTCGATGGTCATCGCGACGAAGTCAGCGAGGAACAGCGACAGACCGGCACCAAATGTCGGCGCGATGGCGACGCGCGTGCTGCGCGTGTTCGGCCCGCTGGCTGTCTGCGAGAAACACTGGATCGAGCCGGGCAGGTTGCCGTCGTTGAAGCACTGGTCGTACTTCGCGGCGGTGACGTCTGCGCGCTCTTCGAGGCCGACCACGCCGACGCCGCCGAACACGTAGAAGTCAGTGTCGACGAACAACTTCTCGAACAAGCCCAACTTACCGCGTAGCGGGATGAAGGTGAGCTGCGGCGCGACGACGAACTTGATGCGACCGATCTGCTGCGAGAACAGCCGGCGATTCGGCAAGCTCAACACGTTGACCGAGTTGGTTTGGCCTTTGTCGACGATTTGGTCGGTGAGCGCGGTGTCGAGGCCGATGCCGTAGCCACCCCAAACGCCGATGCCCAGCCAGTCGGTCAGGTGAAAGTTCAACTGTCCGCCAGGCAGGATGGTACGCGTGTACTCATCCTGGAGCGTCATCGCAGCATGAAGCTGAACCTGAAAGCGCAACGCGCGGTAGATGCGAAGGCCAACGACTGCAGGTGCACCAGCGAGTGGACCTTCAATCTCGACTTCCTGTGCTTGAACCGTGGGCGCGCTTCCCGCCAACGTCAGCACGGCAACGATCGTCGTCAACGTGAGTGCAAAACGCTTCATGGTGCTCTCATCACTTTCGCGTCTAACGTGAGCCTTGCGGGACATCACTTCGGGTAGCTGTAACTAAACGTGAAGGGGAAGAACATCGAGAAGCCAAGAGACACGGTCACGTTGTTGGTCAGCTTCGAGTTCTGGTCCGTCCAAGTGGAAGGCTCACCGCGTTGGGAGAGCGAGACCTCAAGGTTTTCAAGCTTTTCCATGTAGAGGTAATCGCGAAGCTCGCCGAAGATAGACAGCCACTTCGTTACGAACACGCGCAACCCGATGCCCGCGTTGAAAGCCACGCGCCACTGAAAGTCGAACGTACGCACAGCGGGGTCGATAACTGCGACCGGACGTGTGCGCAGCATGCCGACGCCGCCGATCAAGTACGCGTCCCACTGGAAGATCGAGTCGTTGAACATCTCGAACTTGCCGTAGATGGGCACGTACGTGAAGTTCAGGTGCGCGCCCAACTGGTACTCCGTGATGGGCACCGCGAGGCGTGTAGAGCGGCGAATCGAGAACGTCAGCTTCTGCTCGGACTCGATGCCCTGGTACCAGAGCAAATTCACACCGACTGCGAGCACGTTCGTGATCCAGTAGTTCAACCCTGCGCCGAGCGAAGGGTGACTGACGTACTGGTCGTTGAACGTTTGCGCGAGTGAAGGCGCGAGCTCGAAACGACCGTTGCGCAAGACGTACATGCGCTGAACGGCGTAGATCTTCTCGATGCTTTCTTTCTCGCGTGCGAGGCCGCCTTCGGCACTGGCTGAGTCGTCGGTCTTCTCTGCCGTGAGCTCGCTCAGCAGATCGCCGCCGCCGGCACCGATGTCCATGCCGCCTTCAGCTTTGGCTTCGCCACCGGCTTCGGCAGGCTCGGCTGCTTCGGCTTTGTCAGCCTTCTTGCCTTTGCCCTTGCCTTTACCTTTGCTTCCGCCCTCTTTAGTCCCGCTTTCGGCTTCGTCGACGTCGAACGACATGTCCTGTGCTGCGACGCCTGCGACGCCTGAGACGGACGCGAGAGCCAGGAACACGCCGAGCGCAGGCGCAACTGCGCGCGCTCGCCTGGAGGTCAGTACACCGTGCCGGAAACTCAGGTTCATCGTCGCACCTAAAACCCGTTTGCTTCGCCTTGGAAGGAACTCTTGCGTCATCTCGTAAGTTATTGAAATCGTGGCAATTTCGGCCCGGTCGGAAGCGGCGGCGACTATATCACGCGCGCTCTGCGCCAAGCAATGAAAGCCACTGGAACGTCATGCTGCCAGCGTCTCCCCATCAGGTTTGCTGAACAGCGCTTCAACGAAACTCTTCGCGTCGAACTCACGCAGATCTTCAACGCGCTCGCCGAGCCCGACGAAACGAACGGGGACCTTATGCTCATCGACAATGCCGAGGATCATTCCGCCCTTCGCAGTGCCATCCAACTTTGTGAGGACGACACCGCTCACTCGCAGAGCTTCGCGAAACATGTGCATTTGTTGCACAGCGTTTTGCCCTGTTGTCGCGTCGAGTACAAGCAAAATCTCATCCGCACCTCTTCCACCCAAAGCCTTGTGGATTGTGCGCTCAACTTTCTTCAGCTCCTCCATCAAGGGAGCTTTCGTGTGAAGTCGACCAGCGGTGTCCGCGATGACGAGGTCGTAACCCTCATCCTGGGCACGCTTCACTGCATCGAAGATGACTCCACTTGGATCCGCGCCTTCTTTGCCTTTGATCACCGGGCAATTTACGCGACGACCCCAAACCTCGAGCTGCAACACCGCAGCTGCGCGATACGTATCGCCCGCCGCGAGTAACACGCGACGACCTTCTGCTGTGTAACGTGCAGCAAGCTTACCGATCGTCGTCGTCTTGCCTGCGCCGTTCACACCGATCACGAGCAACAGCGACGGCTTGTTCTTCAGCTCGACAGGCTTTGCCGCGACGTTGAGCACTTCGGAAGCCATGTCGCGCAAGCTCGCCCAAACGGCGTCGGCATCTTTCAACTCGCCGCTTCGCATCTGTTCACGTAGCCGGTTCAACATGCGCTCGCTGGTCTTCACACCGATGTCTGCGGTGATGAGAACTTCCTCGACCTGCTCGAGCAGCGCATCGTCGACCGTCGGACGCGAGCCGAACAGCTTGGCGAGTCGCGCGATGAAGCCACCGCGTGTGTTGGCCAAACCGCGCTTCAAAGCGTCTACGTCTTGCTCTTTCGCGCTTTCGGCCGCCGCTGCATCGGCAGCTGTTGGCTGCAGCGATGCGGCGTCCTCAGTCAGATCGAGCTCAGACCCGCGGGTCGCCTGTTCAGGTGTTACAGGTGCGCCCGCGTGCTCAGTGCCTGCACGGGGTGTCGAAACCACCGTCTCACTGGACTTCGGCGTCGATCGTTGATCGGGACGTTGCTTGGCCTCAGCAGGTACGCGCGTGCCAGGAGCACTTGGCAAGCCCGGTTGGGTATCGCTTGGGAGCTCGGCGCCGCGGCGCCGCAGAATGAGCCATAGGAGTAGCCCCGCTACGATTAGACCTATGACGACAGGTAAGACGCTATCCATGTTCATGGAAGGGGGCAGCAGGCTGACTTAAACGGCATCGGGTGCCAACCGCTCCGCACTATAGAAATGGGTTTGACGCGACGTCAACGAAGATGTGGGAATCTTGCGCGTCGGCCCTACCACCCTAAGTCAGGGTCTCCCGCAACTGGCCCCTGTTGCCCCGCTTCGCGCAGTGCATTTGCTGCTGCTCGCTGCAGATCGTGCAGTTCGCCTTCGTATGGGATCGCGCGTGCGTAAGCGATTGTCTCAGTCGCTTGCGCCAGCTCTGTGACCCGCGCCACCCTCTTGCCGCCGACAGCGGCAGCTAGCGTCTCGCGTACGGTCTTGCCGCGTACGCGCGCGTCGGGCAGCACGCGCGCGGCGAAGCTCCCGTACGTGTCGAGCGCGAGCACGCGCAAGCTGCGCGCGGAGATCTGCATGTTGGAGCACGCGCCGTGGTGCGGAAGCGTAAACGCGAATGCGATCCCCGCGTAGCCGGGCGCGACGACGCGCGCTTGATATTCTCCTGGCGGCAACGCATCGCTCTCGAAGGATCCGTCTGCGTGGGTTTGCACGCTGTGAACCAGCTGATCGTTCGTCGAGAGCTCGAGTGCAGCGGCCAGACCGTGGCCCGTATCCACATCTTCGACGCGCCCCGAGATCGTTGCGAGCGGTGCGCTGCGTCCACGTGCTTCGACGCCCATGCGCACTTCGGGCCCCACTTGGACAGCCGTCTCCGCACGCTTGGTATGCGCGGGCTTTCGGCGTGCTGACCAGAGCACAAACGCCACCGACGCCAACACGGGCAGCAACAGCCACGCGATGCTCGGGCGCGCGGGCTCCACGACTTCCAACGTCTGCGTCGCGGACTCGCTCGAGAGCAATCCTGGAATGTCTGACTGGAAGTTGGCGTGGATGCGATGTTTGCCCACGCTGAGCGCCTTTTCGTCGAGCGCGAGCTCTGCGCTCGCATAGCCGCGCTCGTCGGTGATCAGCGTGCTGACGTGCTGCTTGTCGAGGTACACGCCGACTGCGCGCTGCACGACAGGCTGCGACTGCGCGTTCAGCTGCAAGCTGACTTTCAGCGATCTGCGCTTGCCATCGAGCTTGGCCTGAAGATCGGTTTGCGTCTGGACTGTGCGCAGGATCGCCTTGCTCACACGCGCGGCCGCATGATCGATCGTCGCGGGGACACGCGCGACGATCTCGCCGAGGCCGTAGGGGCCGAGCACGCTCGAGTCGATCTGCAAGCGCAGCACGCCATCAGCGCCCGTCTTGCCTTGCGCGATCGGGCGCGCCAGCTCGTTCTGCAACTCGATCGACAGCTCGTCCACGCGGGCAGGGCCGCTCGCGCGTACGACCAGGCCGACGCTCTGTTGATCGAGGCTGACCGCGAGCTCACTCGGCTCGAGAAAATCCAAGCTGACTGCGGGACGCGGAACGGCCACCGTTTGGCTTGCGGTCACATGCTCGTAGTAGGCGTCCGCAGCAAACTCCACTTGCACGCTGCAGCCCACACACGGCGCGTCGAGCGCAAACTGTCCGCGCGAGTCGGTGCGGATGTTGCGATTGCGTGCATTCGGCGGGAGCGTGGCTGTTCCTGCGCCGCGAAATGCGACGTGCAGCGGGCGCTGTGTGAGTCGAGCGCCGAGGTCATCGGTCAGCGAGCCTTCGATCCGCAGCCCGGGCTCTTTGCCACTCACGCGCAGCTCCAAGCTGACTTGCGCGCGCACGCGCAGCGTGGGCTCGGCGAGCACGCGCGCGGGAGTGCTCAAGCAGCCGAGACAGATCCACAACCACGACGCGCTGCACACGCCGATATACGTGCTTCGGGGCATGAGTCCGCGGATGTGCACGGCAAGAGCGTACGTTCGCCAGCGCAGCCGTGCCAACACAGTCGCGAAAAATACCGCGGCAAGAGCTAAGGCAAAGCTCAGCGGGATCCGATTCCAGATCGTTGATGCTGGCGATCACACGCGAGCGCGCCGCACATGACACCACCCGTGTCATGACGCGAGTTGGAGCGCAGGGTAGACGCTTGGCGCATCGAGTGATGCGTTTACAGCTGATCACGCTGCTGCTGTGCGCGCTTGCGAGCGTGGCGCGCGCGGACGATGCGCGCAGCACATACCTGATCAAGCTGCTCGAAGGCTCCTCCCAGTTCCGTGTCCGCGCGCAGGCCGCGATCTCGCTCGGCGGCGTGGAGAAATCGTTGGCCGCGCGTGGCGCTTTGACTGCCGCTTTGCGCGACGCTCATCCCGCTGTGCGCGCCGCCGCTGCGACCTCGCTTGGCCGGATCGGTGATGGCAGCGACCTGGTCGCGCTTCGCAAGCTCGAGCGCGACCCGGAAGAGCCCGTGCGCAACGCAGCTCGGACATCGATCGGTCGCTTGGAGAGTACGCGGCGAGACATACAGGGTGTAGTGGAAGCCCCGACTCCTTCAGGTCCCGCGCGCTTCTACGTCGCGGTGGGACAGCCTGCGAGCCAAGTGCCTTCGCTCTCTCATCCTACTTTGGCGGAGGCGCGCGCATTCATTAAGCAGCGCGTCGCGCAGATCGACGGTGTGCGTCTGGCTCCAGATTCGGAGAGTGTGCAAGCTGCGGAGAAAGTGCTGCAGCGCGAAAAGCTCAAAGGCTTCTTTCTCGAGAGCTCGATCGTCAGCGTCGAGAAGAAAGCCGGAGGTGCGACACGTGTCGCGGTTTCCGTGATCGTGGCTACGTACCCCGGACGCGACATGCGCGCGATGATGCAAGGCGCTGCGACCGTTACGGGATCGAGCGCGCAGATCTATCAGCAGGCTGTCGAAGGCGCATTCAGTGGAGCGCTCCGGCAGTTGAATCAGGCACTCACTCATTAGATGCGCGTCGCAATGAACAAACCCATACTGCTCCAGGTACCGCGACGTTGCTGCGTCGGGGGATCACCCGTGCGAGGTCCACGATGAGTACGGAAGCCCAACGCGTCTCCTACAACGCGAGCAACCATCCGAACAGCAAGCACCCCAAGCGCCGTCTCCGGAACTACCTTCTCGTTCCTAGCTTTCAGCTGAAGTACACCGCGATGGTCGTAGGTGTGACCGTGATCGTTGCGAGCGTGCTCGGCGTGCTCGCGTACCAGTACTCGACCGGTCAAACCGAGATGCTGACGATCAACAAGATCGAGGCCAAGGGCAGCGCGATCGACGAGCGCTTCATCCGCGATCTCGAGCGCTACAGCGAAGATGCCGATCGCAGGGTCGCAATCCGGATCGCGAGCGGCGTCGTGCTCTTGGCGATCGCGCTAGGGATTACCGGCATCATGGTGACCCACCGACTCGTCGGTCCGGTGTACCGGCTCAAGATTTGTGCGCGGCAAGTCCGCGACGGTCACTACAGCCTCGCTTTTGGCACGTTGCGCAAAGGCGACGAGCTGCAGGATCTATTTGAAAGCTTTCGCGAGATGGTCGCGAGCATACGGACGGCGCAACAACGCGACGTGACCGAGCTCGACGTCGCGATCGATCAAGCGCGTCAGGCTGGCGTCCCGTCGGATGCGATCGCGCACCTGGTCGCCACCCGCGATCGCATGCGTGCCTCGCTCGAAGAGCCTGTTCGCAGCCATCCGCCCGCGTGAGAACCGCTGATGGTCGTGTCCGAGCCGGCGTCGAGCGGGCGTTGGTAAACGAAGGAAGATCCGCTCGCCTTTCGAGGCGAGCGACGGCGCGGGCGGCTCAGTACGCGCCTTCGTAGTATTCGATGCGGCCGCCTGGGATGTCGAACACGACCGCCGCCACGTCGAAGCGCACATCGAGACGGGCAGGGCGGTGCAAGCGCAGCCACTGCGCCGCAGCGGCCTTTACGCGGGCCACTTTGCGCGGGTCCATCGTCGCGGCAGGCGCGACGAAACGATCGTGCGCGCGGGCCCGCACCTCGCAGAACACGATCAGGCCCGATCGCTGGGCGATCAGATCGAGCTCCAGCCGCCCGACCCGCACATTGCGGCCGAGCAGCGAGAAGCCATCTGCGGTCAGGCGATCTGCGATCAGCGTTTCAGCGGCTCGGCCCAGGCGGGCGCGCGCGTCGTTTGCACCGGATGCTCCGTGTGCATAGGGCGCGCGCCGACCATGGGGTCCGCTGTCCAAGACGCGATCCTCAGATGTCGCTTGTTACGGTCTCGCTCAATACACAGTAGCTACCGCGCACACCTTCGCTGCCCTGTTCGAGCACGGGTGTACAGGTGTAGCCACTTGGGCAGGTGCACTCGGCGAAGCGCGAGTTCCCCGCGTCGCAACGGCACGTGCAGTAGACCTTCTTATCGACGTCCTGCTGCTCGGCGCACTTGCTCATGTCCTTGACGCAGGGCGCACTGCCTAGCGGGGCACCCTGAAGCTTCCAGACCATGCAAACGCGGGTCTGGCATTGAACCGAGCTCGACTCGATATAGGCCTCGCTGATCTCGAAGCCATCGTCAGGCACCTGCTCTGGCAGACAAGGATCGCCGACAGCGGGGGCACCACACGCGCCGAAACCGAGCAGCGCGACGAACATGGCAGCAGTGACGTGCAACGTCACAGCTTGTGTGCGGAATAGTCTCACCGGCTTCCCTCGACTTTTGGTATGCACAGAATATCACGGCCTGGGCAAACCGATATGTATGGAATGCAGACCGTTGCGGCCACCTGAACACACGGTCGTGGCACGAGGCGAGCAGGCTAAGTCGCGCCGAAAGCGGGTGTCAAGCATGTACGTACACGGTGCCCGAACCTTGCACATCGGGGCGTTTTCCCTTGACAACGTGATTTTGCGCTCTCTATGATGACCGCCGTCGCCGCCTCTAACCCGCTGAATTTGCAAATGATTTTGGGAAGCGCGGCCCAGCGAGCAGGAAGCTCCGGGAGTTGCGGCGAAACTCTTAAGCATGCTTTAGCAGCTCACCGCACGGTCGACGGACGGCAAGGGAGATACGCGGATGTGCAGAAACGGAACACTGTTGCACACGGTTCTGTTGTGGCTCGGGTGCATGGGAAGCGTCCTTCCCCTTCACGCGCAGGACATGCAGTTTGGCCTGGATGAAAGCGGCCAGAGCGCGCCTGCAGGAGCGCCTGCAGGCGGTCCTCCGTCCGAGGCTTTAGGCAACGCACTGCGTTTGTATACGCAAGAGCGTTACCAGGAAGCCGCGGTCCAATTTCAGCGGGTCGTCGAGGGCGAGACGCCAGACGCGCCTGCAAACGTGCAGAAAGCCCAGTTCTTCTTGGGCAAGTCGCTCTACCACCTCCACTACTATCAGTCGGCACTCGCAGTGTTCGACGAGATCTCGGAGCAGGGTCGCGCGCACACGTTCTTCGATCAGACGCTGCAGTGGCTTGCTCAGCTCGCATCGCAGCTGCCTGAGCCTGCAGGCATCATCGACAAGATCGGCCGCTTCGGCGTCGAGCAACTCGATCAGTTCAACAGCCCTGAAAACGCGGACCTGTACAACCAGCTGCTCTATTTGATGGGCCGCTCGAAGTACAACCAGGGCGAGTTCGACAAGGCGATCGAGCTGTTCGGTCGCGTCGACAAAGAGAACAAGTGGTACGTGAACGCCCGTTTCTTCACGGGCATTTCGTACATCCGCATGCGCAAAGCGCAGCCTGCAGCTGCAGCCTTCCGCGACATCATCACGGCGCTCGACGACGAAGAGGTCGAGGGCGTGGACGATCCCGCGCGCATGAAGGACCTCGCGTGGATCTCGCTCGCACGCGTTTACTACACGGCTGCCAACCGCACGACGCCAGAAGGCGAGCGCAAGGTCGACGGCGTGCTGCTCGGCAACGCAGTCGAAGCTTGGACGCAGCTCGAGCCCGAGAGTGAGTACTGGCTGGACAGCTTGTTCGAAGCCTCCTGGGCCTTCTTCCTCGCCGACGAATACTCGCGTGCGCTCGGCAACGTGCACACGCTGAACGCACCGTACTTCACGAACTACTTCTATCCGGAAGCGCTCGTGCTCAAGGCGGTGGTCTTCTTCTCGAACTGCCAAATGTCGAACGCGACCGCAGTCGTGCAGCAGTTCCACGAGAAGTACGACCCGGTTAAGCAGAAGCTCGACGAGCTCCTGACCAAGTACCAGGACAACGCACAGTTCTTCGAGTTCTTGCAGGCCATCCGCGCTGGCAAGACTGATCTCGCCCACGAGGTCCGCGGCATCGTGCGCTCTGCGGTGTCCGATCGCGCTGTACTCGCGAACCTCGAGTACGTCGCGCTGCTCGATGACGAGAATCGCAACCTCGAGCAGTCACCGGCGCAGTTCAAGGGCTCGTCCTTGGGCGCGCGCATCCAGCAGGATGTGCTCGTGGCCAAGTCCTTCGCTGTCGACCAAGCCGGCGATACTGCCAAGGCGCGTTACAACCGCCTGATCGAAGACATGCAAGACCTCTCGAACCAAGTCGACACGGTCGAGATCGAGGTCTTGAACTATCAGCGCGGCCAGATCTCCGCTGAGCTTCAACAGCAACAAACCGCTGCCGGTCAATCCACCGGTGGTTCGGTCTTCGTGTCTCCAGAGCACAACGTCTGGCCCTTCAACGGTGAGTACTGGCGCGACGAGCTCGGTTACTACCGCCAAGAAGTCACCTACAAGTGTGGAAGGTAAGTCTCATGCGACTTCAGTCTATTCTCGTTCTGCTCACGCTTGGATGCGTGCTCAGCAGCGGTCATGCGCTGGCAGAAGCGGGTTCGAAGAACAAGAAGAGCTCAGCACGCGTCTCGGCGGGGAAGAAGTCTAAGAAGACCGCCGCCGTCGCTGCAGATGACGACACGACCAGCGTCAGCACCGCGAATCAATCGACGCCACAGGAGACCGAGCTCGCGCCGAGCGGCCCAGTGCCGGAAGGCGTGTGCGTTCCGGAAGACGCGCCCAAGCGTGTCTCTGCCTGTCCGTCCAACGCGCCCAAGAACATGAAGGGCGGCGGCGGTGGCCCGAGCTCGAAGCTGAACGAGGCCAAGCGTAAGGTCGAGCAGCCGAAGGGCGTGCAGGCCAAGGGCCCGTCGATCGAGCTCGACGTCGCTACCCTGCGCAACAAAGAAAAGGGCGAGAAGAAAGCCAAGGACCTGCTCGTGCGCGAGCTTCAGGTCACCAAGCGCTTGATCAAGAACACGCGTGCGAACGACACGCGTCGTCCGGAGTTCTTGCTGCGTTTGGCAGAAGGTTACTTCGAGCTCGTACAGGTCGCGCAGACCGACGTGCGCAAGTTCGACGAGCCGATCCATGAAGCTTGTGCCGTCAAGCGCGACAAGAAGATGTGCGGCCTGGCGCAGAACAAGCAGAAGGAAGCCGAGAAGTCCTTGGCAGACGTGCGTGAGGAGAACATCCGCACGCTCGCGCTGCTCGTAAAGGACCACCCCGACTTCAAGAAGATGGACGAGGTGCTCTTCACTCTCGGCTTCTCGCTTGAAGAGATGAAGCAGTACGACCGCGCGCGTCAGGTCTACCACCGCCTGATCAAGGGCTTCCCGCAGTCGAACTACATCCCGAACGCGTACCTGTCGTTTGCTGAGTACTACTTCCAGCAGGGCGACATGCGTGCAGCGCAACAGTTCTACCAGAAGGTCACCGAGATCCCGCCGGAGCGGAACAAGGTCTACGGTTACGCGCTCTACAAGCAAGCCTGGTGTCACTACAACAACGAAGACTTCAAGGCCGCTCTCGGCAGCTTCGTCGACACCATCGAGTTCGGCACCAAGAACCCGGAAGCTTCGAACGTCGAGAACCTCGTGCGCCAGGCCCGCAAAGAGCTGGTCATGCCGTACTCGCAGATCGGCAGCCCCGAAAAGGCGCTCGACTTCTTCAAGCGCTACGCCAAGGACGACGAACAAGCTTTCAGCATGTTCGAGAACCTGGGTGAGCTCTACTTCGACACCGGCAAGTGGCCGGACGTCATCGCCGTCTATCACGGCTTGATGTCGGCGAAGCCAGGCGACGACAAGGTTTGCTACTGGCAGACCAAGGTCACCAACGCGATCATCTCGTCGAAGCCAAAGCCACAACAGGTGGTCGAGGTCGAGCGCATGATCGACCTGTGGGGCGCCTACGACAAGGGCGAGCACACGCCTGAGGGCAAGAAGATCTGCAAGCAGGCGACCGCCTCTGTGCTGATCGACCTGTCGACTGCATGGCACCGTGAAACGATCGGTACCGACACGCAGCCGGGCACGAACGATCGCGGCACCATGGAGCTCGCGGCGAAGATGTACCGCATGCTGCTTCAGTCCTTCCCGGACATGGAGGAGATGCAGTTCCCCGACATCGACAAGCGCGACTGGCCGACGCAGTACAAGGTCGCCTACTTCTTCGCAGAGCTCCTGTGGAAGATGGAGAACTGGGCCGAGTGCGGTCCCGCGTTCGACAAGGTGCTCGAGGTCGATCCCCAGGGCGAGTTCACCGCTGACGCCGCGTACGCTGCCGTGCTCTGCTATAACAAGCAGTACCAGCTAGCGTTCGCCGACAGCGAGAAGTCCGTGCGCGGCAAAGCTGCCGACGACGAGGCCGGCGCCAAGAAGAAGAAGAAGGGCAAGAAGGGCGCAAGCGACGAGGAGGAGGACAAGTCCGCTCAGTTCAAGCGGAAGGCCTTCTCGCCGATGGAACAAGGCATGCTGAATGCCTTCCAGCGTTACGTCTGCTTCGTCCCTGACAGCGAGGATCTCCCGCAGATCAAGTACCGGCGCGCTCGTATCTACTACGAGAGCAACCACTTCGAAGAAGCTGCGGTCATCTTCAAGGACATCGCGTTCAACCACGCCAACACAGACTTGGGCGTGTACGCGGCGAACTTGTACATGGACTCGCTGAACGTGCTCGGCACCTACAGCGATCCCAAGCGCCCGTCTTGCTACGACGACATGAACACGTCGATCGAGCCGCTCTTCGGGATCTACTGTGAAGCGCCCGAGAAGCGTGAATCGAACGCCGAGCTCTGCACCGTCCTGGAGCAGTTGCGCTGCGACCTTCTGCGTAAGAAGGCTGAAGCTCAGCAGTCGACCAAGGACTTCAAGGGTTCTGCAAGCACCTACGTCTCGATCTTCCGCAAGTTCCGTGAGTGCGGCAAGCTGGACGAAGTTCTGTTCAACGCATCGATCAACTTCGAGGCTGCGCGCCTGCTGGGTCGTGCGATCAAGGTGCGTAAGGTCCTGATCGACAAGTACCCGGACAGCGAGTGGTCGAAGCGCGGCCTGTTCCTGATCGGCGCAAACTTCCACGCTCTCGCCATCTACGACACGGCGGCTGACTACTATGAGCAGTTCGCCAAGAAGTATCCTGGTGAGGACGGCAAGAAGTGCACGGACGCGGAGAAGACCGCAGGCACGTGCGCCATCGCCCACGAAGCGTTGCAGAACGCCATCTTCTTCCGGCTCGGCTTAGGTGACGAGGCGGCAGCGGTGGAGGACGCGAAGGAGTTCGAGAAGGACTACTCGCACAAGTTCCCGCGCGAAACGTCGCAGGTGAAGTACTCGCTCGGCTCGATCTACGAGCGTCAGCAAGACTGGAAGAAGGTCGTCGACCACTACTCGTCGTACATCAACCAGTACAAGCGCACGGCACTGCCCAACGAGCTCATGCAGGCCAACGTGAACGTGGGCCGCGCATACCTCGCCATGTCGGACAAGGACAAGGGCGCGCGTAACAAGGCTGACCCGTACTTCAAGACGGCGGCGAAGATCTGGCTCGACGGCGCACCCGAGGCGATCGACAAGTCGGACGCTCCGCAAGAGCAGAAGGCACGCTACTTGGCGTTCGCGAAGATCGCGGCGGCGGAAGCGTTGTTCAACATCGCTAACGAGGACTTCGAGAAGTTCGCGGCGATCGGCTTCCCGGTCTTCAAGAGCACGGCGAAGGGCTCGTTCGACGCCAAAAAGGCGAAGATGCAAGAGCAGTTCACCGAGTGGATGGCCAAGGACTTCACCAAGTGGATGGGTGACAAGGCCAAGGCACTCGGCACCGCGCAGACGAACTACGAGAAGATCACCGAGCTCAAGGTGCCGCAGTGGGAAATCGCTGCAGCTACCCGCGTCGGCGATATGTACCTGTCGTTCGTCAACGACTTCCGTGACGCTCCGGTCCCACCCTCACTGCAGGGCGACGACGAGCTCGTGGACATCTACTACCAGGGCTTGGACGAAGCGTCGAAGCCGTGGATCGAGAAGGCCAAGGGCGCGTACGAGTACTGCTTGATCACGGCCACCAAGGTGCGCTGGTTCAACAACTACATGACGCGCTGCGAAGAAGAGCTGTTCAAGCTCGATCCTCGTCAGTACCCGCGCGCTGCAGAGCTGCGTGGAAGCGACAGCTACAGCTACAGCGTGATGGCAAAGCCCGGAGCGGTTGAGCTCAAGAAGTCGGGCGACGACGCCGAAGGAGGAGGCCTGTGATGGCGACCCAACGTTTCCTAGTCCCAGTGCTTCTCCTCGGCCTTGCTACTGCAGCTTGTGGCGGCGGGGGCGGCGGCGAAGGCTCCTCCGGAGAGCTTGGTTCATCGAGCTCATCCTCTGGTTCGGAGCGAGGTGGCAGCAAGGTCAAGGTCGGCAAGGGCGAGGTCAGCGTCAAAGCGCAGGCTCAATACGCCGACGCCCTCAAGGCCTTCCGCAGCTTCGAGCCAAAGAACTGGAACGACGCCAACTGCGATGCTTCGGCGTCGAAGTTCGAGAGCATCGCCTCGACGGGCAAGTTCCCCGAGGCGCTGTACATGGCCGGTCTCTCGCACGACCGTTGCGGCCGATCAGACAAGGCCAAGAGCTTCTACGACGGCGCACTGCGCGCCGACCCGAAGTTCTGCAAGGCACGCGTCGCGATCGGTCTCGCCGCCCTGAGCGGCGGCAACGAGCAGGCGGGCGAGCGCGAGTTCGCCCAGTCGGTCTCGGACGATCCGCAGTGCACGGAGGGCTATGTGAACATGGCCATCCTGCAGCGTAAGCGGGGGATCGCCGGCAACAAGGAGGCACTCGCCAACTTGCGCCGTGCGCTCGCCATCGACGCGCAGTACTTGCCCGCCTTCAACGAGATGGCGCTCTTGTACTTGAGCGAAGCTGCAGACAACGACAAGAAGCTCGACCTCGCAGAGGTCGTGTGCAGCCAGGCGCAGAAGATCGATGCGAACTACGCGCCGGTCTACAACACCTGGGGTTTGGTCGACTTGCAGCGCGGCAAGATCATCGACGCCGCTGCGAAGTTCCAACGTGCGAGTGAGCTCGACGAGCGGATCTTCGAAGCGCACATGAACTTCGCCCGCATCACCATCGGCTTCCGTGGCTACCAAGACGCGAAGGCTGCGTATGAGCAGGCCCTCAAGCTGCAGCCGAGCAATTTCGAAGCGCAGCTCGGCTTGGGCGTCGCGCTGCGGGGCTTGGAAGACAACGCCAAGGCGCAGGAGGCCTACGAGAAGGCCGCCAAGCTTCAGCCTGGTCGCGCCGAGCCGTACTACAACCTGGGCGTGCTCTGGCAGGACTTCCAGGGCGGCACGACCGACGACATGCTCAAGGCCAAGGGCTTCTATGAGCAGTTCTTGTCCAAGGCGGGCGGCGACAAGCGCTACGCGGACAAGATCGACGACATCAAGCGCACCTGCAAGCAGGAGGGCGGCAAGCGCAAGCTCAAGAAGAACGCTTGCGTCGCCGGTCGTCTGCAGAACATCCAGCTCTACCTCGACACCATGAAGCAGATGGCCGAGATGGAGAAGCTCCAGAAGGAGCAGGAGAAGCAGGCCGCTGAACTCGAGGCCCAAGAGAAGGCCCAGCAGAAGGCCGCCGAGCCTGCCGCGCCGCCACCAGCCAAGTAATCAAGCATGAACCTCGGGCGGGGGAGATCTTCGGAACTTCTCCGCCCGAATGCTGTCTAAGGGGCTGTGTGAACGATCCGTACATAAAATCGAGGAAAGCCTGGACAACTCGGTTTAGAACTCTTGATGATGCTGAGTGATGAAACGTAGGCTGTGCGCCCCGGGAGATAAGACGATGAAGAAGCTGCTGCTTTTACCTGTGACCGCGCTGGGCCTCTCTCTGTTGGGCGGCACATTCGCAAGCGCCATTCAAGCGCAGGACAGCGGGTCTACCTCCTATGACTTCGAGGATGACCTGGTCCAAGGTGACCTCGTTCGGCCGGACGGTGAGAACCTGATGGTCCGCCGTAAGGGCGCTCGCGAGTCTTTGATCAAAATCCGGGAACATTTCATCCCGGAGCTGCTCAAATCGGTCGAGAACCTTTGATCTCGCTTGTTTGAGGGCCCGGTTTCAGCTGCTCCAACTATGTATTTCGAGCGGCGACCCAGGCTGAACGCTTTCAATCGCTTTCACGCTTTACCCGACTCAGCCAACGCTTCGCGTTGGAAGAACCTAGCTACGCTCTGGAGGCTGTCGTGCCGACTCCGATAACGTTCCACATCTATCAAGGCGGCCAGCTCGTCCGCAGTGAGACGCTGGCGCAAGATGTCATCAAGATAGGCAAGCTCGATTCGAGCCACCTGAAGCTCGACGACGACGGCGTGTCCAGGATGCACTCGGTCGTGGAGGTCTCGCCTGCCGGCGAGGTCTTTGTGATCGACCTTGGTTCTGCGACCGGCACCATCGTGAACGGTCAGCGGGTCAGCAAGATCCAGCTGCAAACCGGCGACCAGCTTCAGTTCGGCAACACCGTAGTTGCGGTGGAGATCGGCGAAGCAGGTGCGTACGACGAGGCGGCTGGTGAGGCTGCTGCGGATCCGCACGCATACCAGGACCCTGGTTACCAAGCCCATCAGGCACCGCCTGTCGGCGGTGGTCGCAAGGCGACCTTGGTGGGTGGTCCGGCGGCTGGTCCGTTCGGTGCGCCCGCTGCCGAAGGCTTCGCCGACCAAGCTGCAGGTTACCCGCCAACGGCGAGCCCATTCGGTGCCGCGCAGGCGCCTGGCTATGACGCTCATCATGACCCGCAGCAGGGTTATGCCGCAGCTCAGCACGGCTATCACGAGGCTCATGGTGATCACGATGCTTATGGTCACGGTGATCGCCGTGGTCACGAAGACGAAGAGGGTAGCGACAACGTTGTCTACCAGCTGATCCCGCAGACCCCGCCCGTGAATCCGGCGGACGTCGACAGCGGTGAGTCCGCCGTCGAAGTGGTCGTGCTCTGGGGCGAGCTCTCGATCTTGCACGTCGAGCACATGTCGCCGCCGCGCTCGTTCTATGTCGGTGAGTCGACCGACTCGAAGGGCAAGTCCACGACGGACTTCTTGATCGGCAGCGAGAGCTTGGGCGTCGAGCGCCTGCCCGTCGTCGTCGAAGCTGGTTCGACGGTCGCCGTCGTGATCCCGCAAGACGCAGTCGGCGATGTGACGCTTGGCAACCAGGTCATCACCTTCGATGATCTCGCGGCCCAGGGTCAGCTCCAGTCAGCCAGCGAGCTCGCCGGCGCGCGGCAGTATCCGCTGCCCGCAGGTGCTACGGCGCGCGTGCAATATCGCGGCTTCACGTTCGTCGTGAAGCCGACCTCGGCTGCACGCAAGGTGGGCGTAGGCGAAGGCAAGCGCATCGATTGGATGAGCTACATCTGGACGATGGCGTCCGTGGGCTTGCACCTCGGTCTGCTGCTGCTGTTCTACTTCCTGCCGCCGCGGTCGTCGTCGTTGTCGCTCGACCTGCTCAACGCAGACTCACGCCTCGTCAAATACCTGATCGAGCCGCCTGAAACCCTCGAAGAAGAGACTCCCGAATGGTTGCAAGAGACCAAGGAGGAGGATGACGAGGGCGGTAAGGGCAAGCGTCATAAGGACGAAGAAGGCCAGATGGGTAAAAAGGACGAGAAAAAGTCCAAGAACAAGTTTGGCATCGAAGGTCCTCCCGACAACCAAGACCCGCACATGGCTCGTGAAGAGGCCAAAGAACAGGCCATGAACGCCGGTATTATCGGCGTCCTCAAGGCCAGCGTCGGTGCTTGGAACTCGCCCACGTCGCCGTACGGTCGCGACAGCGCGGTCGGCAACGATGCGATGAGCGCGCTCGGTGCGCTCATGGGCGACCAGGTTGGCTCGAACTTCGGCTTCGGTGGCCTTGGTCTCCGAGGCACGGGTCGCGGCGGCGGTGGTACCGGCGAAGGCACCATCGGTCTTGGTAACATTGGCACCATCGGCCACGGCGCCGGCGGCGGCACGGGTTCCGGTTATGGTAGCGGCGCCGGTGGCTTCCACGGCCGCAGCGCGAAGGTACCCCGCATCCGCAGTGGTCAGGCTGACGTCCACGGCTCGCTCTCGAAAGAGGTCATCCGTCGCGTCATCGGCCGCCACATCAACGAAGTTCGTTTCTGCTACGAGCAAGAGCTGAACGCGCGTCCGGACCTGCAAGGTCGTATCGCGGTCAAGTTCATCATCTCGCCGACCGGCGCGGTTCAGACTGCGGCAGTCGACAAGTCGGACATGGGTAACGCCAAAGTCGAACAGTGCATCGCTCAGTCGGTGCGCCGCTGGACATTCCCCGCACCTGAAGGCGGCGGTATCGTCGTCGTGACGTATCCGTTCGTGCTGCAGCAAACGGGCGGCTGATCTAGACAGTTAGAGAGGCCACTGTCACCGAGCCTTACTGAACGAGCGGACATGGGTTGCCTGATGTCCGCTCGTTCGCGTTCTACTTCCAACTCCCAAGGGGTCTTCCACATGCAGCGGTTTGCGTCGTCGTTTGGTTTGGGTTGTTTCGTGATCCTCATGAGCATGGGCGCTGATTGCTCGCGCGCGCGTGTCGAGTCGATCAACAAGATGAATGAGGGCGTCACCGCTGCAGTGCAGAAGCGCTACGTCGACGCGACCAAGCTGCTCGAAGCTGCAGCTGTCGTCGATCCGCAGAACGATCAGGTGTTCTGGAACCTCGCGCTCGTGCACATGGAGCTGCACAAGTTCGACCGCGCTCGCGATGATTTGAACAAAGCCATCGCGATCAATCCGCAGTCGGGTGGTTACCAAGAGAAGCTCGGAACGATCCTGATGGAGCTCAAGGATTGGAATGGCGCGAAGCAAGCCATGGAGAAAGCCATCTCCACTGAGCCCGAGCTGTTCAAGGCCTACTACAAGTTGGCCCAGATCAACGAACAGCTGGACGACCAGCAGAGTGCACTCAAGAACTACACCGCGGCGATCGACAAAGGTCCGCGCTTCTTGGAGGCCTACAACGCACTCGGTCGCTTGTACGCTGACCTGAACTATCTCGATCAGTCTTCGCAGGTGTTGCAAGAGGCGCTGAAGGTCGCACTTCCCGGCACAGAGGAAGAAGCGCAAGCACATCATCTCCTCGGCACCGTGCTTCAGCAGCAGAAGAAGTTCGATCAGGCTGTGGCGGAGTTTAAAGCTGCGCTAGCGGTCGTTCCAACGATGCGCGACGCGCTGTTCTCCCTTGGCTGGACCTACCACCTGCAGGGAAATAAGGACGAAGCGAAGCGCTACCTGCAGAAGTTCGTAGATGTCGCAGGAGCTGAGGCACCTGCGCATTACGTAAAAGCAGCACGTGACAAGATCGCCGAGATGGCCGAGGGCTTTGCCACCTCCGCTGCAAGTCAGTAGTAGTCCTGCAATTCTGAGCTTGTCCGATGCCACGGTACGGGGACACAATAAAGGTTCCCGCGATGTTGCCGCGGTTCGGAGGAGGCTTCGGTGCCGGACAATCAGGCCGTCAGAGACGTACGAGCTGAAGAGGCTGAGCAGGATGTTGAACGTGCAGGAACTGCTGCGAGTGAGCTGACGGACGCGGACCGCGCGAAGATCGCCGAGCTTTCAGAGTCCATTGAGAAGTTCACAGCGCAAAAGCGCTGGTCCGATGTCATCAAGGCCACTTTGCACAAGGCAGAGTTGGTCCCTGATGCATCGGAGAAGCTCGCATTGTTTGCGGAAGCGGGTCGGATGTACCTCGAGAGGTCGTCTAACCAAGCTGAGGCGATCAAAGCTTTTCAGCGCGTCTTAGATCTCGATCGAACCAACGTTGAAGCGATCACACATCTCAAGGAGATGTATGAGAAGCGGCGCGACTGGGAGCGTCTGGTCGAGGTGATGCGGATCGAAGCCGAGTTGCTCGAGCCGAGCGACCGGGCGATGCGCCGCATCGAGATCGCGCAGATGGCCACGGAAAAGCTGCGCAAGCCGCAGGTTTGCATCGATCTTTGGCAGGACGTGCTGCAAGTCGATCCCGCGAACACGCAGGCTTTGACCGCTCTCTCTGGCTTGTATGAGCGCTCGCGCGAGTGGGAGCCACTCGCCAACGTGCTCGAAAAGCAGAGCGAGTTCGCGCAGGACCAGACCGAGCTGATCGCGCTGTTGCAGAAGCTCGGCAACGTCTACTCGGAGAAGCTGCAGAACGACAACGGTGCGCTCAGCGCCTATCGCCGCTTGCTCGATCTCGATCCGAACGATCGAAGAGCGCAAGAGCAGCTGAAGAAACGCTTGGTTGCGGCCGGTGCGTGGGACGAGCTCGAGCAGTTCTACGACGCGCCGGACAAGGTCGATGAGCTGATTCGTACGTTGGAGCGTGCGGCCGACAACACAGCGGCGGAGGCCTCGGAGCGCATCGCACTTCAGTTCCGGGTTGCGCGCCTGTGGCAGGAGAAGAAGAACGCGCCCGATCGCGCGGCGCGTGCTTACGAAAAGGCGCTCGTTCTCGATCCCGAGAATTTCGAGGCTGCAGAACAGCTTTCACCGATCTACGCACAGGCGGGCGACCCGAAGAAGCTCGCGCAAGTGTACGAGGTGCGCCTCAAGCACACGCAGGACCCCGAGCAGCGCACGGTGCTGTTGCGAGAGACCGGCCTGCTCTACGAAGAAAAGCTGCGTAACCCTGCGCTTGCGTTCGAGCGTTTGGTGGAAGGCTTCTTGCTCTCGCCGCAGACCGAAGTGCTGCGCGAGGACATCGAGCGCCTCGCTGAAAAGACGAAGGATTGGCAGCGCGCGTTCCAGGCGTACGGGCAAGCGATCCAACAGGCGTCGCATCCAGACGACGCTGTCGGGTTGCGTCTGCATTACGGCAAGCTGCTGCAAGCTGCCGGACAGACTCAGCAAGCTATCGATCAGTACCGCGCTGTGTACGACGACCAGGTGGATCATCCGGAGGCGATCGCTGCGCTCGAGCAGCTGTATCGCTCGGCGGGACAGTTCCAAGCGCTCCTGGAGATCTTGGAGCAGCGCGCACAGCTGGAAGCAGATCCGGAGCAGCGTAAGCAACTGGCATACGACATCGCTGGTCTGTGGCGGGATAACCTCGGCGATGCGTCGCGAGCGATCGAAGCTTATCGCGCAATTCCTGCGGAGTTCGGCGAGCAAGAGTCGGAGGCGTACCGTGCGCTCGATCAGCTGTATGAGTCGCAAGGTCGCTGGGAGGACTTGGCCCAGACGCTCGATCACCGCATCGACATGGGGCCGGAGTCCAATGAGGAGCTGGCCGCGCTCAAGTTCCGATTGGCAGGTGTGCTGAACGCGCACCTCGGCGACTCGGCCCGCGCTGTGTCGCTGTATCGGGAAGTGTTGACGCTCTTGCCCGAGCACGAAGGCGCGATGAACGCGCTGGCTTCGCTGATGTCGGACGAGAAGCTGGGCGGTGATGCAGCCGCGATCTTGATCGACGTGTACGAGAGCCAAGGTGCGTTCGCGCAGCTGGCAGCGGCGCTCGATGTCTCGGTGCGGTTCACGTCGGACCCGGCCGAGCGTGTCGCGCTCCTGACGCGCGCCGCAGAGGTGCGAAGGTCGCGCTTGGGCGACGCAGCGGGCGCGTTCACCGCGTACGCGCGGGCGTTCGAAGCGACGCCGGAAACGCCTGAAATTCTCGAGCAACTCGAGTTCATCGCGCGCGAGCAGGGACGGGTGGCAGAGCTGTGCAAGCTGATCGAGGGGCGTGCCCGCACGCTCGATGATCAGGAGCTGCAGCGCTCTCTCGTCATGAAGGTGGCGCAGCTGCACGAAGCGGAGCTCGGCGATGTCGAGGCCGCCGTGTGCTCGTACAACATCGTGCTCGAGCAGGACGACTCGGACGAGACCGTTCTGGCTGCGCTCGAGGCGTTGTACCGCCGCGCCGAGAAGTGGCCGGAGCTGCTCGAAGTGCTGCGTCGGCGCACGACCCTGAGCTCGGACCCCGAGTTTCAGGAGAATCAGCTCGCACAGATCGCGTTCGTGTATGACGAAATGCTCTCGGAGCCCGAGGCGGCGATCCGCGTGTACTGCGAGATCTTGGAGCTGAATCCGCAGAGCGCGGTGTCATTGCAAGCGCTCGATTCTTTGTACGAGCGTCAGCAGAAGTGGAGTGACCTCGCTGACAACGTGCAGCGGCAGCTGTCGCTCGCGGAGAGTGGTGAGGCGCAAGTCGCGCTGTTGATCAAGCTCGGCCTGTTGCGCGAGACGCGCATGAACGCGCCGGAAGCTGCGATCGAGATCTACCGTGAGGTGATCGAGCGCGATCCGGCCAACGTGCCCGCGGTCGAGGCCCTGGAGCGCTTGCTCGCGCACCAGAAGTACCAGACGCAGATTGCTGAGATCTTGGAGCCGCTGTACCGCGAGCGCACCGAGTACGCGAAGCTGGTGCGCATCCACGATATTCAGGTGCAGAACAGCAGCTCGGTCGACCAGCGTGTCGAGCTGTTGCATCGCATGGCGGAGCTGTACGAGATTGCGCTCGAAGATCTCGAGAGCGCATTCCGCACGTTTGCGCGTGCGTTGCGCGAGGATCCGAGCAGCACGAGCACGCGCGAAGAGCTCGATCGCATCGCGGCAACTGCGGGTGCGTGGCAGCCGTTGGTCGATGTCTACGAAGAGCTGACCAAAGAGAGCGAAGACCCCACGGTGCTCGCGCTCTTGCACACCCGTGCTGCGCAAATTCGTGAAGAGTACTTGAACGATCTGCCGGCGGCGATCGCGCACCACGAGCGCGTGCTCGAGGTCGATGCGGCGAATGTCGATGCAGCGAGTGCGCTCGAGCGCTTGTACCAAGCGAGCGAGCGTTATCCGGACTTGGCGCGGACTTACCTGGCCAAGGCAGCGCTGCTGCCGGAACCAGAGGGGCAGCGCGAGTACTTGTTCCGCGCGGGCGCCTTGTACGAAGAGGTGCTCGAGCAGCCAGAGGCTGCAGTCGACGTATACGAGCGCGCGCTGCGGCTCGACGCGGAGGATGTGCCTGCGCTGGACAAGCTGATCGGCCTGCACTTGCGCTTGAAGCGCTGGCAGCCGCTGCTCGATACATACAGCCGTAAGGCAGATGTAGTCGCCGATCCGGACGAGAAAAAGCGGCTCTACTTGGAGGTCGGCCGCGTCTACGAGACCGAGCTGGCACAAGCGGAAAAGGCGATCGAGGTCTACCAGCGCGTGCTGGATCTGGATCCGGACGACCTCGACGCGCTCTCCCGCTTGGACGCGCTGTACGTGTCCACGGGCCGCTCCGAAGAGCTGTTGTCGGTCCTAGAGCGCGAAGCCGAGCTGACGGGTGATCCCGAGAGCGCGCTGACCTTTCGCTATCGGATCGGTGAGCTGCACGAGCAGAAGCTGAACGACTCGTTCCGGGCGGTCGAGGTGTACCGCGACATCTTGGAAGTGAACCCGGATCATGCAGCCGCGCTCGCGGCGCTGGAGCGCATGATCGCTGCGGGCAGCGAGCCGGTGTTTGCGGCTTCGACGCTCGAGCCCGTGTACCGCTCCGCGGGCGACTCGCCGCGCTTGGCGGCGGTGCTCGAGGTGCTGATCGCGCATGAAGAAGATCCGATGCGCTCGGTCGAGCTCTACCACCAGGTGGCAGAGCTCTACGAAGTGCACTTGGATGATGCCGCCCGCGCGTTCGACGCGTATTCGCGCGCGTTGCCGGTCGATCCGCAGAATCAGTCGACATTGGCATCGCTCGATAGGCTCGCGGAGAAGCTGGGCTCGTTCCAGCCGCTGGCGGCGCTCTACGATCGCGTGGTGGGCAAGCTCAACGACTCGGCCCGCGACACCAAGATCGACCTGTGCTTGCGCGGCGCGCAGCTGTTCGAGCAGCGCTTGGGCGATGTGCACGCCGCGATCGCTCGCTACCGGATGGTGGCGGAGATCGAGCCGGATCATCTGCAGACGCTCGAAGCGCTCGAGCGCTTGTACGAAAGCACCGAGAACTGGACGGGGCTCGCGGAAGTCCTGGAGCGCAAGGTCTCGGTGGCGAGCAGCCCCGACGAGATCCTCGAGATTCAGTTCAAGCTCGGGCAGTTCCAGCAGCATCGCTTGAACGATGTGACCAAGGCCGTCGCGCATTACCGCGAGATCTTAGCCGCAGCGCCCGAGCATAGCGGCGCGTTGCAAGCGCTCGAAGCCTTGTTCGAGCGGGACATCGAGGTAGCTGTCATCTCGGAGGTCTTGGAGCCCCTGTATCGGATGCAGGAGGCTTGGGACAAGCTGATCGGCGTGCAGCGCGCGTCGCTGCGTGTGCAGCGCGGAACCGAAGAACGCGTCGAGACCATGCGCCGGATCGCAGAGATCGCGGAAGAGCGCGCGGGCGACGCCGGGAGCGCTTTCGAATGGATGCAGCGCGCACTGCTCGAAGCACCTGAGAACGATCTCTGCGTGAGTGAGAGCGAGCGGCTCGCGGAGTCCACAGGTGGCTTCGAGCAGCTCGCCAACACCTACGCAACGATCGCGGCTGAAGCGCAGTGGAGCAAAGAGCAGCGCGTCGCGACCGGCAAACGCCTGTCGCGCGTGTATTTCGAAGAGCTCAAAGACGTGCAGCGCGCGGAAGAGAGCTACCGCTTCGTGCTCGGCCTCGCGCCGCAGGATGAAGATGCGCTGGCTGCGCTCGACCAGATCTACACCGATCATGGTGCGACCGAGCCGCTCGCCACTGTGTTACGTCGGCGTGTGGCGGTGACCAGCGACACTATGGACAAGGTGGAGCTTTCGCATCGCTTGGGTCAGGTGTTGTGGAATGACTGCCGTCGGCCCGACGACGCGATCGCTGTTTATCGCGACTTGCTCGATAACCTGGATCCGCAGCATGAAGACACGCTGCACGAGCTGCAGAATATCTACACGCTGACGCAGAACTGGCCCGCGCTGTTCGAGGCGTACGAGCGCGAGCTGGGCATCGTGATGTCCGACTCGGCGCAGGCGGAGACGCTGGGCCGCATGGCCATGTTGGCGGCGACCAAGCTCGACAACTTGCCGCGCGCGGTGGAGCTGCTGCGCAAGGTGCTCGATCTCCTGGGTGAAGATCCCGAGGCGCTCAACGCGCTCGGCAATATCTACTCGCAGCAGGAGAATTGGCCGGACCTCGTGGATGTACTCGAGCGCGAGGTTGCCGTATCGGACGACGAGCACATGCGCATCCGCATCTACGCGGACTTGGGGCGCATCTGGTACGAGAAGCTGCGGCGCGATCGCAATGCGCTCGAGAGCTGGGAGCGCGTGCTCGACATCGAGCCGGGCAACACGGACGCGCTGCTCGCGATGGCGCACATTCATCGTACAGCGCAGTCGCACGAGGACTTGGCGAACAGCCTGCATCGCTTGGTGGATGCCGGCGCAGCTTCGCTCGATGACGCGGCCATCGAAGGCGCATACATGGAGCTCGGCGCACTGTACAACACGCAGCTGCACCAGCCGTCCGACGCGGTCGGGGCGTACACCAAGGCGCTGGAGGTCAATCCGGCGAACTTCGATGCGCTCGATGCGGTCGAGCAGATCCACGCGGGTCAGGAGCAGTGGGAAGACGCGATCGAGGTCAAGCAGCGGCGCGTCAAGGCGCTCACGGACAGCCGTGAGAAGATCGCTGTGCTGCTCGAGATCGCGCGCATGTGCAGCGATAGGCTGCAGGAGCCGGACCGCGCGGTGGGGCCGCTCAACCAGATCCTAGAGATCGATCCGCTGCACTCCTACGCGTTCGAGCGCTTGGAAGAGCTGCATCGCGAGGCCGGTCGCTTCGACGACATGGTGTCGATGTTCTTGACGCGCGTCGAAGCCGCGCCGGACGAGGCGCAGCGCGTCGTGCTGCTACGCAACGTCGCGAAGATCTACGAGCGCGACTTGGACGACAAAGGGCAGGCTTTCGACGCCCTCCTGATCGCTTGGACGCAGGATTTCACCGATGAGGAATCGGCGCGTGAGGTCGAGCGCATGGCGGGCCTCACGCAGCGCTGGAACGAGCTGCTCACGACTGCGAATCAGTCGCTGTCGGAGCTCGATCCGAACGATCACAAGACGCGCAACGCGATCTGTGTGAAGTGCGCGCGCTGGTATGGTCGCGAGGGTCATCCCGAGTACGCGATCCCGTACTTGCAGCAGGTGCTGACGAACGATCCGATCAACCGGCCTGCGATGCGGCAACTGGCTGAGCTGTATCGTCAGACGCAGCAGTGGCAGTACTACGCGCAGGTGCTCGGCAAGCTGGTCGAGATGACCGAGGATGCGCGCGAGCGCGCCGATGCGTACTCAGGCTTGGGCGAGCTGCACGAAGAGCAGTTCAAGCAGCCGGACAACGCCATCAAGCACTACCGCGACGCGCTCGAAGCGGTGCCTACGCACCTGCGATCGATCCGCGCGCTCGAGCGCATGTACCGTTCGCGCGAGCAGTGGCAAGAGCTGGTCGATGTGTTGCGCCGCAAGGTGAGCGCGGTCGAGGAGCCTGAAGAAGTGCTCTTGGCCAAGCTCGAGCTGGCGGAAGCGTACGAAGAGCGCGTCGCCGACAAGAGCAAGGCGATCGATCAGTTCAAGCGTGTGCTCGAGGTCGATCCGGAGAACTTGCAGGCGCTCAAGGGCTTGGAGCGGCTGTACCAGGGTCAGCAGCTCTTCCAGGATCTGCTCGACGTGTTGGAGCGGCAGCTGGAGGTGGTGCAAAACGAGCGCGACCAAGTCGTGTTGCTCGTGCGCATCGCCGGCATGTGGGAGCAGGACTTCCTCAAGCCTGACAAGGCTGCGGAGCGGCTCGAGAAGGTCGTCGAGCTGGATCCGGTGCACACGGGTGCGCTGGTCAGCTTGGCTCGCATCTACCGCGTGCAGCGTCGCTGGCCCGAGCTGGTGCGCGTGTATGAGCGGCACATCGACGCCACGCACGATCGTGGCGAGAAGATCGAGCTGTATCGGCAGATCGGTGAGATCCATCGCGACGAGCTCAAAGAGCCGGAGCGCGCGATCGACAGCTTCTTGAACGCGACCTCGCTCGATCCGGACAACGTGGAGGCGCTGCGCGCGCTGTCTTCGTTGTACGAAGCGGCGGGCGATCACGGCGCCGCGCTCGACACGTTCGAGCGTTTGGCGCGCGCAACCGAGGAGCGCACGGAGCAGGTCAGCATCTACCATCGCATGGGCAAGCTGCTTGCCGGTGAGCTGGGTGATCGCGTGGCCGCGCTCGGTGCTTACCAAAAGGCGATCGAGCTGGATCCGAACCACGTCCCCTCGTACGAGGAGATGCGGACGATCCACTTGGATGCGGCCGAGTACGTGTCGGCGGCCCGTGCGCTCGCGCGCATGGCAGAGATCGAGAGTAACCCCAAGCGCAGCGCGCAGTACCGCGTCGAGCTGGGTACCCTCTACGAAGAGAAGCTCGAAGAGCACGGTCAGGCGATCCAATGCTTCGAGTCGGCGGTCCACCTGGATCCCGACAACGTGGAAGCTGCCTTGCCGCTGGTCCGCGAGTACGCGCGCAGCGGGCGCTGGAAGGAAGCGGAGCCGCTCTTGCAGCTGTTGGTGCGGGCCGCGCCCACGCGCGATCCGGGTGAGCAGCAGAGCTTGTGGCTGCTCTACGGTCAGTGCGCCGAGGAGCTCGGCGACAACGATGTCGCAGCGCGAGCGTTCGGCAAGGCGTTCGATCTCGACGCGCACGACCTCACCGCGTTGCGCGGCTTGGCTGCGGCGCATTATCGCAATAAGAGCTGGGACAACGCGTTCAAGTTCTATCAGATGGTGCTCGTTCACCATCGCGAGGCGCTGTCGAGCGCGGAGACCGTCGAGGTTTGTTACCGACTCGGTGTGATCAAGCGCGAGCAGGGCGAGCGCAAGAAGGCTCTGAATCTGTTCGAAAAGGCCTTGGAAGAGGATGGGTACCACCGTCCGACTCTGGACGCGTTGATCGCGTTGCACGAGGGTGACAAGGACTACGAGCAGGTCATCCACTACAAGAAGCGCGCGCTCGAGACTGTCGACAATCACGAGGAGCGCTTTGCGCTGCTCGATGAAATCGGCGACTACTGGAATGACAAGCTGAAGAACGCTGTAAAGGCGATCGAGGCGTACGTCGATGCGTCGGAGATCCAGCCCAAGAATCACAAGCTGCTGCACAAGCTCTTGTCGCTGTACCAGGCGACTTCGCAGTGGGAGCCGATGATCGACATCATCGATCGCATCGCGGACTTGGAGCCGCGTGCCGAAGCGAAAGCTAAGTACGCGTACACGGTGGGCGTGATCACGCGCGATGAGCTCAAGGATGCGCCGCAAGCGCTCGAGCGCTTCAATCGCGCGCTCGATCTCGATCCGATCGGGATGCTCAAGTCGTTCGAGGCGATCAACAAGCTGCTCACGCAGCAGAAGGACTGGCGCGAGCTGGAGCGGGCGTTCCGAAAGATGCTGCACCGCGTGACGGGCAAGGGTGACTCGACGCTCGAATTCAACCTCTGGCACAACTTGGGCGTGATCTATCGCGACCGTCAGCAGAACTACGAAGCTGCGGCGGAGTCGTTTGCGATGGCTTCGCGGCTGCAGCCTGAGAACATGCTCGAGCACCAGATCCTCGCGGAGATCTACGCGATGGTGCCTTCGCGCGTGAGCGATGCGGTGGCGCAGCACCAGGTGTTGCTCAAGCACGACCCGACGCGCCGCGATTCGTACAAGGCGCTGTACAAGTTGTTCATGGACGCGCGTCAGTTCGACAAGGCCTGGTGTGTCGCGGCGACGTTGACGTACTTGCGCAAGGCGGACGACGAGCAGCGTCAGTTCTATGAGCAATACAAGCCGGAAGGTCCGATCCGTCCGCGCAATCGGCTCACGAATGAGCGCTGGGTGAAGGACTTGCTCCATCCCGACGAGGATTTCCTCGCGGGTAAGGTGTTCGAGGCGGTGACGCCTGCGGTGCTGCGTCTACGCGCGCAGCCCGATAAGCGTTGGTCGCTGAGCAAGAAGGACTTGATCCAGGATGTAATGAACACGACGGTCTCGTTCGCGAGGACGTTCGGGTTCGTGACGCAAGTGCTGAGCCTGCCGTTTGTGCCGCGGTTGTTTGTGTGTCCGGACCGCCAGGGTGGGCTGGCGTTTGCGACTACGCAGCCACCGGCGACCGTTTGTGGTGCGGCGTTGCTCAGTGGGCAAAATCCGCTGGATGTCGTGTTTATCGTGGCTAAGCACCTCGCTTACTACCGCGGTGAGCATTACATCCGGACGATCTTCCAGACGAAGGATGAGCTGAAGTTGGTGCTCGCTGCTGCGATGAACATCGCGGGTGTGGAGATTCAAGACCCGAACGTGATCGAGTGGTCGAAGCAGATCCGGACACAGATGCAGCCGGCGGATTTGGAGCTCTTGAAGAGCATCACGAAGCGTTTCGTCGATGCGGGTGCGCGTACGGATATCAAGCGCTGGATGCAGAGTGTGGAGCTCAGTGCTTGCCGTGCTGGGTTTATGTTGTGCAACGACCTGGAGATCGCTGCGCGGATGTTGCAGGCGGAGCCTCCTATGGGTGCGGTGGATCTGACGCCTAAGGAGAAGATTCAGGAGCTGATTTTGTTCAGCGTGTCTGAGTCTTATTTCCGGTTGCGTGAGGCGCTTGGTATTCAGATTCAGGTCGCTGGGTGATGTTCGTTTGCGGGGGCGTTGGCGGGGCTCGAGCTTCGCTTACGTCTCCCGCGCCTGGAGCGCTCACGGGAGACTTGCGGGTCCCCTGCTTTTGTTGCGCTGTATTCGTTGACTGCAGACAGGTCCGTCAGTGGTCGGCAGCGATTGCGGTTGCTGGATCTAACGTCTGAGGCGTGGGTATTTCTGGTGCTTGGGTTTGTTCTGTTAGCCACGCCAGCCAGATGGCGCGCACGGCGGTGCGTGCCGCCGCTGTTAGCTGCGCTAGCAGGAATAGCCAGATGGCTGCGCTTGGGGTAGTGCCGGTCGACATGCGCGGGGCGATGCTGAACAGCACTAGCGTGGCTGTCGCGATCGCAAAGCCGGCGCGGACGGCACATGTTCGAAGGTCGACGGTCCGCAGTACTTGCCAGGCGAGCTCGCGGCTCAGGCGCTCCCCTCGCGCGAGCGCGAGTTGGGCCTGATCGCAGAGGGTCGGTGCGTGCAGTAGCGCTGCTAGGACGAGTGGCGTTGCGACTACCAGGCCTGAGGATTGTTGGAGGCGTACGTTGTGCGAAAACACGAAGAGCAGCTCGCCGAGGTGTGCGATCAGGGATGACGCTGCGAACAGTAACGCTGCGTAGGTGGCGGTCGCGAAGTAGACGGCGCATGCCTGTTTGTAGACGGCGGCGGCGGCGCGTGCGTGCTCGTGGAGCGGTGCCGCTGTGAGCTGCGCTCGCAGCCACAGGACTTGTAGGAACGGCGCTAGGACGAGCAGCACGAGCCCGGGTAGGGCGCCGTAGCGGAGTGGTGAGCCGGTGAGAGTGTCGAAGAGGCGGACTGCGGTGAAGAGCGCGCCGACTGCTGGCTGTTCGGCGAGGCCCTGTGAAGGCACGCTGGCGGCGAGCGGTAGGGCGAAGGTTGCGGTGCACAAGCTGGTTACACCATGCACTAGCAGTGTGCTCGGTGCAGCCCGTCGGATGCGCGCGCGCACCGCGGCTGTGCTCGCCCAGGTGGCTGCGATTGAGCTCATGGTGCGAGCCAGCCCAGCAGGCTCGATGCGACGGTCCAGAGCTCTGCGACGAAGGTCCAGCCGCTCGGCGTGTGGTTGCCTTGGTGGGTGGTGATCGCGAGCGAGCTCGGTTCACCCCCTTCTAGCGCGCCTTTGAGTGTGCGGCTGCCCCAGCCCGGGCCGAGACTGGCGTCGAATGCGGCGTACAGGTCCTTTGGCGCTGGGTGCCTGAAGCGTTGTGCTTTGGCGTAGCGTGAGACGGCGGAGGTCAGCTGTGGTAGGCCGCGCCGCTCTGCCATGCGGTCGAGGACGAGCGCGGGGCGCACGTATGCGGCGTGTGCGAGCGTCGAGGCGGAATAGCTTTCCGCGGACAATAGCGATGATGGCGCTTCGTGCGGTCGCGCCGCGTACGCTGCACGCAGCACTTGAATGGGCCCGAAGGTGAATGAGAAAAACGCGGAGATGAACGGGGAGCTGGCGTAGTAGCTCTGCAAAAAGTCGAGCGAGGTCCACTGGGCGAGACCTTCGTCGAGGAATGGATGGGCTTCTTCGTTACTCGCAAGCATGCCCGAGAACCACTGATGCGCGAGCTCGTGCACCGAAACGATGTCCTGCGCTGGATCAGGCAGCCAGCTCGGCAGTGACCACCATGGGCCGCCCGAAGTGAACAGCGTCGGATACTCCATGCCGGATGCGGCGTAGGCTTCGCGCGGCGGGATGATCGCCGTCAGCGTGCTGTACGGGTAGGGGCCGTAGCGTTGTTCGAAATAGGGCATGGCGTGCGCGAGCACCGATGCCTGGCGCGCCAACGCAGACCCGTAACCGCGCGGTCCATAGAGTTTGAGCGTGACCGGACCGACCTGCTCCACATGCTCTACGAAGTACGGATAAGCCGCCCACGCCACGTCGTGCACGCGCTCGGCATGACAGCGCTCGGTGCGCATCCGTTCGTCGGTGGCGGTGGTTTGGCAATCGCCGCTGGCTGCAATGCGGTAGTCCTTGGGCACGCGCAGTGTGAAGCTGTAGTCGGCGAAATCGGCGTAGAACTCGCCGAACCCGCGGTATGGAAAGCTGACGAACCGACCATCGTCGCCGAGCTTCGCGAGCTTCGGGAACCACTGGCCGAGCATGTAGAAGTCGCCGGAAAAGCCGGCACGCGCGACCAACCTCGGCAGCTGCGCGCGGAACTCGAGCACCAGATCGAGCGCCGCTCCTGGCTGCAGCGGCGCGGGTAGACGTACCCGCAGCTGGGTGAAGTCGCCGCGCACCAGCTCGCTCTGCACGGCCAGCGGCTGCGCGAGATCGACGCCTTGCGCGGTGCGGATTGCCACGACCTCGAGTGAGCCAGGCTTTCGCAGCTTTTGGCCGCGCAAACGCGCCCCACCTTCGCGCATGAACACGCTGCGGGTATCGCGAAATGCGTTCAGGTAGAGATGGAAATCGAGGCTCGAAACAGCGCCCCGGCTCTTGTTCTCAAAGTGGATGCGCTCGCGGCCGGTCAGCTCGTGACGCACGGGATCGAGCTCGACCTCGATGTCGTACTTCAGGCCTGTATGGGGTACATTGTCGCCGCCGCCAGCCCGAGCCCGCTCGCACGGTGCTGACAGGCAGAGCAGCAGCGCCTGGAGCACGAACGTGACCGGCCCGAACATGCGCGACGCGCCCGACCAACCTGATGAAATTAGCCTGTTTCTGGGCTCGCTCCGCGACACGGCGCGGCTGGGTCGGACCTTCGGGCGCGCGCTCCAGCCGGGCGACCTGGTGCTCCTGGAGGGCGAGCTGGGTGCCGGCAAAACTTGCTTGGTGCAGTCCATCGTGCGTGCGCTCGGCGTTCCCGCGGATCAACCCGTGACTAGCCCGACTTTCGAGATCTTGCACGAGTTTCATGGCCGCTGTCCCATTGTGCATGCCGACCTGTATCGGCTGGACCCCAGCGAGTCGCTCGAGGAGCTGGGCCTCACGCCGCGCATCGCGGGGGATGCGGTGGTCCTGATCGAGTGGGGCGAGCGTTTCGCGCACGAGCTCTCTGACCTCGGCGTGCGCGTGAACATGGCGCTCGGGGTCGGCACAGAGCGCCGATGTACGCTCCGTGCGCGCGGAGCACGCGGGCTGCCGCTGTTTTCAAGACTCGCCACGCTGCTTTCAGTCGCAGGCGGCGGTGCGGGACAAGCTCCGCGACTCCCGACCTAGCTCTGCTTTTACGCCGTCTTGAGGCTTCGGCTTGCGGTGAAGTGGGGGCTCTGGTAGCAACTCGCCGCTAATGCCTCGCAGAGCTGACATCAAACGTATTTTGCTGATTGGCTCGGGTCCGATTGTAATCGGCCAGGCCTGCGAGTTCGACTACTCCGGAACCCAGGGCGCAAAAGCTTTGCGCGAAGAGGGTTACGAGGTGGTGCTTGTGAACTCGAACCCGGCGACGGTCATGACCGACCCGGAGTTCGCGCACCGCACCTACGTCGAGCCGCTCACGGTGCCTGTGCTCGAGGCGATCATCGCGCGCGAGCGCCCCGACGCGCTCCTGCCCACGCTGGGCGGCCAGACTGCGCTGAACCTCGCGCTCAAGCTCGCAGCTGACGGCGTGCTCGAAAAGTACGGCGTCGAGCTGATCGGCGCGAGCGTCGAAGCGATTCGCAAGGCTGAGGACCGCGAGCTGTTCAACGCCGCGATGGCAAAGATCGGCCTGTCGGTCGCCCGTTCGTTCTTCGCGCGCACCATCGACGACGCGGAGCACGCGGTCAAACAGTTGGGTTTCCCCATCGTGCTGCGACCCTCGTTTACGCTCGGCGGCTCGGGCGGCGGCATCGCCTACGACAAGAAGAGCTTCGACATCGCGATCCGCTGGGCTTTCCAGCAGAGCCCGACGCACGAGTGCCTGATCGAAGAGAGCTTGCTCGGCTGGAAAGAGTACGAGCTGGAAGTGATCCGCGATCGCGCGGATAACTTCGTTGTGATCTGCACGATCGAGAACTTCGATCCGATGGGCGTGCACACCGGTGACTCGATCACTGTCGCGCCCGCGATGACGCTGACCGACAAGGAATACCAGCGCTTGCGCGATGCAGGCCGCGCGATCATCAGCGAGATCGGCGTGGACACCGGCGGCTCGAACATTCAGTTCGCCGTCAATCCGCGCGATGGGCGCGTGGTAGTAATCGAGATGAACCCGCGCGTCTCGCGCTCGAGCGCGCTGGCATCCAAGGCGACCGGCTATCCGATCGCAAAGATCGCAGCGAAGCTCGCCGTCGGATATCGCTTGGATGAGCTGCGCAACGACGTCACCGGTACAAGCGCAGCGTTCGAGCCTTCGATCGACTACGTCGTCACCAAGATCCCGCGCTTCGCGTTCGAGAAGTTCGCAGGTGCAGATCAGCGCCTGACCACGCAGATGAAGTCGGTCGGCGAGGTCATGGCGATGGGCCGCACGTTCAAGCAGTCGCTGCTTAAAGCCTGTCGTTCGCTCGAGACGGGTCGCGACGGCATCGTCAGCTTGTTGCGCAAAGTCGACTACGTGAAGCTCGCGCAGCTGCTCGAGACCCCGCGTGAAGACGGCAGCGTCACCGCTGGGCCTCCGCGCCTCGAAGACAACGCCGAGCTGCCGTCGAACGAGCAGCTCAAGGCGGCGCTCCTGCGCGTGATCAAGACACCGCTCGCAGATCGCTTGTATTACGTGATGGACGCGCTGCGCGTCGGCGCGACCGCCGATGAAGTGTGCGCTTCCACCGCCATCGATCCTTGGTTCGTCACGCAGCTGTGCGAGCTGCTCGCTGAAGAGCAGACGCTGCAGGCGCTCGGTGAGCGCGGCGAGACCATCAGCGACGAGCACCTGCGCCGCGTAAAGACGCTGGGTTTCTCGGACAGCTTCATCGCGAACCTGCTGAAGACGAGCGCCAAAGCCATCCGCGACCTGCGTTTGGAGCGTGGCATCACGCCGGTGTACGCGCGCGTCGACAGCTGCGCCGCCGAGTTCCGCGCGCTCACGCCCTACCAGTATTCGACCTGGGGAGGCGTCAGCGAAGCCGAGCCCACGCAAAACTATAAGGTGATGATCCTGGGCGGCGGTCCGAACCGCATCGGCCAAGGCATCGAGTTCGACTACTGCTGCGTGCATGCTTCTTTCGCACTGCGCGAGCTCGGGATCGAGACCATCATGGTCAACTGCAATCCCGAGACAGTGTCGACCGACTACGACACGAGCGATCGGTTGTACTTCGAGCCGCTCACGTTCGAAGACGTCATGGGCATCGTCGAGGTGGAGAAGCCTTCCGCGGTGATCGTGCAGTTCGGTGGGCAGACGCCGCTCAAGCTCGCTGTGCCGCTGACGCGCGCGGGCGTGAAGCTGCTCGGTACCCCGGCTGAAGCCATCGATCGTGCGGAAGATCGCGAGAAGTTCGAAGCGCTGCTGGAGAAGCTGCACTTGCGCAGGCCGCGCGGCGTGATCGCGCTCGGTCTCGAAGAGGCCAAGCGCGAAGCCGAGCAGTTGGGCTTCCCAGTGGTCGTACGTCCGAGCTACGTGCTTGGCGGTCGTGCCATGGAGGTCGTGCGTTCGCGCGCGGATCTCGAGCGCTTCCTGCGTGTCGCGTTCGAAGCCATCGAGGACACCGAGCGCCCGACCATCTTGATCGATGAGTATCTGGAGGACGCCATCGAGGTGGACGTCGACTGCTTGTCTGATGGCAAGGTCGCGGTGATCGGCGGGATCCTGCAGCACGTCGAAGAAGCTGGCGTGCACTCCGGCGACTCGACGATGTGCTTGCCTCCGCATGCGTTGCCGCCCGAGGTGCTGTCGAGCATTCACGCTGCGACGCGCGCGCTCGCGATGGAGCTCGGTGTGATCGGGCTCATGAACGTGCAGTTCGCGGTCCGAGGCAGCGCGGTCTACGTGATCGAAGTGAACCCGCGCGCATCGCGCACGGTGCCTTTCGTGAGCAAGAGCATCGGCGTTCCACTCGCGAAGATCGCCACCAAGCTGATGGCCGGCAAGACGCTCGCGGAGCTCGGGCTCGATCGGGAGATCGTGCCGCAGCACTATGCGGTCAAAGAGTCGGTGTTCCCCTTCGTGAAGTTCCCCGGCGTCGACACATTGCTCGGACCGGAGATGCGCTCGACCGGCGAGGTCATGGGTCTCGGCGAGAGCTTCGCCGAAGCGTTCGGCAAAGCGATGCTCGCGAGCGGCTTCAAGCTGCCGCCCGGTGGCACGGTGTTCGTGAGCGTGCGTGATCGCGACAAGCCAGCGGTCGCAGATTTGGCGTTGCGCCTGACGCGTCTCGGATACCGGTTGGTCGCCACGCGTGGCACCGCCGAGCAGCTCGCGCGCGCCGGTATCACCGCGACCATCGTGAGCAAGGTAGGCGAGGGCTCCCCGCACGTGGTCGATATGCTCAAAGAGGGCAAGATCGATATGGTCGTCAATACGACTTCGGGTGAGAAGGCGATCAAGGACAGCTATTCGATCCGCCGACAAACCGTGCTATCCGGCATTGCCTACTTCACGACGATGGCCGCGGCCGCAGCTGCGATCGGTGCCCTCGAAGATGGTTTAGATCGTGCATTGTCGGTGTGCTCGCTTCAAGAGTATCACCAGGTGCTGGCCGCACGCCTTGCGCGACGCGGCTCGAAAGTCGTAAGCCCCACCTAGTTCATTGGTACTGACTGCCCAGTCACCGCACACGTCCGTGCCCCGCTGATCAAGCAGAGTGATGGACGTGAGCAAGTGCTGGGCGAGCAGTGTTTTAACGCGCTGGCTTTAGGCCGCAGACACGGATTGGGAGAACTGTCGATGGATCGTTACCCGATGACGCCCGAGGGGCACGAAGCGCTCTCGCAGGAGCTAAAGCATCTGATCACCGGGGAGCGCCCCAGGATCTCGAAGGAGATCGGCGTCGCGCGTGAGCACGGTGACCTGCGTGAGAACGCCGAGTATCACGCTGCCAAAGAGAAGCAGGGCCAGATCGAAGCGCGCATCGCCCACCTCGAAGGCATGTTGTCGCGCGCCGAGGTGATCGACGCCACAGTGCTGAATGGCGGCAAGGTGAAGTTCGGCGCGTACGTGAAGCTCGAGGATACCGAGAGCGGCGACTTCAAAGACTACCGAATCGTGGGCGCCGAAGAAGCCGACGTGAGCCATGGGAAGATCTCCGTGACCTCACCCGTGGCACGCGCGCTGATCAACCACGAGGTAGGCGACGAGGTCAAAGTTAACGCCCCAGGTGGCACACGCGTGTACGAGATAGTCGAGATCCGTTGGAAGGCTCCGTGAGCTGACACATCATGTGCTCATGAGCACATTCACGGTCAGTCGACTCGCGCGCCCGGACGGCACCTCGGTAGCTGTGTACAAGTGGCCGGCGCCGCAAACTCCGAGAGCGGTCGTGCAAATCGTCCATGGCTTGGCAGAGCATGCGGCGCGCTACGACCGCTTGGCGCAGGCGCTCAAGCAAGCAGGCTACGTGGTCTACGCGAGCGATCATCGCGGCCACGGCCAAACCGCGCGCGAATCGCGGGAGCTCGGGCACTTCGCCGATCGCGAGGGTTTCGAGCGCGTCGTCGAAGATGTGTATGCCGTCAATCGGCAGATCGTCTCTGAGCAACCCAAGCTGCCTGTGGTGCTGCTCGGGCACAGCTTTGGGTCGTTCATCTCGCAGCGCTACCTCGGGCTCCATGGGGACTCCGTGCAGGCCGCCGTACTGTCTGGAACGACGGCAGGTGGCGCGCCGCTGATGAAGGTCGCGCTCGGCATCGCCAAGTTGGAGCGCTTGCGCCTCGGCGCGCGCAACACGAGCGCGCTGCTTCAGAAGCTCACGTTCGGCGGCTACAACAACGCGTTCAAACCGACGAAGACTGAGTTCGACTGGCTGTCGCGCGATGCGGCCGAGGTCGCCAAGTACGTGGCCGATCCGCTGTGCGGCTTCGCGGTCACGACGCAGGCCTGGTGTGATCTGCTCGCAGGCATGATCGCCAACGAGGACCCTGCGCTGCGCGCGCGCGTGCCGAAGCACCTGCCGATCTACATCATGTCCGGCGCGGTCGATCCGACCGGCCGTGCCAGCGTGGGTCCCAAAGCGCTGGCTGCGGCCTACGTGCGCGCTGGCCTCGATCAGGTGACACTCCGGCTCTACCCAGACGGCCGCCACGAGCTTGTCAACGAGACCAATCGGGACGAAGTCACACGCGACTTGATCGCTTGGCTAGACGGTCACGTCGGCGCCGCAACCTGACTGAAATCTAGCTTCGCTTTGGCCGCTTGACTGGCCGCACCCGGCGAGCACAATCGAAAACCTTGCTCGGAGGCAGGATGCCAGCTGCACCTACTTTTCATCTTCAGCGTCGATTTGCAGGTTGGTTGGGCGTCTTGCGCATCGTGGACATCGTGGGCATCGTGGGCATCGTGCTGGTACTCGCCGCTTGCGGCGGCGGGCTCGCGCCGGTGCACAACGTGCGCGCACCGATCGTGGCACCGCGCGGTCAGATCCACTCTCTGCAAGCGGTTCGCGACGCGATCGTTCGGTCGCTGCTCGGCCGCAGTTGGCAAGTCGATCGCGAAGGGGCCGACGGGATCGTCGCGACGATCGTGTCGAAGGGCCACTCGGCGACTGTGCTGATCCAGTTCGACGCGCAGAGCTACGCGATCAGCTATCTCGATAGCTCGCCGGGCTTGAAGTTCAACGGTGGCGCGATCCATCGCCGCTACAACGAGTGGATCGATCGTCTGGACAAGACCATTCGTAAGCAGCTGGCGAGCAGTGATGCGTATCCTGCGCAGCCGCCGCCGGCTTATCCGGCACAGCCCGCACCGCCACCCGGGGCGTATCCTGCTCAGCCCGCGGTTCCGCACGCTGCTGAGCCAGCGCCTGCGACTGCACCCGCGCCCGCACCGCCGCCGTCAGGCGCACCTGCTGTGGCACCAGGTGGTCCGTACGAAGCGCCGCCGCCTCCACCACCACCTCCCGCACCCGCGCCAAAACGGTAAACGACGGTGATACGCCGGTGACGCGCGAAGAGCTGTTGCCGCTGCTGCAGCAGCGTGTCTTGGCCCCGGATGCTGCGCCGCTGTCAGCGGCAGTGGCAGCGGGGCTGCGTGCGTTGAACACGAGCGCCGATCCCGTGTTGAACGACACGCTGTCGGCGCTCACTGCAGCGCAGAGCGCTGGTGAGATCCGCGTGCTCGCTGCGCGGGCGTTGCGGCTGTTGGCGGCGGCTGCACACGCCGCTCAACCGGAACCGCCAGCGCCTCGGAAGGCGGATCGCAAAGCGCGCGACAAGGCGCGGCTGGAACGCGGGCAGGCAAAGGCGCTGAAAGAACACCGTTCGCAACCAGTACGCCCCTCGCTGCGCCCGGTCGAAACGCTGAGCGGTGTCGGTGAGGCGCTCGGCCAAGCACTGCGCGCACGAGGTGTACGCACAGCAGCCGATTTGGCGTGGATGCTCCCGCTCGGATATCTCGATGAGCGGAACATCACACCGCTCGATCAGCTCGTGGTCGGCGAGCGTCAGCTGACTGTGGGCACCGTGGTGAGCGCGCGTCCGTTCGGCGGTGGGTACAACGGACGCATGGCTGAGGTGTGGCTCGCGCCCGAAGCGCACGCTGCGGGAGAGTTGCGGCTCACCTGGTTTCGCGCGCCGCCCGGACTGCTCGCGCGCTTCGTGTCGGGCATGCGTTATCAAGTCGCGGGTGTGGTCGAGTCGTTTCGAGGCCAAAACCAGATCACGCATCCCGAGACCCAGCGCCTCGGCCCGGACGACGAAGCCGCTCCGCGCGGCATCGTCCCGCGTTATCCGACGATCGCAGGTGTGCCGCCGCGCAGGCTGGCTTCGTTCATTCAGCGTGCGCTCGCGAGCGCGTTGCCCGACATCGACGAAACTGTGCCGGCTGCGCTGCGTGAGGCTTACGAGCTCATGCCGCTGCGAGCGGCGCTCGGGGCTCTGCACGCGCCGCCTGCCCAGTTGAGTGACGAAGAGCTCATGCGCTGGAACGAGGCGCGCTCCGAGCACCACGCGCGCCTAGCGTTCGAAGAGTTCTTTGTGCTCGAGCTCGCGCTGTTTCGGCGGCGCGTCGAGGACCAGGGCATCCTGGCTGAGCCGATGATCGCGAAAGCGCCGCCGCTGGAGCGCGTGCGCAAGGCGTTGGGCTTCGAGCTGACCGACGCGCAACGGCGGGTCAGCGAGGAGATCTTCGCGGACTTGGCCAAGGACACGCCGATGCGCCGGCTGCTTCAGGGCGACGTGGGCTCGGGCAAGACGGCGGTGGGCATGCTCGCCGCTGCGCAGGTGGTCGCGGCTGGCGCGCAGGTCGCGTTCATGGCGCCCACCGAGATCCTTGCCGAGCAACACTTTCGCTCGGTCGCGCCGATCGCAGCTGCGCTCGGTCTGCGCGCGGCGCTGGTGCTTGGCGGCGAGCGCGCTTCGCACCGCAAGAAGACGCGCAAGGCCCTCGAAGACGGGGCCCTCGACCTGGTCGTCGGCACGCATGCTCTGCTCTCCGAGGGGGTGCGCTTCGCGAGGCTGCGGCTTGTCATCATCGACGAGCAACACCGCTTCGGGGTTGGCCAGCGTCTGCGCCTGGTCGACAAGACCGAGCGCGCGCTGGCGCCGCACCTGCTGGTGATGACCGCGACGCCGATCCCGCGCACGCTCGCCTTGGCGCTGCACGGCGACCTGGAAGTCAGCGTGATCGACGAGCTGCCTGCGGGGCGGGTGCCGCCGGTGACGCGCGCTTACCCGATCTCGGAGCGCGAGCGCGCCATGGTTCAGCTGGAACGCGCGCTTGTGGCGGGGGGGCAGGCCTACGTGGTTTGTCCGAGCATCGAGGAGTCTGAGGAAACCGGGATGGCAGCGGTCGAGAAGACCTTTTCAGAGCTGTCCAAGCGCTTCGCGGCGTATGGTGTCGCGCTGCTTCACGGCAGGCTGAAAGCAGAGGACAAGTCTGCCGCGATGGAGCGTTTCGTGAAAGGTGAAGCCCGGGTGTTGGTCGCGACGACGATCGTGGAAGTCGGGGTGGATGTGCCGCGCGCGAATGTGATGCTGATCGAGAACGCGGAGCGCTTCGGGCTGTCGCAGCTGCACCAGCTGCGCGGGCGCGTCGGTCGCGGTGGTCAGCGCAGCGCGTGTCTGCTTGTGCACCAGGCGGTCAGTCAGGAGTCGCGCGCGCGGCTCGATGCGTTGTGCGAGACCTCGGACGGCTTTCGCATCTCGGAAGCAGACCTGCAGCTGCGCGGACCGGGCGAGCTGTTCGGGCATCGGCAGTCAGGTTTGCCAGGTTTTCGCTTCGGGGACCTTCGTCGCGATGCGCCGCTGCTGGCGAAAGCCAGAGAGGCCGCGCAGCAAGTGATCGCGCGCGATCCCGAGCTGCAGCTGCCAGAGCATGCGCCGGCGCGCGCTGTGCTGGAGCGCTCGAACGAAGGGCCTCGCCGCGTCGTCCGTGAGGAAGCCGGGTGAAAGAGCGCTTGCAGCAGCTGGTGCAGCGCCTCCTACCGACCGTCGTGGCCGGCATCGCGCTCGGCGCCATCGAAGCGAGCCTGGTGGCTGTCACGCGTCCGGAGCTGTTTTTGTCGGTGCGGGAGTTCGCGCGCTACTGGCTGATCGTCACCAGCGTGGCGATCTCGCTGTTGGTGATCATCACGAGCCTGACGGGGGTGGTCGCGACGTTACTCTGGCGCTTCACGCGCGATCGCTTCGCGCTGGCTGTGGCTTTGACCACAGGCGTGCTGGCTGCGCCGCTGACAGCTTGGCTGTTTTGGTTGCTCACGCAAGGTCGACGCGTGCGTGCGCTACCGTATCGCCCGTTTGCGGTGAGCGCGGCCGCGTTGCTCGCGAGCTTGCTGCTGATGGCGGCGGTGCTCGGTCTGTTGCGTCTGGCGCGTGCCGGCAAGCTCGCGCGCGTGCTGTCGACCGGCGGGTTGTGGCTGCTGTGTGCGCTCAGCTTGTGGGCGGATGCGTTGGTGCTGCATCGCTTGTATCCGGCGCTGCATTGGGCGCTCAGCGTGCTCGCGTTGTGCTTGTGCGCCGCGGCTTCGCGCATGTGGCCGCTGTGGGCGCCGGCGAGCCCGCGCACCGCACGCTGGCTCGTAGGTCTCGGCATCTTGGGCGCGCTCGCTGGCCCGTTTATGCTGCGCGCGGTCGCGCAAGCACCGAACCTGCGTTACGCCGTCGCCGAAGCCGCGCCGCTCACCGGCAAGTTGCTGCACTTGGTGCGACGGCCACGCGTCCAACCGGCGCGCGTCGCGCAGCCTGCAGCGGCGGTCACAACCTCGGGAACGAGCAAGCCGGGCATTTCGCTGCGCGGCGACGATATCTTGATCATCACGGTCGATGCGCTGCGCGCCGACCGCTTGCGCGCGTACGGCTCGCACCAGGATTTGACGCCGGAGATCGATCGCCTGGCCACGAGCGCGGCGGTGTTCACGCACGCCTACACGCCGACGCCGCACACGTCGTACGCGATCGGCTCGCTCTGGACAGGCAAGTATTTGCGTCCGGTATTGTCGCTGCCAGCGGCATCGAAGAGCCACGAGACACTGCCTAATTTGGTCCGACGCTTTGGCTACCGTACGGCGGCGTTCTATCCGCCCGCGGTGTTCTTCGTAGACGAGGATCGCTTCGCGAGCTTGGCCGAAGAGCACTTCGGCTTCGAGTACGTTAAAGAGATGTTCGCGCCCGCGCACGAGCGCGTCACGCAGCTGCAAGAGTATCTGGATCAGGCTGCGCCCGATCATCCTGTGCTTGTGTGGATGCACCTGTTCGAGCCGCATGAGCCGTATGATCCGAAGCCTGAGTTCGCGCGCGGGAGCGAGCCCGAGCAGCGCTACGATGGCGAGGTTGCAGCCTCCGATGCTGCGGTAGGCGCGATGATCGCGATGTTCCGCAAGCGCAACCCGAACGCTACGGTCATCATCACGGCGGATCACGGCGAAGAGTTTGGTGAGCACGGCGGGCACCACCACGGCACGACGTTGTTCGAAGAACAGATCCGCGTGCCGCTGATTTGGTCTTCGCCGGGGCGCGTGCAGCCACGGCGCATCGAGTCTCCGGCTCAGCTCGTCGATCTCGCGCCGACGCTGCTAGCGGCGCTCGCGATCCCACGCGACCCGCGCATGCGCGGTGCTGACCTCTCGGCGCTGCTCAACGGCGCACCGGAAGATCCGAAGCTCAACGCGTTTGCATCGATCGAAGAGCTGCGCATGCTCAGCGACGGTCGCGACAAGCTGATCTGTGAAGCCAGCGAAGGCACCTGTCGCCTGTACGACCTGGTCGCGGATCCGAGCGAATCGCGCGATGCGAGTGAGAGCAAGCCGGAAGTCGCCGCGCACCTGCGCGAAAAACTGTCGACGCTGGTCGCATCGATCCCCGAAGGCGAAGTGTTAGCGATGCAAGGCGGCGACGCCTGGCCCAAAGCGCTCGCGCTGGCACGGCTTGGCGACCGCGCAGCACGCGAAGAGCTCCTGCCGTTGCTCGCTGATCGACGCTCGGTCGTGCGCGCCGAAGCACTGCGCGCGCTGGCTCAAGCCCACATGATCAACGCACTGCCGCTGGTCCAAACCCTCGCGGAAAAAGACAGCGACCCCGAGGTTCGCAACGAAGCAGCGTTGGCAGCCTTTAGCTTCGGCACCGGCGAATACGCTCCGCGCGTACGCTCGCTCTTAGTCGACAGGTCTGCGGCCAGCGATCAAGAGCTCGACCTCGCCCGCAGGGCTGCCTTTGCACTGGCGCCCGCGCTCGGCAAACAAGGCGAACAAGTGCTGTTCGCGCTCGCAGCTGACAGCAGCGCAGGCCTGATCGAGCGCGAGCGCGCCCTGACAACCCTGGGCCAAAGTCGCGCGGCGGGGGCCCTCAAAAAGATGACGCCGCTGCTCGAAGACGTGCGCCTGCGCCCAGCCGTAGCGCGCGCGATGGGCCTGCTCGCTGATCCGGCAGCCGTCGATGTCCTGCTGCGCGCGCTAGCACAAGAACGTTATCCCGAGTCACGCGCCGCCGAAGTCCAAGCCCTCGTCAACCTCAAGGCCAAGCGCGTCTTGCCGCGCATCGTGAAGTTCCTAGGCACCGAGACAGGCATTCCCGGCGGCCTGGAACAATGGGCACAGCTCCAAGGTGGCGCCGGCCGCAACGCAGGCGGGCAGCTCTACGACCTCAGGAAAGGCGCACTGCCCCCGGGCCTCTTCCACGGCGAATGGACCTGCCGAAAACGCACCACGTTGGACGGCCCACCAGCCTGCCGCCCCAACACCGGCCGCACGCAAGTCCAACTCCCCAGACGCCTCATTCCCGGCGAAGCCCGAGTCGTCCTCTCCGCATGGGCCACGAGCAGCAACGACTGGCTACGAATCAACGAACGCGAATACCCCCTCCACCGCGGCCGCAACGAAATCGCTTACCCACTGAAGCGGCCGATGCCAGCCACGCTGCCGGTGCGCGCCAGCGCCAACGCGTACATCGAGCTTATAGGCCTAGTCCCCAAGACGGCAGACATCCCTCCGCCACCCCCAGAACCCCAGTGAACAAAGCAAAGGCAAGCCAGCCCCGGTTCACTCTCGACCTGCAGCCAATGGCTGCGCCACGATCGTAGGGACCCACGCAAAGGCCCCGTCGGGCGGCACCATTCGCGCGCAGGAACGTCGCGCCGTGCCAACGCCTATCAGCGCCAAGTCGCGATGGCGCGCCGAGCCGAGCGTGCGCCCCGTATTGCAAGGCAAAAGCTCAACCTCGGCCCGGGCAAGTGCACGCTCGGCAGTTCCGGAGCCGAATGGTGCCGCCCGACGGGGCCTGGAAGCGAAGCGCAAGCAGGCCAACGCCAACCACTGGCCCGCGAACTACACCCCAACCCACTTGAGGTGAGTGTGGATCGCGCCGCGGATTTGTGCCGCGAAGCAAATCCCTGTGGGGTCCCGCTCGCAAGGCCCGACGACGAAGCGTAGTGGTGCCTACGTTGAGGAGGAGAACGCCGCGAGCGGGGCAAAGACCAAGCGAGGCGCGCTCACCTCAAGTGGGTTGGGGGGTAACACTCTCCTCGGTACCGGAAACACCAAGCTTCCGACGATAAGCCTCACAGAGCGCCGCAACCACATCGACAGGCACATCCAAAAACGAGTCAGCCACCTGAATATCAGCCTCACCGCGCTTCCGATGCACAAGCAACGTCCGCGACGTATACCCCCCGAGAAACAGCGACCAGGAGCTCCGCGCCAAGATCTCCGCGCGCGTCACCGAGCTCCAAGGCGCCCGGATGATCCCCCCACGTCCCCGCGACAACAAATCCGCTGGCGACAGCACCAACGACAACCCCTTGCGGTCCCGCAGAGACCCCCGGGTGAACAAAAACCACCCGGCAGGCACAACCACCAATGCAGCCGCCAGCAGCAACGCAGGCAAAGGATTGATCGACTGCGAAGCCTGCGTAGGCAACCGCAAGAAACCATCGAGCACAGCCAGGCCTAACAACATCGAAGCGTAAGGCCCCCGCTTCATCCAACCACTACCGTGGCGGATCGCCACCACCCCAGACAACACCTCGCCGGCGCCGCTGCGATCCCAAAGCTTACTAGGCAAAGCCTCCGGACTCTCCGACGGCAGCGGGGAGCCTTCACCCCCAAGCCCGCGCCAACGCATCAACCGCTCCGCCAAAGCGCGAGGACTCGCAGCGAACACAGCTGGCAAAGCCACATGCGTCCGCCCAGTGCTTGGATGGGTCACGATGTAAACCTCAGCGGCGCCACCACCCGAGCGCGACGACCCAGCGACTGCGTGCTGCTCTCGAACATCGAGCACATCCTCCCGCTGCACCACCACGTCTCGATCAGGCGCACGAAACAAAAGCCCCTCATCTGTGACGACGAGCCCATAGCGCCGCCACTGCAGGAGCAACTTCAAACGCTGCCCAAAGCGCCACAACACCCCGAGCGCTCGCAACGTCATCGCCAACGCGATCACACGCAACAACAACGCGAGCGGATCCAAAGTCGAGTGAGACTGCGTTTCACGAAACACCACCGCTGCCCACATAAACCCAGCTAAAAAAGGGCTCAGCAGCGCACGAGCGCCGTCCGCATCGAGCAACGCGGGCGAGTGCGTGTCCACGATATCGATGTCAGTCGTGCTCTGCGGACTGATCTGTCGCGTGGCCAAGGCTGCTTCTGCGTCGCGAATCCAATTCGACATGGGGGCGAACACTCGACAACTGTCCCCCCAGCCGTCAAGCTGACCCTGCTTCGGGCCGTAAACTTGCTTGTGTAACTCCCTCACCAGTAGTTTCACGAATGAGCCCATGCCCCACGTCGATCACGCTCGCAAAGAGCTGCGCTTCAAGATCGTGTATTGCGGCGCCGGCCTGAGCGGAAAAACCACCAACTTAGAGCTGATCCACAAGCGCACCCGCGCGGATCGGCGCGGCAAGCTGATCGTCATGCCGGGCGCGAATGAGCGCACCGTCTTCTTCGATCTCCTGCCGGTCGAAGCCGGTCGCTACAAGGACTACGACGTGCGCGTTCACCTGTGCACTGTCCCGGGCCAGAGGGAATACGCGCAGCTGCGCCAGACCGTGTTGCGAAACGTCGATGGCGTTGTGCTCGTAGTCGATTGTCAGAACGGCCGGACCGCGGGGAACCGCAGCGCGATCAAAGATCTCGAGCAGAACCTAGAGCTGCTCGGGCATGAGCCCGCCAAGCTGCCGACGGTTGTGCAGTGGAACAAGCGCGACCTTGCGGGGCCGAATGGCGTCGAGCGTATGCGTACAGCCCTCAAGATCCCTCCCGGTGTCGTGCAAGTCGTCGCGAGCGCCAAAGGCGGCGAAGGCGTCTTCGAAACGCTGAAAGCCGTGCTTAAAGAATGCTTGTCGGTGATCGCACAACCCAGCTTGGCACCACCGGGCCACTCGCCCTCGGTTATCCCGGGCCGCCGCGACTCCCTCTATCCACCCGCACCACCAGAGCCCCAACGCGCCCCAAAACTCAGCTCGAGCAGAGTGTAATCGACCCGCGCTCGCGAAGCGTTGCGCGTCATGTGCACGCGCGCACCTGGTCGCGGGCTTGTGCGTTCGAATTGAAGAGTGCATCGCCAAACGACGCCAACACAGCCAAAGACGCTCGGCCGACTCACGCATGCGTGGTGCAAGAGGAGCGGAGCGCTCATCTTCGTGGCGTTCTTCGGCCGCTCCTGGCGTCCTTGGCGAACGCTCGGATCTCAGATCGCGTCGAGATGAAGCTGCCGATCTCATAGTGCGCAAGAGATTCTCCGCCGCACCACGCATGCGTGGTGCGAGAGGAGCGGAGCCGTCATCTTCGTGGCGTTCCTCGGCGGCCCCTGGCGTCCTTGGCGAACTATCGGATCTCATCGCGTCGAGATGCAGCAAGCGCCGGCAGCTCTCAGCGTGCGCCGAATGTCAGTTCTATGAGGAGTTGGTCGCGGCGTACTTGCAGGGTGCGCGGGCCGCGTCTGCCTAAGTTGCCGAGCATGCCGCGTGCCTGCGCCGCCGAGCGGACTGGCTCGCCCTCGACCGACACGAGCACATCGCCTTCTTGCAGACCCGCGCGCGCTGCGCTGCTGCCTTCAGCCACGTTCTCTACGACCACACGCGAGCCGCGCATGCTGAGCTCCAACGACCCGCTGCGCGGCGACTGCGATCGCGCAGCGGGCACGTTGTCATCCACTTCCTCTTCGACCACGCCCGGCAGCCGGATCACCGCAGAGGGCGAATCCTCGCCCTCGACGACGCGCACGGCGGCGCCGCTTGCACCTTGCAGCGCTCCGTGCCGCGCATGCAGCACGTGATCTCCCTCCGGCACACCGAGCAGACGAAACCGTCCCGCGTGATCGCTGCGCGTCGCACGCGACCAGTCCGGCGTGGCACCGAATGTCACCTGCGCATTCCAAACCGTGCGCCCCAGGCTGTCGACCACCTCTCCGCTGACGCTGGCCGCGTGCATGAGCTCGATGCGCAGCGCTGGGTTGTCTACGCCGACACTGCTCAGCTGCCCATCCTGCTTCGCCGGAACATACGTCTCTGCGCTCACGCTCAGCTGATAGGGTCCCTCGGGCAAGTGATCGAGCTCGAAGCTGCCGTCACGAGCCGTACGTGCGACCCGCGTCGCGCCTCCACTCGTGACCATCACTTCTGCAGCCGGAAGCGGCAAACGCGAGACTGCGTCGCTGACATAGCCACGCAGCGCAGCTCCGCGCTGCAAGCGAACCTCGACGCTGTCGCGCGTGTTCTCGATCGTCTGCTTGCGAGAAGGGCTGTAGTCCGAATGCTCGACGCTGAGCGAGTAGGGCGGAGGAGGCAGCGCACGAAAGTCGAACATGCCATCCTCACCCGTCAGAACGGTGGGTGAATAGCCGTGACTTTTGAGCGCCTCCAAGTGGACGCTGGCGGCCTCGATCGGCTGACCATTTGTGTCGCTGACCCGACCGTGCAGACGATCGATCGTGCTCGCGAGCGTGATCAGCTGATCGCGCTTCGCGAGCTCTTGCGCGTTGCCGCTGAGCTTCGCCGCGGGTTGCCCGAACGGTCGTGCCCACAACGTGCAGTCTCCACGCGCCGACTCGAACACGAAGCTGCCGTCAGCGCCGGTGGTGGTCGACCGCGGCAGATCGCTGCCACTCGCGAGATCCACGCGCACGTGCGCGACGCTGTCTCCGCGCGCGTCGACCACATGCCCGCGCAAGCTCACGCCGGCAGGCAGTGTAATCAGTACATCCGAGACCGTTCCGCCGGCGCGCAGCTGCAGCTGTGCGCTGCGTCCGGCGCTCATCCCGGGCTTGCGCGCGCTGAGCGTGAACTGCCCCGGCGGCAGCCCGTCAATTTGAAAGTTGCCGTGCTCGTCGCTGTGGAAACCGAGCTCGCCACTCGATCCGCTGCCGGTCGGCATGACCGGAACGCGCGGCACCGCCCCCGTCGTGACGCCCAAGTTGTCGCCGCCCGCGACGGTGCGCGTGCTGGAATCCGAGAGTGGGGCGGCTTCCTGGATCGGCCCGACCATCTGCACCGTTTGACCAGTCACGCTGCGACCTTTTACCTCGATGTTCGCACGCGCCACCGGCCGGCCGTCGCTGTCCACGACCTTGCCACCCGCAGCGGCGCCGCGCAGCAGCTCGACCGTGACGCTCGTGCCCGGCGTAAGCCAGCGCTGCTCGGCGACATAACCCGCGCTCTGGAGCGTGACGCGGTGCGGCAGCACGCGCAGCCCTGGCACTTCGAAGCTCCCGTCCGCTTGCGACTGCACCGTGCGCTCGTGGCCGCTCAGCGCTTCCTCGACCACCCGCACCTCGGCGCGTAGCGGTGCGCCGCTGGCAGCTGCACGCACGCGCCCGCGCAAGATCGCGCCCGACACCAGCACCAGATCGATCCGGGCTTGGCTGCCCGGCTGCACGCTCACACCTTCGAGCGGCGCCGACACACGATCGCCGTGCTCGGCGCGCAGCTCGTACACACCTTCCGGCACGTTCGGGAACACGAAGTCGCCGGCGCGATCCGCCGAGAGCACACGCGCGGGCCAGACGCCACTGCCAGCGAGCGTGACGCGAGCATCCGGCACGGCGATACCGTCCTCGCCCAACACCTTGCCGCTCATGGCTGCGGTGCGGCGCAGCGTGATCAACACCGCTTGGCTCGGCAGCGACAGGTCCGTCACGCTCGTGGGCTCGTGAGCCCCGCCGTCGCTGATGTCGAGGACCACTTGGCCAGCGGGCATCGTCTCGATCGCAAAGCTGCCGTCGCTTCCGGTGAGCGTCAGCCACGGTGTGCCGTACGCGCGGGCCGCGCTCGGTCCGAGCATGCGCGCGGTCAGCGTGATGCCCGGCAGCGGCCGCCCGCTGTCGTCTACGATGCGACCCGCGAGCCGCTCACCGGGCTCCAAATCGAAACGCTCGAGGCTGCCCGCCTCTCCCAACGCGATCGTCCGCTCCACGCGCACGTAGTCCGGCGCCTCCACGCTGATCGAGACCCGCCCCTCCGTGCAGCCGTAGATCTTCACGAGACCGTCGTCGTCCGTGCGAGCCCGCTCCTGGCAACGAGGCCCGGTCACTGCCACTTTGACGTCGGGGAGCGGCATACCCTCCGCCCACACCGAGACGGCCAGGAGCGGCCCGTCAGGCGGCTCTGCGGGGTCGGACGTCGCCGCAGGCTCAGTCGGTTGCCGGCTCAGTAGGAGCTTGTAGGCGAACACGCCGAGCAATACGCACAGCGCGCCGGCCCAAAGCAGGCTGAAACGTCGATTGGGGCTGCCCGGGGTGGGGTTCTCTGTCTGTCCGGTCTGAGTCACCGATGGCGTGCTCCGGCAGCACACGGTACGCTGGCCCCGAACCGGGTTGCCAGTCGAGAGCTGCTTTGCTACATGGGCGGGCCCGTTTAGGAAGCGAGACCCAACATGGCATTCGCATGTGATTACTGCGGCAAAGGCCGCCAAAAGGCCCACAAGGTCAGCCACTCCAACATCAAGACCCGCAAGTGGCAGGAGCCTAACCTGCAACTCGTGCGCGTGAACAAGGAAGGCCGCGTTCTACGGCTGCGCGCTTGCACGCGCTGCATTCGCACGGGTCGCGTGAGCAAAGCTGCTTGAAGTCGCGACGACGGGACCGCTTGGCCCGCGCTGCCGCGGCGTCAGCGGGTCCCGGACGCGTCGAGCCTGAAGCAGAGGAGCGCCCGGTAGGCAGTCCGCCGGAAGCCGTCGTGCTGCGCTTTGTCGTGCCCGGTGAGCTGGCAGGCCTGCGGCTAGATCGCTTCGTGCAGCATCGCATGCCGCGCCTGACGCGCACGCGCGCGCAGAAGATCGTCCAGAGCTGCGCCTTTCGGCTCGATGGCACGCCACGGCGCTGCTCGGACATCGTGCAGAACGGAGAGATCGTCTACCTGGTGCGCGAGCGCTTCGAGGAGCCGATCACACCGCTGCACTTCGGTGTGTTGCACCAGGACGACTCGGTGCTGGTGGTGGACAAGCCCTCGGGCCTGCCGATGCACCCGACGGCCACTTATCACAAGCACACGCTGAGCTATCTTCTGCGGACGCAGTACGAAGCACAGAGCTTGTTCGTACCGCGGATCGCGCATCGGCTCGATCGCGAGACAAGTGGCATCGTCGTGTGCGCGCGCACTTTAGATGCCGAGCGGCGGCTGAAGAAGGCATTCGAGCGGCACGAGATCGACAAGAGCTATCTGGCGATCGTGTCCGGTCAGCTGCCTGCGCCTTCGGGCGACATCGATCTGCCCATGGCGCCCGTGACACAAGGCCTGCACGTGCTGATGGAGCTTCGGCCGGATGGGCTCAGCGCTTTCACGCATTACGAGGTGCTCGCGAGCACCGCGAGCCACGCGCTGGTTGCGCTCTTTCCGCGCAGCGGGCGGCAGCACCAGCTGCGCGTGCACCTCTCAGCGATCGGCTGCCCGATCGTCGGCGATAAACTCTACGGCGCGGAGCGTGAGGCCCCGTTTCTCGAATACATCGAGACCGGCATGACGCCCGAGCTCCTACGCCGTCTGGGCCATGACCGTCAGGCGCTGCACGCGCACACGCTGACGTTTACGCATCCTGAAACCCAAGAACGTTTTCGCGCGGTGGCAAAGTTGCCCAGCGATCTGGTCGAGCTCTGGCAGGGACTGAGCGCCGATGGGCTGCGGGGACTCTCGCGGCCCAGCCAGCTCGCGGACGTTGCCATTTGATCTGGACCACGGATGTGGGCTACGCATTCCCTCCAATGCCTGCACATCGAAGTTGGTGGCTGCTGGTGACTTTGCTTGCGGCCGGCTGTGCGACTGCCGGCGGCGTGAGCGGGACGCACGTTCCCAGCTCCCCGTTCATGGAGGCAGACAAGCTCTTGTTCGAAGACGGCGTCGACATGATCGGCGAGCCGGACGGATTGAGCGGGCGCTGGGCGGACGACTGGAACACGGAGCTGCGCGACCGGGTACAGCGCAGCGATCTGATCGCGGTGCTCACCGCGAATACGCTGCGCACGGAAGTGAGCCCTGACAAACGTTCAACCCATTGGCTGGTGGCTGAAGTCGGCGACGTGCTCAAGGGCCAGTACGACGGCGAGCTGGGGTTGGCGACGATGGAGAGCTCGATCGGCTTCTCCACGATCGAGCGCGAGCGCGCGAACCTGTTGCACAAGCCGATGGTCGTGTTCGCGAAGTGGGTGGCGGACGATGTCGGCGTCGTGCGCGCACATTGGCATCTCGCGCCCGCGACCAAAAACATCGTGAGCGCCGTGCGCCTCTCGCTCGCGGGGGCGCAGCCTCCGAAGACCGAGATCATCGAGCACACCGACTGACATTCTCGCGCGCTGCCTCGCACTGATCTGGGCGCTAAGCTGTCGACTCAGGTAGACTGCACAGTCTGCAGGAGGAGTGTTCGGATGCGGAATCCAAGCTTGATAGCAGCGGCGCTGGTGTGTGTGAGCGCGCTGGGTTGCGGCAATAAGGAAGCGCCAGCAACTGCTGAGCCGCAAGCGCAGACTGCGCAGACGGCCAAAGTGGACGTGGCTGCGCCGAAGCCGGTCGAAGTACAAAAGCCGTCACCCGCGGATGCCCCAAGCGCCGTCGAGGAGAGCACGTTCTCGCTCAAGCTCGTGAGCGCAGGTCCCTACAAAGCCGGTGAGCTCTCGCGCTTCGTCGTGAACCTCGAGCCGCGCGGCGAGTTCCATGTGAACCAGGAGTATCCGATCGAGATCTCGCTCAAGAGCGAGGGCGCGAGCTTCCCGAAAGCATCGCTCGCGCGTCCGGATGCCGCGCAGTTCGACGAGAAAAAGGCGCGCTTCGACGTGCCGTTCACGGCCAACGCGGCGGGCGATCACAAGATCTTGGCGAACGTAAAGTTTGCCGTGTGCACCGATGAAAACTGTGTACCCGATGAGCGCGACCTCGCGCTCGCCGTGGCGGTGAACTGAACCTATGACCCTCAACTCCTCGGGCGAGCTCGACGCGCTGCAAGCCACAGTACGCGAGCGCTTTCAGGCCGAAAAACGCGTGCTCTCGTTCGAGGAGTATCTGGACGAGTTCTGCGCCCACCCCGCACGTCACACCCGCGACGCGGCGCGCTACGTGCGCGACTGCTTCGACCACTATGGCAGCTACGAGCTGCAGTCGCCGCTGGGTAAGCGTCGGCGCTTCCGCCTGTTCGATCAAGAGTTCCTTGACGACGTGGCGCGCGCGCAAGATGGCGATGGCCGCTATCGGCTCTTGGGTCACGAGCACGTGCAGGAGTTCTTCTACCGGACGCTCTTGAACTTCGTGCGCGAGGGCAGGTCGAATCGGTTGGTGCTGCTGCACGGGCCGAACGGCAGTGCCAAAAGCACATTCGCTGCATGCATTCTGCGCGCGCTGGAGCATTACTCCTCGCTCGCCGAAGGCGCGGTGTACCGGTTCTCCTGGGTGTTCCCGGGTGGCCTCGATGAAAAGTCGATCGGCTTCGGCGCGCGCCCGCGACGCGGCGGTGGCGAGTCGTACGCCCACCTCGAGCACGACAAGATCGCGTCCAAGCTGACCAGTGAGCTGCGCGAGCATCCGCTTCTGCTCTTGCCCATGGGCGAGCGTCGCGAGCTCGTCACAAAGGCGTACGCCGATGCAGGCATCATTGAGAGCGCGCCCGATTGGCTTTGGAATGGGCGTCTCGGCCACAAGAACGCGCAAGTGTTCGAAGCGATGCTCACGAACTACGGCGGCGACTTGCGCAAGGTGCTCGCGCACATCCAGGTCGAGCGTTTTTACGTGTCGCGCCGCTATCGTACTGCGGCGGTGACGATCGGTCCGCAGATGAGCGTCGATGCGTCGGAGCGGCAGGTGACGATGGATCGCTCGCTCGCGGCGTTGCCCGGTGCGCTCAGCAGCCTGAGCTTGTTCGAGACGCACGGAGAATTGGTCGATGGTGCCGGGGGCATGATCGAATTCAGCGATCTGCTTAAGCGGCCACTGGAGTCGTGGAAATACCTGTTGCTCGCGCTCGAGAGCGGTGAGATCGCGCTGAACTTCTCGAACCTCGCAGTGAACTCCGTGTTCATCGGCAGCACGAACGAAGCGCACCTCGACGCGTTCCGGCAGCATCCGGAGTACAACTCGTTTCGTGCGCGTCTGCAGCTGGTGCGCGTGGGTTACTTGCTCGACTACAAGCGCGAGCGCGAGATCTACGACACGCAGATCATCCCGCAGGTGCGCACGCACGTCGCGCCGCACTCGACTTGGGTGGCCGCGCTCTGGGCGGTGCTCACGCGCTTGCAACGCTCCGACGTGGCGCACTACGAAGAGCCTTCGTTGGGTAAGCTCGCTGTCGGCCTGACGCCGATGGACAAAGCGCTGATGTACGCGGAGGGCTCGATTCCCCGGCGTTTCTCTGCCGAGGAGTCCAAGCTGCTGCGCGCTGGGCTGTCCAGCGTCTCGCGCGAGTTCGATGCGCTGCCCGTGTACGAAGGCATGACCGGCGCTTCGCCGCGCGAGGTACGCACGTTGCTGTTGGATGCCGCGCAGCATCCCGAGCACGCGTGTCTATCGCCGCTCGGTGTGTTCGACCAGATTCACGCGCTGGTGGAGAAGGGCGACTATCACTTCCTCAAGCTCAAGCCTGAGTCGGGCTTCCATGATCACCGCGGGTTTCTGACCCAGGTGCGCGATCATTGGCTGACGCGTGTTGACATCGAGCTGCGTTCGAGCACCGGCCTTGTCGAGGAGTCGCGCTACGAGGAGCTGTTCGAGCGCTATGTCATGCAGGTTTCGCTCTGGGTAAAGGGCGAGCGTTACCGCGATCCGCTCACCGGCAAGTACGAAGAGCCGGATCAAAACCTGTTCAACAACATCGAGGAGATCTTGGAGGTCGACAACCCTCAAGAGTTCCGGCGCAATTTGATCAGCGTGGTGGCTGCGTACTCGATCGATCATCCGGGTGCGAAGCTCGATCCGACACAGATCTTTCCGCGCCATCTCGAGCGCGTAAAGGAGTCGTATTACAGCGAGCGTCGCGGGCTGATCGCGACGACGCTGCGCGACCTGCTGAACCTGCTGCAAGACGACGCTATGCGCGCGCCGCTCGAGAAAGAACGGCAACGTGCCGCGGAGGCTGCGCTCGAGCAGATCTTGGGCGAGCACGGCTACTGCCGAAACTGCGCGAAGAGCTGCTTCGGCGAGCTGCTCAAAGAGCGCTATGCCGATGCGTAGCGGAGCGATCGCCGCGGCATTGTTGCCGCGGCGCGATCGAGTTGCCGCACGACCGACGATGGTCGGTCGGAGCGGCCGCTGGCTTATGGGTGGGCGGGCATGATTCCGCTCTTGTCGTGCGACGCGGTGCGAGCGCTGGATGCGGATGCGGTCGCACGACTTGGGGTGCCCAGCAGCATTTTGATGGAGAACGCGGGGCGCGGTGCGTTCGAAGAGATCGTGCGGCGCTACCCCGAGCGGCTGTCGCGTGTGTTGATCGTCGGCGGCGTTGGGCAGAACGGTGGCGATGGTTGGGTCATCGCGCGGCATCTGTTCCTACGCGGGCATCGGCCGCGTTGCCTGTTGCTGGGCGAGCGCTCGAAGGTGCGCGGTGATGCGGCGCCGAATCTGCAAGCGATCGAGACGCTGCTCGGGCCGGTGGCCTGCGTGAGCGAGCCGGCTCTCGACGCTGCATTGGCAGATGCCTCGCTGATCGTCGATGGCATGTTTGGGACCGGGCTCGATCGGCCGATCCAAGGGCTCGCTGCGAGCGCGATCGAGCGCATCAATCGCGCGGACGCCCCGCGCGTGGCGCTCGACATTCCGAGCGGCATTGATGCCAACAGCGGCAAGGTTCTGGGTGCGGCGGTGCGCGCCGAGCTGACGCTGACGTTTGCGGCGCACAAGCGCGGGTTGCACCAACATCCAGGCGCAGTCCACGCGGGCGAAGTGGTGCTCGTGGGCATCGGGGTGCCTGCGCCTGGGCCCACGCGGATCAGCGTGGACGAGCCGGAGTACGCCGCGATCGAGGCTGCAGATGTGCGTGAGCTCCTGCCGCTGCGAGCGGCGGACACGCACAAGGGTCGCGGTGGGCACGTGCTCGTGGTGGCTGGCTCGCCCGGTCGCACGGGCGCTGCGGTCTTAGCGGGTTATGGCGCGATGCGGGCCGGTGCTGGCCTCGTCACGTTGTGTCCGCGGGCCGGTGCTCGCGCAGCGCTCGACGCCAAGGTCTTGGAGATCATGACCAGCGACATGCCGGCGGAGCTCGACGCGGCGGTGGCGCACGTCGTGGAAGAGATGCGGGTGAAACATTCGGCGGTGATCGGGCCGGGGCTCGGAACGGATGATGCGGGCAGCAAGCTGGCTGAGCGCTTGGCGCTCGAGCTGAGTGCGCCGTGTGTGCTCGACGCCGATGCGCTGACCGCGTTTCGTGGCCGGGCGAAGGATCTGCGTAAAGCCGCCGGTCCGCGGGTGCTCACCCCGCACCCCGCAGAGGCCGCGCGCGTGCTCGGCGTCAGCACGGAAGAGGTGCAGGCGGACCGCTACCAGAGCGCGCTGCGGCTGGCTGCAGCGTCGGGCGCGGTCGTCGTGCTGAAGGGGGCGCGGACGGTCATCGCGACACCCGCTGGGCGCGTTCGGGTGTGTCCGCTCGATGTGCCCGCGCTCGGAGTCGCCGGGACAGGGGACGTGCTCACCGGCATCACCGCTGCGCTGCTCGCGCAGCTACCAGCGGCAGAGGCTGCGCTCTCCGCCGTGTACCTGCACGCGGCTGCGGGGGCATGCGCGGCCATCGCTGACCGAGGCCTGCTGGCCCACGAAGTCGCCGACGCCGTCCCGCACGTGCTCTCAGCGCTTCGTTAGTTGCGCGGCTCGCTGACCATGACCCCGTCAACGACAACATTGGGTGATGGGGCGGACTCAGGCCGGGCCGTGCTTCGTCCTGCGGGCCTCGTGAGCCTGTTGGACGGGCCGACGCGGTGCCGCTGCACTTTTGAGTTGACAGTCTGACAAACTGGCAGGTTGCGAAAAATAGCCGGCTGTCAGATTGGCAGCCGGCTGCGCTTGGAGGTGCCGCCTACACCGCAGATTCACGTGTGTTTTCGGCCGTGCATGCTTGGCCCGCGCGTTGCACTGGGTCCGGGACGGAGGTTGTTTATGCGAATGGCTGAAGGAGCGCGCGTCATAACCGAACGCTTAGAGCACCCGAGCGGCAAGCTGCGGTGCGTACCGGCGCTCGAGCCTGAGCCTCGACCGAACGCAGATCGCCGCGCCTTTCAGCATGCGTTTGCTCAGCATCGTCACGCGCTCAGCGCACAAGCCCTGCGTCTCACCAGGAACCGGTCTGATGCCGAGGACTTATTGCAAGAGATGTCGCTGCGCGCATGGCGCTATTGGCCGCTCTATCGCGAGCAGGACAACTGCCGCGCATGGCTGCAGCGGATCATGGTCAACACGTTCTGCTCAGAGCGGCGGTCCCACGCGCGCAAGAAGCGCTTGCTCGCGAGCTACGCGCTCGCCCAGGACGCCGCCGCCGAGGCGAGCTCAGCCGAGGTGGTCGCCTCCGGGGATCCCCAGGGCCTCTTGAGCTCCGAGCATGTCTCGCTGACGCTGTCCGCGTTGAAGCCCGAACAAGCGCGCATTCTCCGGCTGGTCGACATGGATGAGCGCAGCTACCGCGAAGCGGCCGCAGAGCTGGAATGTCCTGTGGGAACGGTGATGTCGCGGCTGCATCGCGCGCGCCGAGCGCTTCGCAGCCTACTCGCCTCTCAGGAGAGTAGTCTCAGCGAGGCGTACGCTTGACGCATCTCCCCCGGTTACTCATAGTTTCGCGTAATTTTTAGGGCCGCCCCCTGCCAGTACGCTCCGGGCCGCCCTAGAACACGCTCGTACACCGGGCTGGGAGAAAGCGCAGGCCATGAAGACGTACTCGGACCTCCTCCAGGAGGCAAAGGCGAATGTTCGGACGGTAACGCTCGAGGAGATCAAGCGCCGAATGGACGCCCGCGAGGACTACACGCTCGTGGACGTGCGCGAAAAAGACGAAGTTCGGCAGGGCTTCATCCCGGGCGCGCAGTTTCTTCCGCGCGGTTTTCTGGAGATGCAGGCCGAGCAGAAGCTGCCGAACAAAAACGCTCGACTGATCGTTTATTGCGCCGGTGGCACGCGCTCGATCTTCGCGGCCAAGGTGCTGCAAGAGCTCGGCTACACGAATGTCGAATCGGCAAACCCAGGCTTCGTGCGCTGGAAGGACACGGGCCTGCCCGTCGACAAGCCAGCGGACCTGACGCCGGCACAGCTCGATCGTTATTCGCGCCACTTGCTCTTGCCCGAGGTCGGCGAGAAGGGCCAAGAGAAGCTGCTGAAAGCGCGCGTGCTCTTGTTGGGTGCCGGTGGGCTCGGCTCACCTGCTGCGCTCTATCTCGCAGCGGCAGGCATCGGCAAGCTCGGCATCATCGACGCCGATGTGGTCGACACCAGCAATCTGCAACGGCAGGTGCTGCACGGCACATCCACTGTCGGTGTGCCCAAGGTGAAGAGCGCGCAAGAACGCATCGCGGATCTGAATCCAGACGTGCAAGTGGTCGCGTTCGAAGAGCGCCTGACCAGCGAGAACGTGGATCGCATCTTCGATCACGGCTGGGATGTGATCGTCGATGGGCTCGACAACTTCGCGACCCGCTACTTGGTGAACGACGCTTCGGTGTGGAAGAACATCCCCGTCGTGCATGGCTCGATCTTCCGCTTCGATGGTCAGGTCACGACCTTCAAGCCAAAGGCCGGTCCGTGCTACCGCTGCTTGTATCCAGAGCCTCCGCCCGCTCACCTCGCGCCATCGTGTGCGGAAGCTGGCGTGCTCGGCATCTTGCCCGGTGTGGTCGGCACCATTCAGGCGACCGAAGCGATCAAGATCGTGCTGGAGCAGGGTGAGCCGCTGATCGGGCGTTTGCTGCAGTACGATTCGCTGCAGATGAAGTTTCGCAGTCTGAAGCTGCGGCGTGATCCGAGCTGCCCCGTGTGCGGAGACAAGCCTACGATCACGAGCTACATCGACTACGACGAGTTCTGCTCGCGCTGAGAACATTCGACGCGGGAGGTTGTCAGTTCTTCTTGATGACAACCTCTCTGCGCTCGCGCCCGGCAACCGCTCGAAATCTCGGGATTTGGCAAGCAGGCCGCCGCGCGGTTAGGCTCGCGCCCATGCGCACCTTTGTGATGGCGATGGCGGTCACGACGCTCTGCTGGCTGAGCGTCGCGTGTGGAAAAGACGGCGCGCCCAACGCGCGCGCGATGATCAAGAACGAGCACGCACCGCGCGTCGAGAAGTTCGTGCTGGATCTCATGACGCGGCACACGGCCGGCCTGACGCACGCGGCGGATCGCATCGGCGCAGGCTTCGTCAAAGCAGAGCCCGCGCAGCTCGAGCATGAGATGCGTCAGGTGCTCAAGCTCATCCGCAGCCCGAAGCGCGGCGTGCCTGAGCTCGTGATCTCGCCCATGAGCTTCATTGCGGTCGTGGGCAAAGATGGCAAAGCCATCGCGCGCGACATCGATCCCGACAATGACAAGATGAAGGGCATGGATCTGGCCAAGCTCTTTCCTGTGGTCGCGGATGCGCTCAAGGGAAAAGCCGGCACATCGATGGGCGAATTCGAGTCGGAAGACCCGGATAAACCTTCGGTCACAATCATGATGGCCGCGCCGGCGCATTACAAAGGCGAGGTCGTCGGTGCGCTCGTGCTCGGCATTCCGCTCTGGCGTTTGCAGCAGGTGATCACGAAGCAGCTGCAGATGGAGATCGGCGGCAAGCAATCGGTCGTGCTCTGGGTGTATGTGTACCGCGGCGCAGAGCTGCATCATCACGGCACGCCCCCCGATCTCGCGAAGCTCCTCCCGGACGACGCGACGCGCAAGGCCGGCCTCGCGAAGAGCCCGGGCGGCTTCACTGGCGAAGTGCAGCAATACGCGTATTGGTACGGCTACGGCGTGCGGCCGCTGCGTGTCTTCGGGCCTGACATAGGCGTGATCATCGTGCGCATGGAGCAGTGATCACTTGGGTTGGTCTGCAGCCGACGCCTGATCGTCGAGCACGTCGAGCGCCGCCGTCGGCGTCAGCTCGAACTGCCATGGACCGTACAAAGTGGGCTGACTGAGCGCGCGGCTCAGGCCCTGCAGGAACTTCGCGCGCGGCAGCTCGCGCGCGCCGAAGCGCGACAGGTGATCTGTGTACACCTGGCAGTCGACGAAGTGAAAACCCCACTGACGCAGGTGGCCCATGAGCGTGACCATCGCGATCTTCGAGGCGTCCGGCGAGCGCGCGAACATCGACTCACCGCAAAACGCGCGACCGAGCGACACGCCGTACAGGCCACCGACCAGCTGATTCTCTGCATCGTATGCTTCGATGCTGTGCGCGAGCCCTTGGTCGTGCAGCGCGCAGAACCCCTGACGCAGCTCGTCGGTGATCCACGTGCCGTCTTGGCCTGGCCGCGGGCTCTCGGCACAACCCTGCATGACGTCGCGAAACGCCGTATCCGCGCGGATCGTGTACGGCTCGCTTCGGATGCGCTTGCGCAGCGAACGGCCGATGTGCACGCGATCGAACGTGAGCACAAAGCGCGGATCGGGCGAGAACCACAGGAGCGGCAGCTCACGGTGCGGCCAAGGAAAGATGCCCAGCGAATAAGCCAGGATCAGCCGCTCCGGGGTCGCATCGCCGCCGAGTGCCACCACGCCTTCGGGTGATGCGCCCTCAGGCGGAGGGAACTTGAGCTCATCCGTGAGCATGTAGACCGGCATCGCTGCCTTATCCTAGCAGCTCCGCCAGATCGGCAGCTCGTGATCTGCTCTGTGCAGTGGTCGCGACTCAACCGCCTGCGACGACCTTGTGGTTCTCCCAAGTCGCGGCGTACGCCATGCTGTGCGTGCTGCGCGCCCAGCCGATGCGGCCATCGCGATCGATCATGATCACCCCGCCGCGCGCCTGGGTTCGCTGTTTCATGAGCTCGAGTGCGTCGAACCCCGCGTGGCCCGCTTGCTCTGCCGAAGCGAGTGCATGCACGACGCGCCCACACAGACCGATACGCATGATGCCTTCGCCGAGCCCGGTCGCGGAGGCCGCGCCGAGCGTGTCGTCCGCGTAGGTCCCCGCGCCGAGCAACGGGGAGTCGCCCACACGTCCGGGACGCTTGCCGAGCACACCGCCCGTGCTGGTCGCAGCCGCCACGTGGCCGTGCTTGTCGCGCGCAACGGCACCGACCGTACCCGCAGGTCCGCTGGCGTTCTCTACCTTTAGGAAGCGCTCGAGCTGAGCACGCGCCTCGTCGGTGATCATCGACGACGGTTCCGCAGGCTGGAAGCCGCGCTGCTTCGCAAAGGCCACTGCGCCTGGTCCGCAGTAGAGCACGTGCTTGCCATCGTCGAGCACCGCGCGCGCGATCGCGATCGGGTTCTTGAATGGTGCCAGTCCGCAGACCGCGCCCGCGCGCAGCTCGTGGCCTTCCATGATTGCAGCGTCGAGCTCTAGGTTGCCTTCACACGTGAGCACGCCGCCGGTGGCTGCATTGAAGCGCACGTCGTCTTCCAGCTCGATGACTGCGGCTTGCACCGCGTCGAGCGCCGAGCCGCCGGTCTCCAAGATCTGCTTGGCGCGTTCGGCCGCGCGTATACAACCCTCGATCTGGCTGTCGAGACGCGGGCCCGTTACGTCACCCGCGCCGCCGTGCACGATCAGAGAATAACCGCCGGCTTGGCCCAGCGATCCTGTGACCGTCATTGCAGAAGACCTGGCGCACTCTTGACGACCTGCACATCGAGGCCGTCGTCTTTGCGCTCGACGATGACCGCGCCGCCGTTTTCAAGATCGCCGAACAGCAGCGCTTCGGACAGCGGCCGCTTGATCTTGTCTTCGACCAGGCGCGCCATGGGGCGGGCGCCGAAGCTCGGCTCGTAGCCCTTTTCAGCCAGCCACTCGCGCGCTGCATCCGTAACGGTGATGGAGACGCGCCGCTCGGTGAGCTGCGCGGAGAGCAGCCGCACCTCTTTGTCGACGACGCGCAGAATGACCTCACGCGAGAGACCGCGGAACAGGATCCATGCGTCGAGGCGATTGCGGAACTCGGGCGAAAACGTGCGCTCGAGCGCGCCTTTCGCTTTGCTTTCGTCCAGCTCGCGGTGCGAGACGGTCGGGCTGGTCGGCGTTGCGCTGTTGTCGGTCGGGAAAGCCACGATGTTGCTGCGCTGATCACGTCCGCTGCCGAAGCCGAGCCGACCGCGATTCATCTCGAACGCACCGGCGTTCGTGGTCATGATCAGGATCACGTTGCGGAAGTCCGCCTTGCGACCGTTGTTGTCGGTGAGCGTGGCATGATCCATGACCTGGAGCAGGATGTTGAACAGATCGGGATGCGCCTTTTCGATCTCGTCGAGCACGACGACCGCGTGCGGATGCTTGCGAACCGCATCGGTGAGCAAGCCGCCCTGATCGAAGCCGACGTAGCCCGGTGGCGCGCCGATCAAGCGCGAGACCGTGTGCCGCTCGGAATACTCGCTCATGTCATAGCGCAAGAGCTCGATGCCCATCTGCTGCGCGAGCTGCTTGGCGAGCTCGGTCTTGCCGACGCCAGTCGGGCCGGCGAAGAGGAACGAGCCGATCGGCTTATCACTCGCGCGCAAGCCCGAGCGCGAGAGCCTGATCGCGCTCACCAGCTTCTCGATCGCGGTGTCCTGACCGAAGATCACGCCCTTGAGATCGCCGTCCAGCGTGCGCAGCCGATCGCGATCCGACGAAGAGACAGACTTCTCCGGGATCCGCGCGATCTTACTGATCACGGTCTCGACGTCGTTCGACGTGACGCGATGCGTGCGCGACTCGACCGGACGGAGCCTGTCGAGTGATCCAGTTTCGTCGAGCACGTCGATCGCTTTGTCAGGCAGGAAGCGCTCGTTGATGTGTTTGGCCGAGAGATGCACCGCGGCTTCGACCGCGTCGTCGTCGTACTTGACGCCGTGGTGCTCTTCGTAGCGCGGCTTCAACCCCTTCAAGATCTCGACCGCCTCTGTCAGCGTCGGCTCGCCGACTTCCACTTTCTGAAAGCGACGTGCGAGCGCGCGGTCTTTCTCGATGTGCTTGTACTCTTGATAGGTCGTCGAGCCGATGCAGCGCAGTTTGCCCGCTGCGAGCGCTGGTTTGAGGATGTTCGACGCGTCCATCGAGCCGCCGCTGGTCGCGCCTGCGCCCACGATCGTGTGGATCTCGTCGATGAACAGGATCGCTTCCGGCTGCTCTTGCAGGCGTTTGACAACACCCTTCAAGCGTTCTTCGAACTGACCGCGGAACTTCGTGCCAGCGAGCAACGCGCCCATGTCGAGCGAGTACACACGCGCCTTTTGCAAGACCTCAGGCACGTTGCCCTCATGGATCGCGAGCGCCAAGCCCTCTGCGATCGCGGTCTTGCCGACGCCCGACTCACCCACGTAGATCGGGTTGTTCTTGCGGCGTCTGCAAAGCACTTGCATCGTGCGCTCGAGCTCGGCCTTGCGACCGATCAGCGGATCGATCCGGCCTTCAGCGGCTTCTACATTCAAGTCGGTGGTGAACGCCGCGAGTGGATCGCCGCGGAAATCGCCTTCTTCTTCGCCGTCCGGCGACGCGCCGCCTTTGATCTCGCCATCTTCACCCTCGGGCAAGCCTTCAGGACGAATGCCGTGCGCGATGAAGCGCTTGAGCAAGAAGGGCGTGAGGCCTTCGCGCTGCAAGAGGTACACCGCGTACGACTCTTCCTCGTGAAACATCTGCACGAGCACGGCAGAGCCGCGGATCACCTCTTGGTCAGAGGAGACCACGTGGATCGCAGCGCGCTGCAAAACACGCCGCACACCCAGCGTCTGCTGCACTTGCACGTCGACGTCTTTAGGCAGCTTCTCCATCGAAGTGCCCAAGAATTCCGTCAGATCCGTGCGCAAGCGCTTCATGTCCGTGCCGCAACCGCGCAGCACATCGATCACGGTTGGGTCATCGAGCAAACCCAGAAGGACGTGCTCTAGCGTTACGAATTCGTGCCGCTGCTGCTCCGCCGCCATAAAGGCGCGACGCAATGCCTCTTGCAACTCTTTGGCAATGACTGGTCCGGAGTTCGCCATGTTTTGTTCGACCGTTATTCTTCGGGTTCGATGCTCAGCATCAGCGGAAACTCGTGCTCGCGTGCGAGCGCCTCGACTTGGCGCACCTTCATCTCGGCCACTTCGAACGTGTAGACGCCTGCGACGCCGACGCCGTTCTGATGGACGTGCAGCATGACGCGCACGGCGTCTTGCTCGCCCTTGTGAAAGACGGAACGTAGGATTTCGACCACAAACTCTCTGGTGGTGTAGTCGTCGTTGTGCAACAGAACTTTGTAGAGAGGCGGCTTTTTGAGCTTGCGCTCCGTCTCTGTGCGAGTGCGGGTAATGACCCCGGTTGCGCCTGCGGTGCGTTCAGCCATGTCGACCCATTGTAGTCATGGATTCTGCTCTGTGCATCCCAGCCCCGAATGTGCCTGTCGGTAGCGGTGCAGGGTTTCTGCAAGCTCCCGCAGACCGAGACCGCCGTAGACCGGTTCGACACTGAGCTCTTCTGCTTCACCTGCGCGCAACACGACGGCAATTCTATCCTCGTCGAGCTCGATGCGGGTGATGCGTTCGAAAGGTATGGACCGTTCACCTGCTCCATCGGCTAGGGTGACGCGTTCCGTTGTGATTTCGAGATAGTGTGCGGAAGCTGTTGGCGCCAAGCGCTTTACTTTCCGATAGCTCGCGATGAAACGCGCGGCAAACGCCAAGCTTACCAGCGCGGCGATGCGCAGCCATACAGACGTCTCCACCCATGCGAGCCAGAGCCCGGCGCCCGCGGCTATCGCAGCCGCCGATAGCCGCACGCGGGCGTCCGTCTGCTCATGCACGATGTCGAGCATGAGACGTAGGGGTTCTGGGGCTACATCTGTGCGTTGCACTGTGGTCGAGGACATACCCACACGGTGTTTCTGGTCTGCACCATGATATACCTTAGACGTCAAGTACTCCTCGGAACAACCCGGACCCGGACATCACATGAAGCTCGGTCTCAACATCGGTTATGCCGCTCGCAAGTTATCCCTGCCGCTCGAGCTGATCGCTGAAGCGGAACGGATCGGCTTCGATTCTGTTTGGACATCAGAGGCTTACGGCTCCGATGCAGTGACTACGTCCGCGTGGATCTTGGCACACACCAAGCGCATACGCGTCGGGACGGCGATCCTGCAGATGCCTGCGCGCACACCTACGATGACAGCGATGACAGCTATTTCGCTCGATCATCTGTCGGGCGGTCGTTTCATCGTCGGGTTAGGCCCGTCCGGGCCACAAGTTGTTGAAGGTTGGTACGGCGCTTCGTATGCGAAGCCGCTCACGCGTTTGCGTGAGTACATCGAGATCATGCAGAAGGTCGCTGCGCGCGAGGCGCCGGTGACCTACGAGGGCTATCACTACAATTTGCCCTACAAAGGCGCTGATTCGACTGGGCTGGGTAAAGCGCTCAAGCCCATTCTGCACGCTGAACGCCGCATTCCGATCTACACCGCGAGCTTGCAACACAAGTCGGTCGCGCTCAGCGCGGAGCTGACCGATGGCTTCTTCCCGTTCTGGCTCGATCCTGAAAAGGCAGATTACTTCGAGCCGTGGATCGCGGAGGGTCTCGCAAAGGCGAACAAGCCTCGCAGTGCATTCGACACCGCGCCGTTTGTTGGCGTGGTGATGGGCGATGACTTGCAGGCTTGCCGCAACATGCTGAAGCCGATGTTCGCGCTGTACATCGGCGGCATGGGCGCGCGGAACAAGAACTTCTACAACGAGTACGCGACGCGCAACGGGTACGGCGACGCGGCGCGGAAGATCCAGGATTTGTATCTGGACGGGAAGAAGGAAGAGGCCGCAGCGGAAGTGCCTAATGCGCTCGTTGATGCTGTCGCGCTCGTTGGGCCGAAGGATCGGATCAAGGATCGGCTGCAGGCGTGGAAAGCGGCAGGCGAGGCGGGCAAGGTCGGCACGATGGTGCTCGGCACAGGCCAGCCCGAAGCGATGCAGCTGATAGCGGAGACCGTGCTTTAGTTTAGTTTCCGTCGCCGTCTGACCGTTGGTCGCAAGTTTTCATGCGATTCTGCGGCTAGGCAGCTCGCGGACTTCGGCTTGTGCCCGCCGCGTCGAGAAGGATCAACAGGGAGGCGAGGAAACGGGGAGATTTTTTGGGTTCGCGACCTACGCGATGAACCTCGCTACACGCCCCGTTCACCCTCTGGACCCAATTCCAAAATCTCCCCGGCTCCCAAACTCCCTGTTCATTCTCTTGTTTCGCACTCCGTTTCGCGCGGTTGCCTCTCGGTCTGCAAAAGCACCAACTTCGTTGCGAAACTTGTGACCAATGGTCAGCCGTCGCCGTCAACGTAGCTTTTTCTATCGTTGACCGTGCCGGCGACGAACACCGAGGTGCCTCAAGCGCCGAGCGCTTGGGCGGCTTCGATCGCGTGATAGGTGATGATGACGTCTGCGCCAGCGCGCTTGATCGACAAGAGCACTTCCAACATCACGCGCTGCTCGTCGATCCAGCCCATCTTGCCGGCGGCCTTCACCATCGCGTACTCGCCACTGACGTTGTACGCGGACACAGGCACGTTCACTTCTTGGCGCACGCGCGTGATCACATCGAGATAGCTGAGCGCAGGCTTCACCATCACCATGTCTGCGCCTTCAGCGATGTCGAGGTGCACCTCGCGCATGGCTTCGCGCGCATTTGCGGGATCCATCTGATAGCCGCGGCGATCACCTTCTTGCGGCGTGCTGTCTGCAGCTTCGCGGAACGGACCGTAAAAGCCGCTCGCGAACTTGGCCGCGTAACTGAGCAACGCGACATCCGAGTAGCCGGATTCATCGAGCGCCGAGCGGATCTTCGCGATGCGACCGTCCATCATGTCGCTCGGAGCGACGATGTCTGCACCGGCTTCGGCGTGACAGAGCGCTTCCTTGGCGAGCAGCTCGAGCGTCGCGTCGTTGTCGACGACGGTCTGCCCGCGGCGCTGCACGAGCTTTCCACAGTGCCCGTGGTCCGTGTACTCGCACATGCATACATCTGTAATCACGCACAGCTCGGGCAGCGTATCCTTGAGCGCGCGCACTGCTTGCGCGACCGGACCGTGTGCATCCCAACCGCCGGAGCCGAGCGCGTCTTTCTTCTCTGGCAAGCCGAACAAGATCACCGCAGGCACACCGTGCTTGTGCGCGAGCTTGGCTTCTTTCACGAGCTCATCGACAGAGAGCTGAAACACACCGGGCATCGAGCCCACAGGATTGCGTACGCCCTTACCAGGAGCTGCAAACAGCGGCAGAACGAAGTTCTTGGGCGACAGCGTCGTCTCGCGCACCATGCTGCGCAGAGTTTCGGTGCGGCGAAGCCGCCGCGGTCGTTCGATAGGAAATGTCATGACTGTCTCACAGAGGTGAAGTGTCGTTCCAGGGCGGCGACCAGGCCAGGAATCGTGAATGCCTCGGCAGTGATGTGGATCTCTAGGCCACGTGCGGTCGCTGTGTCTGTTGTGATGGGCCCGATCGACGCCAAGGTCAACCCGTGCAGGCGTTGTGCCCCATCTACCCCCAAGGCGGCAAGGGTGTGATCTACAGTGGAACTGGCCGTGAATGTCACGACATCCAGCTCGCCTTGATCGATGAGCTCACTCAGTTTTTGCGCGGTTTCGTCCGTCGCGCCGTACGTCCGGTAAGCCTCGACTACGTCGACGTGTGCACCCGCGCCTCGCAGCGTCTCGGGCAACACGTCGCGCGCCACCGCAGCGCGCGGCAGGAGCACGCGAACATCGCGCATGCCCTGTGCTTGTCCTGCTTCGGCCAATATCACTTCAGCCAGCGCTTCGCCGCGAAAGCTATCCGGCATGACGTCGGCGCGTACCCCGAACGGCTCCAGCGCTTGCGCTGTGCTCGGGCCGATCGCTGCGATGCGTAGGCCGTACAAGCTGCGACTGTCCAAGCCTTGGCGCGCGAGCTCGGCGAAAAAGGCGTGCACGCCGTTCTGGCTCGTGAACAGCAGCCACTGATAGCTGCGGAGCGCCTTGACTGCAGCTGTGAGCGGCGCCGGGTCGAGCGGCGGCTCGATCCGGATCATCGGGAGCTCTACAGCTTGTGCACCGCGCTCACGCAGCAGTTGGGCCAGCGAGTCCGACTGATCGGCCGCGCGCGTCACGAGCACACGCTTGCCGAACAACGGTTTGTTGTCGAACCAACGCAGCTGCTCGCGCAGCCTCACCACTTCGCCCACGATGGTCAGCGCCGGCATGCCGATGCCCGCTGCGTGCGCTTTTTCTGCGATGTCTGCGACCGTGCCGATGATGGTTCGCTGGAACGGCGTCGATGCCGATTGGATCACTGCGGCCGGACAACTTGCCGGACGCCCGTGCTCGATCAAGTGCTGCATCAGCCCCGCGAGCTTGCGCACGCCCATGAAGATCACGAGTGTCTGTGTGGCGGTCGCGAGCTTCGACCAGTCGTGCGCGCTGTGCTCTTTGTCGGGCGACTCGGTCGCGGTCAGGAACGCGATGCTGCTCGACAGATCACGGTGCGTGAGCGACATGCCCGCGTACGCGGCGGCAGCGCTCGGCGAAGGTACGCCCGGCACCACTTCGAACGGTAAGTTGGCACCGGCCAGCGCTTCCGCTTCTTCGGAACCACGGCCGAAGAGATACGGATCGCCGCCCTTCAAGCGCGCGACCACGCGGCCTGCTTGGGCAGCATCGATCAAGCGCTGATTGATCATCGCTTGGCGTTCGTACTCGCGCCCCGCGCGCTTGCCCACGAAGACACGCTCCGCGTCGGGACGCGTGTGTTTGAGCAAGTCGGGATGCACGAGCGCGTCGTACAGGACGAGGTCAGCTTGGCGCAGACAGCGCACAGCTTTGAGGGTGCACAACTCCGGATCACCGGGCCCGCCACCGATGAGATAAACAATGCCAGTCACGCCGCCGTCCGCTTCATTGGGAAAACACACTGGAAAACGCGCAGCGCCCTTGTCTCCGAGGCGAGTACATGGGTGCGCGGCCCGGTTCGTAGCACACAAATCGGTCCGAGAAGCATAGCGCGGGCCAGTAGTTCCGGGGCAGCCTGGGGTACCTTTTGGTGGCTATCCCAGCGTTTGAGCTGACGCGCTATCGCGGGTATTCTCGGCGGTCAGGCATGTTTGTTCACTGTTCAATCTCGCAGGTCGGTCGGGTGGTCGTGCTGGCTGCGATGGCCACGTTCTGTGCGCCTGCCGCCGCGCAAAACGTGCTGACGTTCAAGTACACGCCTGCGCCCCGCGCGCAGATCGCGATTTGGATCGAGGACGGTACGGGGCAATTTCTCAGCACGGTCGCGCTCACCGAAGCGGTCGGCTACCGCGGGATCGGCAACCGACCGGGCGCGTCGGACATGAACTCCGGCTACCGTTGGCCGTACGGGCGGCGCGAAGGTGCGCTGCCCATCTGGGCGCACCGTCGTGCTTCTGCCCCCAACGCGCAGATGTTTCCGCGTGTGGTGTTTCAGAGTCGCATCGAAGGTCTCGCATCGCGCACCACCTCCGACCAATCGAACGACTCGTACTACTGCTTGCAGTTCGATGCGACCAAGTCCGCGCTCGAAGAGCTCGACGCCGTCAGCTGCGCGACGCCGTTTTCGAGCGACAAAGGGCGCTACCTTACCGAGCAGGACGTGGTGGTCAACTACGGTGAGCCCTACGAGTCGCAGCCCGGGCAGGGCGCGACGCAGCAGCTGCCGCTCAAATCGCTGTATCCGCCGCGCATGGATGTCGCGCGCTGCACGGCCGCGGGTTGTTACGATCACGCTGATGTCGAGCGCTTCGCGGATGACGCGCGTGCAGTGATGCCTGACATCGACGCCGTGACGATCGCGACGCCTGCGGGCAACAGCGCACAGTCCGTGTTATTCACTGTGCCCGCGGGCTGGCCCGCAGGCAGCTACGACGCGTACATCGAAGTGAACGTGGAAGGCGACTACAGCCCGGCCTGGAGCGCGCAGCGCTTCCCGACGCCGAAGACGCCGATGGCCGATCGCGATTCATTCTCGATCGACTACGGCTATCCGTACCGCGGTCAGCCTTCGATCGTCTGGAAAGTCAGCTTCGAGCTCGGAGCCGGTGGAGACTTGGACGCTGGCATCGCGGAGCCGGTCGGGCGCTCGTCGTGGGACTACTGGGCGGCGAGCTACGGCGGCATCGAGCCGATCGTCGCGACCAGCACCGATCCGAACGCGATCAGCAGGGGCGTTCCGAACAGCGGCATCGATCGGCTCAACGTGAACGCAGCGGGTCGGCGCTTCAGCGTGCAGTCCGGAAGGTTTGCGACGCCTGGGACGACGGAAGGACCGGAGCGACCCACGACGGAACCGCAAGGGCCGCAACCAGCGACCGCCGGAGCGCTGGCCTTGCCTGCAGATGCAGGTGTGCAGGCGCCATCGGCGAGCGCGGGACGCGCAGCGGGACCCGGGACGAGTGATCGGCCTGCAGCCGAGAGCGGCGGAAGTGCTCCGATCCGCAGCGGCGAAGACACTTCACAGCAGATGCTCGCGCGCCCGGGGCCGGTGCGCGGGCTCGGGCTGACCAAACACGAGCAAGCCTTGCAAGCGCACAAATGGGTGCACTTGCGCTTGCGCGCGGTGGACTCACCGCTGCCCTTGCACGCGTACGAAGTGCGTGTAGCGACCGAGCCGATGAAGGATGAAGTCACGTTCATTCGGCACGGACGCCAGGCCAAGAACGCCAGCGACGCGAAAGAAGGCCCGAGCTATCTGCAACTGCCGACCGATGTGCGCGCGGGCGATTGGATCGACGCGACGATCGGCGACCTGTACGAGCAGACGCACTATTACGTGGGCGTGCGCGCACGCAACGTGAACAACCAAGCCGGCCCGATCGCGTTCGCCGAGTTTACGACACCGAAGCGCGAGTTCGCCACAGTGTCGCCGTGCTTCATCGCCACTGTCGCGTACGGTTCGCCGCTCGCCCAGCAGGTCGGTGTGCTGCGGCGGCTGCGCGACCGCTATCTGTTGCCGAACGCATTCGGACGAGCGTTGGTGAACGTCTACTATCGCTACGGCGCAGAGCTCGCGAGCTGGGTGCGCCCATATCCCACGATCCGCGGCGCGCTGCGCTTTGTGCTAGCGCCGCTCGTGAAGCTGGCCGAGTAGCTTCCAGACTGAGCGGTTTTTGCAGCGAGTTTTCCGCCGACCGCAGGGTGTGCTACGCATTCGCCCGCAATGTCTCAACTGGGTCTTCGAACACCTCGCTTGCTGCTCACGCTTGGTTGCATGCTCACGCTGGGCTGTCGCACTGCCGCGACTGGAGAGGCACAGCCTGACACTTCGCAGGAAAAGACCAAGGTGAGCAGCGCGCCTGCTCCAGCGTTGCCGCGGGTCGTGCTGTCGTCGCCTGGCCAAGATCCGGTGAGCGTCACGGTCGAGGTCGTCGAGACCGATGCCGCGCGTCAGCGTGGCTTGATGTACCGCAAGCATCTCGCGCCCGATGGAGGCATGCTGTTTATCTTCGAGCGCGAGGAGCAGCACTCGTTTTGGATGCACAACACGCTGATCCCGCTCGACATGTTGTTCATCAAGTCGGACTGGACGGTGCTCGGGATCGTCGAAAACGCGACGCCCATGACAGATTCGCTGCGCAACGTGCCCGGCGCGTCGCAGTACGTGCTCGAGGTCAACGCGGGCTTCAGTCGCCGCCATGGGCTGCAAGCGGGCACGACGGTCCGCTACATACCTGCCGGTCCAACCGGGCAGGGTTCTTGAGGAGAGACAAATGAAAGCTGCTTTTTTGTGCTTGGGTGTGTCCGTCGTAACGCTCCTGCCGGGCTGTCGGGAATCGATGCATCCGGATCCGGAGCAAGAGCGTCCAGCAAGCGAAGCGCTCACGCAGCCCGCTGCCAAAACCGAAGAAAAGGCGCCGGCAGCACAGCCAGCCGAGAGCGCAAAGAAGGCTGACGACAAGCCTGCCGTAACGAACGATGGCTACGAGGTCGTGCGCGCGAAAGAAGGCGAGAGCGCCGAGGTCGCGGTCAAGCCACCTCCCGGTTATCAGATCGCTACGGGTGCACCGGACAGCAAAGATCCGCACGACGGCAAGTTCAGCTTGGACGAAGCGCTCAAGGACCTGCCGGGCAAAGGCAATCTGCATGCGACGATCCGCACCTCGATGGGTAGCCTGGAGTGTCGCCTGTTCGACGACAAAGCGCCGAAGACGGTCGCGAACTTCGTCGGTCTGGCGCGCGGCCTTCGCAAGTTCTGGTCGCCGAAGGACAAAGCTTGGGTGAACAAGCCGTATTACGACGGAACGACGTTCCACCGCGTGATCCCTGAATTCATGATCCAGGGCGGCGATTGGAAGGGCGATGGCTCGGGCGATATGTACTACACGATCCCGGACGAGCTGCATCCGACGCTCAAGCATGATCGCGGTGGCCTGTTGTGCATGGCGAATCGCGGACCGAACACCAACGAAGCGCAGTTCTTCATCACTGAAGCTGCCGCCGCGCACTTGGACACGAGCTACTCCATCTTCGGTGAGTGCTCACCGGTCGACTTGGTGAAGCGCATCGCGCGTGTCCCACAAGGGCACGGCAACAAACCGCTTACGCCGGTTGTGATCGAGAAGGTGACCATCGGTCGGCGTGCCGGCGGTCTCGATGCCGCGAGCAAGGTCGCGCCAACACCACCCGTTCCGAAGGGCAGCGCCACGCAGATCCCAGCGCCGCACCCAGCTGCACCGGGCGGCAACTAAACGCTACGTATTGGTAGAGCCAGCAGGCGGCGGCTGATTGCCTTTGGGCTCAGTCGTCGCCTTTTCGACTTTCATCTCGGACTTGATCGTCCCGTGTTCGTCTTCGCTGAAGCGCAGGTTGATCGTAGCCTCGACCTTCAAGCCTGCGAGCGCCTTGCGTAGCTCAGACGCGATGTCCGCCTGACGCAGGAACCGACCGACCTCGCTGGCGATGGCTTTGACCAGACCGTGTCGTGCATCCACCAGCTGCGAGGCAAGGCTGCCCGCGAGCTCACGCGGGAAAAGCGACTCGCTCACTGCTTGGCCTGCGGACAGTCCACGCTTGAGCAACTCGGTCAGCGGCAGGCGTACATCACGCGGCTCTTTGGGGGTCTCGCGAGTCTCACGCGCGTCGCGGTCGTGCGCTCCGGCATCGCGGCCGGGCCTACCTGGCTTCTGATCATCATCCGTAGGCATGCTGGATTGTGGGCTTCCGCAGCTCCAAAAGTCAAAGGCTCGACCGATCACGAGTTGCGGTTGCCGAAGTGTCCGAACCCGCTCAACATGCGCGACGCAATGCCTGATGTCCTGCTCGTCTCAAAGCCCATAGCGCCACCGTGGCACGACAGCTCGAAGAACCTAGTTCGAGATTTGGCGCGACACATGCGCCGCTACACGCCGGTCGTGATGTCGCGTCCGCGTGCCATCGTCGACTTGCCGCGCGCGCGCGTCGAGCCGATTTACTCCGATGAGACGGCGAGCCCAGGTTTTGCGCCTGCGTTGCTCGACAACATCAAGGTGTTGCGGCGCCTCGCGCTCGGAAACAAGACCGCGCTCTGGCATTTCTTTTTTGCGCCCAACCCACGCACCTCGAATGTCGCACGCTGGATATGTCGCTTGCGCAACGCGCGTTCGGTGCAAACGGTTTGCAGCGCGCCTGCAGCGCACGTCGACGTGGCATCCGTGTTGTTCGCAGAGCGCATCGTGGTGCTGTCCGAGCACACGCGTCAGCGCTTCTTGATGGCAGGCGTATCAGCGCAGCGCGTGGTCCTGATACGGCCAGCGATCACACCACTTACGCCGGCTACGCCCGAACGCGTCAAGGTGTTGCGAACAGAGCTCGGCCTGCACACGGATCGGCCACTCGTCGTGTACGCGGGTGACCTCGAGTTCGGGCGCGGCGCAGACCTCGCGCTCGAAGCACATCATGATCTGCCGAGCAGCTTGGACGCAGAGCTCGTGCTGGCATGTCGAGAAAAGACGGCGCGCGCACAAGCACGTGCGCGTGAGCTACGCGAGCGCGCGGCGCAGCTCGGCATCGCAGAGCGGGTGCGCTTCATGGGAGAGACACCGCGTATTCACGACCTGCTTGCGAGCGCTGATTTGGTCACCATGCCTACGGAGACTTTGTACGCGAAGATGGACCTCCCACTCGTGTTGCTGGAGGCGATGACGCTGGAGCGCTGCGTGCTCGTAGGCGCAGGTACACCTGCCGAAGAGCTGGCCGCGGAGGGCGGCGCGGTCAAAGTCGCGACACAACGCGAGGCCGTGAGCGAAGTCACGCGTCGCTTGCTCGAGGACTCAGCACAACGTGCACAGCTCGGTGCGCTGGCGCGTCAGGTTGTTGTACGGGACTACGCGCCCGAACAAATGGCGGCGAGTTACGAGTCATTGTACGACCAACTCTGTGCCGGACGCGCTTGACGAAGCCCTCGCCAGGGCCTATCCCGAGCAGCGTTATGCGAAATCCGAGCCTGTCCAAATCAGACCTGGACAACCAAGCTTATTATGACGACTTCAGCGGCACGTACGAGCGTGAGCGTGGCGCTGGCTATCATCGCATGCTCGACGACCTCGAGATGCGCGTGGTCGCCCCCCTTGCCACCGGCCGCCGAGTGCTCGAGGTTGGTTGCGGTACCGGTCTGATCTTGTCGAGGCTCGCCCAACACGCTGACAGCGCTTGGGGCGTCGATGTCTCGGATGGTATGGTTCGCGTCGCGAAGCAGCGCGGCCTATCCGTGGTGCTTGGTAGTGTCACCGACCTGCCGTTTGCGGATGCGAGCTTCGACCTAGTCTGCAGCTTCAAAGTGCTAGCGCATGTACCCGACATTGGGCGAGCATTGAGAGAGATTGCACGGGTTACGAAACCCGGTGGCCAGATGGTGCTCGAGTTCTACAATCCGCTGAGCTTGCGTTACTTGGCTAAGCGCATCGCTGGTCCGCAGCCGATCAGCGAAGGGCGTGACGAGTCAGACATCTACACGCGCTGGGATGCGCCATATGTGCTGCCACGTATCTTGCCACCAAATGTCGAGCTCGAAGGTTTGCGAGGTGTGCGTGTGTTCACGCCAGCGGCCTTTGTCCACAAGCTGCCGTTCGTGTCGAGAGCATTGCGTGTTGCCGAAGAAGTCGCGCTAGACTCACCACTGCGATACTTCGGAGGATTTATTGTAGCCATCCTCCGGAAGCGGCCTGGGCAGCCGGGTTGACTTACTTGCGAGTAGGATGCGAGATATAGAACTACGAGGCGCTGATGCCGGAAACCATGGATACGCGTTTGAGTCGATTGCGAGAGCGCGCGGAGCGTGCGCTCGCCAGCGGCCGACGCGGCGGTGACGTACTAACCGTCCTTGAGACCATGACGCGCGAAGCCCCCGATGGCAGCGCACACGCCTTGTTTGCGCATCGCCATCTGGCAGAGCTCCAGCTCTCGGGTTCACCCTGGCGCGCGGCGTTGCACTTGCGTCGTCTCGTGCAAGCAGGTGCAGCGGACGACAGTGCCCACGCGCTGATGGGTCTTTCACAAGCGTTGTTAGGCAACTACCGCATGGCGGTGGCCGCGTACCGCCGCGCGATCAAGCTTGCACCTCGCAATCCTTGGTACCACCACAACCTGGGTCACTTGCTGGATGTCGGTCTTTCGGACTCGGTCGCTGCGCTCGAGCATTTGCGAATGGCGCATCGCATCCAGCCTGAGGAGGACGAGATTGCTGCCTCGTTGGCGCATTGTCTCGCACGGCTCGGCCAGTTGAAAGAAGCGCAGCTCATGGCGCAACGCGCTGTGCGTCGTTCGCCTCGGAATCGCGAGCACGCGGCGTTGCTCGAGTGGATCAAGAGCGGAGCACCATCGAACGTCGCTCCGTCCGCGCGTGTGGACTCGCACGGCCCGCACGCTCAACAATCTCAATCGTCGACAAACCGTGTGCATCGAAGGGCGACTCGGTCGGCGCTCGATGTGGAAACGGGACATACATCGAGCCAAGAGAAACAAGATAAGCAGGACCGACCCAGCTCAGAGTCACGCGAGTCAAAAGAGCCGAACAGTCCCAACCTGAAGCCCGCACGACCGGCGCTGAAGGCTGCTTCGCCTGTGCCTTCATCCAAGACGGCTTCGGCCCCGGCACAGAGTCCTGCGTCGCAGCTGGGCAGCGACCCAGATGAGCAAGCGGACAGCGAGCTTACCCCGGCTCTGGGGCGGGTCTTATCGATGCTCGAGGCCTATGGCGAGCCGCCAGTC
>Ga0209082_1000036_pt1 | contig 102084 bp, 81 predicted proteins | sample ColdCreekSource_FD_184127 | JGI IMG/M metagenome (GOLD analysis project Ga0209082, IMG submission 184127) | Groundwater microbial communities from Cold Creek, Nevada to study Microbial Dark Matter (Phase II) - Cold Creek Source (SPAdes) (version 3) | ecosystem: Environmental > Aquatic > Deep... | reverse complement strand
AGCGCTGAACGCAACCAGCAAGCATCCGTGCTCAGTTGAGCTCGAAGCTCTCGCAGGGAAACTTCGCGAATACGGTGGAGCTTTGACTCGTGAAGCTGGTGCAAGCGCCGCCGGTGAGGGAGAACGTATCTGCGTCGATCAAGCGCCACCCATTGTCGCTGTCACACTCGAGCGCAGTGCCATTGAGGCTGACTTCGCCCGTGCACTCCTTGCCGAGCTCTACCTTACCGTTGAGATCGATCTGACAGCTCGCTGTGCCAACGATGTCCAGGAAGGTTTGTACGAGCTCTTGCTGGGTGGCCGGAACGAAAGGAGGCGCCTTGCTCGCTGTCGCGGCGGCGACTTGCTCGAGATGGGACTGCAACATCGCGTCATCACCTGCCAGACTGATCACGTACATCAGCATGCCGTTGTCCGTACCTTTCGTCGTGACGTCGACGACACGTTGTTCGACGCCTGTCGCACCAAACCCAAAACCTCCTCCACCGCATGTGTCGTTCGGCGAACCGTCGGTTGCGAGAACCACGTAGACCGGACTCGCGACCTGGTCGGGGCCGACCTGCTGATTGCTGGTCGGCAATGTCGTCACCACGTGGTCGAGCGCCTTGTCGGTGGGTGTCCCGCTGCCGATTGGCTCGGCGGGATACTGAGCGAGCAGCGCTGCGTGATTGTTTAGCTCAGGCGCGACAGTGACCAACTGCACGCACTCGTCGCCGCTTGCACCCATGGCGCCGCCGCCTGCTCTGTTTCCCGAATAGATCACCAATCCAAACTTCGCGACGGTTTGCAGGCTCTCGACCACCCCGCCAGGATCCATCAGCGTCGAGCGCAATGTTTGCCAGCGATCGCTGGCTCCGAATGGCGCGGTCATGCTGCTACTGCCATCGACGATCAGCCAGATGGTTGGCCTGACCGGCATCGTGCCAGCCGCACCACTCGCGCACGTGCCCTCCGGTAGCGGTGTGCCGCTGACAGCAGCAGGGGCGCTGCTTCCCCCGATCAGCAGCAAGCCTGCGTCTTGGCCGCTTGGGATGCTCGTCGCAGGACTGCTCGTCATAGCGCTCGAGTCGGGAGCAGTCAGCTTCGGATCGGGCAGCGCTCTGCTCCTCGTTGCCCTCCGACCGTCGTCGTCCGCAGTGCAGCCCGCGATCGCTACGCCGGCGAGACAAACACGCATCCACCTCACAGACTGGCTATTCATCGCTTCGTGCTCTCCCAAGATGTGAATTCGCTTCCGCGAGCGCATGACGACGCACGAGATTCTCCTGTGCGTATTGCGTATTGACCGGGTCGATGACTTTTTTTGAGGCAATCGTTGTACGGATAGCGATAAGGACGTCGGCCGCTGGCGGCGGCAGGGCTCACTCGCTGTTTTGCGATCGATGCAATCAAGCTTGCGTCGCGGAATGTTCCGCGTATTGATCAGGGTGCCCGAGGAGGCCGCTGCTGCGCCGCACCATCCGGCTTGTCGGCAGAGAGGAGTGCGCGATGAATAGTGTCTTCTGCTTCGACCAGTTCGAGCTCAACTGCCGCGCTCGGGAGCTGCGCCACCATGACGCGCTCGTGCGCGTCGATGCGCTCGTTCTGAAGCTGCTCGAGACGCTGGTGCGCAACCCCGGAGAGGTCATCTCCAAAGAAGCGTTGATGTCGGAGATCTGGAGCGGTCGCATCGTTTCAGAGAACGCCTTGGCGGTCGCGGTCATGCGGTTGCGAAAGATCCTCGACGACCACGGTATGCCACGCACGAGTATCCTGACCGTCCATGGGCACGGGTACCGCTTTACGCGCCCGGTTTCGAGCTCTAGCCGGCCCGCACTGAGCTTGCTGAAGCCCCCGAGCTCGGAGCTCGTCGGCCGCGAGCGTGTGATGCTGCAGCTATTGGCGGCGCTTTCCGAGACTCAGAACGAACGCGGCCGACTGGTCGCCTTGCGCGGCCAGGCAGGGATCGGCAAAACACGCGTCGCTGAGATCTTTGCCGAGCAGGCTGAGCGCGCTGGCAGTGTGGTCGCCTGGGGATACTGTCGCGAGCAGGAGGAAACACCGCCGCTCTGGCCGTTCCTCGAGTTGTTGCGGGGCGTGATAAGTCACGCCGGCGCAGCGCGTGCCAACGGCGATCAACCACCCTTCCCGCCCGAGTTGACCGAGCTCATGGCCGCACTCGTCACCCGCTGCGAAGAAGCTCTGCGTGGGCGCGCACCGGAGCTCCTCGATTCGAAATATCAGATATTCGATGCTGTCGCACGCACGCTGGCAGAAGCCGCAGGGACTGCTCCGCTCGTGTTGATCCTGGACGATCTACACCGTGCCGATCAGACATCGCTCGAGCTGGTGCGGTACCTCTTGGCGAACATTTCCCGCACTCGCATCCTGCTGATCGCAACATTGCGTCATGCTCAGAGAAACTCAGATGTGGAATCGCCGCTATCGGCGGCATTTGCGCATCGCAACTGCATCCGCATCGCGATCGAACCGCTGAGCCCGTCAGACGTCGCCGATTATCTCGTCCAGAGCTTCGGGGCTGCCGATCATTCAATATCTCAGAAGGTCTACGAGCTCAGCGAGGGCAATCCATTTTGCATGGTGGAGCTTGCGCACCAGCTGCGTGACGGTAGCACAGTGAATGCAGCAGAGCTCACCGTACCTCAGATCGCCCGCGAGCTAGTGCGTCAGCGCCTTGGTGCAGTGGATGAGGACACTCACGAGGTCCTTACGTACGCCGCGGTGCTCGGGCGTGAGTTCAGCTTGCCGCTGTTGGCTGCGGTGACAAATCGGCTTGCGACCAGTGTGATGACCACACTCGACGACGCACGCGCTGCGGAGGTCGTGGAGACCATCGCATACTCCGGCATGGAGTTTCGTTTCACGCACGGCCTCTTGCACGCTGCGTTGTACGAAGAGCAGAGTCCGGCAGAACGACGCATGCGTCACCTGCGTGTGACCGAGATTCTCGAACAACGCCGGATCTTGGCTGAAGTGCCGCAGGCCGCGCTGGCCTATCATGCGCATGCTGCGCTGCCCCGAGGCGACCCACGAAAAGCCTTGGCGCACTGCACCGAGGCTGCGAGCACGGCGGAGCGAGCCGGTGCGTTCAGCGACGCGATCGGCCACATCCAGAACGCTCGCGAGGCGCTCGACCTGATCGAGGCCAGTCCGCACCAGCGCTTTCAGCTGCTTTTGCGACACGCACTGCTGGTGCGCGCCCATTCACCTTGCGCATTTCCGCTGTTGGCCGAGCAGCTGCTGCGCCAGGCCCGCGAGCTGGGCGGAGCGCCGCTCGCAGCGGCAAGTCTGCACCTCGATCCTCTGCCTGGGTTTCCGCGGTTGCGGTTGCTGCGCGGTACGCTCACTGACGCGCTCGCCGCATTGGCAGAGGACATGCCGAGCTTGCGGCCCGCGCTCACGGCGCGCTTGGCGATCAGCGCGCCGCTTGCTTACGATGCAACGGCGAGTTGCGCGCAGCTCGAGCGCGCATTGTCACTCGCGCACAGCTCGCCGGACCGGGCCGATCGCTTCAGTGCGCACACCTGCGAGCTCTATCTGTACGGTGGGCCCGCGCACACGGCGCGTGCAGAAGCGGCGATGACTGCGCTGTATCGATTGTGCAATGAGACCGCGCCGACCGAACCTGCGGTTTTGGTGTTCATCTATCTGCATCTCGCGCTCACCGCGCTGCAACACGGCGACGTCGCACAGGCCGCGCGAGCGCTCGACCGCTGGGAGCTGAGCGTTGGCGAGCTGGACTGCGAGCTGAGTTGGCACTTGAAGCGCATGCGCGCGCTGATGCAAATCAACCTGGGCCACGTGTGTGACGGCCGGACGGCCCTGCTCGCGTTGCATAGCGGCGCGCGTGGCTGTGACGACCATTCCGGGACGGCGATGTTCTGTGCGTACGATCAACACGTGCTGATTTCCCCGGGCGAGCTCTGCGACTCTCGTCGCTCGGAGCTGGTCCCGGATGCCTACGATCCTCCGAACATCTGGGCGCTCAAGCTTCGGGCTCTAGAGTCTGCCGGAGCGTTCGAGGATGCGCGTAGCGCGCTTTTGTTGGTGCCAGCCGACCGTTTGCATGAGCTGCCTTGTGACAGAGACTTTCTTGGCACCATGGGTGCGCTGGCGCGCACTGCCCTGCGCTTGGAAGCTCGGTCGTACGTGCGCGTGATCTACGAGTGCTTGTTGCCGTTTCCCGAGTGCTTCGCTCTGAACATCTCCGGGTTCTGCGAGGGCTCAGTGTCGCTCCTGCTAGGACTGCTGGCACAATTCATGGGAGAGGCGCGGCGCGCATGCGATCATTTCGAGGAGGCCATAGCGTTTAGCCAACGAGCAGGTTTCCCAAGCAGTGTGGTTGAGGCACGCCACGAGCTGGCTCTCTCCATACCTAGTCAGAGCTCTATGCAGATCGAGTCAAAAAAACTCTCACCTGCGGTGAATGAGCAGTAAGCGCCTACCAGCACCAAGTTATTTAGTGTGTACAGCGAGAAACTACTGATTTGGGTGGCAGTTGTCCTCGGCATTGGTTGTGGCTACGGGCGTTCAGCTGACACCAACGCGAACGATGCGCCCGGCGCGAAAACACAATCGCGGCTCGCGCCGACCGGCACTGAGAGTCGCGAGGTGGACAACGACGTTGTCGCGCCGAGCTCACGAGCTGTGCCTAGCGCATCTCAAGCACCGCAGGGCCAGTCGAGTGCTGGTTCCGAAATGGCCGCGCCGCCCAAGCCCGCAGCAGCGGGTGCAGCTGCACATCCGCTTCCCGATGGGACGGCCGGGCCGGACGCCGCCGCCACTGCAGCGACGGCCCCCCTTGGCCGTGGAACACTGGGCACCACTCCGTTGCCTTGCGAGCTTCGAAGTGTGCTCGAAACGTCCTGTCAGAGTTGCCACGCGCGTACGCCTGGGAGCTTAGCGCCCATGGCGCTTACCAGCCGTGAGGACTTACTGGGACCAGCGATCACTCAGCCCGATCGTAAGGTTTACGAGCTGGTTTCAGAGCGAATTCACAGCACTTTGGCACCGATGCCTCCAGTCACGGCTCGGCAACTGACTGCGGGTGAGCTCGCTACATTTGACAATCTCCTCGGTGCGGAGCTCACAGTCGGTGCAGAGCGCTGCGAAGGTACGGGCGCAAAGAGGTCGGAGTATCCGCCTCCGGACCCATCCGAGATCGAGCGGTGTTATCCCTTTTACGCCTATCAGAGCGGCGCCGATATCAAACAGCCGTTCCAGGTTCCAACGGGAGAAAACTACGCTTGTTTTGTGTTTGATATTCCATGGCCCGACGCGGCACAGGCGCTCTCTGTACATATTCGCGATTCGCCGATCGTTCACCACTGGGTTCTGTTCGATTCGCAGCTCTCCCTGCCACAGGGCACCGTGCTTGTCACACCGGAAGACTGCAGCCTCGGCGCTACGAAGATCTACACATCGGGCCTCATCAGCGACTTCGACGAGATTAACATGCCGCCATCTGTTGGACTCGAGATGCCGGCGGCTAGGTCGGGTCTGCGAATGATGCTCTCTGTCCACTACTTCAATATGGGTGCGCCGGTTGCCGACTCGTCTGGTGTCGAGGTTTGTGTCGCGCGCGAGCCCCGAGCCCACACTGCTGCACCCCATAACGTCGGAGCCCTCGACCTCGAGCTGCCGCCACGTCAAGCCACGAAGATCACAACTCACTGCACGCCGAAGTACTCCGGCGACATTCATCTCATCCAAACGCAACCGCACATGCACGCGCGGGGTGTGCGGCTCGACACGATCGTCGAACGTGCAGATGGGAGTCGCGAAACGTTGATCGATGTGCCGTATGACTTCACCAATCAAATCACATACCAGACCGACATGGTGTTAAGGCCTGGAGATTCGCTGATTACGACCTGTCACTATCAGAACGACACCGACCGCATCATCCGAGAAGGCTCCAGTACCGAGGACGAAATGTGCATGAATGTGTTGACCGCATGGCCCGCAGGCGCACTCAATGCCAACACTGTCGACGATGGCGGCATTGGTTGTTTTGAGTGAGCCTGCACATGGCATCTACATCACTGCCGCGTCACATCGGCTTCATCTTCCACTGGATGTCCCACTCGGTGCTGCATACGCCGCAGCTATCGCCGACGAAGTATCCTTTGCCAGTCGGACCCATGTCGTCGAAGAGCCACCAATTCAGCCAGGCGATCGCCAGCACACCGAACACGCCTGAGTTGTCCTGGTTCGTGAAGCCCGCATTGTGCGCAAAGCTGCTGTTGAACTCGTAGTTGGCAAACATGATGGGAATGGTGTCGATCGCCTCGAAGTCGGCCTTGCCATTTTCGTATGCGATGTCCTCCGGTCCCGAATTAACGATCGCCATCGGAGCGTGCAGCTTCGCGTACAGCGCCGTATCGCGCGAGAAGTTTCCGCTGTTGAACGGTAGAGCGACCGCGACTCGCGGGTCAGCCGCAGTGGTGATCGCGTTCATTCCTCCGCAAGACTGACCGGATGTCGCGAATTTCTTCGTGTTGAGCTTGTGATAGTACTTGCTGCACGGCCGCTCGTTCTCGGCCTCCGCCCAATCCATTGCTTTGGTCAGCCCAGCCGCCGACCCGTTCGTCGAAGCGGCTCCGGAGCCGCCGACAGTTGCGTCGACGATCACGAGAATGCCGTGCGAGGCCATCTCGTGCAGCATTTCTGAGAAGACACCGCCGCTCGAAGTGCTGTCGTTCGAACACGCGCCCATTCCAAAGACCAAGACAGGGTGTTGGATCATGCCGATGGGTTCGGGACGAAAGATCGTGGCGACGATGCCGGGATCGACCTCCACCACGGTTTCGAACATGCCTGAAGGAGGCATGCCGCTCTTTTGAAGGCCCATGGCAGTGGTTACCATCGCGTCAGGCTTCTTGTCGGCGGGATCACACGCAACGTCAGGAGGTCCCATGGCGACAGCGCCCCCTGCGCCCGCTGCACTGGCGCTCGTGCCGGCCGCTGCGGCGCCGCTCGCCCCTCCGGTCGCTGCGGCGCCCGTGCCGGCCGCTGCGGCGCTCGGTGCCCCGGCCGCTGAGTTGGCCGGCGCGCCGGCGCTGGTCGACGCTGGTGCGTTAGCATTCTGAGCTGCACGCCCAGCCGTGCCTGTGTTCATGCCAGGTACGCTCGGGCGTCCGGCAATCGAGGCACCGACGCTGGTTGTTTGACCAGCCGCTGCACCAGCAACTGCCGACGAGGATACGGGCGCGCTCTCCGACGTCGTCGTTGATTCGGTAGATACCGCGGGCGGCTCACCAGCGCCTGAGCACGCGACGAGCGACGCGATTGCGCAGCCGCAACCAATGATTTCGAGACTTGCGTGTGCCAGTTTTCGCAGCGTCATCCGGATCCTCCAAAAATGGTTCCATTGGCCCGTTCGCATCCGCGCGCGAGAATTGGGCACTCTCCAGCGCTTGCCCGGCGGGCGCTTTTTTCTTGGAACGTTCAGCTGCGCGCGCAAGACGAGCGCCAGCGCTCGGAGAAGCTGCAATGCTGTGACTAAGTGTTTTGCAGCGAGCGCGCGGGCCCGATCCATCAAATGCGGCTCACATAACTGCGCGTAGGTCCGCAGTGGCTGCGTTGGACTGTCGTCGCCGTCACACTCACAACGCGAGTGTAGACAGAACCATCGAGCGGTCTTGCTTAGCCCGACCCGACTGTTAGTTGTCCATCATCGATCGCATGATGATCCACTTGTCGTCTTTGCAGAAACCGCAGTCGGCGCCGTAGAACATCGGGCGGTTCGCCATGTCATTCATCAGATGCACGCGGAACCAAGCGTTCGTGATCACAGCGAAGTCCGGAATGCCGGGGCTGAAGGACCAAGCCGCGTGGTCAGCCGCTTTCAAATTCGCATACATCGCCGGAAAATCTTTGACGCTTTGGAAGCCGGTCTGGTTGCCGTCGCAAGAGAGCAGCGTATCCATCCCGCCGCACAGCGCGAGCACCGGACCGTGGAGGCCGCGACTCCCACCGAAGGTCTGGATCGGGGCGATCGTCTTGATCCTAGGATCGGAGCCGGCGCTGGTGGTAGCGAACGCGCCTTGCGAATGTCCGGAAGCGCCGATGCGGTCGCGATCGACGTGCTGATAGAGCGGAACGCCATCGGTCATGTCCTGCGCCAGGACCCAGGTCACGCCATCCAGCATCGGTGGCGGTGAGCCCTGGCCAACGTTCGGGCTGTTGGAGGCGATCACGATGAAACCGTGGGATGCCCAGAGCTTCAACATCACGCCGTAAGTCTGGGGACTCGATCCCGTGCCGTTGCCCCAGGTGATCACGGGATGTTTCTGCGTGAGCATCATGGGCCGGTACATCGTGAACGCCATGCCAGGCCCGACGTTCTTTTCTTCCACGATCGTGAAGGGACCCATCTTCGAAGGATCTGCGTCGGGCCAGGTACCGGGTGGACCGACCGGCGGCGAAGCCGGAGGAGGCGTCATCGCCGGAGGAGTGGCGGGCGGCACGCCGCTACCAGCTGCGGGCACCGGCGGTGTGACCAGCGGCGCTCCGGATGGCGCCTGGGGTGGCGGTGCAGTTGGCGCGGCGCGCCCCGCTGCAGCCATTGGCGGCACAGTGCTGACGCTGCCGGCTGGTGCTGGGAGCGTGGGCTGCACTGACGATCCAGGAACGGTCGCCGGCCCACCACTGATGCCCGCGGTACTCGGGGCTCCGTTTGCGACGGGTGCTCCAAGTGCACCAGAACCATTGTCGCCGCCGCAAGCCGCGCTGAGCACGATGAGCAGCAGCGCGATCCGCCACCGAATGACTAGCCTGTCCATGACGCCCTCCGGGCCGATTCAGCGACCTTGACTGCTGTTTGCCCGAGCGGGGTGAAAATTTTGTACAAGATGCTGCGCATGCCGCAAGCACCACACGCCAATGCGACGAGCATCGCGTTGTGCGCGACTTGCTCGATGGCGTCGATGTCGAGATACCGCGCCGCTCTTGGCTGCAGATGAGCTGGCTATGCTCGCACGAGGCGCAGCGCAGGTGACGCGACCCTTGCGCCGAGGGCCGCGTGGCTCGCTAACGACAGGTCAAAAAAGTACTTCGAGCTGGGCAAGAAGTAGGTATTCCCGCGAGCGTCTTCATATTCGGGTCGGACACCGCGCACGCGATCGACAGCGTGCAAGCGTGGTGCGCGCATGGAAGCTCTGCGCCGGGACGTTCGTACGCGGGCGACGCAGTGGCTCGCGTGTGCACAGGATCAAGCGCACTTCCATGGCGAGCAACGAACAACATCGCACTCGCATTTAACGAGTCCGCAAAATCACGAGACGGGGTGGCCAGGATGCGATGGCCGGTGCCGCTCAGAATCCGCAGTTGCTGTTTGAAGAAGGTAGAGACTCATGCGAAGAGCATTGGCCGCAGCCGTATGCACGATATCGACAACACTCGCCGCCGCAGGTTGTACTGACAGCGGCACGATGAGCGGAGACGCTCAGAACGGCTCATCCACCCAGACGAACGGCACAGGCAGTCAGAGCAACGCCGGTTCCAGCAAAGCTGGCAGCGGCGGCGTCACCACGACTGGGGGCGCAGTTGCAACGAGGTCGCCGAGTGGGTCCACGGCCGGAGCGGGGACTACCGGTGCCTCCGGAACTATGACCGTAGCGGCCGCAGCCGGCACGGGTGCGACGGGCATTCCGGGTGATGTGCCGACGGGTGGCACCGACTCCACGACTCCCACCACTCCCACCACTCCCATGATGCCCGAGGACGGCACGATGATGGTCACGGAGTGTGTGCTACCGGAACCCATGGGTGCCGGCTCTGCACGTGCGGTCGTCGTCGACGCGGCGCAAGTGTCCGGCATGATCCACTCCATCCAGGGCGCTCACTGGGACCCAGGCCCCTCGAGCGGTGCATTGAGCAAGGCCTACAAGGAGATCGGCGTGGACATGATCCGTACGCATGACGCGTGCGGCATCAATGGCTCAGGCTGCGGCGACGTCGATGGGCCCGGACGCGGAGCGATGGTTCCGAACCTGAACGCCGATCCCGCGTCTGAATCGAGTTACTCGTTCGCGGCCAGCGACGCGATGATCAAGAACATCGTCGACACCGGTGCGGAGGTCTTCTTCCGCGTGGGCCGCAGCAATATTTTCGGCAGCGGTGACGTGCCGCCGGACATGGACAAATATGCCGCCTTCGTGAAGCAGATCGTCCTGCACTACAACAAAGGTTGGGCCAACGGCTTTGAGTACGGCATCAAGTGGTGGGAGATCTGGAACGAACCCGACTTCACACCTTTCTGGTCAGGCACTGGCGAGCAGTACCACGAGCTTTACGGAAAGGTGGCCCGCGCGATCAAAGAGGCGGAACCCGAGGCGCTCATCGGCGGACCCGCGAATGCTTCGTTCAATGACATGCGGGGCACGCGCGGCTCGCTGATGAAGTACGTGGTCGACAACAAGCTGCCGCTCGACTTCTTCAGTTTCCACAAGTACACGAATCACACCAACGACCCGCACGAGTTCAAGCGCATGGCGGAGGATTTCACCGCCGAGCTCACGAAGTATGAGCTGGGGAATGTGCCGATCGTGAACTCCGAATTTTGGACTTCACTGGTCGGCGAGCAGGTCATCGGCGGAGAAGCTGGTCAAGCGGCCTTCGTGGCACAAGCGCTAATTTACCAGCAACCAGTTGTCGCAAAGTCAATGCACTACGGCCGTGTCAGTACTGGACAGGGCAAGCTCAACGAGGCGTTTTCCTTCATCTCGAAATTGAACGCCACTCCTCGCTTGCTATGCCACAAGACTCAGGCGGGTGAGGACAACGGGTTTGCAGTCATGGCCGGTCGCGGCGAGAGCGAGCATAAGATGCAAGTCGCTATCGCGAGCTACCACGTTCCCGAAAACTTGATGGGTCCTAGCGTGCTGGAGGAAGACATCACCGTAACGATCATGTCTTATCTGCCACGCCGGACAATCATGTATCCGGACACGAAGGGCTACGAGCTCACGATCAATAACATCCCGGATTCTTGGGGTGACGTCACCGTAGAGACCTTCCGCGTCGACAGTGCGAACACGAATGAGATGCTAAGCACGAAGACGGTCAAGGCAAGCGAACGCATGCAGGGCAGCTTCACAGTGCAGGGCACAGGCTGGAGTGCGACTCAGGGTGCGGAACAAGGGGTCGACCTCATAGTCGTCACGGGTCAGTAACGGTCTAAAGCGTCCTTGCAGCATGGACTACGAGTCCAACGATGTCGTCGAGATGTGCTCGCCCGCGTCGTGCTGCAGGACGACTTACAGCCCGCTTGCCCGCTCATACGTTGTCTTTGTCGCGCCACGCGCCGTTAGTACCCTCGCAACGAATCCGCAGTGCACATACGACACAATCATCGCCGCTTCGTATTGACCCTCATTCGAAGCGGCGATGTCACGCCCTGCCGGCAAGTCGTCCGACCTTACGGCCACAATGTCCAGCCGATCCGACGCCCAGAATGCCATCGCCGATGTTCCGGTGAAGCTGCCCTCGGTCCTCCACTCGGTCGGCGAAGGCCAGAATGCGGAGCCAGTCCAGACCTTGTAAAGGAGGTGGTTTGTTCGTGGCCGCGGCCACGATGTCCAGACGGTTTGCGCCGCAGGACGCGATCGAGGGAGGTCCAGCGAACGTGCCGCCGAAGCTTGCCCACTCTGTGTTAGAGGGATGCCAGCTCGTGCCAGTCCAAGTTATGTAACATCCGACTGTCAGCTGCGATCGCCACAATGTCCACCTGTGAGATGAAATCCGGCGCCGTAATCGGCCGATCTATCGCGCCAAATCGTGTGGTAGTGGCCAGCGATGCCGCCGGTAGTTCGTCCGTCTATCAGCGCTCGAACGCGCACGACCAGCGGTCATTGTGGGATCGGTGCGGCGATCGCCTCTTTGACCACTTCATCGCGGTCGGTCTGCAGGAAATAGCCCTTGCTTACAGCCTCGTCCGCTGCGGCCGTGACCTTCTGCACGTAGTCCTCGTGCGTCGGATACAACTCGAGCAGCTCCGAAGCGCTGAACGGAATCGTGGTTCCGCCGAGGCCACAAGCAAGCAGCGCGACGACATCGGCTGAGCTCGCCGGCCCATTGTCGAATCCATAAGTCGCGAAGGGAGCTTGGATATGCGGCGTCCGCACGCCTCCGAGAACGTTGCCAGAGCTATCAGTCCTCAAGTTGCGCCCTTGCACCTCAAACGGCATCCCGGCGGGCGGCTTTTCCCCCTTCCTGACCCAGCGATGAAGCCAGTCGAGCGCTCGATTGTAAGCACGATAGGACGGAAATTGGTTGAGGGGGTTAGCGCACTCGATCGCGCCGATCTCGGACGCAGTCGGTAGATCCATGCCGCGCGTCGTGACGCGCTCGTCGTTGTGAGTTGCTCCGGCAACCACCCATTTGACGAGATGGGCGCTGTCACTCCTCGATCCGTTGCCCTCGCTCATCGTATTGACCACGAAAACAGGCACGGTGGGATCGGCGCTCGAGGGCTCCCCTCCCGAATGGATCATGATGCCGTCATACACCTTAGCGTTGTTTTGCGTGCTGTTGACGTACGACGTAAGCCGACCGCCTGACTGGGACTGACCGAGCGCGATCGTCGCTTGCACTGGCATGCAGGGACCAAGAAGCGTTTCGGTTTGCGTGCGCAGCGCGACGCCAGCTTGCGAGAAAATATCGGCGGCTGCCGTGTCGCCGGGATGGTCGATCGCAGCATAGCGGGTCGCGTCGTACTCTTTGAGCGCGTCCGCGCCCACCGCTTGCGCGGATACGCCCACGAACACATGCCCTTCACGCATGAAGTATTCGCGCGAGTTCGCCCACAGCACTGCGAAGTCGATGCCACCTGACACATTGTACCACTCGACGAACACCGTCCCCGAGAACTTCGCCGGGTCGCTCGGGCGTCGCACCATCATGCGCGATGTGTACGCGGGAGAGCTGCCCGTGAAGAGGAACTCGTGCATTTCGTAGCCGTACTCTTCCATGCCCGCGTTTTGCTCGAAGGGCTTCTTCGTTGTGCCGCCATCGGCTGCGACCGGGACGAGCTTGGGATCCGGAACCATGCCCGGGTTCTCCCATTGGACCGCCGTGCAATCGCGCATCTGCGCCGGCTCGGCATTCAAGCCTCCCACGCCCGCTGCTGGCGTGCCCGCAGTTGACGTGAGCGCTGGTGGGCCGCCGTGTACTAGCGGAGTCGCCGGCGAGCCGGATCGTCCTGCCGAAGCTCCCGCGCTGCCTGGAGCAACCGAGCGCCCGGCCGCCTGTTGTCTTGGCGTCGAACCAGTGGCTCCACTCAGCGGATTTGGGGCCAGCTCTGTCCCGGCGCTCGCGGTGGACGTCTGCTCGACAGCGGCAGAGTCGCCAGAGCTGCTTCCTTTTTCGTCAAGCGTGCAGCCGACGATTGCCTGTGCGACCCAAAGTATTCCCCAGACCGTGGCGTCATGCAGATGGACATGAGTACGCGGCCGCCATGACTCAGTTGATTTGGACACCATCATAGTCTCCCTCTACAGAGCTTCACCACGCCGGGAGCCGTGGAAAGCTCGCGTGAAGCACCTACCAAAGTGCCATGTCGTCCTCTGTGCTGATTTCTGATTCAGACGCTAATCAGCACAAACCTCACCTTGCGGGCCATTCAGATACCTTCACGCGTCGCCAGTCTCATCTGCCGCTGATGGCGTCGCATTCACGTTTACGCACAACGCAGCTCACGTGAAAACGCTGCATCAGTGTTGACGAAGAGGCTGTCGACTTCCACGACGTCGCAGCTGTTGGCGGCTAACGTTTCACAAGTCAATCTCCGACCCGTGCGTGGCCGCCACCCATGACCATGCAGGCGGTGATCTCGACGCCGCCCTTGCGAGTGTCACCGCCGCTTGCCCGGAAAGATCGGCAGCGTTGCAGCAACTCGATCATCGCAGAGGCAGAAGCCGCGAAGACTGCTGCGCTACCGACATGCGGCTGCAGTCTGTTGTACCCCGACAGGTTACGCGATCCGGCTTATGACAGAGATTTTCTGGCCACCATGGGTGCGTCCGCTCGCGCTGGCTTACGGTTACGGACTGCTGGCACAGTTCATGAGTGTCGAGCGTTCCGAGCAAGCGATAATATTGAGCAGCGCAGGTTTCCCGAGCAGCGTGGCTGAGATACGAGCTAGCCCTCATCAGGCGTGGTCAGCCGCGGTGCAGATCAATTCAAAAAAATTCTCGCCTGCGGTCAATGATCAGTGGGCGCCTACCACCACTAAAATAGGCAGTGCGGGCAGCCGCGACTTTGCGGCCCCTAGGCTCTCATGTGAAAGGAACTCTCCGAAGCGACTGTTGACACCTCGCTACGAATGCTCGATGCGACCGAGCACACTCTCACGGACTGTCCTTGAAGCCCCGCGCAGCAGTACCAGCGCTGCGCGGGGCGTTCTGTCTACTCGTAACTGCGAGGCGCTAACGCGTGCTCAGAACACGGCGGTGACAGCGCAGCCGAACGGCGAGGCAGTCCACGACCAAGACGAGCCCGTGTGGGAAATCGGTCGCGCGAGCGCATCAGGATCTCGTCGGTACTCTTCCAAGGCAGTGATGGTCGACGTCGGCTGTGTGAGCACGCGCAGCTCGTTGATCACGATCGCAGCCAGTGTATTTACAACAGCACCGCGGATATGACCAAAGCCAACACCTAACACTAGCCCCGTGGCGAGGCTGAAACCGACAGGCAAAATCTGAGCTTTGAGTAGAGAGCGCCGCTCGCGCTCTGCTTCAGCCGCGGCACTCAGCTCGGCTTCCGCCAGCGCGAGCTTCAACCGCAGCTGCTCCGGCGACGCATCAGGTTGTTCGCGCAAACGCGCGGCAGCATGCACGTTGATAGAGCCGATCACGTGCACGGTGGTGTCGACGAACGCTCCGCCGGCCGCGAATGCGAAGTCCAACCGCTGTTCGCCGTCGAGCGTCGCCGCGAGCGCAACGAACGCGCCTGTGGCCGCATAACCGAGCCCCATAAAGCCGTATTGCCACAAACCTGCGCGCCCCGTTCTTTCATCGAGGATCCCTTGGACGCGCGCGATGCGTGCGCGCGCGCTCGCTTCGTGTGGACCGCTGCTGGCCTGCGCTTGTACGCGCCCGCACACGACAAGCAGTAACGCACCGCACACAAGTCGAATCAATGGAGTCATTGTCCTCATGCTCGTCCTAGGCTAAAGCGCTCGCGCGACACCTAACACCTCATTTCGTTCTAAGTCCTGTCGAGGTTCTTAGTAGTTATGACAAGCGCGAGATCCCGCATGGAGCACCTCGACACAGCAAGATCAATTGGAGAAGTCGATCGAAGCTGGTTAGAGTCTGCGAACACTCGACGCGCAGGAGACGTAGATGGCGCTGACTTGGGTAGATGCTCGGAATCTGATCGATGCAGCATTCGCGGCTGCGCGTCGACACGGCTCGAGACCGATGGCCGTGGTGGTCGTAGACGCAGCTGCACAAGTCGTTGCTAGCGGCCGAGAAGACGGTGCGAGCGCACTACGGTTGGATATCGCCTTGGGCAAAGCCGCAGCAGCAGCTGGAATGGGTGTAAGCAGCCGGGTGCTCGGGCAGCGTGCGAAAGATTTGCCTGTGTTCTTCGGTGCAGTGGCCGCCATGAGCGCACGCACGCACCAGCCGTTCGTGCCCCATACAGGCGCGGTGCTGATCCGCAGCGCAACGGGCGAAGTGTTGGGGGCGGCAGGCGCATCAGGCGGCACGGGAGACGAGGACGAGGAAGTCGTCATCAGCGGCATACGAGCTGCTGGTCTGATCTGCCCCGAAGCACAGAAGGAAAACACGTGAAGTCCCCCTGGATAAGCGGCGTGCGCAGCGTGGCACTGACCGTTCCGGACCTGCGACGCGCCGAGGAGTTTTATACCGCAGTCTGGCAGCTCACAGCGGCAGACCGAAGCCGCGATGTGTTGTACCTGCGTGGCAGCGGCCAAGACCACCACGTGCTCGCGCTGCACGAAGTCAGCGGCGCTCCACGCATACTCTATGTCAGCCTGCGCGCCCGCAACGCAGAGGCGCTCGTGCGCATCGCAGCGGCGGTATCGGAGGCTGCAGGCACCGTGGAGCGCGACATCGCTGCTGCGACGGATCCCGCTGGCGGGCAACGCCTTGTGCTTCGCGACCCTCATGGCCGACGCTTCGAGGTCGTGCACGCGGACACGCTGCGCCAAGCGGAGCATCCAGCGCCGCCCGATCAACCGGTACGACTCGCACACGTCGTGCTGAACAGCCACGACGTGCCCGTTGCACAGAACTTTCTGGAGCGTGCGTTAGGCTTCGTGCTCGCCGACCGCACACGCATCATGGCGTTTATGAACTGCGATCTCGATCATCATTCGCTGGCGATCGGCGACACCAACAACGTTGCCTTGAATCACATCGCGTTCGCCATGCCGACGCTGGACGCTGTCATGCGCGGCGCCGGTCGCATGCGGGATGCTGGCCATCCAGTCGAGTGGGGACCCGGTCGACACGGTCCAGGGGACAACGCGTTCAGCTATTTCATCGATCCTTTCGGCATTCCCATCGAGTACACCGCCGAGATCGAGCAGATCGACGATTCGTACCGCCCCGGTACACCTGCGGACTGGACGTGGCCCAGCGGACGTTCAGATCAGTGGGGCGTGTCGGGACCGCCGAGCGCACGTCTGAAAGAGGCGCAGCGCGGCGTGGAGTTCACCCCCAATTTCTAAGGATCCAAGACATGCGCTTCACGACGTATCTGCATCAGGGACAGCCGCGGCTCGGTGTCGTCACCGACTCGGGTGTGATCGACTTTCACGCGGCAAACCCTGGCGTTCCGACGCAGCTGCGAGCGGCGCTCGAAGCTGAGGTCGATCTGCAGGCAGCGGCGCGCAGAGCCATCGACTCGAGCGCACCGAGGCAGGCGCTCGACGCACTGAGCTTTGCGCCGCTCTTGCCCGAGCCCGGCAAGACCATTTGTCTCGGGCTCAACTACTACGACCACGCGAAAGAAGGCGGTCGCGAAAAACCCGACTATCCTTGGTTCTTCTTGCGCAGCAAGAGCTCGCTGCTCGGGCACTTGCAGCCTGCGCTATGTCCAAAAGTGTCTTCACAGCTCGACTACGAGGCCGAGCTGGCCGTGGTGATCGGCCGGAGGGTGCCGCGGCACATCGCGCCAGCAGCCGCGCTCGACTTTGTGTTCGGCTACACGTGCTTCAACGATATGTCTATTCGTGACTATCAGAAGCGCACGCCGCAGTGGACCATCGGTAAGAACTTCGACGCCACGGGTGGTTTCGGGCCCACGTTGGTGACCGCCGACGAGCTCGATCCTGGAGCGGCCGACTTGCGGATTCAAAGCCGCTTGAACGGTCAAGTCATGCAGGACGCGAACACCTCCGACATGATTTCAGGCGTAGCAGAGACCATTGCACTACTTAGTCAGTGTCTGACGCTCGATCCAGGCGACGTGATCGTGATGGGGACGCCCGCCGGTGTCGGTTTCGCGCGCAAACCTCCCGTCTGGATGAAACCCGGCGACACGATCGAAGTGGAGATCGCGCGCATCGGTGTCCTGAGCAATCCGATCGCGATGGAGGTCTGAGTGTACGATGTCGCGATCGTCGGGCTTGGCCCGGTCGGCGCCGTGGCTGCCGGACTGTTAGGCCAAGCTGGTTTCTCAGTCTTTGTCTGCGATCGCATGCGCGGCGTGTACGAGCTACCGCGCGCCCTGTCACTGGACCACGAGATCATGCGCATCTTCCAGCAGCTCGGCGTGGCCAAAGCTGTCAGCGCGCACTGCGAACCGTTCACACCGTCTGAGTATTTCGGCGTCGACGGCCAGCTGATCAAGCGTATGACCATGCTGGATCCGCCCTACCCCCAGGGCTACACGCCGTCGCTCGTGTTCACGCAGCCAGCGGTCGAGCGCATCTTGCGCGCACGCATCGCGGAGCTTCCGAACGTGCGTGTGCTGGAGCAGGTGGAGTGCTCCGAAATCGAGCCGCGCGCTGATTGTGTCACCTTGACAGTTGACAATGAGCTGGTGAACGCGCGCTGGCTGATAGGCTGCGATGGCGCGTCGAGCCAAGTGCGTACACGCATGGGCATCGGCCTGGAAGACCTCGGCTTTGATGAGCCGTGGCTGGTCGTCGATGTGTTCTGCAATGAGCGTGGCTTGGCGAAGCTGCCTATGACGAGCGTGCAGTATTGCGAGCCTGCGCGCCCCTGCAGCTTTTTGATCGGCCCGAGTAACCACCGTCGCTGGGAGATCGCACTGAATCCTGGCGAAGATCCCAAGCAGGTCGAGCGAGCCGCTGACACGTGGTCGCTGCTGGCGCGCTGGATCACGCCTGACGATGGCACGCTCTGGCGTCGGGCAAGCTATCGCTTTCACGCCCTGGTGGCTGAGCGCTGGCGCGTGGGGCGCTGCTTCATCGCGGGCGACGCCGCGCACATGCAGCCGCCCTTCCTCGGCCAGGGCATGTGCCAAGGCATACGCGATGTCGCAAACCTCAGCTGGAAACTCGCTGATGTGCTGCGGGGAGCGGCGACGCCTGCGCTACTCGATAGCTACGAGCTGGAGCGCAAGCGGCACGTGATCGAGCTAACCTCACGCATCAAGGCGGTCGGTGCGCTGATCTGCGAGCGCGACTTGCACAAAGCACGGCAGCGCGACGCGCAGCTGCTCGATGTTTACGGAGGGGCCATCCGCGACACGCCGCGCCAAGACATTCTTCCACCATTGCGAGCCGGTGCGCTCACTGCAACGAGCGGCGCCGGCCTGCTCTTCCCCCAGCCGCGCTTGCGCGATGCGCATGGCAGCGTGTTGATGGACGAGCGCCACGGCCACGGGTTTCGTCTAGTGACAGACGGAACGCTGACCGCACCAACATGGCCTGGCATTGCGCTCGTCGATCTGTCGCGCGAGCCTGAAGTCGACGGCGTTGCGCGCCAATGGCTAGCGCGGCACGGCGCGCACGCTGCGCTGTTGCGTCCCGATCACTACACGTTCGGGACTGCGTCAACCGTCTCGGAGCTCGCGGCGCTGGGACGATCGCTACAAGACATTCGCGGCTGAACAACTATGGGCAAGCAAGGAGATGCGAACATGACGGGTGCACACAGCTCCATCGTCTTCAGCCGAGTGCGCGTGTTCGACGGCAGCGGCAGCGCGCCGGTCGACGGCGAGGTGAGGATCGAAGGCAATCGCATCGCTGAGGTGAGCCGCGGCGCGGAGCAAGTCTCGCGACAAAACGCGCGCGTGATCGACGGCCACGGCGGGGTCTTGATGCCCGGCATGGTCGAAGCCCACGCTCATCTCACGTGGCCGACCAGTGTCGAGAAGTTCGTGCCTGGCATGAGCTTACCGCCCGATGAGCTCGCGCTGACGGCGGCACGAAACGCCCGCATCCTGCTCGACCATGGCTTCACCAGCGCTTACTCGGCCGGCTCCCTCGGCAAGCACATTGAGCCTGCGCTGAAAGCAGAGATCGACTCCGGTGGCCTGCCCGGGCCTCGCTTGATCCCGTCTACCCTGGAGCGCGAGCCGCCCACGGACACTGCCCTGCTCGATCCAGGACGCGCCGATGATCATGGTGTCGGGCCCGAGAACGTGGCCGCATTCGTTGGGATGTGCGCGCGGATCGGCGCGAAAGCCGTGAAGTTTCTGTTGTCAGGTGAGAGTGCGCTGCAGCCAGGAGCTTCGCAGCGCTTGCTGTACACGGACGAGGAAATACAGGCAGCGAGGCGTGCTGCACGCGAACACGACGTCTGGCTCACCGGACACGCGCATGCGGCCGAGGCGATCAAGATGGGGCTGCGCGCAGGCTTTCGGGTGCTTTACCACTGCACCTATGCGGACGACGAGGCACTCGCCATGCTCGAGGCGCACAAGCACGAGATCTTCGTGGCGCCCAGCATCGGCATCGTGCAGGCCACGCTCGACGCAACGCCGCCGCCGCACTTCGACATGACGCACATGAAGCAAGATGCAGCGACGGTCTTGGAACATCAAAGACAGCTGGTGCCCGAGCTACGCCGCCGTGGGCTGCGCTTGCTGCCGGGCGGCGACTACGGCTTCCCGTTCAATCCCAACGGCCGCAACGCGCGTGATCTGGAGCTCTGGGTACGGCACTTCGATTATACACCGGCCGCAGCGCTGCATGCCGCGACAGCCCTCGGGGGGCAGTTGATGGGCAAGCCGGCGGAGCTCGGGAAAATCGAGCCGGGTTACCTGGCGGATCTGCTCCTGATCGATGGCGATCCCACGGTGGATATTGCCTTGCTGCAGAACAAGCATGCGCTGAAAGTGATCATGAAGGACGGTCGCTTCCACAAGGAGCTCGCGTAAGCATGCGGCGAACGATGGCGGACGCGCTGCGTGCGCTCGGGCCCGACGTGACTTTGCCCAAGGTCGCAGCGTTGTACGAGCCGCTGCTGGCTGCACAAGCGCGTGACGGAGTCAGTCGGCTGCTGGATCAACGTTATGGCGGCCACGAACGTCAGCTGCTCGATGTGTACAGGGATCCTCTTCGCGAAGGTCGCCCCATGCTCGTCTGGGTGCATGGAGGCGGTTTCATCCGCGGCGATAAAGCACACCGGGCGAACATTGGGTACTGGGGTGCCCGCGAAGGTTTTGTCACCATACTTCCCAACTACCGCCTCGCGCCGCTGAACACATGGCCGAGTGGTGCGCGAGACATCATCGAAGTCTGGCGCTGGCTGCGCCAGCACGCGCGGAGTTTGGGGGGCGACCCGCAGCGCATCGTCTTGGCGGGCGAATCAGCCGGCGCGGCGCACGTGGCAGCGGCGTGTCTCATGCGCCGCTTCCAACCGGAAGATTGGCAGATCGCTGGTGCTGCACTGTTGTCCGGTCCTTACAACGCGAAGCTCGAAGGTCTGGCACGAACACAACTCAAGATCGCCACGCCCGATCCGCGGAACGACGCGTACTTCGGCCTCGACCAAAGCACCTGGTCAGCGGCCAGCATCGTCGAGCACGTCGACGCGCAGCCATTTCCACTCTGGATTGGTTTCGCCGAGCAGGATCTACTTCAGATGCACGTCCAAGCTGGCGAGCTGTTCTCGCGCTTGGTCTGCCACCACGGTTTTGCCCCCGAGCTCCAGCTGCTGCGCGACCACAATCACTTCTCGAGCGGCTACAGCATCGGCACCGAAGACAGCACACTGAGTGGAGCGCTCGCGGAGTTTATCGGCAAGCACACGGCCCCTGAGCAGCCACTTACGACGTGATAGGCGATGTCGGCGCTGGACGCCTCAGCGAGGGTGCGGCGCTGCTCGAGGGTTCGCGCAACACGCAGGTGGCGCATGCGTCGCTGAGTCGCGCTTTGTTCGTTGTACAACGCAGTACGAAGCAAGCCATGCGTGAACGTAAACTCCGTGCGGGAATCCGCGACCGTTTGTACAATCTTGGCCGCGCTGGCGCTATCCAGCGTCGCCATCAACTCGACCGCGGAGCGGCCCATGACCGCAGCCAACAGCGGCAACCCGAAGACGCGTCCGATCACCGCTGCATTCGTGAGGACATCACGGGCGTCCTCGTCTAACGCAGCAAGGCGTTGGCACACGAGCTCGCGAATGAGCTTGGGCACAGACAACTCTGCAGCATTCGCGCGGTCATCTTGCAGCTGCCGCACCAGCTCGACCATGCTGTAAGGGTTGCCTTCGCTAAGCTCGTATACCCGGCGGCTCAAAACACCGTCCACCGCTCCGACGCGTGCATTGATGTAGCTCTTCACATCGGTGCGGGACAGCGGTCCGATCGTGATGCGTACGCAGTTGCTGTGAGCGAGCGCAGCCAATAGCGTCGGGTTGGTTGCAGCGTCGCTTCGCAGTGTTGCCACAACTAGAACGCGCATGCGACCCAGTGTCGGAAGAAGGTAGTGCAGCAGCTGGAGCGAGGCCTCATCAGCGTTCGGCAAGTCTTCCAGGATTAGCACGCGCGTCGTGCCTTTTGCTCCGGTGCCGAGTAGGCGCGCGATCGCGTCGAACAATTGATGGCGCGCTTCGGGCCCAGGCTGTGCAGCGAGATCAGTCAGCAATGCTGACAGCTGGGTACTGGGCAGTGTGCTAGCCATCCCTTGCAACATTTCCACGAACGGCCAGAGCGGCGACATCGTCACGGACTCGCGACACCGCGCCCAGGCTACTGTACAAGCCGAGTGCGCGGCGCACTTTGCGAAAGCCTCCACTGCGCGCGTTTTGCCGGCACCTGCCTCACCGCGCAACGCCACCAGACGACCGTAGCCATGCTGAGCGTAGGCGAGCGCATCTCTCAGCTGCAGCATCAGGTGTTTGCGACCCACAAACTCAGCGTCATGCGGCTCGATGAACGACGTAGGCTCGTCCTCTCTCGTATACGAGGAGACTTTACGAGTGAAACGGTAGCCGTGGCCGTGTGCTGTCAGAATGCCGGCGCGCGGCATGCCGCGCTCACCGAGCAGCTTTCGCAGCCTCGAGACTGCGATTGTCAGCGCGTTGTCACTAGCGACTCGACCGTTCCAGACCTCCAACATCAGTCGCTCTTTGGAGAGCAGTTGTCCCGCGCTACGCACGAGTGACTCGAGCACACGCAGCACACCGACGTCGATGCGCACAACTTCGCCGAGGTGATGCAGCGTGAATGCGCCGCAGTCGAGCTCGAATTCATCGAAACAGAAGACCGTGTTCACGGAGCGCCTCCTCAACAACAAGACCACGACGCTCGCGCAGCAGCCAAGTGATGAGCTACGAACCTGGCCTTTGGCCAGAGATTCCCAAGCTGGAACCGCCATGGCACCGAGCTCTAACGGGACTAACAGTCGCACGATCAATACGTGGAACTACCGCGCATGCAAGCGTCGAGTAGACAGAACACAGCAGACCTGCAGCCATAAGCGGCCGTCTAGCAGCGATGTTCACATCGTCAGAACAATCTTCGCTCCAACCTCAAAAAACCGTCACTGCTCGGACAATACGCTCTGCTGCTGGAGCAACACGACATGACGGTTAGACGCGCATTGGCATTCATCGGGGTCACGACGTCTATTGCATGCGGAGGCGGAGCGCCTCGCTCCAGCACCGATGCACAGTTTGCATCGAACAGCTCGGGCACTGGCGGCAGTACGGTCGCAGTATCCAACGGAACACGTGGCAGGGCGGGTTCCCCTTCCTCCCACGAAAGCGACTTGCCTGAAGCAGCGTCCGACGACGCGCCTGCACAGGCTGGCGCGGGGGCTGCAGCTGGTAGCGGCGGCGCTATGGCTATGCCGGCAGCACAGGCCGGAAGCGTGGCTGCGACGGACGATACCAAGTTTAGCTTCTTCGTTACGAGTCTGCGGGGGATGCTCGAGCTCTCCGGAAGTGATCAGGGCTTCGGGGGAGATCTTCGCTATGGCGAGGCCACGGGCCTGGCAGGTGCCGACAAGATTTGCAGCGAGCTGGCTGAGCGCTCGCTCCCCGGCGCAGGCAGCAAGGGTTGGCGCGCGTTTCTCAGCACCGCAAAGGGCAGCCCCGACGGCGGACCGACGCACGCGAAAGATCGCATCGGCACCGGGCCCTGGTACGACCGCGCAGGGCGGCTCGTCGCGATGGATTTGAATGGGGTCTTGCAGCAGCGACCGGCGGGAGCGGACTCCGCGATCGCTGCGGACTTGCCGAACGAGCGCGGCGAGCCAAACCACACTGACACCGTGGCAGGCATGGATGACAATCACGACGTCGTCACCGCGACGAACCTGCAGGGTATGTACGACGGCCGACCCACTTGCGAGGACTTCACGAGTGTCGAGACGGAGATGCCGATGATGGGCGCGGCTGGCGCGGGCGCAGCCGGCCGCGGCGGACGACCTGGGCGGCCGGGCGGAGGCTTCATGCACTACGGACCCGGCGTCGGTCACTCGTGGCCTGCCATGAGCGGCATGTCTTGGATCGCAGCGCATGGCGCGCCTGGCTGCAGCCCCAGCGTCGCACTCGTGCAAACCGGTGCGGGCGAAGGCACTGGCATAGGCAACGGCGGCGGCTACGGGGGGATTTACTGCTTCGCGCTGAAGCCGTAGAGCCTTATAGCGAGCGGAAGAAGTCCCACGCCGTACTGACAGCGAAGCTCGGCAGCTCGTTGCCATCATGCTCGCAGAAGTGCACGGGTAGACGGTCGCTGCAGCCGGCGTACTCCACGCACGCGACGGGTGTGATCGACTTCGGCATCAGTACGTTGCAAAAGTTGCGCATGGCCCAGAAGTCGCGGTTGCCCAAGCCGGCGCCTACGGTCATGGGATCCGTGTTGGTCTGCAGCAGTAGCCAGACGGCAGTATTGGCGAGGCATGGGCCTGGGGGCGGCGGCGCGTTCGATAGCACAGCGATGCCGCGCACCTTGTCCGCGCGCACGCAGCCGATCAGGTTCACGAACAATGCGCCAGCGCTGTCGCCGATCGCAAACACGCGGTCTTGATCGACACAGTATGCCGCTGCCAGCGTCGAAACGAGCGCATCGACCATGGCCATGTCGCGTTGAAAGTCCCAGATCGTGCCGTTCGCGAGTGGATTGGCGTGGACGACGATCGCTTCTGATCTCATGACTGTTGCGAGCTGAAGTTGCGAGCGAAACTCAGCTGCGCTCTGGTCCATGCCAGGAAATGCCAGCACAAGCGCGTAAGCTCGGGCCGGATCGTAGCTCGTGGGCATGTCCAGCACGAAATCAGCGCGCACGCCGTTGACGGCGACACTCGTGTCCAGCGTTGGCGGCATTCGGCCGCAGCCCGGGCTTGGGCGAGCAACAGTATTTGGAACACCGCTGTCAGTATCTTCGTCTTGCGCCGTTGCGGCAGCATCTGGAGTTGTGACGCCGGCATCCAGCGCCTGGGTTCCGAGCATGCCGCCGCTGTCAGCTGCAGCGCCCGTCGGCACGCCTGGATTGGCCGCACCCGGATCGCTCCGTTCCGGGACGTCCACATCGACCATCTCTTCGCTGGTGTTGGGCGCACTGCTTCCGCGCTCGCCCAAGCTCACATCCCCTTTCGCGCAGCCAGCGGTTTGTGCGCAGAGCCACGGCAGGAGTAGCCCAATCCTAAGCCAGGCCAGCGCGCTCACTGAGCTGGGTGCCCGCTCGCGCAAGTGGCTCTGCGCACGCGTACATGCCGGCTTCCGAAGCTCAAAAATTGGCCCCGCCGCGGCGAATATGGATTCATGCCGCGAGCCTTCAGCAGAGGTTTTTGCCAGAATCGGTCGCCGCCGTTGTGCGGGTCTGATAGGAACCGTCGCTGCGCTGCTAGACCCGACCATGTCGAGACCCTCTCGTGCGCGAGTCTGCTCTACCGACCAGCGATTGCAAGCTCTTATCGATGCGTGTCTGTGGCAGCGCACGCGCGGCTGGTTGCAGCTGGGGGCTGCGGGCGGGCATGCATCCCCCGGGTTGGGTGGCGCGCCGCTGCGCTGGTGGCTAGTCCTTGCAATCGCGTGCGCGTGTGCGTTGGCGTCCACGACTCGCGCGCACGCACAACGCCCTGGGCTGAAGCTGCGCTGGCATGCGCCAGCAGGTTGTCCAGATCAGGCCGCGATGGAGACGCGCATCGCGCACGCATTGGGAGACGACACGTTGCTGGAAAACCTCAGCGTGATCGGGAACGTGACACAAACTGGTGCAGGGTACCGCGCGCAGTTGAGCATTCAGACCGATGGCGGCACTGGACAACGCATACTCGACAACAACCGCTGTGACATTCTCGCCGAGAGCGTCGCGCTGGTGAGCGCGCTGAGCGCAAATCGCGCGCTGGCGAGCTCATCGAACGAATCGGGACGAATGCTTGTAGTCGGCGTGTCTGCACACGTTAGCTTGGCAGCCGGTCCGCTGCCCCAACCTGCGCTCGGTGCTGGCGTCGGCTTCGCCTTGGAGGGCTGGAGGTCGCTGCGCTGGGAGATCAACGGCAGCTACTACGCGGAGCAAGGCGCGACGTACGCGGACCTGAGCATCGGAGCAGACTTCCGCCTGGTGCGTGTCGCCGCTCGCGGCTGCAGGGTATGGAGCACGGGAAGGATAGACTTGGCGCCGTGCGTCGGCGCCGAGCTGTATCGGATCGATGGAGCGGGCTTCGGCGGAATGGTGCAAAGGAACGGCGGGTCGTTCTTGTGGGGTCCCGAGCTGAGCATACTGCTGCGACTGCGCGTGTGGCGACAACTGGCCGTTCAACTCTCGGCGGGCGCGACCTTCGCCGTGTCTCGACAGCGCTTTACCTATGGTGATCTGGGCCTTTTGCATCGCCCCGACGCGCTCGCCTATCAGATTTCGCTCGCACCCGAGCTGCTGTTCTGATCTTCGCCCGTCTATTCCTGACAGCTGGTACCTGCGCGACACATCGCGCAGCTACGACCAATCACTCTAAGCTCTGCAAAATTACCGAGTGCCTCGGTGAATTACCAGAGTGCACAACTCTCGCCAACATCTCCTCTGGTTCGGGCTCGCGCTGGTTTTGTTCCAAGGTTGCTCCGCCGACGCCCCGCAAGGCGGATCGCGCGCAGCCATGAGCGGCAACATTCAAGCGAGCGCCAGCACCCACACGACCAGCGCTAGCATCGCTGCGCCCGTAGCAGGTGCCGGCAACGCGCCGAACAGCGCCACGTTGATCGTTACGACGACGCCGGTCTCGACTCCGGCCAGTGGCACTCCAGCCAGCACCATGGCGAAGCCCGCCGCTTCCACCAAAGATCCGATCTCGATAGACGACTGCGGGGACCCAAACCCGGCCGGCATCTCGGCGAGCGACGTACAGGCTTTGCGTGCGGGCGGCGCGCCAGACGGCCTGCGTCTCTTGTACCCGTACGCTGGCACCGTCTTCCCGCGCGGCATGCTCGCGCCCGACCTGATGTGGGAAGGAGCCGTGGCGGACGCCGTACTTGTCCACATCAAGTCTCAGGCCTTTGAGTACAGCGCATGCTTGCCGCCCACAGCCGCGGGTCAGCTAACGCTGGCGCAGGACGTCTGGGATAAGGCGGGTCAGCTCACCTTTGGCAAGGACGATGGGTATAGCCTCAACGTGTCCGTCCTCAGCCAAGGCAAAGTGTTAGGCCCGGTCACGAGTAGCTTCAAGATCGCGCAGGCTACCATCAAGGGCTCGATCTACTACAACAGCTACAGCTCCCAGCTCGCAGCGAATGCCATGTCGGGGATGATGATGCAGCCGGGCGGTTTTCCTGGCGCGGGCGGTGCACCCATGGGCGGATTGGTGTTGCGCATTCCGGCAGGCGGACGCGCAGAGCTGTTCGGGCTGACCGATTGCAACGGTTGCCACTCTGTATCGGCGGACGGCTCGCGACTGTTGTCGCAGTTCGTCGCGGTCGGCGGCGAGTCCTATGAGCTCAGCGCCGGTGCCATGACAGCTGCACCGGTTTTTGCGGGCCCACGCGGCGCGTTCGGAGCGCTCTATCCGAACGGCAGCGCCTATCTCGCTGGCTCGAGCGTGGTCGAGGTGGCTCGGTCCACCATGACATCAGGCGGAGCAACCGGTGACGCAACGCTACACAACGCGGTCGACGGGGAGATCATCGCCAACACGGGAATTCCCGCGGGTGCGTTGATGCCGATGTTCTCGCCGGACGGCAGCCACCTGGCGTTCAACGATTACGCCGTCGACATGGCCCATGGCTTGGCAGTCATGCGCTATGACACGGCCACGCACACTGCCAGCGACTATCGCGTGCTTTTCACCGAGCCTGCTGGAGCGATGCGACCCGGTTGGCCATTCGTATTGCCCGACAATGGCGCCGTATTGTTCGCTCGCACTGATGGCCCGGATTTTTCGGGGAATGGCGCTGGTGTGATGATGGCCGCGGGTGGGTTCGGTGGCTTCGGAGGTCAACCCGAACCTGTAGAAGCACCCTTCTCCGAGCTATCGGTGGTCGATCTCGCGTCGAACACGGTCACTCTCCTCGCCAAAGCCATGGGCTACGACAAACCCGAAGACGCTGCCAGCGAGACCACCTACTTACCTTTTGGCGCGGAAGAGTTGCACCACAACTACTTCCCAACACTGTCACCGGTAGCGGCAGGCGGATACTTTTGGGTCTTCTTCGACTCGATTCGTCACTACGGTGTTTTCGGCGCTGGTCGACAGCTCTGGGGAGCAGCGATCGACATTTCCCCCGACGGTACGTACACCACAGATTTGAGCCATCCCGCGTTCTATCTGCCTGGGCAGGAGTTTGGCACCGGCAACCATCGCGCATTTGCCGCGCTCGACCCGTGTCGCAAGGACGGGGACTCTTGCACCAGCGGAATCGATTGCTGCGGAGGCTTCTGCTACTTCGACGGACCCGAAGAACTGGTAGATCCGGTCGGCAGCTGCACGCCCAAGATGATGATGTGTTCCAAGCGCGATGAGCGCTGTCTAAGCGACGCTGATTGCTGTCCACCCGCTCCGGGTGAGCCGACGAACACCTGCATTGCCGGGTTCTGCGCTTTCATTCCGCCACTGAACTAGCCCGCAGCTCATGGACGAATGGTTGCCGGCAATGTTTTACGTCGTCATATAGACAGCAGCTGCACACGGCATGCAGTCAGAGCGTCTGCCGTGCCGGCCAACCGCCACCGAGTGGAGCTCACTGGGCGGCGGCCTCGCCGCGTCAGTCACAGGGTTCATACTGGCGCGGATCGCGGGAAGTACAATGTTGACCGCAACTGTGTACCCGCTTTGACGGGTTGGGAGCCAGCAAGCGAGCGTTTGCGGTCGTCTTGGGCTCTGACAGTTCGATGTATCGATGTGAACAAGCTCGGACGCGTCAACCCTCGCAGGCTCATCGCCAGTCACTGGGACACAACTGACTGGGAAGAGCTGCGAGAGCCGACGCGCCGGAGGCATTTCGTCGAGAAGAGACTTACAAACCCACCTAGGAGCGTCTTCGTCTCATGCTGCGGATGACGGCACCGAGAACAAGCACGAACGCTGCAGTCGCGCCGCCGCTGTTCGTTGCGCTGCCAGCCGCGCTACATCCACCGTCGTCGCTGCCCTCGGTAGAGGGAGTCGTCATGCCGCTGCCAGCGGCCCCGACCGGGTTGGCCACAGTCGCGGTGTTGCCTGCGATGGCAGGCGTGCCTGCAGCGCCGGGTGGGGTCCGACCGGTCGTGCTGCCTGGCACGGTCGCTCTGCTGCCTGCAGTCGGCGTGGTGGTCGCGCCCGTGCCCGCGCCGCCCGCGCTCGGGGTGCTCGCGCCTGCCGTCGCGCTGCTGCCCGCCGCAGGCGCGCCGGAACCGGCCGTCGCCGTCGCCCCCGCGGTCGCCGCGGTTCCACCACTGCCGGCTTTCGCTCCTGCACCAGCCGCCGCACCCGTACCCGCAGTGGCAGCTGCACCAGCCGTGGCACCCGAGCCCGCGCTTCCGCCGCCGAGAGCACCCGTCTCCATTAAGACTTTGTAGACCTCTTCGCCAAGCTTCTGCTGGCCTTGAGCGTTCGGATGCACCTGATCCGAGGCGCTGAACAGGCTGGTGTCGAACATCGCGCCGCCGAACAAGGTAAACCCATCGATCGTGGGTACCATTTTCGTCATGGCGACTTCTTTGATCAGTGGAATCACCTCGGTCGCGAGCAGGTCGCCGTCATGTCCAAATGGACTCGTACCAATCGGAGTGGGGATGACAATGTACGGCTTCGGCTTGCTGGAGAGGCTGGTATACGTGTCGATCAGCTCCTCGTAGTCCGCGACGAAATGGCCCATGGCGGAGGACCAGCTGCGCGTGAACGAGTCGTTCGTGCCGAGCATGATGATGACGATATTGGGATTGAAAGTGTGGCTCGGCGTAAATTGGGCGGAGGTCCAATAGGGCTGAGCGACGTTCTTTGCCAGATTGGTCCCGGACACGCCGAAGTTCATCACCATGTAGCCCGAGCCCAGTTTGGTGGAGAGCGTGCCACACCAGCTGCTCGGGAGCGCTGTAATGCTATCGCCAACGCATGCGACCTTAACAGTTTGCGCGTTGGCGATGCCGGCAGAAATGAATATCAGTGCGACCACTGATAGCTGAACAATAGCTTTGGCAATTTTGCGATGCATCACACACTCCGATTAATTGTGTCGTTCCAAGGACGTCGTCAGTCGAAAGTCGGCCTTGCCGCCGATGGCTGCAGCGCTGGCGCACGCAGCCGTGACACCCCCCACTGCGCGGCTCGTGCTTAGGTGGGCGCCGATCTAGCGGGTCATGACCGGCGAGCGCAGCCGTGCGCGTAAGGCAACAAAGTCCCACGCGCGATGCGCAGGGCGCTATTGCGAGCTCGGTCAGATAACAGGGCACACTGGAGCATTGCCCGGCGATGCCACTTTCTTTGGTCCCGGTGTGCCCAAAAACTGCTCAGCCCGCATGGTCAAGTAATCAGCCCTGCTGTTCCGTTATCTCGACGCACTATCCGGCGACCTGCGCGTTCCGCGCTGCCAGACCGCGAAATGGGACTGGAGCGCACTCGAGCTTTTCCGGTGCACTCGCGCGCAAGCTCGCCGTGCTTGCAATCTTGCACGCGGGAGCTTCCCGCGAAGGCTGTGCAGCGTTGGCTGCGCGCGCTCGCCAGCTGCCTCCCTACCTGGCTCACAGCACAAGCACGTGGAGAATATGCTGTGTGTCAGGCATGCGAAGCGCTGAACATGCTGTGGGCGTGCGCGTCGCCGTGGGGCTGAATGTGCTGAGTGTTCAAGCATGCTGCGCTCCGTTGGGGCTCAACATGAGCTCGGCGATGCGTGCGGTGTGAGAGGGCGGCGGCGAGTGCCCACGCTCGCTTCTCGCGCTCGGCCTCGGCTAGCGGGGCGAGGCGCACTCACCTCAAGTGGGCTGCGGGGTAGTGCACATCAAGCGAGGCGGTCGTTGGGCTGGCGCCGGTCGTCTATTCTGCCGCCTTCAGCGGCAGCTTGCAGGCCTCACGCACGCGCGGCCCAAGCGTCGAGCGTGGATAGCGCTCGAGGAACTGGCGCGCTTGCAGCCTTGAGTCTTTGGCAGCCGTCGTACATAAGGCAATGGCGCGAAGTCCTTCGCGCTCTTGCACGAATGTGCCGTGTGCCCAGCGCCGCTCGTGCTCTGCGCAAAGCACGAGTGCCCGTGCTGGCTCCGCAGCTTGGATTTTGCGCATGAATACAACCTCCGCACGCGCGTCCGTGGCGGATTGACTCGGCTCAGGTTGCGCGGCGGCTGTCGGCTGAGTGCGAGCAGCTTTGACCTTCACGATCTCGCTTCCATCAGCGCCATCGCGGCGAACGCTCGTTGGCAGAGCCAGCGCCGCGCGTGCCGCCGAGGGCGGCGAAAACTCCGCGGCTCGCTCGTCCTGCGCAACGCGAGCTGCCGGCCCGTCGCTGCCCTGGTACGAGGTCACTGGCGACGAAGGGATCGCGACGAGCGGAGGCCCTTGTGCGATCACTTTGCCGAAGCCTGCGCGCTCGCGCGCCGACTCATCCACTGCGCCGAAAACCCGCGAGGAGTGCGATCGCGCCGGCCTGCTCGAGCTGGAAGCTCGGACTGGGTGTGTGGCGCGGCTCCGCACGGAGCTGCCCGCCTCCGTTGACGGCAGCGGCAGGACGATCTGTGCAACGCGCGCATCCGCCGCCGTTGGCTGCGCTCCCTCCCGGGGCTCCGGCGGCGCAACCACCTGCACCGCGGTCGACTCAGCTCGAACCGAGCGAGCGCTGCGGAAATGTTTGACTGCAAGGCCGGCCGCGACCACGAATGTCAAGCCGACGCCTAGTTGCAACAAGCGAGCTGACCTTGCGCCCGCATGGCGCACGCCCTTGGTGCCTCGAGGATCAGCGAGCCGCTGAGCGAGAACTCTCCGTACACGTTCGCGGTCGGCGGCGCTCGGTGCGTTGTCGGAACGAGCTGCGCGAAACAACGCTTCCGACTCGCTGCTCCAACAGTCGTCCCGATCTTCCGGCGTGCTCCTCATCGCGACCTTTCCTTGACGGGCTCGCAGCCGAAGCGGCGGCGCTCGACACCCAGTCGCCCCGCGACAAATCACTTCGCGCGAGCACGGCGGCACACATTCGGGCAGTGCGCTCTAACGAACCGTCATGCAGGACTGCGCCGCCGATCCTGAATGGAACAAGCAGATTCAAAGCAGCATGACAAACCTTCGACGCACGCCCGTGCTGCGCGCTTGCCGCTGGAGCAATGCCATTTTCGAGCCTCGAGAACTATTGTCCGGGCATGCCTTGGTTTTTGACCATCCGAACCTGGAAGCGTGAACAAACGACCAAAAGAGTGACCCACTGTCTCGCAGACACCTACCCCAGCTGAACGGCGCGGACAGCATCGTGCTCGGAAATGCAACGCGGAGTCCGTCGCTGCTCCACGCGTCCCATTCTGCCCGAGGCACCGCTGAAGCTGTTGGCTGCGATTGCGCGCGCGCTTCAAAAAAATTGGCGCAGCCGGCGATACATCTCTGTAGACGAATGCGCACAGCGCGCTGAACCACACTGACCATGGATACGCACTGAGTTACGAGCGTTCGGACGAAGCTTTCGCCCGACGTGGGCAGAGCAGCGCCTTGCATTGGCTTCTAAAACGATGCGTTCCGTCGACTTTATGGTTCCTCATCACGTTTGTCTCAAGCATGGCATTTGCTGATGAGGATTATTTTCAAACGCTGGCCTACGCAGGACGAGCGACAGCGCCGGGAGAGCTCGCGGCCGCGTTGCGCGTCGTCGATACCGCGCTGCGGAAGTACCCGGGCGACTACGAGCTCACCCTCACGCGAGGGAACTTAGAGCTCCGAGCTATGCGCTACCGAGCTGCAGAGCAGTCATTTCGTTCGGCCATCGCGATCAGCGACGGCTCGGTCGCCGCCCGTCTGGGCCTGGGCTGGGCGCTGGTGCACCAGCACGCCTGCGAGGAGGCGGTGCGAGAGCTCGAGCAGGTGCTTGCCCGTGAGGATCACCCGGCCGCTCGAAGCGGCATCGCGCAGTGCCATCCGCAAGCCGACCTTCACGGATCTGCGTGGGTGACCGTCGGTGGAGCGCTGTTTCGAGACCACCCGTGGAAGCGACGCTTCACCGACGTGACGGCGGGTGTGACGTTACAGAAGGGCAGTCTGCTCACGTTCGCGCTCGCCCATCACTACCTGCATGTCACAGCCAGCGACCGCCGCGTCGCAGGCGTGGACCAACACGAGCTGTATGCGCAAGCGGGAATCTCGGCCAACTCATGGCTCGTGCTAGGCCACGCAGCCATGGTTTGGAGCGCCGATCCGCGCAGCGATGGCTCGGTGCACGCTGGTTTGTCTGCGCGCTATGCCAGCATTGGACAGTTGCTCACCGAAGTTTCGGCAGAGCTGACTGTCAGCCGTTATCCAGACGTTTGGATCGGCCGGGCTGCTAGCGCCTGGCAACTCACTGTCGGTTCGTGGAGCATTGCGCCCGGAGTCGGGGTGACAAAACAACTTCTGGACTATCTGACTGCAGTGTCACTGACCCTTAGCAAGCGCTTCGGGGTACTGTCACTTTGGGTGTCCGGAAAATACGGGCCAGAGTACAGGGCGGCTTTTCTGTCGCAGTTTGCACTGCTGAACAGCGAAGATCGCAGCGTCTGGTCGGTCAGCGCTGGCTTGCGCGCGATGCTGCCAGCGGGCCTGGCATTGCTCGCCGGCTATCTATTCCTACGCATGCGTACGCCCGACATGTTGCCGGCGAGCATGCATCTCATCAACGTGGGCGCAGCCATCAGCTTTTGAGGTTGGACATGAACGCACGCATCAAAGATCTGGCTATTAGCGACTCAGGTTTTGTCTTCGACCCGTTCTCCGGCGGCACATTTACACTGAATGAGACCGGTCGCGCCGTGCTGCAAGCCCTGCGCGAAGGCTTGACGGAATCACAAGTCGTGGAGCGCCTGCGCACTGGTTTCGAAGGCGTCACGCCCAAGGTGGAGGAAGACCTCCGCGACTTTCTACGCACGATGGCCGAGTACGGACTGTCAGATTGAAGAGCGCCGTGACAGTACACACCAACGTCCGCAGCATCGCCGTGACCGGGCTCAACGCGACCGACAATCCAGCGCCAGGCGTTGCAGTGCTGCGCTGCCTACGGGACAGCGGCCGCGCACAGCGCCTGGTCGGGCTGGCATACGACGCGCTCGATCCCGGGATCTACGCTCATGACATCGTCGACGATGTGTACATGCTTCCGTACGCGTCGTCCGCGCCGGATGCGTTCTTGGAGCGCTTGTGTCATGTGCATGCACGCTCACCGCTGTCGGTGCTCATTCCGACTCTGGACGCTGAGCTGCCCGTGTTCATCGAGCTCGCGCCCAAGCTGCAGCGCATGGGCATCGCGCTGGCGCTGCCGTCGCGCGAGCAGCTCGAGGTGCGATCCAAGGCAAATCTTTCGCGCTTCGCGCAGCGCATTGGCTTCCATACACCGGAGACATGGCTGCTGACCAGCGTCGACGATCTGAATCGCGCCGAGCACAAGCTAGCCTTTCCGTTGTTCATCAAAGGGCCGTTTTACGGCGCAAAGTTGGTCACCAACATCGAAGAAGCGCGCGCCGCTTTTCACGCGACCGTCGCAGAGTGGGGCTACCCCATCCTCGTGCAAGCCTGTGTGCCGGGCAGCACGCGCGAAGAGCGCAATGTGGTCGGTCTGGGTGATGGTCGCGGCGGGCTTCTAGGCGCCGTCGCGATGAAAAAGCTCGCCGTCACCGACAAAGGCAAAGCATGGGCTGGTGTGACCATCCGCGATCCGGAGCTGCTCGAGCTGACTCGTCGCTTCGTCTCCGCCACGCACTGGTCCGGGCCGTTCGAGCTCGAGGTCATGCTTGGACGTGACAGAACCTACTATGTAATCGAGATCAATCCACGCTTCCCCGCCTGGGTGTACCTCGCTGCCAGCGCCGGCCAAAACCTGCCGGCGCTCGCGGTCGCCACGTGTTTGGGCGAGCCGGTGCAAGCGCTGACTGACTATCAAGTCGGCAAGGTGTTCTCGCGCATCGCGTTAGATCAGATCGCGAGCGTCGCGGATCTAGAACGCATGGTCGTGCACGGGGAATGGCGCCGGGGTGACAGCGGATACGAAGGAGAAATGACGTGAAGCAAAGGCCGGAATACGAGCCACCCTCGCTGGTGCGGCATCAGATGGGTCTGATGAACAAATTCGGGCGCCAGCACGCCCCGCGGCCCTTGTTGGAGATCGACGGGGTCTCGATCGATGCCCTGATCGCTCAGCACGGATCGCCGCTGTTTGTTTTTTCGGAACGCACTCTGGTCGCAAACTATCGCGACTTCTACGAGGCTTTCTCTCGGCGCTACCCGCGCGTCCGCATGGCGTGGTCGTACAAGACCAATTACAACGAAGCCATTTGCCGCGTGTTTCACAAGCAAGGCGCGTGGGCAGAAGTCGTCTCTCCGTTCGAGTACGAAAAAGCGCTCAGCTGTGGCGTTCCACCAGAGCAGATTCACTGGAACGGCCCGTACAAACCGGATGACGTCGCCGAGAGAGCGGCGCGCGACGGAACGATCATTCACCTCGACAACTTCGATGAGATCGTGCGCATGGAGGCAGTGGCTCAGCGAGTGCGCTGCCGACCGCGCGTGGCCATCCGCGTCAACATGGCGATCGAAGGCTTGCAGACCTGGAGTCGCTTCGGCCTTAATCTTGAATCCGGGCAAGCACGCGATGCCGTACGCCGGATCGTAGCGGGTGGTTGTCTAGACTTGGTCGGGCTGCACACGCACGTCGGGACGTTCGTGCTCGAACCATCTGCGTATGCGACCGCTGCCAACAAGCTGGCGCGCTTTGCGAACGAGCTGCTGAGCGAGCACAAAGTGAAGCTCTCGTTCATCGATCTCGGCGGCGGCTTTGCGTCGCCCAACTCTCTCAAGGGGCAATTCTTGGGCGGCGAGCAGTCGGCGCCGAGCTTCGCGCGCTACGCCGACGCGATCACGCAGGCGCTGACCGCGCTCGAGTACGCGCCTGCAGAGCGACCGACCTTGGTACTGGAGTCGGGTCGCGCGCTCGTCGACACCGCCGGTTATCTCGTGACGTCTGTGATCGCGAGTAAGCGCCAACCCGATGGACAACGCGGCCTGATCTTGGATGCCGGCGTGAACCTGCTGTTCACTTCGTTCTGGTACAACCACACCGTTCAACCTGCGCAAGAGACGCGAGGAACCGAGGAGCCGACGGTGCTGTACGGGCCGCTGTGCATGAACATCGACGTGCTGCGCGACAGCGTCAAGCTGCCACCGCTGTCCGCGGGCGAGCGCTTGGTGTTCCGCAACGTCGGCGCGTACAACACCACGCAATGGATGCAATTCATCACGCTGCGTCCAGCCGTCGTGATGGTGGGCGCGCACGGCGAGACCAGCGTGATTCGGCGTGCCGAGACGGTGGCCGACCTGCGCTCGCTCGAACAGGTTCCGCCGTGGCTGCGCTGATCTTCGGTCGCGACAAACCGCCGCTGTTGGCTGCAGCCGAGAACGGGCTGAGGCTGTTCGCAGAGGCGATTCTTTCTCGCAGACGCAGCGTCGGTCTCTTGGTGCTCGCGGCGCTCGCCATGATGCCCGAGAGCTTGGCGCTCAGTGCCTGCGCCCTGGTCGGTTCGAGCGTGGCGCTACGCGCGATGAAGCTCGTGCGCGGCTACACGCCCTACAGCTACAACGCCCTCTTGTGCGGCAGCGCGTTAGGCAGCTTGTACGCGCTGACACCGGAGAGCGCCGGCCTGGCGTTTTTGCTCGGCGTGTTTGTTGTGGTGGTGACTGCGGCACTGGCAGCGCTCGTGAGCTCGCTCGGCGTGATTCCTGTGGCCGCGTTGCCCTACACACTGAGCATCTGGGGCGTGCTGGGTTTGGCTCCCTACCTGACGTTGTCCGCTGCGACGCCGAGCGTCGACGTCCTGGGCGAGCAGCTGCCGCAGCTGTTTGCGCTGTGGCTGCAGAGCCTGGGCTCTGTGGTGCTGGTTCCGAGCGCTGCGGCCGGAATGCTGATCCTGTGTGCGCTGCTCGTGCACAGCCGCATCGCGACCGTCGTCGCGTGCAGCACGCTCAGCGCGATCCTGGGCGTGCTGCAGCTGACCTCGATGCAGCCAGCAGATGCGTTGGTCCAGTCGGCATGCGCCAACGGCGTGGTGACGGCGCTCGCGCTCGGAGGCGTCTGGCTCGTGCCTTCGCGCGCGACCACGCTCGCCGCTCTCGGCGGCGGCCTGCTGGCGGCGTTCTTCACGCTCGGCAGCGCCATGCCGTTGTATCTCGTGGGGCTGTGGCCCGGGTTTCTGCCGGCAGCGGCTGCGCTGATCCTGGTGCTCAGCGCGCTACGTCAGCGCAGCGAGCCAGCGGCGCCTGAGCTCGCCCAGCGCGCAGCGGAGAACCCCGAGCAGCTGTTGCTCGATCACCTCGCGCAGCTGCCGTGGCAAGGGCAAGCGCAAGCGCAAGTCAAAGGGCTCGCGCTCACAGCGCCGTTCCACGGCACGTGGATGTGCACGCAAGGCGCGCATGGTCCGTTCACACACCGCGGCAGCTTCGCGCACGCATACGACTTCGAGATCTGCGACGAAGCGCAGGGCGCACTATGTCGCGGCGAAGGGGACCAGCTCCAGGACTACTACTGCTTTGCGCAACCGGTGTTGGCAGTGGCGGACGGGACTGTGGTCGCGGTCGAAAACGCTCTGCCTAACAACGCGATCGGTGACGTCGACAGTCAGAGGCCTTGGGGTAATTACGTGATCGTACAGCACAGCCCTGAGCTCTTCTCACTCGTTGCACACCTGTCGCCGGGCACGGTGACGGTGTACCCCGGACAGTACGTGCAGCGCGCAACGGTGGTCGGCTACTGCGGCAGCTCCGGGCGCTCACCGCGACCTCATCTGCACTTTCAGCTGCAATCAGGCCCCGCGCTCGGTGCAGCGACCGTACCCTGCAAGCTGCAAGATCTGGTGATCCGCACAGGCGACCAGCTGCGCTTCGAGCCGCTGCACGAGCCGGACCAAGGCGAAAGCCTGCGCGTGCTGGCCCCGGACTACGCGCTCGCGAGCGCGTTCGACGTGCCGCTCGGAGCGACGTTGACCTATCGCGTCAGGGGCAAAACGGAGCGCTTGCTATGCGAGCTGGACCGCTGGGGCCGCACCCAGCTGCGCTCGCTCGACCTCGACGCGCAGCTGGTGTTTGCCCGCACGCGGTCTTGTCTATGCAGCTGTGAGCTGCGGGGAGACAGCCGCTCGGTGCTGCGCCTGTGGCGGCTCGCGCTCGGCATGGTGCCGTTCGAACGAGCGCCAGGCCTAAGCTGCACGAGCGCAGTGCCGCGGCGCTGGCTCGCTGGCTTTGGGCGTGAGCTGCTCTGGGATATCGGCGCGACCGTGCGGCAACCCCGTTCGCTCCAGATCACATCGCAGCTGCAGCTCGAGACCGACGGCTTGGCCGTGGTGAGCGCCTCCCAAGAGCGCGCACAGTGCGGCGCGCCGGTGTTGTACGCGTCGGCTCGCTTCGGGCACACGCTGCCAGGACCGCGCTCGATCGAAGTGACTACGCACACCGGCACAGCGCGCACCATCCGCGCAGAGCTGGTCGTGCAAGCAGCCGCGCCGCGCGGCTTGATCTCGCAAGACGCGCGTCGTGCACAGCCAGGTTTCGCGCTGGAGCTCGGAGAGTGGTCATGAACAAATTCATCAGCGCTACAGTTGTGTTGTGCGCCCTCAGCATCGCTGCACCCGAGGCACGTGCGCAGCGCAGTACGGCGAGCGAAGCATCGAACAGCGCTGCAGCGCGCGCCTGGCAAAGCTCGTACAGCGCCGAAGCCGCAGGCAACTACGAGGCGGCGCTCGACGCGCTCGATCAGCTGCCCGGCACGCTCAAGCAAAGCTACACCGCCAACTATCGCCGCGGCTGGCTGCACTACTGCGTGGGCCGCCACGCGGACTCGATCGCCGCTTACAGCGCCGCGATCGAAACCGAGCCCGACGCCGTCGAAGCCCGTGTCGCGCAACTCTTGCCGCTCATGGCGACGAGCAAGTGGCGAGAGCTGATCAAGGTCGCGCACGACGTGCTCAAGCGCGACCCGCAGAACTACCTCACGCTGCAACGCATGGCCTATGCCCAGTTCCACAGCCAGCGCTTCCCCGAAGCGGAACAAACCTATCGGCGCGTGGTCAAGCTGTATCCGAGCGACCTCGACACACGCGCTGCGCTGGGTTGGGCCGTTCTGCGCATGGGCAAGCAGCCCGAAGCAGCAGAGCTGTTTCGCGGAGTGCTGGAGCTCTCGCCCAAACATGCCAGCGCGAGCAGCGGCTTGCAGGCTTCCGCCGCTCGCAGCGGCAGCCGTTCGTACTGAGGGAGCATGGGGATTGGCAGCACAACCTGGGTCACGTGCCTCAGCCTCGCTTGCTGTGTGACCTACGATCCGCTCGAGGCAGCGCGCGGCTGTGAAGCGTATGCGCTGGGCACTTGCCAGAGCTATGCACGCTGCTCGCCGATGTTGCTCGCAGCCTACGGTTCGCTGGAAGCGTGCCAAGCGCAGCTCGCGTTTAGCTGCACGTACAGCTTGCATCAACCGGATGTGCTGGGCACGGGAGCAGGCGCGGAGCTTTGCGGTGTGTTGATGTCGGGTTTGGATTGCAACGCGCTCTGGAACGGTGAGCTGCCGCTGGAGTGTCTGCCACCCTCCGGCCGGCGCGGCAACGGTGCCGCTTGCGACGTCGGCGCGCAGTGTGCGAGCGCGCGTTGCTGGAGAGCTGCGGCCGAGTCCGCGACCGGCACTTGCGAAGAGCTTTCGAGCGTCGGACAAGCCTGCCTCGGCTCCAGCGATTGCAGTCCGCGCTTGGTTTGCAGCGCCGCGCGGACCTGCGTGCAGCCCGCACGAGCAGGCCAAGCTTGCAGTGATGCTCAGCCCTGCAGAACGCCGCTCTACTGCAACGAAGGCTTATGCGCGGACCCTGCGCTCGTGCCGCAGCTCGAGCCACGCGATCCGGAGCTCGAATGCAAAGGCTTCGCGCGAGCCATGTGCGCGCGCCTCGAGGCGTGCTCGACGTTCTTGGTGGTGGGGAGCTACGGCAGCGCGGACGCTTGTATCGCGCGCACCGCATCTACCTGCGTCGACGGCCTCGCGCTGTCTGACAGCGCCGCTACGGCGTTCGGCATCGCAGGCTGCGCCGCCGCTCTGAGCGACGTGAGCTGCAACGCCTTGCTCGAAAACGCCTTGCCCGAAGCGTGTAGCCTCGTGGCTGGGGCGCGGGTCGACGGCGCAGTGTGTGTCGCAGATGCCCAGTGCGCGAGCACGCGCTGTGCGCGCACCGCGGAAAGCACGCGCTGCGGCAGCTGCGCAGCGCGCGCTTCGAATGAGGGCCAGTGCATCGCCAACACAGACTGCGAACATGGCCTAGTCTGCACCAGCGACAACAAGTGCCGTGCGCCTGCAGCTCCGGGGGCTTCGTGTGACGCAACGCGTCCCTGCGGTCTGCCGTGGGTCTGCTCAGCCGGCACTTGCCAGCCAGCACTCGAGCTCGGCGCGACTTGCGATCCGACGGCGGATCGCTGTAACCCCTATGCCGCGCTCAGCTGCGACTACAACACGCAGCGTTGTGCCGGGTGGGCGCACAGCGCAGCCGGACAAGCCTGCGGGTACACAGCACAGGGCTTGCTGGCGTGTGTGGGATCTGCCACTTGCCAGCTGGCCGACGAGTGGCAGGGCACTTGCCGAGCACCTGCCGCTGATGGCGGCGCATGCCAGACCGCCGACGAAAGCTGCCTCGCGCCTGCGCAGTGCAGGGACGGCGTTTGCGTGTTGGGCAGCGGGGGCGACTGTTCATGATCTCGCACGCAGCAGCGAGTCTCAAGTTCGTGCTGCAGCTGTATGCAGGCTGCGTATTTTCGGCATCGCCGTGGACCGGTGCGCTCCTGCTCCTGGCCAGCGCGCTGTCGCCCTACTCTGCGCTTCTGGGGCTCGCGGCGGTGGGGAGCGCGCTGTACACCGCGCGTGCACTGCACCTGCTCTCCGTCAACAACCCTCCCGCCGTGTACAGCTACAGCGCGTTGTTTCTAGGCCTGATCGCCGCGCGCACCTTTGCCGATCCCTGGGTGGCTGCAGCGTTCGCGCTGCTGGGAGCGGCGACATCTGCGTTGCTGACGGCGAGCTTGCGAGAGCTCGGTCAGCGCTTGGCGCTGCCTGCGCTCTCGCTGCCTTTCATAGCAGTCTATTCGTGCGCGCTCGGCGCCGGCCGGGTGCTCGGCCTCAGCTGGGCTGCGCCGCCGTCAGCTTCGCACGAGCTCGCAAGCCACCTGTCCGCGCCGGCGCGCCTGTACCTCGAAGGACTCGGTGCGATCGCGTGCGATGGTCGTGTGGAAGTCGGGCTCCTGGTCCTCACCGCGATCCTTGCAGCGGGCCTACACACGACCCTGCTGACCGTGCTCGGCTGGGCTGCCGCGTTCAGCGTCAGCCAACTACTGACGCTCGCACCGTCGCTGCAGCTGATGGCGACAGTCAATGCCATGTTCACAGCGCTCGCGTTGGGTGCTCGCCAGTACCCGCCTTCTGTTGGCTCATACGCACTCGCAGCGTTGGGCGCGACGTTCTGCGCGCTATGCACACCCAGCTTGGCGGCGCCTTTCGGCAAGCTCGCGCTGACGCCGCTGAGCCTGCCGTTCAACTTGAGCTTCTTCGCATGGCTGCTGGTCACACGACAACGCATGCCGCGCGAGACCGTGTACTCGCCCGTGCTTGCCCCCACCCACTCCGTCATTTCCCAGCGAACGCTGCAATGACTGCAACGAAAGAGGATCGCAATGAGTACGTTTGAATCGCTGAGCTACGCTGACGCTGTGACGCCCTATCCCGCTGCGCCGAGCACAAACCCCAGGCCAACCCTCACGCCACGTGAGCGCGACGACTTCTACTACAAGCTGGTCGCCGGCGCGGCGCACACAAGGCTGCTGGAGTCCACTTACGATTTACGCTTACCCTATCTGCTCGCGGAGCGTGGCCCACTGACGGTGGCTGAGATCGCTGAAGCGCTCGGCTTGCACATGAAGCGCGCCGCCAAGTGGCTCGTGCTGCTACAGCGCATCGGCCTCTTGCACGATGACCGTGGACGCTACCAGAACACCGATCGCGCGCTCGCGGTGTACTGGGACAAAGATGGCCGCGAGAACTTCTTCTATCGCGATCTCATGGAGTACTGCCGTTACGTGAACGCGTTCGACTTCAGCGCGGTGCTACGCGGGGCTCCTCTGCCCGACGCAGTGCGCTGGCCACCGCGAACCAAAGAGGCTGCCGAACACCTCGAGATGTGGATGACCATCACAGCCAACGAAGCCGTCACAGCGCTCGTGAACGGCAGCGATTGGTCGAAGACCACGACTTACCTGGATGTGGGTGGTGGCGACGCCACGATCGCGTGTGCGCTCGTGCGTCAGTTCGATCACCTGCAAGCCACCGTGTTCAACCTGCCTGCTTCGGCGGAGCTGGCGCGCCAGCGCATCGCACGCGAGAAGCTCGAGTCGCGCGTCAAAGTGGTGGTCGGAAACTTCCTGGACGACGAGCTGCCTAAGGGGTTCGATCGCGTGGTGTTCTCACGCGTCTTGGCCGACTGGGACCCTACTGTGTGCCAGATGCTGCTGAAGAAGAGCAAAGCAGCGCTCAAGCCCGGTGGCAGCTTGGTGATCAGCGAGCCATTCGACGACACCAACTACGATCTGGCTGTATCGTGGGAGTTCCGTTACACGTTCTACGACGACTTCGGTGTACAGACCTACAAGCCGGTCGCGCTGTACGACAAGCTCGCGCGCAATGCTGGTTTCAGCGAGCTCAGCCTGAAGGATCGCATCGACGACACACTCTACGGTGTTCTCACCGCGGTGTAGTCATGCTCTTGGTGAGGGAGAGTCGCACCGTCTGCGAATAGCCATTGGCAGACGGTGAACCCGCTACGAGAGCCGCTTACGCAGGAAATGGTAAGCATGACCGCGCGGACAGTCCGCGAGCTCAGCGAAAGCTTGATAGCCGCGGGCGCGATAGAACTCGGGCGCTTGGAAGTCGAACGTGCTCAAGTACGCATCCGTACAGCCGTGCTCGAGCGCGTAGGCCTCGACCGACGCCAACAGCTGCGCACCGAAACCGTGACCGCGCAGGCTCTCGTGCACCCAGAGCATCGTGATGTGCAGCCAGCCACCCCAGAGATAGCCTGCGATCCCGCCGCGCAGGGCGTCAGTCTCATCACGTAGACAGAACAAGACCAGCTGCCAGGCGGCGTGCTCCGTCACGGAGCGATTGTGCGCGTACAGCGCGCGTTCGAGCTCGCTGCCCGCGTCGCTTCCCATATGCTCTGCCACGATGCGCAACGTGTCCATCTGGGCGACTTAACCTTGAGCCAAGCTTTCCATACCCTTCAACATCTGCGTAGGCGTGCGCCTTTAGCTGCTTCGCGCTAAAGAAAATGGAGGCCAGGGCAAAAAAAGCTGTGCTGCCGGGCAATGCCTAGAATCGAGCGCGAGATTACAGCACGGCTGGTCGCAGTGGGAGTTTGGGCCTGCGCGACGGCATGTGGTCCATCCGTCGTCAACCTCGGCGCACGCGGCGAGCTCGAGGGACCGAGCGCGGGTGCCAGCGGCGGGACAGAAGCCAGCGGCACAGGCGGAGCTTCCGGCGTGGCCGGCCTCGGCCCTGTGAGCGGCGGAGGTGGTGTCTCGGGCGGCCTCGCAGTGGGAATGAGCGGCACAGGCGCGTCCTCCGGTATGGACAACGCGGGCACGGGATCGCCCCCCGATGCGGGTGTTCCGACCACGGGTGCAACTCGGAGCGCCGGCTGTGGCTTGCAGCCACCAGCTTCCGATACGAACATCTCGATCAACGGCGCGACCGCGAGCTACATCGTCGATCCCGCGGCGGGCTACGACCGCAACACGCCTTATCCCCTGGTCTTTTCGTTGCGAGGCGCCAACACCACTGCAGCCGCGTTTCGGAGCTACTTGGATCTGCCGACCGCCGTCGGCGCAGAAGGCATCGTAGTCAACGTGGACTGCGCGAACGGCGCCGCCACTTGGGATCTGCAGCGTGATCAGTTGGTCTTCGACGCGCTGCTCGCCAAGATCGAAGCCAGCTATTGCGTCGATCAGCAACGAGTGTTCGTGGTCGGCCATGAAACGGGAGCCATCTTCGCGAGTGTTCTCGCATGCCGCAGCGGCGGCACGCTGCGTGGGCTCGGCTCGCTCAACGGTGTTTCACCGATGACGACGTGCAATGCCGGGCTCGCGGTTTGGATCTCACAAGGCAACGCGGACATGACCCGTATGCTCGGCAGGGACAGTCGCGATTTCTGGGTGGGACACAACCGCTGTGACCTAACCATGACCGCGGCTGTCGACCCATCACCGTGCATCGAGTACTTGGGTTGTGAACCAGCTAATCCTGTTCGCTATTGTGAGTACGACGGGGGCATCGATGTGCCAGACTTCGCAGCTGCTGGCGTCTGGAGCTTTTTCAAAGGCTTGTGACACTGCGCCGCTCACGGCGGCGCGACGTCCAACATCTTCTGTTGGACCTTGTCCCACATGGAGTCTTTGCAAAGCGTGCAGTCGGCCCCGACGAACATAGCATCGAGCATCTTGTCCCCCATCAAGCGCCAGCGCAGCCAACCGACTGTGGCTTTGGCGATCATCGGAGCGGTCGCTGCATTGCGCACGCCGAGATGGTCGCCCGGGAAGTTCGCATAGATAGTTGGCACCTTTGTGATCTCGAAGTCGCCCTCGCAACCGTTGTAAGCGATGTCGTCGCTGGTCCCGCAGTAGAAGGCCGCCGGTCCGTGGAGGTTTGCGACGACCGATTTGGTCATCGATCCGCCGGAGATGTGAACCGTCGTCTTGATGCGCGGGTCCGAGGCCGCCTCGAAGGTCGCAAGCGAGCCGAGTGAGAAGCCCATCGACGCAACCTGGTCCGGGTCGAGCTTGCCCTTGAGCATGCTGCCTTCGCGCTCATTCTCCATGATCAACCAATCGATGCCGCCTTTCAGCAGCGCGGCGCTCACTGAAGAACTGTTGCTCGCGATCACCACGAAGCCGTGTGTCGCCATGCGCTGCAGCAAGTTGTACTGGTCTGGCGTCGAACCTGACCCATTTCCCCAAGTCACGATCGGGTGCTTGAGGCCGTCGCGTCCGAGGTCCACCGGATAGGAGAGTTGGTAGCCGTTGTTCGGACCGGTGTTCTTCACGGTCATCTGCATGAACGGACCATCCGCGCCGATGTCCGCAGTCGGCCATGCTCCGGCGCTCGCGCTGGAACCTCCAGCGCCTGCAGCAGTCGCGCCAGCGGCGCTCGCTCCACTCGCACCTGCGACGCTCATTTGTCCCGCGACCGCCGCGGTTGCAAGTCCTGCCGCGCCCCCTTGAGCCGGCGTCGCTGGCTGCGTCGGCGCCGGCTTGCCCGCTGCTGACGCAGATGTGCCTGCGACCGCACTGCCGCGGACGGCTGCGCCCGCCGCACCCGCGACCGCTGCGCTACTCGTACCCGCAGTCGCTGGCGCAACCGGTCCGGCTCCACCTGAGCTGGGCGTTGCGATCGGATCCGACTTGATCGCGTTATCGTCACCACAGTGCGCTGCAAACATCGCGACCAGCGCCAAGGCCGTGCGCGTCGAGCCTGAGATATGCTTGTTCATCGTAGCCATTCCTATGCTGCCAGGTGGAGCGCCAGCGCGTTCCATACGTCTGACTGACGTTGGACCTACGCTGGCGCTTGACGACTACTTGACGAGCGTCTCGAGGTTCTTGCCCATCATCGACCACAGACCAGACATGCATCCGGCGCAGACGGTTGGCTGCTTCAGCGCGTCGAGCGCGGCTTGCTGACCGTACATCGTCAGATCCATCCAGTTGATCGAGACGTCTGCCGCATCTTTCATCACGTCTGCGTTGTTCGAGATCATGAGGTGATCTCCGGTAGAGCGACTCACGATCATCGAGGGGATCCCATCTGCAAAGGCCTCGTAGTCCGCCTCGGCGTTGGCACGTGCGATGTCCTCCTCACCGCCGATGATGTAGGCGACCGGAACAGTGATCTTGCTGGTGACCATCGTGTTCGCGCCGCCCATGCCGCTCGAACCGGAGAGCACGAAGATCCCAGCTACGCGCTCGTCCTGCGCAGCGAGACCAAGCGAAGTGATGCCGCCGCACGAGTTTCCGCCGGCGACGATCCGGTCGAGATCGACCTTCCCGTTGTATTCACTTCCTGCCTTGGCGGCTTCCGCGACGATCCAGTCGATCAGGCCCTTCTGGTCCGCGATGGTGGTCGACGACGAACCACCCCCGGATGTCAGCGAGAGAACGATCCAGCCGCCCGCTGCCCACTTGTCGAACAACGGCTTGAAGACTTGGTCGTTGCGACTGCAGGCACCGTTGTTCCAAGCCATGACCGGCAACTTGCCTTCGACCGCAGCGATGTCGGTCGGACGCCACACGTGGAAAAACGGCGCGACGCCTGGCGTATCCATCTTGGTGGTGAGCTTGAGGCTCGACGACAGCGGACGAGAAGACGTGGGCGCACCCACTGCACCCGCGGCACCCCCTGCACCGGCAGCTGCGACAGCACCAGCGGTCGCCGTGCCCGCACTGCCCGCGCTCGCAGTGTTTGCAGCGCTTGCCGTGCCTGCTGTGCCCGCGGCGGCGCTCGTTCCTGGAGCACCGGCGGTTGCAGCACCCGCACGTGTGCCAGCGACACCCGATGGAACGCCAGCCGGACTGCGTGGCGAACCGGCAGCACCGGCAGCGCTCGTGCCCGCCGAAGCGGCAGGGGCTGCGGCTGGACCGCCCGCGCTGGAAGTGCCAGCAGGGGGAGAGGTTTGCGCGTCAGTCGATGTTCCGTCGCCCGAGCATGCCCCAAGAATAGAGATTGCGATAACACACGGTGTGACGTTGTTTAGTAGTCGCTTCATGACAGATGTGCTCCGTTGCTAAATGGCGTCGGACTCGTGGTCCGCCTTGCGGTCCGCGCCTCGCGAACGCACTCTCCGCAGCTGGTGGCGGCGCGAGGAAGAGCGTATGTGGCTCGCGAGACCAGTACGGCTTCGCACAACTGACTCACGGGCCATCCCACCTGGTTGCCCTCGCAGTCTCAGTTTTTTGTTCCGCCCGATGCAGATGCCGAGCAGGTGTGCAGACGCTGGCTTGAACCGCTCCCACGCATGAGCGCGCAGTGCGTCGGCGTCGCTGACGCCGACGACTCCCAGCGGAGTTTGCAGCAGTAGTTGCTAGCGTTCCTGCTTCAGCTGCTTTCGGCAGGCGGAGCTCACGCGCATCGCAAGCGACGCGTGCGGATGACTGGCGAGAAAGCGCTTAGCCAGCGGCAGCGCGTCGTCAGTCCGCAAGGTACACGCAGCAATGGCGTGAACCCCCTCGCGTTCCAGCTCGAACGTGCCATGCGGCCAGCGACGTTCGTGTTCGGCGCACAACGCCAGCGCCGTCGTGAAGTCTGCAGCGCGTAGCGCCGCTTGCATGCGCTTGAGCAGCGTGAGCTCAGTGACCGACGGCGCGGGAGGTACGCTCGGCGACGGTTCTGCAGGAGCCACGGCCGCGGCCTTTTGTACGTTTTGTACGGGAGGCTCGACCGAGCTTTCACGCCGGGCTGGCTTCGGCGTCGCCGCATCGTCGCTCGACGCGCTGCCCTGCGGAGAGGTCTCAGCTTGGGTCTGCTCGTTATGCAGCGCGCTCGGAGCCTGCTCCTGGGCAACTGCCGCGACGATGGCGTCCTCGTGCTTCGAGACTGCGCCGCGCTGCCGAACCGTGGTCACCCGCGATCGACGCGGCGCGCTTCGGGTCGCTGACTCGTCTTCGCGTGTCGGCTGAACGCTGCTGGGCTTTGTGCGGATCGGCTGCACATCGGCAGACTCGGGGGGAGGCAACGCGGCGCTCTCGGTCGCCTGCGGCGGTGCGACGGAGGGCGGCGCGGACAAATCACGACCGGCGCTCTCGAAAGCAAAGTACGCGGCGGCGACGCCAAGCACGACGAGTGAGAACTTGGCCACTGTCGCAACACTCGACGCCTGCCCTACACGCGTCGCCGCGGATGGCTGCACCGCACTGCCGGGCTGGATGCGAGTCAGCACGCGGTCGAAGCTCGCGCGCTCGGCCGGTGTGGGATCGTGAGCGCGACGCGCATCTCGAAAGAGCGACGCGGAGTCGTCGCCCCAATCGTCTAGTTCTTTGTGGCTGTTGCTCACAGCGCTTCTCCTCGGTCTGCGAGCCAGCGTCGGTGAAGGTCCGCGAATGCTCGTTTCGCCGCACGCAGCCGCGAGTGCACCGTGTTCGTGTTGGATCCGAGGTACTCCGCGATCTCCCGCAGCGTCCATTCCTCGAGCTCCGACAGCACGAGCAACGTGCGTTTGTCCTCGTCGAGTTGAGCGAGCAGCGTCTCGAGCAGGCGCATGCGTTCACTGCGCTCGGCTTGTTCGTGTGGGCTCGTGCCCGGAGCGTCAGCGGCAGTCTCACGGGCCACGTCGTAGTCGAGCGACACGCACGGGGCCTGCTTGCGTTGGAACGTACGTCGGTAGCGACGCGCTACATGCACCAAGATGCCGAAGATCCACGAGCGCATCGGAGCACGGCCGTCGAAGTCTGCCGAGCGTCGCTGCACGACGATGAATACCTCCTGAAGCACATCCTCGGCACTGGAGGCTGGCACGCCGAGCCGGCGCGCGTTTCGCCACACGAAATCTGCATACTCTCGATAGATCTGCGCGAACGATGCGGGCGCAAGGTGAGTGCCCGACTTGGCACCTCGCACGTCGTCGTCGTGGACGGCCATAGGCAACGACAAGCTTTCACGCGTCGCTTTCAAAATCGAACCTCGGGCCCTGCTGACGCTTGCAGCGCGACCGCCGATACGCGATGGAGCTCGCCGAGATCCGAGAACACGAACTGAGGTCTGGACACGGCCACCATCCCTTCAACCCAAACGTGAACGGACAGGAATGACCAAAGCTGCACGCCCGCAAACAGTCGGAGTGTCGGCCCCCACCAGCTTGTGCTGCCCGGCAGTTGCACGTCCCCTCCGAAGCCCGAGGCACGGACATGATGCAGCTGTGCGCCGACACACGGCCCCGCGTGCACGCGACCGAAGCTCCAGGTGCGACACAGATTCGCTCCGGCTGTGACAAGCTGGAAGCGCCCACCCAAGCTGGTTCCGGCGAACGTGCTGGATTGGGGAAAGAAGTACGCGCCGTGCAGCTCCAACCGAAGTGAGGCCACACCTTCTACGGCGATCGCGCCGCCGATCCCTGTCGCCAACCGCGGCAGCGCGCCGAATGACGCTCGAGCTTCTGGCCTGATGATCAACGCCAGTTTCGTTGGGGTGTCTGATCGCGCGGGGGGCGGAATGCTCAACGCGATCAACACCGCTACGCTGTCGGCGAGTACATCGCAGCGCTGATCCTCGATGTACCGCTCCCCAAACCCATTCGGTCCGCGCAGAATGATATGCGCGTGATAGCTGCGTTCGCGCCGCGTCACTTCGACTTCTGCCGTCAGGTCCGAATGCACCGCTCCGCCCAGGAGCTCCAAGGCGTGCGCCTTCAAGTCGCTTGCGGAGGGGCATGCGGCTGGAGCCTGCCAGTCCAGGCGCAACTCTGCCGCGCTCGCGCTTCGCGCAGCCGTCGACATGAGGAGCGCCAGACAGATCGCATGGCTGGCCGCTCGCAGCGTCCGCTTCATCGTTCGCGTTATTGCAGAAAGTCATGGCGCGCGCCCAGCGTTCCGTCTCGCGTGCCCATCTTGGAGCTTCAGCCGTCACACGCTGTCGCCAGCTCGCGGCCGATTTGCTGCAGGCGCATACCATGACGAGGATTGCCCGCCGCGTGAGGTTTTCTTGAGCGTGGTGCCCCAACTCGTGACTGAGATCGCGAAGGCTTAGCCTGAACGTGCTGGGCCGGCGCGGCGTAAGTACGCGCGGATGCTTCAGTAGCCGCCGAAGCGCTGCGATTCCGCGACTCCCAAAACTTTTTCGCTCGCAGCTCAAAAAACCACGAGCCGCCGGGGAACTCGCACCAGAGATGAAGTGGGAAGACGAAGAAAGCCGCAGCGATGTCCATAGGTTTCTGCGCCTGCTGAGGAGCTGGGCCTCGCTTCTCGCGCTTTCCGCAGTCAGCGTAAGCGCCTGTGGCTCAGCCGAGCCTGAAACGCAAGCGCCTGCCACCGCCACCGAGCGCCCGGTCGGCGGCTCAGCGTCTAAGCCGCCGTCAGCGGCAGACCTTGCTGGTGCGCGTCAGATCGCTGGACACAGCGCTGGTGGTGCCGGCACGACCTCGGGCACGGACGGCAGCCGCACTGCGCCGCCTGCCACGGGCAGTGGCGGAGCCACGGCGGCACCAGCCATTGCCGGGGCGGCTTCCGCAGCTGGCAGCGGCGGCACCGAAGCAGCCGCAGCTGGAACCGGCGCCGTACACGCCGCTGGCAGCGGCGGTGCAACAGAGGCCGCGGGCGCGCCTGCAGCCACCGCGGCAGTCCAGTGCCCGGACACAGCGCTTGCACCAGGAGACACCACGACGACGCTACAGGTCGGCGGCATGGCGCGCACGTTCAGTTTGCATGTGCCCAAGGGCTATACGGGCGAGAGCCCTGTTGCGCTGGTCCTCGACTGGCACGGGCTCGGGAGCTCCGGTGCCGCTCAGAAGGGCCTTTCCGGCTACGAAGCGCTCTCCGATCAAGAAGGCTTCATTGTCGCGTGGGCGAACGGCCTCGATAACGCGTGGAACATCGGCCCGTGCTGTACCCGGTCACGAACCATCGATGACTTGGAATTCGCTCGCGCAGTCGTCGACGATATCAAGCGCAGAGCCTGTATCGACCCGAAGCGTGTGTACGCTGACGGCTACTCGATGGGCGGCGGGATGTCTTACTACCTGGCATGCAATGCCGCCGACGTGTTCGCGGCTGTGGCCCCGAGCGCGTTCGATCTGCTCGCAGAGGATGAGATGCCCTGCACACCAGCGCGACCCATCAGCGTCATCTCGTTTCGCGGCACATCCGATCCGATCGTCCCGTATAGCGGAGGGGCTTCGTCACCACCCAACGGCTTGAACGTGACGATTCACTTTCGTGGAGCAGAAGAGACCTTCAAGCACTGGTCCACGTTGAATGCTTGCCAAGGTGAACCCACGAGCACGAGCGGGGGCTGTCAAACTTACAAAGAGTGCGCGGAGGGCAGCGAAGTCACGCTCTGCACTAAAGAGGGCGGCAGTCACGATCCTGGCGATGCAAAGCTCGGCTGGGAGATGATGAAGCGTCATCCCATGCCGTGACGCACTGTTGTTCGCTGCGGGACGGGACAACGTGCGCTCCAACGTCATGCCCTGAGGGACGACCTGACATGTCGATGCGCCGCATTTCCCCGCCTCACGAGCTGGGCCGATGGCTCTGCATCTCGTTGCTCGTGAGTGGCTGCACCGACTCAGCGGGCAGAGAGCGTGTCGAGCGGCCCTCGGTCGATACGGGCAGAATGGTGACAGCGAATACAGCCGGGCGAACGGCTCGCGCCGGGGACGCGGGTGCTGCTCCGCGACGGCTCTCACCAGTGCGCGAGCCCTGAGCCAGGCTGCACTCAAAAAACGCGCCGGCGCAGGGCAATCAAATCCGAGAAGCGCGTGAGCAGTTGAGCGCGTTTATCTGTCACCTACGACTGACATGGACACTCTGACCGTGGCGAGAGTCTAACAGTTGTAATGAGCAGTCCCACGGCTAACACCAGGCGAGTGAATAGATGACCCGCACCAACATTACAGCGAGCGCAACGCTCAGCATCATGACACTCATCGGGTCGCCGCTGCTCGTCGCTTGCGGCAGCGAACCGCAGCCAATGGCTGCAAGCGCAGGCAGCGCCGCGTCTACGGGGACCACGACAGGTCCGGTTTCGGTCAGCGGCGGAGCTGGTGCGTCGGCCGTGGCTGGCGGGAGCGCACCCACTGCAGTGGCTGGCTCCAAAGCTTCGCCAGTGACCACAATGGCAGGCACCTCGGGTTTAGCAAGCTCAGCTGGCTCAGCGGGCTCAGCGGGCGGCAGCAACAACGCCGCGGCAGGAGCCGCGCCGCCAGCGATGAGCGCGGGCACTGGTGGCAATACAACAGCTGCAGCTGGTAGCGGCGGCGCAGCCGTGGCTCAGCCCGCCGGTGCCGCCTGCGATCCCAAGGACATGATGGCGGAACCGGAAGCGGTCTCGTACAAAGTGATCGTCGGCTACGACATGCTGGCGAAAGCGCCGACGACCGGACCGATCAATCCCGTGATCGAGGTGCACCCCGGTTTTCCCGAGTGGACGGTGTACCGCCCGGAAACGCTGAACGCTGAGACCAAACACCCAATTGTCATCTTCGGCAATGGTGGCTGTTTGCTCAACGGCACGCTCTTCGGGCAATGGACGCTGGAGCTCGCGTCGTACGGCATCGTTTCACTCGTCGACGGCACGCCTGCCGCAAGCGCGAGCGGCGATCCAGCGGCCAACGGCATACGCCCGGGTCCCGATGGCGAACCCTTAGTGATGGCGATGGACTGGATCATCGCCGAAAACGAGCGTCCTTGCAGCCCGTTCTATCACAGGCTCGCCATCGACAAGGTTGGGCTCGCGGGGCAGTCCTGCGGCGGCATGATGACGATGATGGCCGCGGGCGACAAACGCATCGCCACCGCCATGGTGTTCAACAGCGGGCTCAGCAGCAATGATGCGACGCTGTTTGGCACATACCACGCGCCGATGCTGTTTCTCGCGGGTGGACGGGAAGACTTTCTCATGGGCAGCGCGACGACGAATGTGAGAGCGATCACGACGGTGCCCATCTGGTACGGCAACCTCGACGTGGGTCACATGAGCACGTGGGACCAAACCAACGCCGGCGAGATGGGTCGCGTCGCGACTGGCTGGGTCCGATGGCAGCTGCAGGGAGACGCCGCCATGGAGAAGTGGTTCGTCGGCGCAGACTGCGAGTTGTGCAAGCCGCCCTCGATGTGGGAGGTCACTGAGAAGAAGATGATCGACTGAGCGACGGCCACGCAGTCCTCAAGAAAATCTGTTTCGGCGGGCAATCTTTAGAGTGATCTACGATCTATTCGACATCCGGATTTCGCTGCGCGTGCAAGCTGTAGCTTCGTTGTGGCTTTCACTCGCGGTTGGTTGCAACGACTCGATGCCGGCACCCACCATCACTGGGATGACTGGCACGGCGGGTAACTCTGGCGTCAGCGTCGCAGCGGGGACCGCTGGAGCTGCGGCTGCGGCTGGGCGGCCTGCAGCCACAAGCGGCGCCGCCGGCAACGCTAGGCCAAACGCAGCGGCCGCCGGAGCGAGTGGCATCATGGCCGGCGCGGCCAAGGCCGGCGCTGGAGGAGCGGGGACGCAGGCGGGGACGCCGGCGCTTGCAGCCAATGGCGGCACCGGAGCTCCCGGTGCTGCGGGTGCAAGCGCCGGCTCCAGCGCGGGCGCCATGGCTGGAAGCAGCGGCGGAGCCGCGGGCGCAACCGGCGCAACGTTTCCGCCGGTGATGGACCTCGGCAGCGACGGTCCATTCATGGCCAAGACTGAGATGAGCACGGGTCCGGGAGGAAGCTACACGATCTATCGTCCCGCTGAGCTCGCGCCGGGTGGCGCGAAGAATCCGATCGTGGGCTGGATGAGCGGCGGCGGCAGCACGCCTTCCATGTACACATTGCTACCGCACCTCGCGACCCACGGTTTCGTCGTCGTGGCGTCGAACACCGCTCCGTCAGTCGGAGCCGAGGAACAGCTCGGCGAAGAGATCATCGCAGGCATCGACTGGGTCCTGGCCGAAAACGAGAAATCGGACAGCGACTACCACGACAAGCTTGATCCCACGAAGATCGCTTCGATGGGCTATTCGATGGGCGCACTTGCCACCACCGTGATCGGAGGCGACCCTCGCCTAACCACAACGGTTCATATTTCAGGCGGTAACATGGTGACTGACAGGGTCAAGATGCTGCACGCACCGGCTGCATTCATATGCGGTGCAAGCGGCGCGGACATCGCGGGCGCAGGCTGCGTGACGGATTTCGACGCCGCGACAGCGCCGGTGTTTTACGGCGTGTTCAACGGCGGAGATCATCTCGGCGTCAGGACAGCTCCTTATGCTGACCGGATCCGTTTGGTTGTGACCGGCTGGCTGCGTTGGCAGCTGATGTCAGATGCGACGCTCGCACCCATGTTCGTCGGCGATCAATGCACCGTCTGTAAGGACTCTAACTGGACAGTGAAGCAAAAAAATCTGATGTAGCGACGCAGCTCGTACATCGGAATGTTTACGTTCGCTTCTGTGGGTGAAGGCGAGCACAATCTGCCAACTATGCCCCGCTGTGACGACCTACCAGCCCGTCACAGCGCTGGGCACGCCGCCGATGGCGTCGATGTTGATCAACGTGCCTTCTTCGATCTTGAAGAGAAACATCACGATGTAGTTGTGGCCGAGACCGATCGCTCCAACTAGCCCGGTCTCTTGGTCAACGACTGGGTAGCGCAGCTGTTGAAAGCGTTCTGCTGCCGAGCCGGCTGTGCAGTTTCCGCCGCCAACCTGGACGCCGTTTTGTCTCAACATACACATCGGTGCGCGCGGCGGGCTGTCGCTCGGTATCACGATGCCCGCGAAGAAGCGCTCGGCGACCGCGACGAGCTCCTTGCTAGACATGCGCTTGTCACTGGGTACCGAAGCGAGCCACGGGTCCGGAGGCGGCACGATGACAGCGTCCGGGTTAAACAGCTGCGGATCGCGCCGTGCCACGGTCGTTTCTACATCGATCAGCAAGTCCTCGAGGTAGCGCAGTCGAAGACCGAGCAGAACTGTCGTGCCCAGGTTTTCCTCGAGCACCGCGTGCGTGACTGAACCACAGCGCTGCGTATCCAGCGCCGAGCGAGTGAAGCGCGCGTTCGGCCGTGACAGCCAAAGCCCGCGCCCCAGCATCACGCTCTGCCCATTTTCAGTGTAGTGGAGGTTCGAATGCACAGGCAGAGAGGCTGGAGCGCCTTGGGCCATCGCGTCCAGGTACGCATCCAGTCGCTGCTGCAAAACATCACGAGGGCAAGCATTGCCGGGGGTGTTCGCTGGAACGGTCGCGGGCTCGGCGGGCGTCATGCTCGCGGCACCGGCATCAACCGAGGCCACTGGTTCAGAACCGTTTCCAGCCTGTGCGGCGGTGGCCGCAGCAGGGTCACTCGCGGGCGCGATGCCGGCGTCGTCATCGCTGCTGGTGCTGCGAGAGATCGACGGTGTTGGCGGCGAGCTGCTCGCACTGGCTGCGTCAGTCTTAGCCACTTTGCGCGCAGCGCGAGGCATCCAACGTGCAGACGGCATGCTGGTGGAAGTAGACTGATCCTTCGCCGCTGCACCCTGAGACACGGGCTCGACGTTTAGCCAGCAACCCGACAATGTGCAGCAGATGAATGCAGCACCTAAATACTTAGGCTGCGTCGGGCCACGATGGCGAGCCGCGCGAGCTGACTCCCAGTGCATTTGCACACCAAAGTCGAGCATCATACTGCTTAGAGTATAACAGCTAGAGCCGAGATGCGTTAGCCCTCGCCGGCCAATAAAAGACCGCCGGTGGCGCGTCGAAAGCCTATATACGTGGTGCAGCGTATTAGTGTTGTCGACAACTGTAGAGGCGCCCACGGGCAGGAGTTAGGCCTGCTCCTGCCATAGCGGAGCGCATGCATCGGAGAGCAAATCCTCAGCGGGTCAGCATCTCGGCATCCAGCGCCTCAGCGAAAGAATATTTGCGTTCGGTCGTGTTGGTCTCGCGCGATGCGCCGCGCCAAAGGCTACACGCAACAAGCGAAGCCGTGATCGAACTTGGCGTCACGACCACTACGTGCCATTGCTCGTCGCAAGAAACTTGCGGGCGTGCGTGCAGCTGCCAACCGCGAAGGCTCGCGGGTGCGGAGCTGGTTCGCGCCGCTGCCCGCGCGTGCTCGATCGCGCAGGCGCTCTGCTCGCACGCGCCGGGCGTATAGACGATGTCAGCTCACCCGAGCTCAGATGCCTCGGCTCTTGCCCATCCATGGGCTCGAGCACAGCGTGCAGTCAGGCGCTTGAAAATATTCGCGCAGGCTCTCATCGCCAGCGAGCGTGAAACGAAACCAAGCGACTCCTGCACGGCCCCACTCGCCCGCGTTCGGTTCCCCGTAGACACCGGTGTGATCCACGCCTTCGACCGTGCCGTAGAAGATCGGCACGGATGCTGGTGCATTGTCGAAGTCGCCGGAGCAGCGCGGCAGCGCGCGTGCTTCCGCGCCGCCGCAGAAGAACGCGGCCGGCGCGTGCAGCCCCTGCAGCCACGCTTCGTCTGCGCCGACCGGATTTCCGGTCAACCCTGCGGACCAGTGGATGCTGGCCTTGACGCTTGGATGCGCCGCGGATGCGAACGAGCTGATCGAACCTAGCGAGTGGCCCGCGACGGCGATGCGGTCCGCGTCGAGCTTGCCGGCGTAGGGACTGTCGCTGCTAGCGGCCTGCGCGATCGCCCATTCGATCCCAGCTTTCTGCTCGACGATCTCGGGGTCGTGATTGCCACCGCTCATCTTGTCCGCGACCACGAAGAATCCGTGCGAGGCGAAGTGCGAGAGTAAGTTGTTGTAGAAGTCACTCGATCCGCCCGCGCCGTTCGTCCAGACGATGATCGGGTGCTTCTGCCCATTTTCCCCGAGCTTCGCCGGGATGAACAGCCCGTGGGTCTCCAGCCCAGGCGCGCTAGCGACGATCTCGGCACCGAAGGGCCCCGGCTTGCCGGGATCATCGATCGCTGGAAGCGTCGGTCCAGCCTGTGCTGCGGCGCCAGCGGTTGATGCCGCGGCGCCTGCGCTCGATGCCGCAGCGCCTGCTGATGCTGTGGATCCAGCGTTGGCAGAGTCGCTGAGAGTGGCAACGGATCCAGCGGCACTGCCAGCGCTCCCGCCGCTGTCAGCCGCCGACGCACCCGATCCGCCGCGGGAAACCATCGCAACGCTGCCGCCATTGGCTGCAGGCTCAACGACGGTCATCGCGCGTGTCCCGGCGCTGACGCTACCGGCGGCACTGGTAACGCTCGGCATGATCGCGGCGCTGGGCTCGACCGAGGGAGCAGCCGGGGCACCGGGCTGGTTCCCGCCGCCACACGCTACTGCAACCAACAAAAGTAGACCTGCTTTGACCTGCGTTTGCATGCAAACGACCTCTCACTTCATCGGTTGGCGCATGAACATGGCCCAGGCTTCGTCCGGCACGTTATAGCCGAGGCTGTTCTCATACAAAATATGTCCGGTGTTAGGAAGCGAGCAAAGCGTGACCTCTACGCCGCCCTGACACTGAGTGTAAGTCTCACAGTACTGCTTGCTGGTGTCAGGCTCGCCCGTGCAGCCATTGATGCCTTTCCACAGCATCAGCGTGCCCTTCGCGCCCGGAGAGTACCAGCCGGTCGAACCCGTATTGCCGCCCTCGTACGCGACCGCCGTGTCGGACAGACCACGCACCGACAGCTCTGAGATCGCACGCGCGGGCGTGCAAGGATCGGTGACCAGATCGGCCGACGCGGCAGCGATCGCGGCGAATAGATCCGCGGCCTCGCAGGCGAGCCGGTGTGCCATCCCAGCGCCGTTCGAGAGACCGGTCGCGTAGACTCGCTTCGCATCGATGCACATGTTTGTACTGATCGTCTTCACGATCTCGCGAGCAAACCCGACGTCGTCGACCATGCTCATCAACGATTCGCCGCAGCAGTTGCCGACGTTCCAGCCGTTGCCCACGCCGTCCGGATATGCGGCGACGAAACCCTCGCTGTCTGCCTTGGCGCGCCAGCCGCTGCTGCTCTCTTGCTGCGAGCCCCTGCTTCCGTTGCCGTGAAAATCGAGCACGAGTGGTACGGCGACGCCGGCTTTGACCGAGCTGGGCACGTGCACGCTGAAGTGCCGACTGCGGCCCCCATGCATGATCGTGACGCTGTTGGAGCCGGCATTGTAGCTGTTCTTCGCTGGGCAGGACGCCATCGCAGCGTCGCTGCCAGCGGCACCGGCACCGGCATCAACACTGCCGCTCCCAGCGGCAGCAGCGCCCCCACCGCCGCCATCAGCGGCAACGCTACCAGCGGCAGCGCTGCCGCCCACCGCAGTCGCAGCCATGGCCGCCGGTGGGCGGCCGGCACCGAGCACCCCACCCGCGCCTTGCAGGCCTGGCGCGCCCATCGCGCCACGCGCATCCGGGGAGCCGCTGCTGCCAGCCGCTGCGTTGTCAGCGACCACGCCGCCCGAGCCCGCAGTTTTGGAGGGCAACATCATCGCAGAGGGTTGCCGCGGCGCGTCGGTGCTCGCGTTAGGCGCCGCGATCGAGGCGGGTGCGTCGCCCGCGCAGGCCGCAGCGCTGAGCCACCCCATCAACACGACCAGAGACCGTGCTCGCAGGCCCATGCCGATGACAACGCGTTCAGCGGCGCGATCGGCCAGCGATGAAAGTCGTCGCGTGCGTTCAGGATCTACATGCCAACTCGCGTTGTTTATGCAAGTAGCGCCGCTCTCTGGCACAGTCGGCGTGCGGTCGGTTCTGCGTTGCTTCATGTTCCCTCATCGTTGCTGCCGTGCGCGCGCGAGCCCCTGTTGGCACTAAGGCACAGCGATCATCGTTGCACGGCAGCGAGCCGCGCTCGCGAGCAACCCGTCAGCGCAGGCCGCGACCACGTGGCATCGCGACACCCCTCGCCTGAGCGAAAGTCAAATCCATGTACCGACCACACCGATCGGCCAGCAGACCGGGGTCTGCCCATCATCAGTGCGCGATGACCAAGCCAACTGTCAGTTCGCATCATAGCGAGCCACTGGTACCGCAAAGCCCGCTGTTTGTTTAGTCCACAAACGGTTGTTTGGACGAACTAACAAGACCCACAAAACTGCAACGCGAGCTCAAAAAAATCCGCAGCACCGGGCAATCGCGGAACGCGCGCGACGGCACAAATCACACTACTGAAGCGTTGGAGTTTGCCAGTCGATCGACTTCCGAAAGTCTAAATCAAAGTTTCCTTCCTCAGGCTCGACGACAATCGCGGTGTCTACGTTCTGCCCCTTCAGGAACTTGTCCACAAACGCCTTTGCGCTTGCGACCTGACCCGGGGGCGCCGAGCAGTGCGTATGGTTGCTCGTGAAGTCGAAGCCGATGTGATCTTCCACGCCCAGCGCCTTCCAAACTTCTTTTGCGGCATTGATAGACTTCCAACCCGATTCGTCGCCGAGCCATTCGTAATCCTGATTGCCCAACGCTACTACAGCTCGCGGCGCTATCAGGGCGATGAGCTCATGGTGATCATGGGGCAAGCTGTAAGGGTCTAGCTGCTTCATGCTCGCGAGGAACCAGGCAGCGCTCGTGTTGTCGATCTTCTCAATGTTGGTGCCTGTGCGCTTGGTGAAGTCCTGCGAAGCTCGCCAAGCGTTGATCCCGCCGCCTCCCGACTCCTGAGCAATGGTGAGTGCGATGCGCTCGTCCAAGGCGCCGGCGAACAGCGCCATCTTGCCCGCGTAGGAGCAGCCGTGGACGGCGACCTTTCTTGGATCGATCCCGAGCTCGCCTTGGACCTGGATGAGTCCGTCGATCAGACGGCTGATGCCCCAAGACCATGCGGCGTAGTTCCCGACTTTGCCCCAGAGCTCTGGATACAGCTTGTAGAAAGGGTCGGATTGCAGTTGTGAGCTGTCGTTGGCGTACTTCACGACCTGGTCGTGCATGAACGGCACCTGCACGCAGCCAGTCACTAAGCTCGACGCAGTGTTCATGCCGATCGCGACGCATTTGCTTCCTGCCACCGCAGTGACTGTCGAGCTGAGCATGATGGAGCCTGCGCTGGTCGTCACCACGACATTCAGTTTGCCGCCGGAGACACTGGCCTCGACCGTCGGTCGCTCGGGCTTAGGCCCGATCTCGTAGGTTTCGATGTCCTGCTTGATTTCGTCGCGGCGGCAGCGCCAGTCCGACCGACTGCGCAGCGGGCTTCCGTCGTGCATCTCGAACGGGTTGGGAAGCTTGGGATTCTGCGTCAGCGCGCCGGCGCTCGATCCACAGTCCGCGCCGGAGTGTTCCATGAGCTCGCTGGGCTCACTCGACGGGACCGTGCCCGCGCCGGCGTGGCTGCCTCCCACGCCAGCAGCGCGTGCACCAGCCACGTTCGACCGGCCTGGTATTCCTGCCGAGCCGCTCGTTGCCGTCGCACTTCCCGCAGCTCCGGCACTCAGTGGGCTAGAGCGCGTGCCCGCACTTTCCGCGGCGCTCGCGCCACCACGCGGGCGCGCCGCGCTGCCGGCGGTTGCCATAGCCGCGTCCATCATAGGCATGGGTCGCGCCGACATCGACTCGGTTTGCGTCGGTATGGCAGCTGTTGGCGGCGGCGCACCAGTTCCGTCAGTGCAGCTCAGCGCGAACAAGGTGGCGCTGCCGAGCATCGCCCAAACATAGCTTGAGTGTCTCATCGACGTGTCATGCTCGGACCAACCCATTCCGATCACGCGATCGCACTCGGATCGCATAGACCAGGACGGTGGTCGTTGGGTTGCGCCGGTACAGGCAGCTCCCGCGTTGTAACAAACGCTTCGGGAGAGGCATTACTGCGTCTACAGCTACAAGAAAAGATGCGGCACCGGTGAATACGGAAGGTGCTGGACTTCTCCGAGCCGTCGAACCGAGCGCATCGCTGTTGCAACAGCGACAACGCCAGTCATGCCGACGCCGATGGCTCACCACGTAGCCAGGAAGCGTCGGATTGCGCCGAGCGCGCAGGTCGCTGGCACGGTTAATCGCGTGAGAAAGGATGTGCCAATGAAACTGCTCAGCGCCACGAAACGCGCCCCACTATGGATAGTGACCCTTGTTGGAGCACCGATGGCTTTGGCGTGCGCCGGTGAGCCACAGACTACGGGCGAAAGCGCAGGCAGCTCTGCTGCGACGGGAGTGACCACCGCGCCCACGGCGGGCGGCGCCGCGCCCGGCACGCAGGCTCAAGCTACCAGCGTTGCAGGAAGTGCCGCTTCGAGCGGCAAACCCCCTGTCCCCGCGGGTCCGACCGTAAGCGCCACAGCTGGGTCGACAGCGCCAAGCACGCCCAGTTCTGCGGCGGGTACCAGCGCAGCAAGCGGTGGTGCAATGGCCGCAGCTGGGGGCGGCGGTGTTGGCGCAATGCCCGGCGCCGGAGCCGGTGGTCGAGCGAGTCCCCCGGCTGGTGGCGGGACGTGCACCGCATCCAAACCCGCGACCGCGACGGCCACAGGCAGCGGTCCGCACAAGGTGGTCGTCGAGCTGAACGCTGATCCCGGGATCAACGAGGGCACCATCTATCGGCCCATGGACCTTGGCGGAGAGAAGAAGTTTCCGATCTTTGTGTGGGGAGAAGGTGGCTGTCAACAGAACGGAACCAGCAACCTTGCAGTCATGGGCGAGATCGCGTCCCACGGCTACTTCATCGTCGCAGACGGTCTGCCGAGCGGCACCGGCGGACGCGGCATGGGTTCCAACACTGTAGACATGGGGAAACCGCTGATCGCGTACATCGATTGGGCTGTCGCCGAGAACGAGAAACCCTGCAGCGCATACTATCAGAGCCTCGACACTACAAAGATCGCATCCAACGGGTTTTCGTGCGGCGGACTGATGGCCGCGGGTACCGCTGGCGATCCGCGGATCACGACCTGGGGAATCACAAGCAGCGGTCTGTTTAGTGCCGACGCGGCTTTCTATAAGACTGTCCACACACCAGTGCTGGTCCTACTCGGCGGACCCGACGACATCGCCTACGAGAACGGCGTGAGGGACTACGACAACCTCGCTCCTCTTGGTACTCCGATCGCGTTCTTCAGCAAGAACGGTTCGAACCACGGTGGCGATTTGATGAATGGCAAAGGTGACTTCAGCAAGATCAACCTCGCCTGGCTCAACTGGTGGCTGAAGGACGACGTAACAGAAACGGGAAAAGGTCTGCTACATGGCTCGACCTGCACATATTGCATGGACAGCACCTGGGAATATAAGTCGATGAACATCCCCTAGGTTTGAGTCGCACGCTGCAAGTACTCGGGGAAGGCGAACGTGATGCGCGTGAGCTGCTATCGATATCTTTGGTTGAGCGCACTGTGTGTCATGTGCATGTCAGCCTATCCAACAACGCTCGAGGCCAAGTGCAAGCCAGGCGCCGCGCTGCCGCCTGGCGACCAAGTCATCGAGCTCGATTTCGAAGGCATGAATCGAACATTCTTGCTCCACCTCCCGCCCAAATACGACGGCCGAGCCCCGCTTCCAGTCGTCTTCGATCTGCACGGTTCCAGCGGGACGAGCGCAGGTCAGCTGGCAGCGTCAGGGTTCAAGCAAGTCGCGGACAAGTACAACTTCATCGTCGTGGCTCCGCAGGGCTACATGAACTTCTGGAATGGCGACATCGCGTTCGGCACGGCATTCGAGCAGAAGATCAACGACGTCGGTTTTCTTAAAGCTGTCGTTGATCACTTGGCCGGCATTGTGAATATCAATCGCGGAAAGGTGTATTCGACAGGGCTGTCTAACGGTGCAGCCATGAGCAATACGCTCGGCTGCCAAGCGGCAGACAGGTTTGCCGGAATCGCACCGGTCGCAGATCCGCTAGACATCGGTTTAGCTACTTGTAAACCCACACAACCCATGGCCGTGCTCGGGTTTCACGGCTATGACGACGCCCCTGTTCCGTACGAAGGCGGCCGCGGCTCTGGCCCCATGTTGCCAACCCCATTCCCCAGCATCCCGGATACGCTCAAGGCCTGGGCGATGCTCATGGAATGCACGGGAGATCCAGAGCAGATCACGATCCAGGGCATGAGCAAGTGCGAGATCTATCGGGAGTGTGGTGGCGCGACGCAGGTCGGCTATTGCAGTCTCGCGGGTGGTCACAACTTGTATTCGCAAACCGTGATGGACATTGCGGACTACGCCTGGAAGTTTCTCGATCAGTTCTCCATGCCATTGCCGGATGCGGACGGTGATCGCATTGGCGATCAGGACGACAACTGCGTTCAGATCGCGAATCCCGATCAAGCAGATGCCGACGGTGACTGCATCGGCGATGTGTGCGAGTGCGAAACAGCGGCAGATTGCGACAACGGCAAGTTCTGCGACGGGATCGAAACATGCAAAGACAGCGTGTGCGACCGCGGCTCCGCTGCGTGTGAGCCAGCTCAGACATGCGATGAGGGCTCGCAGAAGTGTGTGAGCGCGCCGTCGACGAATGGTGCCGCCGGACAAGCCGGCAGCACTGTCGAACCTACAAGTGCCGGTCAGGGCGGGAGCCCGAAGACAGAAGCGGCTGGATCGCAAGCAACGAGCGAAACAACGGCAGTTCCTCCTGTGGCGACAGGCACCTCCGCGCCCAGCGCTCGAGCGGATGCGAACGTCGCCGCTGGTGCTTCGGGCAACGGCCACGACGGTGCAGTTGAGCCGCCCCCCCAAACACCCGATGCGAAGTCCGGCTGCAGTTGCCGAGCACCGGGGGACACCGGCGGTTCCGACACGCTGCCGAGTGTTTACACGCTGCTGGGCATTGCACTCTTATGGTCCCGAAGATCACGACAGCGCTGATCGAAGAGCGCGGCGCATGGGGTTAGCGTCCGCGTTTTTTCGCTAAGAACTCTATGAGGTCGATCTTAGTGATCACATCCACGAGCGCATTGCCATCGCGAACGATCGCCATGCGCGTATCCGCGAGCAAGCTCTGCACGGCTTCGATCCGCGTGTGCGGAGAAACGCTAGCGTAGTCGCCTTCGGTGAGCGGCCCAACCTGACTCGACAACGAGTACTCGCCACTCGCGAGAAAGCGCAAGAGCGCGACCTCCGTCACCACGCCAACCAGCTCCTCGCCGTTGAGCACCGGCAGCTGTGAGATGCCGTTGTCGCGCATCACATTGATCACGTCGCGGACGCTGTCTTGTGTGCGTGCCGTGATCACCTTGCGGTCGCGGCGCTGCAGCAAATCGCTGACAACGCCGAGGCCCATCGGCGTCTCGAGGAAGCCGTTCTCGCGCAACCACTCGTCGTTGAAGACCTTGGACAAATACTTCGAAGCGCTGTCGGGCAGGAGCACCACGATGTTTTGCTTCAGCCCTGTCTGACGCGCGTACTTGATCGCGCCCGCGACCGCTGCACCGGATGAGCCGCCTGCGTACAAACCTTCGAGGCGCACGAGATCGCGCGCGGTCAAAAAGCATTCACCGTCGTCGACCCGTACGATGTCGTCGAGCAGCTTGGGATCGAAGGTCGAGGGCAAGAAGTCTTCGCCGATGCCTTCGACTTTGTAGGTGAACGGCTTCGTCAAACGCGCGCTCTTCACGTAGTCGTAATAGAGCGAGCCCACAGGATCCACACCGACGAGCTTCACCTCGGGCTTGTGCTCCTTCAGAAATCGGCCGACGCCAGCCATCGTGCCGCCCGTACCCATACCCGCGACGAACACATCGATCTCGCCCCCAGTGTCTTCCCAGATCTCCGGACCCGTGCTGCGGTAGTGCCCCTGCGGATTGTCTTGGTTGTGATATTGATTGGCGTAGAAACTGTTAGACGTCTGCTCCGCAATCCGCCGCGCCACCGAATAATAGCTGCGCGGATCTTCCGGCTCGACCGCCGTCGGGCACACGACCACGCGCGCACCCCACGCGCGCAACGACGCGATCTTCTCCGCGGACATCTTGTCGGGCATGACGAACACACACTGATAGCCGCGCACGGCGGCGATCATTGCGAGGCCAGAGCCAGTGTTGCCGCTCGTAGCTTCCACGATCGTACCACCCGGGCGCAGCTCGCCACGCGCCTCGGCTTGGTTCACGAGATGCAGCGTCATACGATCCTTCATCGAACCGCCGGGGTTCATGAACTCGCACTTTACGTAGATGTCCGCGGGGACATCCGCGCCCAGGCGCTGAAGCTTGACCAGCGGCGTCTTGCCGACAGCCTCGAGAATGTTGGTTCGCGCGCGTGGCAACATGCTGAGAAGTATGTCGACACGAACAGCCGAGCGGCAAGCCGTGAGATACCTACACGCCGCCGGGCCGTGGCAGCCGCGACGACTTGAAACGTCGCGCCTCGGCCACTTGCGCGGTCACACCGAGGATCGGGCTGCGCGAAAACACACTCAAACCGAGCCCGTCGTCTTCGCCCAAAATCAAGCGCTGCGAGCCGGCGTACGCGATCATCGCCGCGTTGTCCGTGCAAGAAGCGAACGGCGGCACGAATAGCTCGACCCCGCGCGCCTGACACAGCTCGGCAGCGAGTGCACGCAAGCCACGGTTCGCCGCCACGCCACCGGTCAACACCAAGCGCGGCACCGATCGCCGATCGCACGCAGCGAGCGCCTTGTCGACCAGCACGCTGACGACATTGTGTTGGAACGCAGCGCAGATGTCGGCCATGTGCGCGTCATCCAAATTCGCCGCTTCGGCTGCCACGTACTGCGCGACCGCGGTCTTGAGACCCGAGAAGCTAAACTCCAGCTCCCGCCTGCCAGCGAGCGGACGCGGCAGTGGTACGCGCGCGCGATTGCCTTGGCTCGCGAGCTTGTCGACCTTTGGGCCGCCAGGATAGCCGAGGCCAAGCACCTTGGCCACCTTGTCGAACGCCTCGCCTGCGGCATCGTCGCGCGTCTGGCCGAGCTGCTCGAGATCGCTCGGCGACCGCACTTCGTAGAGCGCGGTGTGCCCACCGCTGACGAGCAGCGCGATGAACGGATAGCTCGGCGGCGCAGGATCTTGATCATTGCGACGCAAGAACACCGCCAGCAAATGGCCCACCAAGTGATTCACGCCCACCAATGGCAGGTCGCGGGAGAGCGCGATGGCTTTGGCCGCTTGCACACCGATCAGCAATGCGCCGACCAGCCCCGGCCCGTTCGTCACCGCGACGGCATCGATGCCCGCAAAACCGCCAGGCACCTGGCTGACGGCCTGCTCGATCACCGGCACGATATTCTCGATGTGCGCGCGGGCCGCGAGCTCGGGCACGACCCCGCCGAATGGCGCGTGCAGGGCGACCTGGCTGGACACCACGTCAGACACCACCTGCCCGTCTGAACGCACGACAGCGGCGGCGGTTTCGTCGCACGAGGACTCGATTCCCAGGACCAACATACGAGGGGGCGTGGTGTACACCGCGCGGCTCTCGGGGGACAGCCGTTCAAGCCATTTTCAGGGGACTGACTAGACGGCCGGACGGCTGACAGCTTCGGTCGCAGGCGTGGGCGCTGCGACCAGCGCGCAGCTCGCGACGGCTTGGCGGGCCGAGCCCGAAAGCCGCACTTCCATGCCCAGCTCGTTGGCAATCTGCAGCGACGCTTGGAACGAGCGCTTGAGCGCGGGACGGATATCGGGCGGAAGCGTGAGGTACACACGACCAACGCGCCCCACTGCTTGACGCATGCAACCGAGCAGCTGACTGCGGCTCGCGGTTGTGCGCCCGAGCATCAAGCTGAAGTCGAGCACGAGCGTGAGCGACTGATTGTCCGGAAAGCGCCGCAGCATCTCCTCGTACACGTCGTCGACGAGAAAGCTGCTTACTTCCAAGGTGATACGCGCGGGCTGCAGCAGCTGGAAGACGCAACCGGCGGGGTGTGTCAGCCAGGCAGCGGCCGGTCCACACAGCATGTGTGGACGGTCTCGAAAGGCGAGCTGCGCATGCTCGATCGCGGTGTCCATATGTGCGGCAGCATAACCACCGAGAAGTCCATTGCAATACACGCAGCCCGACGGCGCACCGACTGCATCGCACGCTACACATGTGCCAGGTTTAGCCACAGCTCGCCCCCCAACATCCCCGCCGCCATCAGCTGCAGAGAGCTGTCCCCGTGGCGGAAACTTAGTATCGCTCAAATCTCCCGCGAGATCTCGTCGCCAAGACGAGCCCCGAAAATTTGGAAAACTCAGGTTTTGGGACTCGCGACCCACGCCCAGTTCTGTGGGCTCGCTTCCTGATTGTCCACACCGACGCCGGTACCGGGCCACAACCCAACCAGGTCATGGCGCCGAGAATCCTGGCTCTGAGATGATCGAGCATTGCCGCCGCCTACAGCTGCGGTCGTAACGGGCAGCACGAGGGCCCGCATCCATGCGCGCGAACAGGCGATTTCAGCTCGGCGTGAAGACGTTCTCGATCTTGCTGGCTGCACTCGGCGCTTGCGCCGACGAGGACGGTCACGTCGCCCCGGGTACTCCGCTCGCCGAGTTTCGGTTCGACGTACCATCGCCAGTGCCCGAATCGGAGCAGCCGCGTGTGCTGCTCTTGCTCGACACCTCCGGCTCGATGCAATGGCGCGAGGACTGCACCTGCAGCACGCCGAGCTGCAGCGAGTGTCTACCGAGCTGCGAGGCTGGGGAACGCTCGCGCTGGCACCGCGTGGTCGAGGCGCTGACCGGCAGCTTCCGGAGCGCGGACTGCAAGACGACCGCACGCACGGTCGCGGACTACGACCGCAACTACGCCATCCCAAACGTCAAGCTGGCTGACGACCTCGAGCAGCGCGACGACGGTCTGCTCGCGCGCTTCGGCAGCTACGTGCGCTTCGGTCTCGCCACCTTCGACAGCGTCTCGTCGTACGGAACGGACGAGCTCGTCCCCGAGGGCGCATTCGACTGGGCCAAAAATCGCAGCACCGCGGGCATGAGCTCGTATGCGGGCGCGGATCCAGACCGTAAAACCCAGGCACGCGTCCGCCCGGATGGCAGCGTGGTCGGTTTGGTGAACTTTCCCGCGAGCGCGGGACCGTATCTGATCGACACGGGCATTCGCTCCAAGGCAGCGAGCGAAGGGGCCTTGATCCTGCCGAATGCCGAAGAGGATCGCGCGACGCGGCAGGGGCGCATCGCGGAGCAGTTGCTCGGCGTGCGACCGTTTGGCAGCTCACCGATCGCGGCCGCATTCGACGATGTGTACTTCGCCTTGAACGCCAACCCCGATGGCGCGGGCCGCGATTACGTGGTGCTGATCACAGATGGCCTCGCCGACGACGACTTTCGCAGGTTTCCGGTGCCGGGTTGTGACTGCGACTCGCCCGATGCATGCGCGGGTGAAGATCCGAGCACGATGAGCTGCCCCTACCCGCTGCCTGCCGAGGCAGCACAATATTTGCGCTGTGGTTACTCTGGGGAGCGCTGTGACGGCCCGGCGGCGCAGGTCTTCGTCGTCGCGCAGGCCAGTGCAGAAGACGCGCTGCGGCGCCAGCTCGAGTCCATCGCCGCTGCGGGCGGCAGCGACGGGCCGCGCTTCGCGACCGGGCTCGGACAGCTGAACGACGCGCTGGATGATGTTCTCGCTCGGATCGTGCTCGCAGCAAACTGACCCGTACGCGTGCCCGTACGCGCATTCCGTTGCCCGCTGCGTTTCTGCTGATCGCCGGATCGGTCCGTCAGTCGATGCGCGGGATAGGGCGAACGTGTACGGGCACGCGTACGACTGAGAGCCGCAGCTTCACTGCAATGCTTTGGTGACGCGAGCGCGGCGTTGTATAACGGCGTGCAGTTTCGTCTCATGCAGCGAGGCATCAATGACTTCCATACTCAAAGACTTTCGCGACTTCATAGGCAAGGGCAGCGCCATCGACTTGGCGGTCGGTCTGATCGTCGGCAACGCGATCGGCACGATCCTAAAATCCTTCGTGGATGAGCTCATCATCCCTTGGACGGGTTTGGCCAGCAAGGTCGACTTCACAAACCTGTATTTCATCATCAAAGGCGAGCTCGCCGAAGGCACGCCGCTCACTGAAGCGCGCAAGACCGCTGGTGTTGTGGTGCTGGGCTACGGTCAGTTCATCACCGTCGCGATCAACACGCTGATCCTCGCGTTCGCCGTGTTCCTCGTGGTGCGCGCTGTCAATAACCTCAGGCACCGCATGGCCAAAGAAGAGGCCGTGAAGCCGCCAGCGGCGCCGCCCGCACCCGCGCCTGACGTTGTCCTGCTCACGGAAATCCGAGATCTGCTCAAGAAGGGCTGACTTGGCGGCCAAGCCAAGCTAAGCCTGGGCCCAACGCGGGCGAAGGGCGCCCGCGTCACAGGTGAGTATGGGTCGAGCTTCAGTCTGGCTCCGAACGTTTGCAGCGCTGCAAGCGATTGCCGCGGTTTGGACACCCCCGCTGCACGCGCAAGACTCTCTGCAAGCATTAGACGCAGAAGATCCTGAAGCATACCCGAGCCCGAGCCCGAATCCCTACGACGGCGCGAGCGATTATCGCTCACCCAGCGCAGCGGCTTCGGCTGCAACTCCGCAGCCAACAGCGGCCGAGCCCAGCGCCCTGCCTGCACGCGAAATACGCCCCCCCGCCGAGCCCGACCCCGGAAACGGCTGGGGCAGCACCCGCGTGCTCGGCGGACACAGCTTTCTACTCGGCACCTTCGTCCCAAGCGGCTTGATCAACAGCCACTTGGGCATCCGCGCCGGCCTCGAGTACCACCAAGTCCCAGGCTACGTGCAGCTGCCGTCCCTCTTCACGACGCGGCCACAAGAAGTCGATCTGCAAACCATCAACGTCGCAGAGACACTCGACTTCGCAGTGCGACTGCACGACCACATCGCTGTATTCGGCGATGGCTACGGCAAGGCGCGCGTAGGCGCCAACATCAACACCCTGCTCGGCACCGGCGCCGACTACACCTACGGCGGCAGGCTCGGCGTGCTCGTCAAGCTTTTCACTTTGGCGAGCTTCCAGGCCTCGGTCAGCGGACAGGCCGGCTACTACACCGGGCAGAGCGCCGGCATCATGGCGCTGTTTCAAGACCTGAACATCATCGCGCGCGAAGCGGTACAACAAGTTCAAGCCAACCCAGTCATCGACCTCGACACCGCCGTCGAAAAGCTGAACACCGCGTTCCGCACGGCGACCGCAGACTTGCTCACACCGTTCGAAGGCGTCACCTACGGCGTGTCGCTCAACCTCACGCAAGCCATCGGTCGCTACTTCGGCTTGCAAGCATCCGTCGGCTACTACGCCGAATCCGCGACCTATCGTCCGACGCGCTACGACATCGCGAGCGGTGGGCCGGTCATGCAAGAGCATACAGTCAGCACACAACGGCCCTCGTTTGGTATCGCAGCCGACCTCGATGGCGCGCCCGCAGGTCTTCCGCTCGCAGTCCTGGTCGAATATCGCGCAACGCCAAGCAGTGTCACGGACACGCAAGACACGGAAGAACTGAGAGAGCTCTACACGAGCTCTTTGGAGCATCTCGTCGCGCTCGGCCTCTTCTACTCGGGCCGCACGGATCTCCAGCTCGGCGTGACCACGTACACGGTGTACGGCCAGCTGCCCACGCTCAGCGCCAACGCCATGCACTCAGGCAAGCCGCTCGACCTCGCGCTCCAGCTGGTGTTTCGCTACTACTGGTAGTGTTACGCTGCGGCGATGGTTGTCGACCGAGCTTTGTTTGCGGCGCTCTGCATGAGCCTGATGGCATGTCAGCCGCGCACACAGCAAAAGGCGCAAGAAGACATGAAGACGAAGACTGAAGCAGCCGCTTGGCCCGAGCCGAATGAGAAGGTCCTCGTGGCCGCCGCCGAGACGAGCAACTATCGCTTGGGGCGCACGGTCCCGCTGGCTGTGACGCCGGATGGTAGCGTCTTGTTTCGCCGCACGCCCGGGCGTGCGCGCCGCGCAGATCTGTTCGAGCTCGACAAGAACGGCCACACGCGCGAGCTGATCAAAGTCGATCAGGTGCTCGCGACCGCAGACGAGCACTTGTCCGCGGAAGAACGCGCGCGCCGCGAGCGTTCGCGCACGCAGACCTCGGGCGTCGTGGATCTGAGCGTGTCGAGCTCGGGTGCGCGTGTGCTCGTGCCGCTCGGTCAGCGCTTGTTTGTGCTGGAGCGCGCGAGCGGTCAGGTGCGCGAGCTGCAGCCGGGGCCGGGTTTTCCGTTCGATCCGCAGCTCTCGCCCGACGGCAAGCATGTTGCGTTCGTGCGCGACTCGGACCTGTGGTTACTGCAGGTCGACGGCGATGCACCCCCGCGCCGGCTCACGAAGCATGAGCCCGATCGCGAATACGGCAGCGCCGAGTTCGTCGCGCAAGAAGAGCTCGATCGCAAGAGCGGCTATGTTTGGTCACCTGACAGTCAGATGATCGCGTTTCAACGCACGGATGCGCGCGAAGTGGACACACTCTACGTGTCGAATCCGCGCCACCCCGAGCAAGAGCCTACGCCGTTCAAGTATCCGCGCGCAGGTCGCCCCAATGCCAAGGTGGATCTCGGGATCATCGCGATCCGTTCGGGCGCGCAGCCGCGCTGGGTACAATGGGATCCCGCGCTTCCGTACATGGCCAAGCTGCTCTGGCCGAAAAACTCGCCGCTGCAAGTGCTGGCGCTGAGCCGCGCGCAGACCGAGCAAGCGTTGATCGCGATCGATCACAACACCGGCACAACGCGCGAGCTGCTGCGCGAACGCGATGAAACGTGGCTCAACTTGACGCCCGGCTCGCCCAACTGGCTGCCCGACGGCTCGGGCTTTCTCTGGCTGCACGAAGATAACGACGGTTACGCACTGGAGCAGCGCGGCTCGGACGGGGCGCTGGTGAAGACACTGCTACCGGGGAGCTTCGGCGCACGCAGCATCGCGGCGGCAGAAACCTCGAGCGCGATCATCACCGCGAGCCGTGACCCGCGGGAGCAGCACGTCTTCCGCGTATCGCTGCAGGGCGAGCAGCCGCCCCAGCAGCTGACAGCGGCAGGCGGCGTGAACACTGTATTGGCTGGCCAGGGCATCGCGGCGCTCAGCACCGAGCCTCGCGCAGGCGGCTTCCGAGGCGAGGCTGTGCACGCCGACGGCCGCCGCTACGAGCTGCCGAACCTGGTCGAAGCGCTCGCGCTCGTGCCCAACACGCAGCTCGAATCCGTGGAGATCGACCCCAAGCTTCCTCCCCTCTACGCGAGCATCACGCGCCCGCGCGACTTCGACCCGAAGCGCAGCTATCCGGTGCTGGTCAAGGTCTACGGCGGCCCGCATGCGCAGCTCGTCTTAGACAGCAAAAACGCCTACTTGCTCGACCAGTTCTATGCCGACGCCGGGTTCATCGTGCTGCGCATCGACGGTCGCGGCACCCCGAACCGCGGGCGGGAATTCGAGCGGGCCGTTCTGGAGGACCTGATCAGCGTCGCGCTGGCCGATCAAGCGCAGGGCCTGCAAGCGCTGTTCGCGCGCCATCCCGAGCTGGACCGCACGCGCGTGGGCATTTTCGGCTGGTCGTTCGGTGGTTACTTTTCGACCATGGCGCTCTTGCTGCGCCCAGACCTGTTTCATGCCGCCGTGGCGGGAGCGCCAGTCACGGACTGGGCGCTTTATGACACGGCATATACCGAACGTTATATGCGGACGCCGCAGGACAACCCAGCTGGCTATGCGCATACCAGCGCGCTCACGCATGCGAGTAAGCTCTCGCGCCCGCTCTTACTGATCCACGGCGTGACCGACGACAACGTGCATTTTGCCCACGCTTTGGCCCTGATCGAAGCGCTTTACGCGCAGGGAAAGGCCATCGAGGTCGTGGCGCTCGCGTCGACGCACATGGTCGTGGACCCGCGCCAAAGCGTCGCGCGGGAGAAGCTGCAGCTGGAGTTCTTCCGTAAAAACTTGGGGCGTGGCGCGACGACAGACAGCGACCGTTGACGCAGAAGGGGTCCGCGGCCTACACCGAGCGGCGCACGTGCCTGCCTCGTCAGGCTGTGCGTGCACCCATGCCGCGCGAAATTGGAGGATCCCGAAATGTCTAACCACTACAGAATGCTGATTGGCGGTGAGCTGGTCGACGCAAGCGACGGCAAGCGCCGCGACAGCATCGACCCTGGCTCCGGCGAGGTGGTCGGCACGTGCCCGCAAGCCAGCTCAAAGGACGCGCAGCAAGCGGTGGACGCAGCCTCCCGCGCGTTCGAGTCAGGCGTGTGGTCCGGCATGGACCCCAAAGAGCGCGCCCGCATCATGATGGATCTGTCGGACCGCATCTCGCAGTACACGAGCGAGCTCGCGATCCTCGAAGCACAGGACAGCGGCGGCGTGCTGCGCCGCACGATGGGCGATGTGATGGGCGGCGTGCGTATGATCCGCCAGCTCGCACGCGTCGCACAGGACGAGTTCCCCTGGACGCAGAACATCCCCGATGCGGGTGGCCCGGCATTCCCGAGCCGTCACTACGCGCGCCGCGAGCCGATCGGCGTGTGCGTCGGCATCGTGCCCTGGAACTTCCCGTTCACCATGGGCATGTGGAAGATCACGATGGCTGCGCTCATGGGCAACACCGTCGTGCTCAAGCCCGCGAGCGACACGCCGCTGTCCGCGCTCTTGCTCGCGAAGATCATCGCCGAGTCGAAGGTGCCCAAGGGCGTCATCAACATCATCAGCGGCCCGGGCGGCACCATCGGCGAAGCGCTGTGCACGCACCCGAAGGTCGACAAGATCGCGTTCACCGGCTCGACCGAGGTCGGCTCGCAGATCATGCAGATGGCCTCGAAGACCATCAAGAAGGTCACGCTCGAGCTCGGCGGCAAATCGGCCAACATCATCTTGGATGACGCGGATCTCGACTCTGCAGTCGATGGTGCAGTGCTCGCTTCGTTCTTGCACTCGGGCCAAGTGTGCGAGTCCGGCACGCGCTTGCTCGTACCCGACGCGCTCTACGACAAGGTGATCAAGGCGCTGCAAAAGCGCGTCGAAGGCATCACCGTCGGCTATCAGTTGCACCCGAAGACCAAGATGGGTCCGCTCGTCAGTAAGAAGCAGCTCGAGAGCGTGGCTGACTACGTGCGCATCGGTAAATCCGAAGGCGCCGAGCTGATCACGGGCGGCACACCACGTGAGGTCGAAGGCTTCAAGGACGGCGCTTACTACGCGCCCACGATCTTCGGCGACGTGAAGAACAGCATGCGCATCGCCCAAGAAGAGATCTTCGGGCCGGTGCTCAGCGTCATTCGTTACAAGTCGGAAGAAGAAGCGATCGCGATCGCCAACGACTCGATCTACGGCTTGGCCGGTGGTGTGTGGTCGCGCGATGTGCAGCGCGCCGAGCGTGTGGCCGCGCAGGTCCGCACCGGCACGATGTGGATCAACGACTACCACGTGTTCAGCGACCTCGCGCCGTTCGGTGGGTACAAGCAGAGCGGCGTGGGCCGCGAGCTCGGCTTGTGGGGCTTGGAGGAGTACACCGAGCTCAAGCACATCCACATCGGCTCGGAAGGCAACCCGGCGCTGCGTGCAGGCAATCGCTTGCTGTTTAGCTATCCGCGCGTGACGAGCTTCGCCTGGGCGGGCCCGACGCGTTTGCTGATCGGCGCCGGACGCGCGTCGGCAGTGGCTGAAGAGGTCGAGAAACTCGGCGCGACGCGCGTGCTCTTGATCAGCGATCCCGGCGTGGAGAAAGCCGGCTTGCTCAAGAACATCGAGGGCGCGCTCGGCTCGTTGCTCGCGGCCAAGTTCCTCGAAGTCCAGCAGGACTCGAGCCTCGACACGATCGATGCAGCGACGCGTGCGGGTCGCGATGCCGGCGTGAATGCTGTGGTGAGCGTCGGCGGCGGCAGCGTCATCGACACGGCGAAAGCCACAGCGATCTGCTTGGGCCTGGGCGGCAAAGCGATCGACCACATCGGCGTGATGATGCTGCGCGGCAAGCCCCTCCCGCACCTCGTGATCCCGACGACGGCGGGCACCGGCAGCGAAGTCACCAACACCGCGGTGATCCATCACAAGGAGCTGGGCCGAAAGGTCTACTTCCTCGATGACAAGGTCATCCCGCAGACGGCCATCCTCGATGCCAGCTTGCTGACGGGCCTGCCGCGCGGGCTCACAGCCTCGACCGGCATGGACGCCATGACGCACGCGATCGAAGCGGTGGTCAGCAAGGGCGGCAACCCGATCAGTGAAGGCCTCGCGCTGCAAGCCATCCGCATGGTGGTGCAGTACCTGCCGATCTCCATCGAGAAGCCGCAAGACCTCGAAGCGCGCGCGCAAATGCAGATCGCTTCGACGATGGCTGGTTGGGCGTTCGGCATCGCCGGCGTCGGCCTCGTGCACGGCATGTCGCACGCGCTCGGTGCGCGCGTCGGCGTTCCGCACGGCACGGCCAACGGCATCATCCTGCCGCACGTCATGCGCTACAACGTGAACGCTGCGACCGCGAAGCTCGCGCTGTGCGCGCGTGCACTGGGTGTCGCAGGGGATCTCGATGACGCGCAGCTGGCAGCGGCGGGCGCGGATGTCGTGTCCAACCTGCTCGCGAAGATCGGGCACCCGACGAAGCTCTCCGACGTCGGCGTGAAGCCGGGTGACTTGGAAGCTTGTGCGGCGCTTGCCCTTACGGATGGTGCGACGGCGACGAATCCTCGGGCTCCGCGCTCGGCGGAAGAGATCGTCGGATTGTACAAGACCGCGAGCTGACGACGCAGGTTTGAGGGGTATCGCTCACGCCCACGCTCACGTAGTTAGGTCGTGAGCTGAGCGTGAGCGTAGGCGTCTCTCCCCCCAGAAACGGGCCGTGCGCGCAAGCGTACGGCCCGTTTTCGCTCGAGGAGCTGCTTGCGCACGGGTCCATCGTCTATCATTCGAGACAGCCGTTCAAGGAGGTTGTCATGCGTCGTTTTGCGCTCGGGCTCGCGCTCTTGTCACTCGCGTGTTCGGACACGCCTGCAGCTGCGCTACGAAGGCAGCGCCGACAACGTCACCTACCCCGAGCTCGCGGAGGCGCTGGGCCACCTCGCGCCGATCGAGCTGCAATACGTCGGCAACAACGCAACGGGCGGACCGCACAGCATCCAGTCGGTCGTGACGGGCAACATCGACTTCGGCAGCTCGTTCAACGGGGTACAGCAACGAATTTCAGACTGGCCCGCAGCTCGCGACGAGTCATTGACCGTGTCAGTGAACGCGAATGTCGCCGCTACCACTCTCGGAGAAGCGCCCGCGCTGCACGGCGCCTGACAGCTCCACGTCGCCCGAGCCATCGGCGCGCGCGTCCACTGGGCCATCGACCGTCACGCGCAGATCGCCCGAGCCGTCGAGCTCGATGTCCGCGCCCGCGGCGACCAAGCCGTTTGCTTCGATGTCACCCGAGCCCTCGAGCGTGAGCTCCACGAAATCGGTGCTGCCGTTGAGGTGCAGATCACCCGAGCCATCCAGCTCCGCGACGATGCGCGGTGCGTTGCCCTCGAAGCCCAGATCGCCCGAGCCTGAGAGGCGCAAGTGCACCTCCTCCGGCTCCTCGAACCAAGCGGCGAACACCGAGCCGGAGCCTTGATTTGCGAGGCTCTCCAGACGAGGCATGGTAATCAGCACGTGCGGGCCAGACTCCGAGTCGACCACCCAAGCCTCGGAATCGATTACCAACGTGTCGCCGCGGACCTCCGTGTCCACGTGCTTTTGCAGATTCGAATCGATGCGTACGCGCACCTCGAAGGTGTCGCCCTGGGAGATGTCGATGTCGAACTGGCTGTCGTTGGCGATGCGACTCACCTCGGGGATGCGCCGATGCTCAGTCACTCTGTCACCGTTGCCGTCAACCGCCCAGCAACCAGTGAGCAGAACCAGTGCGCACGCTCCAAACACGCGATATTCCATAGAAAGCCTCCCGATATGCCCGTGAGTGCCCGCTCGCGCGTAGAGTGTTCAAGACTTAATGCGCCGGGAGGAGGCGGTAGTCTTTGGCTAGGAACTTTTCGCAGTCGGGGTCGGGGCGACCGAGTAGGTAGCCTTGGACTACGTCGCAGCCACTGTCCGCTAGGAAGCGGAGCTGGTCTGGTTCTTCGACGCCTTCGGCCACGACTTCCAACCCAAGCTCGTGCCCTAACCCGACGATCGCGCGTGCGACCGATGCGCCGGTGGAGCCGGATGCCGCTTGCTGCGTGAATGAGCGGTCGATCTTGAGCGCATCGACGTGGAAGCGATTCAGGTACGAGAGCGACGAATAACCTGTGCCGAAGTCATCGATCGACAGCCGCACACCCGCAGCTTTGAAGTGGGCGAGCAAGCGATTGACGCGGGATGTGTCGCGCATCAACAGACTCTCGGTCAGCTCGAGCTCCAGCTGGTCGGGCGCGATATTCGCATCGCGGATCGCGCCTTCGACGGCTTCGATCAAGTCGTCCGTCTCGAACTGTACCGCTGAGACGTTGACCGCCATGCGGCCCGTGAACCCGCGATCCAGCAGCGTCCGGAGTTGCTGGCATGCAGTCGCGAGCACCCAACGACCCACCGGCACAAGCAGCCGCGAATCTTCGAGGATCGGTATGAAGTCCGCTGGATACTTTGTCGCACCGTCGGGCCGCGCCCAGCGCAGCAGCGCTTCGAATGCGACCAGGCTCCCGTCGCGCAAGCAAACTTGTGGCTGGTAATGCAGACGGAACTCGCCACGCGTCACCGCCTGATCGAGCTCGCGCTGCAGCTGCAAGCGCGGCGTGCGCGCCTGGGCTGCGGCCTCGGACTTGAAGAACTCGAACGTGGTGCCCGAGCTGCGCTTGGCGCGGTACATGGCCGTGTCTGCTGCCTTTAGCAGCTTGTCCATGTCGTGGTCGACATCCGCAGCGAACACAGCGCCGATGCTGAGCGACGTCTCTACGTCGTGCTCGTCCACTTGGATCGGCGCAGAAAGCGCATGCTGGATACGTGACACAACCAGCTTGACCTGCGAGTCGTCACCGACGTTGTCGAGGATCAGGCCGAACTCATCACCGCCCAAGCGCGCGACCGTATCGCAAGCGCGCACCGCTGAGGTCAGGCGCAGCGCGACCGACTGCAAGAGCACATCGCCCATGTCGTGACCGTAGGTGTCGTTGATCGGCTTGAAGCGATCGACGTCGACGATCATCACCGCGAAGTTCCTACCGTTGCGCCGCGACACCGCGATCGTGTGGTCGAGCCGCGCGCGAAACATGGCTTTGTTCGCGAGGCCAGTCAGCTGATCTTGATGCGCCAAGCGCACGAGCCGCTTGGACGCGAGGTGCCGCTCGAGCGCGAAGCGGATCACCATCTTCAGCTTGTCCGCGTTGAGCTGCTCTTTCGGCAAGAAGTCTTGCGCGCCGAACGCGATGGCATCGAGCGCCATTTCGTTGTTGTAGCCACCCGACAAGATTACGAGCGGCGCTTCGGGTGAAGCGGTTGTCAAACGGCGCGCCGTCTCCAGCCCGGAGGCGTCGGGCAGGCCGAGGTCGGCGATCATCAGGTCGACTTTGTTGGTCTGCAAGTGCACCAGCGCATCTGCGAGCGAAGTCGCGATGTGCGCCGTGTACGCGTCGCCGAACGCGATGTGCAGGTACTCTTGAAGTAACAGCGCGTCGCCAGGGTTGTCTTCGATCAACAGCAAGCTACCGCCGAGCTTCGGCCGTGCGCTTTGCTTGCAGGCACGCACCAGATCCGCATCGGTCCAGGGCTTTGCGATGATCGACAAGCTCGAGTCGATCTTCATCTCGCGGCGCAGATCGATCTCGGGCAGCCCGGTCACGAGCAAGAACAGCGCGCGATCCTGCAGCGGACGCAGCCGTTCGATCAGCGTGAGTCCGTCCATGCCTGGCATACGCAGGTCGGTCGCGACGACGCGATAGTGACGCTTTTTAGCGAGCCGCAGAGCCTCTTGCGCTGAGCCGGCCACATCGACTGTCAAGCCGTGGCTAGACAATAGCCGCGCGACCGCGCGTCGCACCTCGGCTTCGTCGTCGACGAAGAGCACGCGATCTTCGCGAAATTCCAGGACCTCATCGCTATCCACTGCAGCCATTGGCTTCGGAGGCTGCGAGGACATTGGGCGAATCTCTCGATACTCTGCCATGTGCACGATGGGGTTAGAACGCGACACACAGCGCTCTACCCCCCATTCGCAGGTATCGTTTGACGAGCCCCGCGACTTGAGCTGGAACGAGCGCCAGATCACAGAACAAAACCGACACAACAACGCACTGACGGGACGAAACTGCCGCCGTCGGCGGCATAGATTGCAGCCAACCTATGGTACCAGAACCTCACGCGGGCGCAGCAGGGCCTCCTGTGTGATCGACGCCACAAGCGCGCCATTTTGTGTGTAGACCAAACCGTGGTTAAGGCCGCGTTCAGCGGAAACATTGGTGCAATCGAACGTGAATAAGAGCCACTCATCAGCCCGAAAAGGTCGATGAAACCACACTGCATGATCCAGGCTAGCTACCTGCCACTGTGGATCGAACAGCTGCACACCGATCGCCGTCATGCTCGCATGCACTGCACCTAGGTCAGATGCATAGGAAAGCGCGCATGCATGCAGCCTGGGATCGCTAGGAAGCGAACCGTTCACCCGGATCCAGGTCGACATGCTCGGTGCTGCGGGGCGCGGCTGCGCTGGCATCAGCTGCAGCGGGCCATAAGCACCGAGCGGGCGCTTCCGCAGGTCGTCCGCCTGCAGGTTCGGGCTAGTCTGCGCCTCACGGAAAAGCTGATCGGGCGGCACGAGCTCCGACATGGAAACTTGGAAGTCCTTGCTTTCTAGGCTCGGCTCTCGACTGAAAGATGCGGTCAGCTCGCACATCAGCTCATCGCGTTGTACAGCCATCACCTTTCGCAGCGCGGAGCTGCGACCATCGCGCATGTTGGCGACCTCGAAGTCCGTCGTGCGCCCGGCCTGCGCTGGCCGCACAAAGTAGGCATGCAGCGAGTGACACAGCAGATCGTCGGGGGTAGTGAAGCTGGCGGCCGCGAGCGCCTGTGCGATGAGCTGACCGCCGAACATCCGCGTACGTTCGTTGCCGTCGGGAGCCGGCGCGCCGGTGTACACACCCTCGCCCACATGCTGCAGATCCAAGAGCTCCAGCATCCATTCCACGCCGCCTTCGGGAAATTTCACGCTCCGCTTCTACACCAGCGAAACGCGAGCGATCCATTCCCCTGCGCCATGCAGGTGCGGGGCAAGATACCCGCCCTACTCGTCGATCGACTCGACATAGTAGCGCTCACCCTCCGACGCCCGCGCCCGCGATGATCCAGCGCGTACATAGCAAAGCCCGCCGCTGACAGCTGCTGTCCGACCCTCTCGTAGTAGGCGCTGTAAGAGTTGACGCCGTGCGCGATCACGACCAACGCACGCGGCGCAACGCCGTCTCGACGCCCACGCGCGCGCGAAAATCTTGAGGTCGCCCAAGCCTTTGAGCTCGATGGTATTCATACTTGCAACACTCCAACCTGATACCCGACTTGCCGGCATCGGGACCATGCCGACCGCAGATGAACCGTGATTTGTCACGGTCGTTCGGGCGTGGTCTTGTCCGATCACGGCGCGAGTGGTTGGAACGTGATGCAATCAGTTGGGCTCACAGCGCTCGCACGTCGCGTGCTCGAAACGCGATCAGCGCGCGCCCCTCAACGACCTCCTGCACGTTGCCATCGGCGCCCGCGTACTTCGCGATCAGCTGGCATGGCGTGGCTCCGGGTGCGGATTGCACACGTCTTTTATACAAGACACTTTGATCCAGCACGCCACTGAGGACGGCCCGAATCTGACAGCACGCAGCTGATGGCTTCAGGAGCTTCGGCCACATATTGTTTTTGATTCGCATTTTCACTATAGAGGCAGCCGTCGCCGTGCTGCGACCCGGGTGTGCCGGGGCGCGTGCTGGGCGGCGCATGCTCGAGCGAAGAGGTAGAAACATATGCAGCGAATCACGAGGAGCACCGCGGTCTGGGCCGCTGGCTTGTTGACATTGTCCTTGGGCAGCGCGTGCGAGGACGACGACGCGGCTGCGGGCGAGGAGTCGGGCGCGGTCGCCGAGTCCGACGCCGGCAGCGGCGACGCCGGGCGGGCTGCTCCCGACGCTAGCGCGGGCCCGGGCGACAAGCCTGCCGCTGACGGAGGCGCGCCCGCGCAACCGACCCGCTTGGCCATCGTCACCTCGGTCGCGAACGCGGACAATACTTCCAACGGTTACCTGCTGATCGTGCCGCCCACGGCGCTCAACGGCGACGAGCTCGCGCTCGACGACGCTCGCGAGTTCTCAGGCAACAGCGACGTTTGGATCTTGGGCAAACACGCGTACGTCGCGAGCGGCGATGCGCCGGCAGTGACCAAGTACGAAGTGAAAGAAAACAACGAGCTGCGCGAGGTCGGTCGCGTGAGTTTCGAGAACTACGGCGTGGCGGACGCAGCGTTCTGGAACAACACGTTCGTGAGCGAGACCAAGGCCTATCTGTCCGGCACGAACGCGTCCGAGCTGATCGTCTGGAACCCAACTAGCCTCGAGATCGAAGGCACGATCGAGATCGAGGGACTCGAGCCGCGCGGCGACCTCATGCCACGCGCGGCGCTCGCGGACCGTTCGAACCTCGTGAGCAACGGCAAGCTGTACCGACCGATCTACTGGACCGACGAGGACTACGCCGGACGCACCGAGGATTCGGTGATCGTGGTGATCGACACCAAGACCGACGAGGTGATCAACAAGATCAAGGTCGACGCTACGGGCATGGACTACGGCACCGTCGACGACGATGGGCTCTTGTACTTCAGCACCTGGACAGGCAGCGTGGGCACACGCCTCGCGCTCGACACCCCGCCGACTGCGTTCGCAGTGGTCGACCCGAAGACCGACAGCGTGAAGTCAGTCACAGAATTCGCGCGCGTCACAGGCGGCCACGAAGGCGCCGCCATGAAGTACATCGGCAACGGGCAGTTCGTGTTCTCGGTGTACGACGAGACGCGCAGCGACCTCGCAGGCAAGACGCCCGGTGAGATCTCGGCACTGCCCAACTTTCAGCTCTGGTTGTATGACAGCAACAGTCATGAAGCGGCTGCGCTCGCGGGCATCGACTGGAACAGCGGCGCCGTCTACTACTCCGCCGTTGGCGGCAACATGTACGCGCTCGTGCCCGGCGAGGACTGGGCCCACACCAAAGCGTACACGATCATCGACGGAAACGCGGAGCCCGCGTTCGAAGTGACCGGCTGGTCGCTGCGCATGTTCGGCCTGTGATGCAGCTGGCGGCTTCAGTCTCAGCTCGACTGGAGTCGCCACCCCTTACTCTAACCGGCAGGACCTTACACCAGCGCTAAGTCCATTTGCCGCGCTGGATAGTGACGGGAGTGTCGTAAGATCGAAGCAGGAGTCGTGCGATGGCCCTGATTCGATCCGGACTAACAGCTGCCTTACTGTTTGGATATCTACTCGAGCCTGCGACGACGCAGGCTTGTGCAGGGCCAGTCTGCCTCAACGATCAGTTTCTCCCGCGCGACGGAACTGTTCCGGCAAACATCGCAGCGATCGCCTGGGATCCCGGCTACGACGTTACAGACGACGTGGAAAGTGCCCCCAAGCTGCCGCGCTTGGACTGCATAACAGCTGACGGCGGCATTCGCGAAGTGGGCTTGAGCGCGCTTCCGGAAGATCGCCCGGATCATCTAGCGCTGCGCAAGCCGCTTGTCGTAGGCGAGCGCTGCACGCTCCAGAGCGGCGTCCAAGACTGCTCGGTCGACTCGGACGCTGAGCATTTGCAGGGCAGCGCTGAGTTCGCAGTGACCGAGAGCCGCCCACTGCCCGAATCGCTGGGCCTGCTCGCGATCGCGGGACCGACGCTCGAAGATGTCGAGGTCGCAGCCGACGCGAGCTGCAGCGAAAACGTTCCGGCGTGCGTGCTGCGCACGTCGGTCGTGTTCGATCCCGCGGCCCTGCCCTGGAAAGACGCGCTGCTGTTCGAGACCCTGGTCGATGGCGAGCGCTTTTCGACGTGGCGCCACCTGTCGCTCCCGGATGAGCTCGGCGGCCTGTACGGCGGTCGCGACTCGGGCGCGGTCTACGTGCTGATCCCCGAGGTCCCCGAGAACGTGAGCACGCTGAGCGAGCTCGCGGCCAGCGAATACAAGCTCTCGATTCGCGCGCACCTGCCGGGCAGCGATGTGTTCCTCACCACGCCCGAGATCACCGTCAACCTGGACTGCGGTCGCGCGACCCGGACGCCGCTTGCGCCCAATGAGATCACGGCCGGGTCGGACAGCTGCACTGTCACCGGGAGCCTCGGCAGCAGCTCACCGCGGCGCGGGGACTTCATCGGCCTGTGTTTCGCAGCCGCGCTGCTGGTCGCGGGCAGACGCCGCATGCGCTGAGGCTTGACCGAACAAGTCAGCGGATCCAGAAGGTCGATGATCGTGTGCTTTACACGCCCGCTACTTGGACAAAGCCTGGCGTTCATCTCGCTGACGCAAACGCGAACGCGCGTACGAAGTCATCACCGCTCTGGTGACACCCGATGCAGAGTGATGGTGCACCGGAGTACGCCGCCGATCCCTCGGCGTCGTACTCCGCCCAATACCAGCCGTCCTCGCGCTTGAGCATGACTGCCACGAGCTCGAGGTCGGCTCCGTCCCAGCCGTCTTTCACGATCAGCGAGCCCACGGGCCAGCGCGTGAGCGTTGTGTCCGCGCGCAGTGCATCGCTCACAACTTCGTTCACAAAGATCTCGACGGCAGCGCTGTGCGGCGCATCGGATGGCCGGCGCGATGCGTACCCCGGAGCGCGCTCCCACATCCGATAGTCGAGCTCGTGGATCCGCTGCCAGAGCGCGCGCGCGCCGGCGGGGTCCTGGTTGTCTCCGCAGCTCGCGCACAACAGGACAACGAAAATCAACCTGAGCGAGATCATGTCCTGCATACGCTCGCGCGCGGGCGGCGTTACATGCTCCCGCTCGATCCGCGTTGACAGTGATGTGCACGTCGTTCGGGTACGCGGCGCCTAGGCCTGTTTCGATCAGGGACTTGAGGCTGATCAGAAACATGGCCCACTTGGTGCCGCAGTGGTGCATAAACTCGGATTGTTCTTTCCAGTCGCGGTGTTGGAAGAAGAACGCCGTGGCGTCGCCATCCTGTTTGAGATCAAAGCTGATCTGGGTATCGACCCACTCGTCTGGGTCCGCTGATCACTTGCCACAACACGCGCTGGTTCACGTCGAGCTCCACGGACTTCGACTCTGTGTACAAGGTTTGCCATCGGTCTTCTCCTTGGGATTGTTTCGTGTAGCTGACGCTGGCTGCAGCCAATGGCTGCGGGCTGTATGTACTGACTACGAGAGCAATCTTGGGCGCTGGCGCGGCGGCTCAGTGAGTTACAAGAGTGTCTCGATTGCGCATGTTTCAGCGGCTGAACAGCGCAAGTGCGCTCTCGAAACTGGCAATGCAGGAGTGCCCCGTGCCCAACAAAGGACACATGATCACCAGCGCGAACTGCGCATTTTCAGGGGTGCACTGGGGCGCTGCGCTGGTATAAGGTGGCGATATGCCCCGAACAGTGAGACAGCTCTTCAAGCATTCGATGTTAAGTATTGCTCTCGCGGCTGGCTGCGGCGGAAGCGGACAGACGGATAATCCCGTGACCGCGGGCGTAGGTGGCGCTGACGGCGGCAGCACTGCGAGCGGAGCCGGAGGAGCGTCGGGCAAGAGCAGCGCAGCTGCAGGCACCGGTGGCGCACGTGCGGGAAGCGGCGGAGGCACTGCAGCTGGGAGCGGCGGCGCAAGCGCACGTGCAGGCACCGGCGGCGCAACCGCGTCGGGCGGCGCAGGCGGAAGCGCAGGAAAGTCTGACGCTGGCTCGGCAGCGGGTGCGCCAGGCCCAACAGGCCCATCACCTTGGGAAGACCTGCCCAAGCGCGCGGTCACCGCCAAGGCGCCACCTACGGGAGCTGCAAACGGCACAGGTCAAACACCCGCGTTCTCCGGTCAGACGCGCGCGCCCGCACCCGCGACGTTGTCGAAGATCAGCGTGCAGACGGTCACCGATGAGCTGAGCGGTCCATGGGGTGTGGAGGCGCTGCGCGATGGTCGCTTCGTCGTGACGCAAAAGGGCGGCGCGATGCGCGTGGTCAACACCGACGCAGAGCTGCTCGAGCCGATCGATGGCTTGCCGCAGGTAGCGAGCTCTGGGCAAGGCGGCTTGCTCGACGTCGCGATCGACGAGTCGACATCACCGATGACGCTATGCATCACGTTCTCGAAGCCGCGCGGCGGCGCTGGCAACAGCACCGCAGCTAGCTGCACGACTGCGTCGGGCGATGACAACTTGACCATCGAGCCACTGCAGGAGGTCTTTCAACAAGAGCCTGCATGGAATAGCGCGCAACACTTCGGCTCGCGCTTCATCTTCGCGCCCGACGGACTTGTGTACATCACCATGGGCGAGCGCTCGGCGGCGGATGCTCGCGTGCACGCGCAGGATCCCACCAAGACGATCGGCAAAGTGGTGCGGCTCAAGCGCGACGGCAGCGCACCGGCCGACAATCCGTTCGCAGCTATGAGCGGCGAAGCACCCAAGGTCTGGTCGTACGGTCACCGCAACATGCAGGCCGCGGCGCTCGATCTGCAGAACCGCCTCTGGACGGTCGAGCACGGGCCCCGCGGTGGCGATGAGCTCAACATGCCGCAACCCGGCAAGAACTACGGCTGGCCGATCATCACCTACGGCATCGACTACTCGGGTCAGCCGATCGGTGAAGGCATCACGTCGATGGAAGGCATGGAGCAACCCGTGTACTTCTGGGATCCGGTGATCGCTCCGTCGGGCATGCTCGTGTACTCGGGCAACCTGTTCAGCGAGTGGCGCGGCGACATCTTCGTCGGTGGCTTGGGCGCGCAAGCCCTCGTCCATCTCAAGCTCGAGAACGACAAGGTCGTGAGCGAGGAACGCTTCGATCTCGGCGGCCGGATCCGCGACGTCACACAAGGCCCCGATGGTGCCATCTACGTAGTGAACGAGAGCAGCGGAGAGCTCCTGCGCATCACACCTGGCTGACCGCGATCCGCAGCAACACCTGCCGCGCATCCCGCACGATCGGTGCCCCGTGACCAGGGATCACGCGTGTGAGATCTGGCGTATGTGCGAGTCGCGAGAGCCACTCGCGCAGCGCCGGACCTCGAGGCGCGTGCATGAGCCGCGAAACCACAGGCACCTGCGGCTTCTGCCCGAGCGCACGATGCACGCGCGCAGCCCAGCCGTGCACGGGCGGCGTCCACACCAAGTCATTGAACACCAGCGTGACGCCATCCGAGCTGCGCACATGCATGACGCCCTCAGCTGCAGCCTGCCAGGGCGCGTGCTCCAAGCGCAGCACGGTGCTTCCTAGGTCTTGCATGTAATCAGCGTCGACGGCCACGACCTGGCGCACGCGCGCGGCAGCACCGACCGGCGCGATCACTTGGATCGAAGAATAACGCCGCTTGTAAGCAGGTGCATCGAGCCGGTGATAACCGTTCGGCACAACCAGCCAGGTCGGCGTTCCCAAGGCCTCCAGTGCAGCCATGCGCGGCGCGTCCATCGCGATCGCGCTGTGCAGGAGCAAACGACCGTGCTCGTCGCGTGCGACCGTCATGGTGCGCCGGATCCACGATAGCGGCATCGGCCCGTCGACGAGCCACAAGTTGTCAGCCAGCTGCTGCAACGCGCCATGTGGTCTGCGCGGCCAGGTCGTCATGGCAGCTTAGAGCGCGCTGCGTTCCAGCTTGAACACGCCGAACAGCGCGGGCAGCCAGTCCTCTTCGCCGTCTGCGCCCGCGACGCTCGGCGCCATCGCACGCACTTCGATCCGGTGATTCTCCATCAGCGAGACGATAAACGTGGCGTCGCGCCCGAAGCTGCGATCACCCCGCTCCGCACGAAAACGCACGCCGAAGATATAGTTCTGCAGACGCCCGCCGCCTGGGAACGTGAGCTGACTGAGCGGGTCGTGTGTCAACCCGTCGATCGCGACCAGCGGCGAGTCGACAAACGGGCCTGCCATGCGCTCTGACGGCTCGCAGGAGGCGCTGCCGTCCGGACAGACGAAGGTGTTCACTTTGCCGGCCGCCGGCCGAAGCGCACCGGCGTCTGGCTCGTCCTGCGCGATCAGGTCGGTCGACCCGGGGTCGAACTCGAGCTCCAGCCACGTATGCGAGACGAAGCCCTTGCGGATGAACGAATCGCCCGTGGCGCTCGCGTCGCTGCCGATGACCTCCCCGCGGAAGACCTCGTCTTTGTTGGTCTTCCACTCGCGCAGGTCATCACACCCGGCGAGGAGCGCAAGGACGCCGAACAGACACAAGGGGTAACGCAGCACGAGGGTCCCTCCTCAGGAAGACGCTGCGTTGCGCGCAGGGTCGACCTTCTTGTACCCCGAGCCCTCAGAAAGTTCACGCGCCAGGTCCTCCAAGGACGCCACGAAATCAGCCGCCCCCGCGCGCGCCGCCAGCTCCGTGGCCTCGCGCAGGGCATCGCTCGCGCGCTTGATATCGCCGCGCTGCTCGAACATCTTCGCGCGCATCGCGTAGGCGCGCGCCCGGAGGTGCGGCAAATCGGCCGCTTCCAGCAGCGGCGGCAGACGCTGGAGGCTGGTCTCTGCGCCGCGATTATCATCCTCGGCGAGCTGCGCGTCCGCGAGCTCCAAGTACACGTTCACGCAGCGCACGGCGTCAGCGTTGTGCTCACTGAGCAGCGAGGCGAGCGCCTGCAGGGCGGACACCGCGCTCTTGACGTTGTTTTCACGCCGGCGCAGCGCGGCCAGTGCCATCTGCACCTCGGCCTGCAGCGAGATCGCATCGTCGCGATACGCGATCTCGAGCGCCTGCCCCAACAAGCGCGCGGCCTCACGCTCGCGACTGCGCTGTGACACGGCCGATGCGAGCGCGATCAAGATCGGCGCGCGCTGCGGCCCGTCCAAGCTCGAGTGCTCGAGCGCCTCGCGCAGCACACCTTCAGCGCCCGCGAAGTCCCCGCGCCTCACCAGCACCAGCCCGAGCCGCCGACCCATGCTCGCGATGACATCGTCGAGTGAGGTGTCCCCCGACTCCAGAACCTCGCGGCGCGCGAGATCGATCCCGCGCTGAAAGCCGAGCACCGCCGTGTCCAGATCGCCGCGCGCAGCGGACAAGTCCCCGAGACGCTCGAGCATCACCAGCGCGCTCAATGTCTCGCCCGATCCGTACGCATGATGCGCGCGCACCTCGAGCGGAGCATTGTTGCGCGTGGCCACGGACAGCGCGCGCATGTGCAGCGCGCGCCGAACCTCCGCGGGCGTAGACGCTTCGACCAGGTCGCGCACGAGCGGATGGATGATCTCCAGCACGCCCCCGCTCTCCACTACAAACCCGCGCGCGAGCAGCTGCGGCAAGCTCGCGAGATACTCGGACTCCACCACCTGCTCTACGCTGCTCTGCGCGGCACGCAGACCGAGCACAGCGATCGCTTGCAACAAGCGCCGCGCGGACACGTTCAAGCGCTGGATGCGCGTCGCGACCACGTCTGCGAGCCGCGGCGGCAGCGCTTTACTGCTGTTCTCAGCGCCGATGCCGAGGGCCTGGAGCTGCTCCAAGTACAGCGGCACGAGCTGGCGTTCGCTCGTCTCACGTGAATCTTCACTGGCGAGCGGCAGCTTCACGCCAGAGATGAACGCCGCTGCCTGCACATTGCTGAAGCCACGCAACTTGACCGTGTGCGTGCCATCCGGCAGCGGCAGCGGGCGCGTGGCGTTTCCCACGCTGATAAGCAACAGCGATGCCGTGCCGCTGTAGCGCGGCAGCTCGCGCAACACATACGGCGAGAGCCCATCGCAGCGGTGCAGATCATCGACCAAGAGCACGATGCGCTTGCCGTGCGTGCGCGCCTGGGCATGGTTCACCGCGTACGCGAGCGCACACGCCACCGCCCCGACCTTCGACACGTGCGGCGCGCCGAGCACACCAGTCGGCTGGATCAGCTCGCGCAACCCTGCAGCCACCAGCGGCCGACCCGGCGCCTCACGCTCGGCCAAGCTCGCGAGCGCGGCGTCGTCGCCGTCGAGCAGACCCTGCACGAGCAAGCGGATCGGATGGTACGCGACCGGAGCGCCGGAATCGTGCGGACCCGCGCCGAGCACCAAGTCACCTGACATGCTCGCGCGCTCCGCGACCTCGGCGAGAAAACGCGAGCGACCGACGCCAGCTTCACCGGTCACGACCGCGGACACGAAACGCCCGAGCGCCGCCTCGCGCAGCGCTTCGGTCAGCTCTAGCTCACGGTCGCGCCCGACCAAAGTTGGGTTCTGCGAACGCGCGATGGTCATGCGCGGAGGCAGCGACGCACGCGGCTTGGGCGTGGGGTTGCGCTGCAGCGGTGAGCCGCACTCCGCGCAAAAACGCTTGTTCATAGGCGAGCGCGCGCTGCACGAAGGGCACACGATCTCGAAGCCACTGGGCGAAAGCTGCGCCGCGATGCGCCTGAGCGCGCTCGCCATCTCTTCTGCGCGCTGGTAGCGATGCTGCAGGCTCTTCGACAAGCCCTTCATCAGCACCTGCACGAGAATGTCCGGTATTTTGCGCTCCGGCGCGACCTCGCGCGGGTCCGGCACCGGATCCTGGATGTGCATCAGCACCACGTTCGTGGGCGTGTCCGCGACGAACGGCAAGCGCTCGGTCAGCAGCTCGAACAACATCACGCCAACGGAATAGATGTCACCGCGCGAGTCGGTCTCTTCGCCGCGCCCTTGCTCCGGCGACATATAGTCCGGCGTGCCGCACACGAGGCCAGGCAACGTGATCGAAGGCCTGCCCTGCTGCCCGCTGAGCAGCTTGGCCAAGCCGAAGTCCACCACCTTCACCAAGTCGCGGCCCGCTTTGAGCCGCTCGATGATCACATTTTCGGGCTTGAGATCGCGGTGCACGACGCCCAGCGCGTGCGCTTCCGCGAGCGCATCCAGCACCGAAGCCAGGATCTCGCAGGTGCGCGCGATCGGCAGCGGGCCGTCCTCGCGCATCAAGCGCGCGAGGTCCTTGCCCTCGAGATACTCCATCACCAGGTACAAAATGCCGTCGTCGGTACGCCCGAAGTCGATGATGCTGACGCTGTTCGGATGGTTCAGGCGGCTCGCCGCGCGCGCTTCCGTGTAGAAGCGCGCCACCGATTGTTCGTCCGATAGCAGGTGTGGGTGGATTACCTTGATCGCCACCGTGCGACCGAGCATCCTCTGCTCGGCCCGATACACCCGCCCCATGCCGCCTACACCGACCAGCTCGAGCATCACGTACGAACCGCCGATGGTCCGGCTGATCAGTGGGTCTTTGCCGATCGCGCCGCTCGTAGCGGCAGCGCCACAACTGCGGCAAAAGCGATCAGCCTCGTCATGCGGAGCGCCGCACTGATGGCACAGAATCACAATTCTCAGGATACCCTAAGCCCGGCGCCAGCCAAAGCGATGACGGAGGGCTCATCGCAGCTGAGGGCTGCAGGGTCGCCGAGCAGCTTGGCGCTGTTGGGGTTGGGAGCAAACGCCTGGCTTACATGTGTAGGGTGGGTGCTGATATCAAACGATGTCTCTGTGTGGCACACGAGCACCGCCGGCTTTGCGCTCGTTCCGCTGTGTATTGGCTCGCTGTTGCACGCTCGCACGCTGGCAGACGCGCGCAGCGACAGCGCGCGCTGGCTCTTGCTGTGTGTGTTCCCGGTGTCGCTCGCAGCGGCATTGTGCTTGGGCAGCGAAGCCATGCGCGAGAGCGCCCACTCTGCGTTGTCCATGCTGCTCGCAGCTGCATCCTTACTGGCCTACGGCGCAGCGGCGCTGCAAGCGTGTCGCACCCCGCTCGCGCTCTTGCCTACGCGTTCTGCTGCTCGGCGCAGTGAGCGTGGGGGAGCACCCGCGCGCGAATCCTCCACGCTGCGCGCAGGCGCATGGCTGTTGTGGATCGGAGCCTTTGCAATCGCGCTGGTCGCGCCGCTCTGCTCGGACTACGCCACCTTGCAGCTCGCATGGGGCGACTCAGCCGATGCTGGCGCCGCATTTACTGCGGTAGTCGCAGGCGGCATCGCGGTCAGCTTGATCGGCATGGAGCTCGGCCCGCTGCTGAAAGCGCGGCGCGCTCGCCACGTCAGCACACGCACGCGCCGCAACCGCATCGCCGTGATGTTGTTTCTCACGCTGTGCGGAGGCCTGATGTACCTGGGTCTCCTGCGTTAACAGACATTCTAAGTGTGCACACACGACCGCAGCTGAGGGCGGCGGCTGGACGCTGGTGCCGACCTGGACTACATTGACCCCTATAGAGACAACGCGGGCCGACAGGCCCCTCGCGCTGTCCTGAGGGATCCTCCAATGCAGCATCTGCTGGATTTCGTTCACGAACATACCTTAGAAGAGCAGCTGTACTTGGTCGCCCCGACCGGCACTGGCGAGCTCGAGCTGTTGTGGCAGCGCCGGCACGACGCCAACAGCTGGCAAGTGCGCGAGCACAACAGCGAAGGGCCGTATGAGTTGGTCGCGCGCACCGCGCTGATCGACACGCTGCGCGCCAAAGGCGCGATCATGGACCACGTAGAGCGCGAGCTGCGCGCGATCGCGATGACCCAAATCGCGTTCGCAGACATGCTCTTGCGTGATGCGCACACGGCGCTCGGGCGCGAGTTCGTGTACGCGGCACTGCGTGGCCACGAAGAGCTGATGAACCAGCTGAAGAGCAGCATCACCGAGCTGGTCTTGAAGCCTGCCAAGGCCAAGGCCAAAGCACAGATGCAGGTACTCGACGGTGGTGGCGCTGCGAGCGAGCGACCGTCCGGGCATCTGCGTAGGGTCTGAGTCAGCCTCCTACAAAATTCCCCGTACGCGTGCCCGTGCCCGTGCCCGTACGCGATCTCAGCATCCCGACGCCGCATGACCGAGCCATCGGGCGCGTTTACGGGCACGCCTACGGGATCGACGCCCGTGCGGCAAAAGGTCGCACGTCTTGCCTTGGGTAGGATTCCCGCGCATACAGCTCTCCGAAGGTCCGGGCTCATGCGGGAAGTCTTCGTCGTCGCGTCGACTCACATTGCGACCTGCTTCAAGGCTGTGCTGTTCAGCGCTGTGCTGTGCGCGCTCACTTCAGCACGCACGGCGTCCGCGCAGAGCTGCCATAGCAGCTCGCTGCGGCCCACCAGCGGGCTGACGTACCGCGTCTCGCTGTCGAGCGTGTTCGGGACGTTCGCGCGCACAGACGTGCGAGGCGAGTACCAGGGCCTATTCGTAACCGGCACGCTCTCGCACCCGTGGTTCACCGCGGAGCTCGCCCTGCCCGCCTATCGCATCGCGCAGACCGGCAGCCACGCGTACGGCCCAGGCGACCTCGCGCTCAACGTGCGCGGCAACGCCTACCGTTCCGACGACGAGAGCATCACGGTCGGCCCGGAGCTCGCAGTCACCTTCCCTACTGGCAGTGCGGACGACGGGCTCGGTATGGGGCACGTGATGCTGATGCCGGGTGGCTTTGTCAGCTGGCAACACGAAGGCCTTACACTGATCGCACAACTGGCATACGGACGTGCGCTAGGCGGCGCGGGCGAGCACGCACACCACGAAGGTCCATGGCCGATCGTGAACCCCATGAACCGCTCGGAGCTCACGCACTCGGTGGGCTTCGGCGCGCTCGTGCATCCGAACGTGCGTGTCACCGGGCGTTTGATCGGCGCGGTCACGCTGTTCAATCACGCCGGTGCAGCGCGCGAGATCATCGCGCCTGGTCTGCAGTTCATCTCGGGCGCGTTCGACGTTGCGTTAGAGCAACAGCTGCCGATCGCGGGGAGCCCATTTGTGAGTCGCACGCTGATGAGTGTCGGCGCTCAATGGTAGGGCTTGCGTGACGCTTGCTTGTGCCGCTGTGAGCGGCGACCGTTTGATCAGTGATCAAGCCGGCTGCGCGAGCGAGCCGACGTTCGGATAGATCGTCAAACCATTCTTTGCGCTGCGCCCGAGCTGGACCAATAGCCGACGATGGAAGCGCGCACGACGTGAAGCGCTGGCGCGCTTACCACGAAGCAACACGACACCGTTGAGCGCCTTGGTCTTGGCGCGCCGCAAGCGATCCTTGATGCGCTTGCGAAAGGCAGCGCTCGATTCATCCCCCTGTTGCACCAATACGAATACCGCATTGCCCAGCAGCTTGGTCACGGCTGACCACTGCTTCCAATCTGCTCCCCGTTCCACCACCAACAGATTCACAGGTTCCATGCTGCCTCCTGCACCCCCACTGCGTCGCACGTACCTCTCGGACTTGTTCGTCCCAGCAACTCGGGTCAAACGCAAGACGCGGCACGATGCTTTTCGGCAAATTGATGAGAAGAGTCCCAGGGATCGGCACTGTTTACGTGACCGAGATCGCTATTGGAATCACCTCGGTTACAGCACCGTGACGGTGCGCGTACAGGCGCTTACATCAACACCGAGCGCCTACGCGATCACGGTGCGCCGCCAGCAGCTGCACGACCGGGACGTTCGCGTGTCTGCAGTTCCGCAGACATGCGCTCGAGCCTCGTATTTGCGATGACAAGCTCTTCTTCGAGCTCTCTGACGCGACTCGCGCTCTCTGTGTGGATGCGCGGTCCGCGCGTAAGCTCATCGCCCAAATACTCTAGAAATTCGCGCGCCGTCGCTGCCGAGCCGTCGAGAAACAAGAGCTCGAGCACACCCACTACGCGCTTGTCGCGCTGCACGGGGAAGAGCAGCAGCGCGCTCGGCGTGATCTCGACCAACCCGCTGCGGATACGCACGTGTTTGTCCTTGAGATCGTCGAGCATCAAACACTCGCCAGTGGCTGCGACTTTGCCGACCAAGCCATCGCCCGTCCGCAGTGGCAACCCATCGTTTTGTGCCTCGCAACCATGGCTGGCCGTACGAACCAAGACGCTCTCTTCGAGCGCGTAATACGCGCCTGCTACGGCCGAAACGGCCTGCGCGATCGCCGAGAGCGCGATGTGCACGAACTCGGGCTGCGTGCTCGAGCGCTCACGCGCATCTAACACCGTGCCGCGTGAGGCGCGGAAATACTCACGCTTCAGCCGCAGCGCGAGCTGAAACAGCGCGAGCTCACGCTGGGTTTGGCCCTGCATGTCGACGGCATCGAAACGGCCATCGAGCAGCGCGGACAGTGCGTTGTGGGTCGAGAGCTGTTGCTGAGCCAGCGACTCGAGCTTCTGGCCAGGCTCAGCGAGCTCGCCGCTCGTAGCGGCAGGCGCGCGCTCGGCCGAGACGTATTTCCCATTCAGAACCTCTTCGGCTCGCGCCGCTACACCGCGCCAGCTATCCGAGATCAAGCGCAGCATGCGATTGACCGCGTCCTGCGCGCTCTGCCACTGGCCCTGTGGATTGGGGTGACGCAGCTCCAAGGTCAGCTTGCCCTCCGCACAGACCGCGTGCGAGATGCGCCGGAGCTCTTCGCACAGCGCGCCCAAGTTCTCCGCCGCGCTGTTCAAGCCGAGCTTCAGCACCTGCAGGTCGCCGCGGCTCGTCACCGTCGCGCGCGCGCTGAGGTTGCCCACGCCGATGGCTTGGGCGGTGTTGCACAGGTCCAGCACTTGCTCTGCGAGCGATGCGCTCGCTGCATTCACGCTGGCCACGAGCAAGCCCCACGCGCCGCTCGCGTCCGAGCTGTGACATTGCGAGTTCAAGCGACCATCCAAGCCCATCTCGGCGAACACGCGCGTGACCTCGGAGGTCACTTGCTGCACGTGCGTCATCATCGCGTTGTACTCGTCGGCGAGCTTCGCGAGCTCACCTGCGCGATGCGTGGTCTCGGGCCCAACCGCGAACGAACGCGAGGTGTCGCCCGCGTGCAGCGCTTTGGTCACGCGTCGTGTCTCAGCCACGTGTTTGCCAAACACGACCACGATGTTGTTGACCGAACGCAGCATGGTGCTCCAACTACCGTTGGCCTTGTCGAGCGGCATGCGCACCCGCAGCTCACCTTGTACGATCGACTCCGAGACGCGCTCGAACTCGGCGCACGTGCTCGCGATCAGCGTGATCAAATCGTTGATCACGTCGCCCACTTCCTGCTCCATGCCGTCACCATGGGCCGTCATGCGCGCGCTGAAGTCACCGGCGCGCACACGCGACAAGGTGGTCAGGAGCTGTTCCAACGCTTTGGGGCTGAGCACCTGGTCGGCAAAGTCGGAGTGAGACATGTCGAAGATATCGGCTCGCGCGCGCGAAACTGGAGCTTCGCGGCGCGGTCCAGTCTCCGGTGCAAGCTTTGCGGGCTCGCAGCGCGCGCTCACACACCTACAACGCTTTGGCTTGGGCCTCCGCCAGCAGCCAGAAGCGGCGAAAGCTGCCAGCGCTCTTCGCCCAAAGCTGTGCGATCTCGGGGCCGGTGGCCGAGTAGCGATGAAAGTGCACGAGCCGCGCGTTGTTGATGCGCAGATCGCGCTGCGGGTCATCGGGATACAGCTGGCGCAGCTCGGCGGTGAGCGCGCTGAAGCGCGCCTGCCGGAGCTCGAGCTTGCGCTCGTCAGCTAGCTCGGACGCGTACAGCGCAGCGAGCTCGGCGTACGCCGCCTGGACCAGCCGGTCAAAGTGCAGTCGCCGCTGTGCGCGCAGCTGGGACTGCCGCTGATAGCTGCTGCCAGCGAAGCGCTGCGCAGAGAAGTAATGCTCGGCACCCAGCTCTCCTACGAAGCTTGCCAGCGCTTCGTTCCAGGCGGTTTGTCCGGGCACGAACAGTCGCGCGTGCGTGAGCTCGTGGATCAACACCTCCACGAGTGCGGGCAAGCCATCGCGTAACATCGTGGTCGCGACGGGATCGCTCAGGATGCCAAGCGACGAATACGCGCGCGCTGGCGAGATCCACGTGTCGTAGCCTTCGGCTTCGAGCTCAGCCGCGGCGGCGAGCGCATCGGCTTCGTCCCAATACGATCGGTACTCCACAGTGCCGACGATCGGAAACCACCAGCTGTACGGCACGAAGCGCGTGCGCTCGCAGGCGGTGACCACGTAGGTCATGCCGCTGCGCTCGGTCGCGAAATAGCCCCGGTAGCTCGTGCCCGCGTGCAGACCGACGACGTCCTCGGCAAAGGCCAAGATCGACGGCACCTCGGTCAATAACCTCCGCCGCTCGGGATCCGACTCGTGTGCGATTGCGGCTGGCAGCGGCAGCTGATCGTTGATCAACGACAGCTGACCCGCAGCCAATGGCAAGAGACCGCAGCCGGAGCCGAGCAGCAGACAGGCTAACCATCCGAAACGCGCAACGGGCGCGTCACTCATCGCGGTGGACTGTTCCTGGAGTAAACGCCGGCAAGCACACCGATACGTATCTGGCGCCGTTCGGCGTTTTGTAGCGAACCCACTCGCCCGCTTTGGCTTGCACCGCTTGGCCAGCGCCGACGTGCAGTACGCCACCTTCGTGCTCGACGCTGAGGGAGCCTTCGATCACGATCGTCCACTCATCGAACTCGGGCTTTTGTCCCGGTTCTTCCCAGCCGGCGGGGCTGTTCATCATGGCGATACTCAAGCGCGACTCGTCGGAGTTCACCACGCCGACGAACTCATCGATCAGCTTGGGTTTGTTGCCGGCGGCAGTCACACGCGTGGCGCGTTCGATCAAAATGGGCATAGCAGGCTGGAGCATACGAGATCTCCGTGGCCCGATTCAACGCGGCAGGAGCTGTGTCAGCCGGCGCCGAAACTCGGCCGACGCCAGCTGTTCGCGCGCGCCCGTCGCGACGCGCACGGCGTCACCGAAGATCGCGTCGCCCAGGAGCACGACCGCAATCAGTTGGATTTCGAAGCGCGTCTCCTCGTAGCTCGCGGGGTGTCCGAAACGTTGGCGTAGCTCGTGCGCGGTGTCGACCAGGGGCTTGAGGGGCAGCTCACCGCTGCTGGGCTCGCTGCGCTCACGGTCGTGCAAGAGCAGAAACGCGAGGAGCCGCGCCAGCCCGCCTTCGCGACACACTCGCGCAACGAGATCGATCAGCTCGAAGCGATCGATGCTCTGGATGTTGGGCGCCTGGAATGCCGCCATCAGCTGCTGAGTGAGCGCGTGCATCGAGTGCTGCACGACGGCGGCGACCAGGCCCTCGCGCGAGCCGAAGTGATGCAGAATGGCAGGGTGCGACAGACCGAGCTGGCGCGCCAAATCGGTGAGCCGCAGCGCTTCCGGGCCCACGCGCAACAGCTCACGCTGCGCGACCTCGAGAATACGCTGGCGCGCCTCAGCCGCACTGCGCCGCGTGCGCGGGCTGGAAGCGTCGGCTGTGCGCTTCACGGCGGTTGTGCGGCGAGCTGCCGGTCGCGGCTGCTCAGCGTCGCGCAACTGCGGCCCGAGCGAACGACGCCGCGGAGCCCGTCCCGCAGGTTTAGGCGTGCGAGCGCTCGACTTCATCCACTTGTTGTAGGGGACGAATCAGCCTCAGTAAAGCGTCCCCGCCGCGCTCCAACGCCCCGGGAGCGTTTCAGAGCTAGAGGGCCCGGGTGAGCAGGATCTTGAGGTAATCACCCTCAGGAAACGCCAACAAACGAGGGTGATCCGCTGGGGCTCCGGACAGCTCCAACACCTGCAGAACCCTGCGTTGGTACGAAGCACCACGGCGCAGCGTCTCTTCGAACAGCGCGCGATCCACGTGGCTCGAGCACGACGCCGCGAGGTACAGCCCGTTCGGCTCCAGCACCGCGAGCGCCGCGGAATGCAGCGCTTCATAGGCCTTCTGCGCGCTCTCCACAGCCGACTTGCGCGGCGCGAAGTTGGGCGGGTCCGCGATGATCAGCTGGTAGCGCTCGCCGCGCTCTTTCGCGGCGGTGAGATACGCGAGCGCATCGTCCGCTACACACGTGTGCAGCGCTCCCGACAATCCGTTGTCGACGAAGCTGCGCTCGGCCAGCGCCAGCGCGGGCTTAGCCAGATCCACTGTGGTCACGCGCGTCGCACCACCCAGCCCGGCTGCCACGGAGAAACCGCCCGTGTACCCGTACAGGTTCAACACGGACAGCCCACTCGAGAGCATGCGCACGCGCCGCCGTGTCTCGCGATGGTCCAGAAAAAGCCCTGTTTTCTGCCCTTCGAACACGTTGGTCCAGAGCTTCATCCCGTGCTCGTGCACAGTGAGCTCACGCGCGGGTGCGCTGCCCCAAACCAGCTCGCAGTTGTCCGCTTGCTTGCGGCTGGTCCTGACGATCAAGCCCGTGATCCCGAGCGCCGAAAGCTGAGGCGTGAAAGCTTCGAGCATGCTCGGAAGGCGCGCGGCAGCCGCTTCACCGTCGAGCTTGAGCACTGCACAGCTCGCGTAGCGATCGCACACAAAACCAGGCATCCCGTCGCCTTCGCCGTGCAGCAAGCGATAAGCATCGGTGTGCTCCGGAACCACGCGCGCGCGCAGCTCGAGCGCACGTGCGATGCGGGCCGCGAACAGAGCCGTGTCGATCGGCTCGTCGCGCAACGAGAACACGCGCACGCCGATCGGGCCGGCATCGACCAGGCCCGTGGCGATGAAGCGCCCCTGGCGGTCGAGCACGCGAACCTGCGTGCCCGGCACGGCATCACTGACGTTGTTGACGTTGGTGACATCGAGGGCATCGCGAAACACCCACGGATGCCCGGAGCGCAACGCACGCTCGAGCGGCTTCTTCAGCCGCAACGCGGGCTGCTTAGTTAACTGACGCGACACGGCGCGCAGTCTGGAAGATCCGCGGCCCCGGAGCAACGGTCCTCAGTGCTTGTGATTCCCCCTCGAGCAGTGCTAGGCCGGCTCGACAACCCCGCGCTGACGTAATGGTACGCGTTCAATCGAGGAAATCCCGCATGCCGTCCACTCTGATCATCGCTGGTAGCCCGTCCGCAACCTCTCGCAGCCTGCGCCTCGCACACAGCTTGCGTGGCCGCCTGGATCGCCTGGGCCTCTCGAACGACCTGCTCGATCTGCGCAGCCTGCCAGCGCAGGATCTGCTGCACGCGAACTGGGATTCGCCGGCCATCAAAGCTGCAATTGGGCAGCTGGAAGCGGCGAAGGGCATCGTGTTCGTCACGCCTATCTACAAGGCGGCGTACTCCGGTCTGCTCAAGACCTATATCGATCTGCTTCCGCAGTTCGGTCTGCGCGACAAGGTCGTGCTGCCACTCGCGATGGGCGGTGGTCCGGCGCACGTGCTCGCCATCGACTACGCGCTGCGGCCTGTGTTGGCGTCGCTCGATCCGCTGCACATCGTCGCCGGCCTGTACCTCGGCGAAAAGCAGGTCACGGTCCAGCCGGATGGCAACGTCGAGCTGGAAGCCGACATCTCCGAGCGGCTCGACCTCATCTTGGAAGCGTACGCCTCCGCCCTACACCGTTCGTTGGTTCCGGCGCCGGCCACTGCGCCGGCAGCCGAGAAGCTCCCGAACGGCTGAGGGAACCTCGCGCTGTGCTCGGTGTCCGAAGGGCATGCCGAACAGCGCGAGCCGTCCGATCCCCAGCCCCGCTGGGCACTTCATCACGGGTCATCTGCGAGAAGCCAGCCGGCGACCGCTCGAGTATGTGCTCGAAGTCACGCGAGGTTACGGCGACGTCGTGCAGCTGCGCCTCGGGCCATCGCGCATGGTCGTCGTGAACCATCCGGACCACGTGAAGCGCGTACTGCAGGAAAAACACGCAAGCTACGGGCGTCCGGCGTTTGTCTCGCTGCTGCGGCGCATCGTCGGCAACGGCTTGTTGTTCGCGGAGGGCGACACTTGGCTGCGGCACCGGCGCATCATGCAGCCCAGCTTCCATCGCGAACGCATCGGCGGTTTTGCCGCGATCATGGGGCAAGCGGTGAGCGAGCGCGTGCAACGCTGGCGCACACGCCAAGGCAACGAACCGCTCGACCTGACGCGCGAAGCGGCAGAGCTGATCTCCGCGATCAATGGACCGGTGCTGTTTGCGAGCGACATCACACGCGAGGCGCCGGAGCTCGGCGAAGCCATTCGCGTGCTTCTCGGTTGGTTGAATCAGCGTACGCAGCAGCCATTGGCGGCGCCGCTGTTCATTCCTACCGCCGACAACAGGCGCTTCAACGCTGCACGGCGCATGTTCACCGAAACGATCCAGCGTTTGATCCGCGAGCATCGTGCCCAAGCGGGATCGGATCTGCTGTCGATGTTGCTCGCCGCGCGTGATGCTGAGACGGGCGCGAGCATGAGCGACCAACAACTCCAGGATGAGGTGTTTACGTTTTTGGTCGCGGGGCTCGAGACCACGGCTGCGGCGCTGCAGTGGGCGCTGATCTTGTTAGCACAGCACCCGGACGCGTTGCGGCGCGTGCGCAGCGAGCATCGGAGCGTGTGCGGCGACGAGCCCCCGCGCGTCGATCAGCTGCCCAGGATGCCGTACACGCGTATGGTGATCGATGAGACGTTGCGACTGTATCCGCCGGTGTTTGGGCTGACCCGGCGGGTGGTGAGCGATGACGAGATCGCGGGGCACCGCATCGGCAAAGGCGTGCAGGTGTTGGTGTCGCAGTATGCGCTGCATCGGCATCCCGGGTTCTGGGCGCAGCCTGATAGCTTTGCGCCGGAAGCGCACTTCGGACCTTCAGTGACCGAGAGTCGCTCGCGCTTTCAGTTCATACCCTTCGGCGCGGGGCCGCGGCAGTGCATTGGCAATGCGCTCGCGATGATGGAGCTGCAGATCTTGGTTCCGACGCTGGCAGCGGCATTCGACTTCGAGCTTGCGGAGCCCGCGGGGGCGCAACCGGAAACGAGCATGACGCTGCGCCCAAAGGGGCCAGTGCTGATGCGCGTAAGCAAGCCCCCCAAACTAGAAACGTAACCGTCGACGCAACCGACTCTCCGATCGTCGACGGTTAGGCCGCGAGGCAACTGCGCGGAACAGAGCGCGAAGCAAGAGAATGAACAGGGAGTTTAGGAGCCGGGGAGATTTTGGAATTGGGTACCGAGCGTCAATGGAGCGTGCAGCGAGATTCATCGCCGTAAGTCACGAACCCCAAATCTCCTTGGCTCCCTGTCGACCCTTCTCTGCGCGGCGAGCTCAAGCGCCCAGCCCGCAGCATCGCATGAAGACTTGTGACCATTGTCAGGCGGTTACGGTTACGTCGACGGTTACGCATCATTGCGCGCGCTGGAGGAACAGCTCGCGCCCTTCTGCGGCATCTACGCGGCGGCAGAAGTTAGAGAACGCCGGATACACATCCGGCTCGATGCGCATCGCAGGCACTTGCAACGTGCGCTGCAAGCGCAACCCAGCTTTGTCCGCGCTGATGCGCTCGCTGAACTGCGGCTTCGCACCGAAGTCTCCCGTGAGCGCCTCTGCTGGCGGCGGATTCGCTAACGCGAAGCCCGCAGGCAGCTTGATCAACATGTCGAGCTCGGTCCGCAACGGATTGCCGACCAGCTCGGTCGTCTTGCGCACTGCCAAGCGCGCGAAGTTTCCCGAGATCTCACTCGGCAAGATCGAAGGCACGGCTAAGCCGCCCGCCACCGGTCGTGCGAAGTTCGGAACCTGCAGCACGTAGCGCAGCGCGAGATCCGCTGTCGCCTCCGCGCCGCCCTCGACCTTGAGCTCCACGAGCGACGCGCCAGGAAAGAGCCGAGACACGTAGTCCTGCTCCATGCGCCGATTCAATTCCGCCTGCGGGATTTGCTCGAGCTGCGCGCGCCACGCGACCGCGTCCGCGCCGTGCAAACTCTCGGTTACGTCGATGCGCGCAGCGCCATCAGTCTGCAGCTGCGCCTCGATCGCGAAGCGCCGCACGTCCGGCCCGAGCAGACCGTCCGAGACGGTGAGCTTCGGCGCGCCTGGTGCGAGCGCGAGCGCGGGCTGCTTGCGCAACGGGGCCGGGATGAAGCCAAACGGCGCCCAGCGCTCGTTCGCAAACAACCACAGCGGCTCCTGCCCCTTTTGCTCCACGACCACGAGCAGATGGTCGTACGTGTCAGCGTCCGCCATCGTGCCATCGAAGCGGTCACTGCCGAAGTCACGCGCGAGCGCGAGCTGCGCTGGAACGCCTGCCAAACCGAGCATGTAGTGCAGCACGCGCGCACGATTGCCCGCCTTGGAGCGCAGCATGAGCGCCGCCTGCGCGAACACGTCGTTGCTGTTTTCGATGTTCTCGATCACCCAGCCGTACAGCCGCTGCGCGCGCAGCTTGTAGTCTTCGGGCGCTGCGTCACCGACGATCTGCTTCGCGAGCCGCTCGTAGTACGGATCGAACAGCGCACGATCAGCCAGCACATCGCGCAGGCTCTCGATCAGCGACTCGAACGTCGCGCGCACACCCAAGCGGATCGACGGAATGAACTCGCGCGCCGACACCGAGCCCGGCTCCGCGATCAGCGGCTCGCTCTGATCCACCGAGAAATCCAGCACGCGCAGTCCATCGCGCACGGTCTCGACCTTGGTCGGAGGTGTGCCGCGCGGATCGATCTGATACGGGATGGCCTCGGGAAGCAGCAGCACCATCTGACTGTGATGGAACGGGATCTCGAAGCTCTTGAAGTAGAAGCGCTCGCCGAGAT